>Ga0070716_100000802_pt1 | contig 13502 bp, 10 predicted proteins | sample LARL112metaG_FD_71395 | JGI IMG/M metagenome (GOLD analysis project Ga0070716, IMG submission 71395) | Corn, switchgrass and miscanthus rhizosphere microbial communities from Kellogg Biological Station, Michigan, USA - LAR L11-2 metaG | ecosystem: Host-associated > Plants > Roots > Rhizosphere... | reverse complement strand
CCGATGTTGCGGGCCGCGAACGAGACCGCGCGGTTGACCAGGTTGCCCCAGGTGGCGACGAGCTCATCGTTGTTGCGCCGGACGAACTCGCTCCAGGTGAAGTCGGTGTCCTGGTTCTCCGGCCCGGCAACGGCGACGTAGTAGCGCAGCGCGTCCACGTCGTAGCGGTCCAGGAAGTCCCGTACATAGATGACCACCGAGCGGGACGAGGAGAACTTGCGGCCCTCCATGGTCAGGAACTCGCTGGCGACCACGTCGGTGGGCACGTTCAGCGCGCCGAGCGACCCCGGGGTGCCGTTCCTGGCGCCCTGCCCGCTGTAGCCGAACAGCATCGCGGGCCAGATCTCGGAGTGGAAGACGATGTTGTCCTTGCCCATGAAGTAGTACGACTCGGCGTCCTCCGACTGCCACCAGGCCCGCCAGGCGTCCGGGTCGCCGGACCGGCGCGCCCACTCGACCGACGCCGACAGGTAGCCGATGACCGCGTCGAACCAGACGTAGATGCGCTTGTCCGGCCGGTCCCGCCAGCCGTCGAGCGGCACCGGCACGCCCCAGTCCAGGTCCCTGGTGATCGCCCGGGGCTGCAGGTCGTCGAGCAGGTTGAGGGAGAACCGCAGCACGTTGGGCCGCCACAGCCCCTTCTTGCTCTGCATCCAGGTGCCGAGCACCTCGGTGAACGCGGGCAGGTCGAGGAAGAACTGCTCGCTGTCCACGAACGCGGGCGTCTCCCCGTTGATCTTCGACCGGGGGTTGATCAGATCGACCGGGTCGAGCTGGTTGCCGCAGTTGTCGCACTGGTCGCCGCGCGCGCTCTCGTACCCGCAGATCGGGCAGGTGCCCTCGATGTACCGGTCGGGCAGGGTCCGGCCGGTGGATGGTGAGACCGCGCTCAGTGAGGTGCGGGCGAAGATGTAGCCGTTCTGGTACAGGCCGGTGAAGATCTCCTGGGTGACCGCGTAGTGGTTCGCCGTGGTGGTCCTGGTGAACAGGTCATAGGACATGTCCAGGCCGGTCAGGTCCTCGGCGATCACCTGGTTGTACCGGTCGGCGAGCTCCCGGGGCGTGGTGCCCTCCTTGTCCGCCTGGACCTGGATCGGCGTGCCGTGCTCGTCGGTGCCGCTGACCATCAGCACCCGGTTTCCCGCCATCCGCTGGTACCGGCTGAACATGTCGCAGGGCAGCGCGAAGCCGGAGACATGGCCGATGTGGCGCGGGCCGTTGGCGTAGGGCCAGGCCGGCGCGGCGAGAATGTGACGAGGTGTTGCGGACATGCGCACCAGCGTAGCGGGGTGCGCGGGCCGCTCCTGCACGGTTATCCGGGCCGGCCGCCCGCCACCACGGCGTTGTAGACCTCGCGTTTACGCAGCCCGGACTCGGCGGCCACGGCGGCGATCGCCTCCTTGCGGGACATCCCCGCTGCCTGCCTTGCGGCCACCTCGGCCACCGCCGCCGCCAGGCTGGCCGCCCAGCCCGGCTCGTCCTGGCTTCGCCGACTTCGCGCCGGGGCACCGGCCACCACGAGAGTGATCTCCCCGAGGACGCCTTGCTTCGCCCAGGCGGCCAGTTCGGTGAGCGTGCCGCGGGCGATTTCCTCATGGGTCTTGGTCAGCTCCCGGCACGCGACCGCCTGCCGGTCCGGCCCGAACGCGGCGGCCAGTTCGGCCAGGGTGGCCGCGACCCGGCGGCGAGACTCGAAGAAGACCATGGTCCGCGGTTCGGCGGCCAGGTCCGCGAACCGGCGCTCCCTGGCGCCGGCGCTGCGCGGCGGGAACCCCTCGAAGCAGAACCTGTCGGTGGGCAGCCCGCTGACGGCGAGCGCCGCGGTCACCGCGGAGGGCCCGGGCAGTACGGTCACCGGGATGCCCGCCTCAGCGGCGGCGCCCACCAGCCGGTAGCCGGGGTCGCTCACCCCCGGCATCCCCGCGTCCGCGATGAGCAGCACGTCGGTCCCGGCGTCCATCGCGGCCAGCAGTTCCGCCACCCGGGCCTGGTCCACGGCGTTGTAGTAGGAGACGAGGCGGCCGGAAACTTTCACGCCGAGGTCCCTGGCGAGCCGGAGCGCCCTGCGGGTGTCCTCCGCCGCGATGATCCCCGCGGCTGCCAGGGCGCCCGCCAGCCTGGGCGAAGCGTCCGCCGGCTGGCCGAGCGGGGCAGCCGCCACGATGAGCGTGCCGCTGTCTTTCATTCCGCGACCACGGTAGGCCATTGGGCGGTGCCCGCGCCCGGCGCAGCCCATACGATGTGCCTCGATGATGGAAACTCAGGTCGGGCCCGCGCCACGGGAAACCGCCACCCGGCTGGACGCGCTGCGTGCCCGGCTGGTCCCGCCCATGCCGCTCGGCACGTTCTGGGGCTGGGCCGGCCCGCTGCTTGTCACCGTGTTCGGCACCTACCTGCGGTTCGTCCGGCTCGGCTCCCCGCGCGCCGTCATCTTCGACGAGACCTACTACGTGCCGGACGCGCTGGGGATCCTCCGGTTCGGCGTGGAGCACAACTACGTCAGCAACCGCAACGGCATGCTGGTGCGCGGCGACCCGCGCATATTCACCAACGGCGGCGAGTTCGTGGTGCACCCGCCGTTCGGGAAGGTGCTCATCGCCGCCGGGGAGTGGCTTTTCGGCCTGACCCCGTTCGGCTGGCGGTTCGCCGCGGCCGTGGTCGGCTCGCTGTCGATCCTGCTGCTCGCCCGGATCGCCCGCCGGATGACCAGGTCCACCCTGCTCGGCTGCTTCGCCGGGCTGCTGCTGGCGCTGGATGGCCTTGAGTTCGTCATGAGCCGGACCGCGCTGCTGGACATCTTCCTGATGTTCTGGGTGCTGGCCGCGTTCGGCTGCCTGGTGGTCGACCGCGACGTCTACCGCGCCAGGCTGGCCGACTCCGCTGCCGCGGCCGCGGAACCGGCGGCCGCGGGGGAACCGGTCGCCGCAGGCGTACCGCACACGGGTATCCGCTGGTGGCGGATTGGCGCCGGGGTCTGCCTGGGGCTGGCCTGCGGCTCCAAGTGGAACGGCCTGTGGTTCGTGCCCGCGTTCGCCGCGCTGTCCTTTGCCTGGGATGTCGGCGCGCGCCGGACCGCCGGGCTGGGCAAGGTCACCGGCCCCGGGCTGATCCGGTACCTCGGCGGCCTGGCAGGCTCGTTCCTCGCGCTGCCGCTGGTCGCCTACCTGGCCACCTGGACCGGCTGGTTCGCGACGAGCAGCGGCTACGACCGGAACTGGGCGCAGTTGCACGGGGTCAACATCCCGGTGATCTCGCCGCTGATCTCGCTGTTCCAGTACAACAAGGCGATGCTGGCCTTCAACACCGGCCTGCAGAAACATCACCCGTACCAGTCGCAGCCGTGGACCTGGCTGACGATCAGCCGCCCGGTGTCCTACTACTGGAGCTGCCCCACCTCAGGGCATGGCGTGTGCGCCAAGGGCGACGCCGCCGAGGTGCTCGCCATCGGCACCCCGGTGCTCTGGTGGGGTGCCATCCTGGCCCTGCTCGTGTGCCTCGGCTGGTGGCTGACCCGCCGTGACTGGCGCGCGGGCGCCGTGCTGGTGGGCGTGGCCGCGGGCTGGCTGCCCTGGTTCGCCTACGCCAAGCGGACCCAGTTCTACTTCTACTCGGTCGCCTTCGTGCCGTTCCTCGTGCTCGCCGTCGTACTGTGCCTGGGCCTGGTCATGGGTTCCGCCACGGCGAGCCCCGCCCGGCGTGCGGTGGGCGCCTCCTTGGCCGGCGCCTTCGTGCTCGCGGTGCTGCTCAACTTCGCCTACCTGTACCCGCTGCTGACCGCCCAGCCCATCCCCTACTCCTCCTGGCTGTCCCACATGTGGTACCACGGCTGGATCTAGCTGCCCTCCCCGGCAAGCTCCGGCCTCTCCCAAGGAACGTTTGTGGTGGTGGGCACTCCACCCACATTCTTTTGTGGGTGGAGTGCCCACCACCACAATCACCTACGGCGGCCGACGGCCAGGGCACCACTCCGGTCTGCCGATATTGTCCTGATTTGTGGTAGTTGACGGCCCGCTGCCAGTGCGCGGCGGATGTCGTCGGCCACCTCGCGGCGCTTGGAGCGGATCCGCTGAGAGGTGAGGTGGAGCACGATGATGCCGTGCGCGCTCATCCGGGCGTGCCGGGCGAGCGTCTGCTCCCAATCGTCCGGGGAGAAGTGCCAGGCGCGCGAATCAGCCTCCCCTGCTACCCCGGATTCCGGCCACCAGCAGTCGGGCATCGCCAGAAACTGCCCGTCTACGAGCAGGCGCGGGTTGTACAGCGGCGTCGGCAGGCGAGCCCACCGGATCAGATCGCGAAGGTCTCCTTCGATCGCGGACCGAATCCCCTCCGCGACCTCGGCTAGAGCCTGGCGGAATAAGCCAGAGCCCGGTACCGGGCCGGCGTCCAACTCCCCGGCCAGGAGCTGGATCGAGCACCTGCCACGTTGTACGGCCTCGGCGACCACTGCGCGCACGTCGGCCAGGTCGGTCATCGGCCGCACCGCGTCAGCCACCGCGCGGGGCGGTAGGGCGAAACGGATCTCACCCGCGATGCAGAACGGGGCGGGTAACCGGGAAGTGCGGTGCAGCCGCGCGAAGACGACATCTGCCCGGCGACTGCCGTGGGGCACCAGGACATCCACGGGGGCGCGCTGGTCCCTCGCGTTTGTGCTTGGCTGGCCCGCCGACAGGCCATGCCGACGCAGCGCCGCCGCACCCGTGAGCACGCTGCGGGGCCCGGCGTACAGCAGCGCGGCCATCTCTCGCTGCTCGTCGGTCGGCCGGCCGGCATGAGTCAGATAGACGCCGGGGAGCAGCGTCTGCCACGGCCCGCCGCCTCGGATGCGGTAATCCACAACCCGCGCCGTCATCCCGCAGTCGAGAGCTTGCGAACGAGAAACCACGCTGTGTTGCTTGGCTGCTAAGCCGGCGAGGGCCTGCCGGTCGAAAGCTGCGGTTCTTGGCATGGGAGCAGGGTCACATGGGGGACCGACACTCAAGCGGGCCGGGCCCGGCACGCCGCCGGGGCGCCTCAGCCGCGGCTCGAAACAAATCTTCAGGAAACATTCAGGATTGTGGCGTACAACAGGACTACTCGCCCTGGACGAGGAAAGTTGCCCGAAAGCCGAGCCACTTTGGGGTTAGCAAACGTCTATATGGGTGAGAGAGGATACGAAAGCGGAGTGACCATGGCGAAGACCGAAGAGTCGCCGGACCGCGACGAGCGGTTCGAGCGCGATGTCGTGCCCGTCCTCGGACAGCTGTACATGGCCGCGCTTCGGATGACCCGCAACCCCACCGACGCCGAGGATCTGGTCCAGGAGACGTCTGTCAAAGCCTACGCGGCCTTCCACCAGTTCCGGCCGGGCACGAACCTCAAGGCATGGCTGCACCGCATCCTGGCCAACACCTTCATCAACGGCTATCGCAAGCGGCGCAGGGAACCGCGGCAGGCAACGGCCATCGACTACGCCGACTGGCATGCCCAGGGGGATCCGCTGGCTTCTGCGGCCCGCTCGGCGGAGGCCGAGGCGCTGGACCGGCTGGCTGACTCCGAGATCCTGCGCGCGCTGCGCGACCTGCCGGAGGAGTTCCGGGTGGCGGTCTATCTCGCCGACATCGAGGGATACGCCTACAAGGAGATCGCCGAGATCATGGGCACCCCGATCGGAACGGTCATGTCCCGGCTGCACCGCGGCCGCGGCCGGCTTCGCGACAAGCTCGCCGCCTACGCCCCCGGAGGGACCCTGCCGGGCTTCACCGGCTGACCCGAGCCCGCCACGCCGGCCCGGATCCCGCCCGGCACAAGGCACGCAGCTATCCCTGGAACAGCCGATCGCAGACCCGCGCGCCGGCCTTGCCGTCGTCCAGCGGGCAGTACTTCGCCGCGAACGTCTGGTAGGAGTCCCGGTAACCGGCCGCGATCTCGCCGGCGCCGGCCACGGCCGCCAGCACCTCATCCGAGGTGGCCAGCAACGGCCCGGGGGCTTCCGCCTCGAAGTCGAAGTAGAAGCCACGCAGCTTGTCCCGGTAGCTGGCCAGGTCGTAGGTGAAGAACAGGATCGGGCGCCCGGTCACCGCGAAGTCGAACATCACCGACGAGTAGTCCGTGATCAGCACGTCGGTGATCGTGAGCAGGTCGGTGATGTCCGGGTAGGCGGTCACGTTCCTGGCGAAGTCCGGGTGGAACCCGGCACGCACGTCGTTGGCCAGGTGATGGTGGCCGCGGATCAGCAGCACGTGATCCCTGCCCAGCGCCTGGGCCGCCCGGTCCAGGTCCAGCCGCAGGTCGAAGCGGTACCGGCCGGAGGCGTAACCGCGCCGGAGACGAAGTGGGACCCCGAGCTTTCGAGCGTGTGCAGCAGGGTCTCGTAGGCGTGCGGCGGCAGCATGTCGTCACCGTCCACGAAGGCAAGGAACTCGCCCGTGGCGCGTTCGACGCCGAGGTTGCGGGCCCGGCCGGGGCCGCCGTTGGGCGTCTGGAGCAGGGTGAACCTGGGGTCGGCGGCGGCGCGGGCGCGGGCAAGGCGCGCGTTGTTGTAAAACGGCACCACGACGCTGATACGGGGAGTGTTCACCCGGCTACGATACGCGCAAAGGCACGCGCGGCGCTGGGTGCTAGCGCGGCACCCCCGCGGCGCGCTCCCAGCCGAGTGCGACCGGGTCGTAGACGCGCTCGACGAAGATCTGGTGCCACAGCGAGAACACGATAAGCACCCACAGGTGGCGCCACTCCACCCCGGGCTCGCCCGCGCGCAGCCCCTCGAGCAGCCGGAGCGCCTCTTCGCGGTTGATCCACTCGTCGGTCTGCGCCTCCCGGAGCAGCCGCTCGGCGAAGCCGTAGGACTCACCGGTGAGCCAGTGCCCGATCGGGACGGGGAAGCCCAGCTTCGCCCGCTCGGCGGCCGCCTTGGGCAGCACTTCGCTCATGGCCGATCGCAGCGCGAGCTTGGTGGTGCCTGCGCCGATCTTCTCGGTCCGGGACAGCCGCGACGCGACCTTCAGCACCTCGGCGTCCAGGAAAGGCACGCGCAGTTCCAGGCTGTGCGCCATGGTCATGCGGTCCGCCTTGACCAGGATGTCGCCGGCCAGCCAGGTGTTGATGTCCACCAGTTGCATGGTGGACACGTCGTCGAGGTCCGCGTGCTCCGCCTGATCGTAGACCGGCCCCGTGACGTCCCACGGGCTCGCGCTGCCTGAGTGAACCGCGATCCGCGCCACCTCGCTTTCGCTGAACACGCGGGCGTTGCCGATGTAGCGGTGCCGCAGCGGGGTAGACGTGCGCTCCAGGAAGCCCCTGCCCTTGACCCCGGACGGGATCATCGCCGCGGCCTTCTTGATCGGCGCCCGGCCCCAGTCCGGCAGCCGCTCGCCGGCTCGGACCACGCCGGGCTGGTGGTAGATCGCGTACCCGCCGAACAACTCGTCGGAGCCCTCGCCGGACAGCACGACCTTGACGTGCTTGCTCGCCTCGCGGGCCACGAACCACAGCGGGACCGCGGCGGCGTCGGCCATCGGGTCGTCGAGGTGCCAGATGATCTGCGGAAGGTGCTGGAAGAACTCCTCCCGGGTGATCACGTAGGGAATCGACCGCACGCCGATGGCGGCCGCCGTCTCCTGCGCCCGGTCGATCTCGCTGTACCCCTCGCGCTCGAACCCCACGGTGAACGTGAGCAGGTCGGGCCGGTGCTCGGCGGCCAGCGCGCAGATCGCCGCCGAGTCGATGCCACCGGACAGGAACGCTCCGAGCGGCGCGTGGCTGCGCAGGTGGACCGCGACCGAGTCGCGCATCGCGGCGAGGATCGCACGCGGGGTCGCCTCGCTCGGCTGGCGGGCTGGCCGCAGGTCGGCCCGCCAGTAGCGGTAGATGTCGACGGGCCGGCCCGGCCGGGCGATCATCGCGTGGCCGGGCGGCAGCACCTGGATCGGCGGCGTGATGGTGTCCGGCGCGGGCACGTACTGGAAGGCCAGGTACCTGCGCAGCGCGGCGGCGTCCAGGTCCCGCAGTTCCGCCGGCTCGGCGAGCGCCTTGCGCTCGGAGGCGAAGCGCAGCCTCAGCCCGGCCGTGCCGGGCACGCCGGCCATGGCCGCGGTAGCCCGGGCCCCCGTGGGCGCCGCGGCAGGAGCCCCCGGCGCACCTTCTTTATGCCTTACGCCGGGCCCATCAGACTCTCCGGCCGCATGCCGGCCTGGCCGCCTGGCCGACCGCGCGGAGGGGGTGAACCAGTCATCCTGGGCTGCCAGAGGGTCAGCCTGCTCCGGTTCGGTGGCGGCCGCCGGGGCCGCGTGCCGGCCGCCGCGCGGGCGGGGCGCGAGGCCCGGGGCGGGCGCGCCGCCGTTACTGCTGCCGCGCACGCCGTTGGCCTGGCCGCCGGAGACCGTGCCTGGCCCGCCGTCGATGCGGTAGTAGAAGGGCTTGATGCCGAACGGGTCCCTGGCACAGAACAGTTCGCGGGTCCAGGTGTCCCAGATGGCGAACGCGTACATGCCGCGGAGCCGGTGCACCACGTCCTTGCCCACCAGGGCGTATGTCTCGAGGAGCACCTCGGCGTCGCCGTTGGACCGCAGGGTGACCCCCTGCTCCCGCAGTTCGGCGGCCATCTCGACGTAGTTGTAGATCTCCCCGTTGAAGAGCATCCAGAAGCGGCCGTCGGCCGAGCGCATCGGCTGGTGCCCGGCCTGCGAAAGGTCCAGGATCGACAGCCGCCGGAAGCCGAGCGCGACATCCTCGTCCGTATACACGCCATCGTCGTCCGGCCCGCGGTGGTGGATCCGGTCCAGGGCGCGCGTCAGCCAGGCTTGGTCCGGGCCCGCCTCAAGGGCCAGTGCCAGGCAGCCGGCGATTCCACACATCGACGTCCCTAACAGTGTCCGCAAGTGGTCCGGTCATCGATCCTACGGTGGGCTCGGCGGCCATGTGCCCCGGCTTCGCGGACCCGGCATACCGGCCACCGCTGCCGCGGCGCTGCTGATCATGAGGTTGGCGGCGCGGTAGCCTGCAAAACTCATGATCAAGATCGGCGGTTATTCGCCCTTCCACACCGGCGGGCGCTTCTCCGCGAAGGCCACCGCGCCTTCCATGGCATCGGCGGAGAAGAACACGGGACCGGCGATCCCTGACTGCCGTTCGAACGCCTCGGCCAGCGGCCAGTCCGCGGATTCGGCCACGATCCGCTTGGTCGCGGCCAGCGAGAGGGGCGCGTTCCGCCCGATCTCGGCGGCCAGCGTGCGGGCCTGGGCGAGCGACTCACCCGCCGGCACCAGGCGGTTGATGAGCCCGGCCGCCTGCAGCCGTGCCGCGGGAACCCTCGCGCCGGTGAGCGCGATCTCCATGGCCAGGTGGTAGGGGATCCGCCGGGGCAGGCGGAACAGCCCGCCGGCGCCCGCGACCAGCCCGCGGCTCACCTCGGGCAGGCCGAATACGGCCTCCTCGCTCGCCACGATGAGGTCACAGGCCAGGACGATCTCGAACCCGCCGGCCAGGGCGTACCCCTCCACCGCGGCGATGATCGTCTTGGCCGGAGGGCGCTGCGTGATGCCGCCGAAACCGCGGCCGCCGGCCGTCGAGTCCTCCCCGGCCGCGAACCCCTTCAGATCCATGCCGGCGCAGAAGGTGCCGCCCGCGCCGGTGATGATCAGTGAGGTGATGTCGCTACGCGAGTCGAAGTCGTCGAGGGCCGCGGCGATGCTGCGGGCCACCTCCTCGTTGACCGCGTTGCGCGCCTCGGGCCGGTTGATGGTGATGATGCCAATGCCGTCGGCCACCTCGACCGATACCGCGTCGGCCACTGCGTGCCTCCCCATCGGTTGTGGGAACGATTGGCCGCCCGCCGCCGAGATGCCACGCCGCGGGCCTGCGCCGTGCCTACTTGGGCTGGAACCTGATCCCGCCGTCGAAGCGGATGACCTCGGCGTTCATGTAGTCGTTCTCGATCAGCGACCGGACCAGCTGGGCGAACTCCGTGGCGGTGCCCATGCGCTTGGGGAACACGATCGGGGCCGCCAGCCTGGCCTTGAATTCCTCGCTGGCGGGCCCGGTGCCGTAAATGGGGGTGTCGATGATACCCGGGCAGATCGTGTTCACCCGCATACCGATGGCGGCGAGGTCACGTGCGGCCGGCACGGTCATCCCGATGATGCCGCCCTTGGACGCGGAGTAGGCGAGCTGACCGGTCTGCCCTTCGATGCCAGCCACCGACGCGGTGTTGATGACCGCGCCGCGCTGGCCGTCGGCATCGACCGGCTCGGTACGGGCGACCGCGGCAGCCCCGATGCGCATAAGGTTGAAAGTGCCGATCAGGTTGATGTCGATCACCTTGCGGAAGGTGGCGAAGGAGTGCGGTGACCCGTCCCGGTTCACGGTCCGCTCGGCCCAGCCGATGCCCGCGCAGTTGACCACCACGCGCAGCGGCGCTCCCTGCCCGGCGGCCACCTCCACGGCTGCGGTGACCGATGCCTCATCGGCGACGTCCGTCTGCACGAACTTCCCGCCGACCTCGGCGGCGACCGCCTCGCCGCGGTCTGAGTTCAGGTCGGCGATAACGACGGTGCTGCCCGCGGCGGCGAGCGCGCGCGCCGTTGCCTCGCCCAGGCCGCTTGCCCCGCCGGAGATGATTGCTGCGGTTCGGTTCAGGTCCATGGCCGGAGCATACTTGCTTGCTACTCGCCGGTAGCAAGCCGGGGCAAGGAATGTCGGAACCCGCCTCTATCGTGGGTCTTGGTAGAGACATGAGGCGCGCCGCGGCCGGATGGCCTGGATAAGGGCTAGCGCCAGTCCATGGTCAAGATATATCTTGAATATTAGCTAGCCAGCCGAGAGAAATTGGCCCGCCGCTCCGCGCGGCCATGCCTGCGAGCCAGCACCTCACGTGGCCGGGGCATGGTGCGCCGAAGGCAAGGAGAAGTCGTGCGGAAGTTCCACGGGAATCCATGGGCAGTGTTGCTCGTCGTCTCGCTGGGGTTCTTCATGACCCTGCTCGACCTGACGATCGTCAACATCGCGATCCCCAACCTGATCACGAACCTGCACGCCTCACTCGACGATGTGCTGTGGGTGATCAACGCCTACGCCCTGGTGCTGGCGGTCCTGGTCATCACGGCGGGCAGACTCGGCGACCTGATCGGGCCAAGGATCATGTTCACCAGCGGCATCGCGGTGTTCACGGCGGCCTCCGCGGCCTGCGGTCTGGCCCCGAATCCCGGCTGGCTGATCGCGTTCCGCGCGGTCCAGGGGCTGGGCGCGGCCATGCTCATGCCGCAGACCCTGACGATCATCACGAACACGTTCCCGGCGGAACGGCGCGGTGCCGCGTTCGGTATCTGGGGCGCCGTGGCCGGGGTGGCCACGATCGCCGGGCCGACCCTGGGCGGGCTGCTTGTCACCGCGTTCGACTGGCGGTGGATCTTCTACGTGAACCTGCCGATCGGCGTGATCGTGCTGCTGATCACCCCGATCATCATCCCGGACCTGCGCCTGGGCCGCAGGCACCGGATCGACATCCCAGGCGTGCTGCTGGCCAGCGGCGGGCTGCTGGCGATCTGCTACGGCCTGGTCGAAGGGCAGAAGTACAACTGGGGCACCATCACCGGGTTCATCAGCATCCCGCTGATCCTCGGCCTGGGCGTGGTGCTGCTGCTGGCCTTCCTGCTGGTCCAGAAGCTCACCCAGGACAAGGAGCCACTGATCCCGTTCGCCCTGTTCCGCGACCGGAACTACTCCGTGGTGAACTGGGTGTCTTGTGTGCTAGCCGTCGGCATGATGGGCATCTTCCTGCCGCTCACCATCTACTTCCAGTCGGTGCTCGGCTTCACCGCGCTGAAGGCCGGGCTCACCATGGCGCCCGCCTCGCTGATGTCCATATTCGTCGCCCCTGTGGCCGGCCGGATGGTCGACAAAATCGGTGGCAAGTACATCCTGATGACCGGCCTGACCCTGTTCGGTGTCGGCATGGGCTGGCTGGCCCTGATCGCGCACCCCACATCAACCTGGCCCACGTTCCTGGCGCCCCTGACGGTGGCCGGGTTCGGCCTGGGCTGCATCTTCGCGCCGCTGACCACGGTGGCCATGCGCAACGTCGACCCGCGGATGGCAGGCGCCGCCTCCGGCGTGCTGAACACCGTCCGGCAGGTCGGGCAGGTGATCGGCGTGGCGGCCGTGGGAGCCCTGCTGCAGAACAGGCTGGTCTCCTCGATCACGAACGAGGCGGCCACCCGGTCGGCGGCGCTGCCGCCCCAGGTGCGCGGCCGGTTCATCAGCGAGATAGACAGCTCTGCGAAGAGCGGCATCCAGGTTGGCGCCGGTCAGAGCGGCGGCAGCACGCACCTGGCGCACGGCCTCCCCGCGCAGGTCGTGGCCGAGATCACCCGTATCGCGCACGACGTCTTCACGTTCGCGTTCGTCACGGCTATGCGCCAGACCCTGCTGATGCCGATCATCCTGCTGGCCGTAGGCGCCCTGAGCTGCCTGGCCATCAAGGAGCCCAAGCGCACCGCCACGGCACCAGCCGCCGAAGAAGTCGTTCCCGAACCCGCCACCCCTGCGGCCTGAGTAGCCGCCGGCCTTAACGGGCAGGGACGACGATCACCTCGCGGTGTCCACTAGCCCCGAATCACCTCTCGCTTTTACCCCACCCCGGTGGGGATGCGCAGCGCGGGCGGCGGTGGACTGGCAGACGGCGTTTTGAGCCGACTGCCAGTGTGCCGTCGCCCACGCCCTTCAATCCCTCACGCAGGCTCGAACATCTCGCCGGCCCAGAGATCCGGCACGACCTCGGGCGCCGGATTCCACGGCCATGCATCCGCGAAGGCCGGCTCCAGGTCTGAGATCCAGGTCGCGTCCGGGTCGAACCTCGCCAAGAACGGCTTGCCGACCAGGCTGGGGTCCCGGGCCTGGATCATGTGCAGCACGAACACCTTTTGCCCGGCCAGTTCGGTGATGCCGTCCACGCATATCTTGCCCGGGGTAGCGGACATGGACGGGCCGCGGACCGTCCTGGCAAGCCCGGAGACGCACCGGTAGGCGTCGCTGAAAATCTGGTAGCCACGCGCGAGTGGCACGGCGAAGTAGTCCTGCGGGCCGGTATCCCGCTCGACGAACATGTAGTACGGGATCATCCCCATCCGTACTTGAGTTCGCCACATGGCCGACCATGTGCCCGAGTCGTCGTTGATCGTGCGGATCAGCGGCGCCTGGGTCCGGATGACAGCCCCGGTGCCGCGGATCCGGCGCACCGCTTCCACCACAACCGGCGGCTCCAGCTCACGCGGGTGTGAAAAGTGAGCCATGAACGCCAGCGTCTTCCCAGCCGTCATGACCTGCTCGAACAGCCGTAGCGTGTCGTCGGCGTCCGGATCGGTGACGAACCGCTGTGGCCAGTAGGCGAGCGACTTGCTGCCGATCCTGATCGACTCCACGTGCTCAAGCCCGGGGCCGAGCAGTGGCTCAATGTAGCGGCGCAGCACCCCGGCACCCATGATCATCGGATCTCCGCCGGTGATCAGCACCGACGTCACTTCACCGTGCCT
>Ga0070716_100000799_pt1 | contig 13507 bp, 10 predicted proteins | sample LARL112metaG_FD_71395 | JGI IMG/M metagenome (GOLD analysis project Ga0070716, IMG submission 71395) | Corn, switchgrass and miscanthus rhizosphere microbial communities from Kellogg Biological Station, Michigan, USA - LAR L11-2 metaG | ecosystem: Host-associated > Plants > Roots > Rhizosphere... | reverse complement strand
ATAGACGCGCAACAACCGTCCTTGAGCGGCGGCATCGAAGAAAGGGAGACGAGCGCCCGAGATGAGGTTGTGCACAAGCGCGGTGATGAAGACGGTCTTGCCGGACCGGGCGAGGCCTGTGACGCCGAGCCTAACAGTGGGGAATACAAGGTCCGAGGCAAAATCGCCGAGGCTCCGAAAGGCATCGCCAAGGTCCTGGGTATACGTGGAGAGCGGCACGATGGCCTCTTAGCGCGGGGGGCGCGACAGCGGAAGGGTCGAGCGAGGCCTCCAGGCCCAACCTTGTCGTGATCCCCCGATCGAAGCCGATTTTTCACGGTCTAGCTCGGACGCTAAGCTACTGCCTAAGGGAAGTTGTGATGAGCAGGGTCTATCGGCACTTAACCCTGTTGGCTCTCGTGCTTGCGATTGCCGCACTTGCCGCAGCCCCGGCGTTTGCCGAGGCGCGCCGCGCGCTGATCGTGGGCATCAACGACTATCGCGAGATTACGCCGCTGCAAAAGGCTGTGGGCGATGCCGAGGCGCTCAAAGTGACACTCGAGAGGCTCGGCTTCAGTGCCGATCTTGTGCTCAACGCCGACCGAAGAGAATTCAATCGCGCGGTCTCAGCCTTCCAAACCTCGCTCGATCCTGGCGACACCGCGCTCGTTCATTTCTCGGGCCACGGTGTGGAAATCGATGGTCAAAACTACCTACTCCCTGCCGACATTCCTAAACCGCAATCGGGCCAGCAGGACTTCATCAAATCGGAGGCAATGAGCCTCGGCGATCTGATGCAACGGATCGCCTCATCAGGCGCCGGGACCCGAATCTTCATCATTGACGCTTGCCGCGACAATCCTTTCGCGGGAAGCGGCGCGGCCTCGGACGCGCGGGCTGGCCCGTGTCGATGCGCCTGCCGGAACCTTCATTCTCTATTCGGCCGGATATCAGCAGACGGCGCTCGACCGCCTTAACGACGCGGACGAGGAGCCCACCTCGGTCTATACGCGCGTCCTCACCAAGAAGCTCGCTGAGCCGGGCAAGCAGCTTGCCGACCTTGCAAGAGAAGTAAGAAGCGAGGTCGAGACACTCGCCAAGAGCGCAGGCCACGTGCAGCGCCCTGCCTATTATGACGAGCTCTCTGGGCAGTTCTTTTTCAACCCGCCCGGTGCCGAAGCGCCTGCGCCCGCGCCGCAGGCCGCTGTACCCCAACTCCCGCCGCCCTCGCAAAAGCCATGGGTGAACGAGCGTGAAGCGTTTGCTGCAGCAAAGGAGATCGGCACTGACGCCGCATGGGACGCTTTTCTCACGCGTTTCTCGGAAGGCTTCTACGCCGACATGGCGCGTGCCGCCCGCGAGAAGCTCGCTCGCGGAACTGAATCCGATTCGATTCCGCCATCCGTGGAGCCTGCGACGCCTTCGCCGCTAGGCGGCGAGGTTTTCGAAGTCGATATGGAGCTCAACACCGATCGCCCTGGCTGCGACTATCGGAACTTCGACCTTACCACTCCCGATCCACGGCTCTGCAAGGCGCAATGCGAGGCGGAAGCGCCGTGCCTCTCCTGGACTTATGTTGTGCCTGGCGTGCAGGCCGCTAATGTGCGCTGCTGGCTGAAGAAAGCCGTACCACGGACGCTCGCCAACGGCTGGCGCGCTGAGGATCCACCTCCGAATACGACATTCGGTTGGGAACAGCGTGCCCAGGGTTCACGCGATTGCAGTCCGCGCTTCAGGCCGCGCCCACACACTAAGTGTGCCGGTGAAGCGGCCATAATCCATTCGAAATGTGACCGAATTTGCAATGGCACGGCTTGCGCCGGGCCGCGCCGTTGTCAAGTCAAGAGAGCCGTCTTGACTTGTCGACTCGCTTCCGTAAATACGTGGCTGCCCGGCGGGGGTCGCTGACACGTGCGCAAGCCGGCAAGGGGAGCAGGGCCTAAGTGCCCAATGACGAAACGGATGCGTCAGGACACAATTCTCATGCCGGCGAAGAAGAAGCTGCTCCCCGACGATTATCGTCCCTCGGAGGACGAGCCGTTTATGAGCGAGCACCAACGGGCCTACTTCCGCCGGAAGCTGCTGAATTGGCGCGATGAGATCCTTCGCTCGACCAAGGAAACCCTCCAGCACCTGCACGACGAATCGGCGCAACATGCCGACATCGCCGATCGCGCTACGTCAGAGACGGAGAGGGCGCTCGAGCTCAGGGCCCGTGACCGCCAGCGCAAGCTGATCGCGAAAATCGATGCCGCTCTGGCGCGGCTCGACGATGGCACCTACGGCTATTGCGAGGAGACGGGAGAACCGATCAGCCTGAAACGGCTCGATGCGCGTCCAATTGCGACCTTGAGCGTCGAGGCGCAAGAGCGCCACGAGCGGCGCGAGCGCGTCTACCGCGACGAATAATCAATCGACGGCCGAAAGCGGCGCGGCGACAGTCTCGAGCGACTTGCGCTCGGCATCGACGCCAAACCTGAACACGACGATCGCTGCCGCGGCCATGAGGCTCGCCCCCAGCAAATAGCCTCCGAACAGGCTGACTCGCGAGCCGGTGTCGATCAGCACTCCAAACAGCCAGGGCGCCGCCACGCCGCCAATCCCGGTCCCTACGGCGTAAAAGAAAGCTATGGCGAGCGCGCGAACCTCGAGCGGAAAGGTCTCGCTCACCGTGAGATAGGCAGAGCTCGCGGCAGCGGAGGCAAAGAAAAAGATAACGGTCCAGGCAAACGTCTGCTCTGTGGCGGACGGAAGCCCGGCCGCGAAGAGATAGCCGGTCAGCGCGAGCAGCAGGCCTGAAACCGCGTAGGTCGAGGCGATCATCACGCGCCGGCCCACGGTGTCGAACAGCCGGCCAAGCAAGAGCGGCCCGAGGAAATTGCCCACTGCGAAAGGCAAGATGTACCAGCCGACCTGGTCCGATCTGATGCCGTAGAAGGCGGTGAGGACAAGCGCATAGGTGAAGAAGATCGCATTGTAGAAGAAGGCCTGCGAAGCCATCAGGCAGAGGCCGACCAGCGTGCGCCGCCGATAGGTGACGAACAGCGCCCGCCACACTTCCCGGAGCGAGGTGTGGTCTCGTGCGCGGCAGCGGAACTTGGTAAGTTCTTCGTCGGGCAGATGGTGGCCATCGCGGCGATGACCATCCTCGATCGCGTCGAGGATCGCGTGCGCCTCTTCGGGCCGGCCATGGATCGCAAGCCAGCGCGGCGATTCGGGAATTGAGCTGCGCATAACCAGGATGATGAGGCCCAACACCGCGCCGACGAAGAAGGCGGCCCGCCAGCCGAGATCGGGGGGCAAGAGCGCCGGGTCGAGAAGCACGATGGAAGCGCCCGCGCCGAGCGCGGCGCCTAACCAGAAGCTACCATTGATGACGAGGTCGGTATAGCCGCGATAGCGCGCCGGCACGAATTCCTGAATGGCGGAGGCAATCGCCGTGTACTCGCCGCCGATGCCTGCGCCGGTAACGAAGCGGAACAGGGCAAAGCTCGCAAAGTCCCAAGCGAATGCGGTCGAGGCGGTGGCGACGAGGTAGACGCCAAGCGTAATGAAGAACAGGCGCTTGCGACCGAGCCGATCGGTCAGCCAGCCGAACAGCAGCGCTCCGAGCACTGCGCCTGCGAGATAGAAGCTGCTGGCGAGCCCGACCTCGGTATTGGTGAGAGCAAGACTTGGGCTCTCTCTGAGTGCGCCGGCCACTGAGCCAGCGAGAGTCACCTCAAGTCCGTCGAGAATCCAAGTGATCCCGAGTGCAAGGACGATGAGAGTATGGAAGCGCCCCCACGTGAGCCGGTCGAGTCGCGCAGGGATAGTGGTTTCGATCAAGGCTGAGGCTGGCCGTGCCCTCGCGCGTCCGGAAACTCCGGCTTCTGCCTTCGCGGCGCTCTCCTGCATGCGGGAAGAACGACTCGGCGATCAGGCGCGTTCCGGTTGCGCTCGAGGCGCTTTTAGCGCGCGCCTCAAGGTGATGGACGGCGGGGCTCAATCGGAAAGTCGAAGATCGTGTCGGGGTAGGGCTCGGGCTCGAGCGTGAAATGCCACCATTCCATGGGGTAGTTCTTGAAGCCGTGCGCTTGCATGGCCCCGACTAGCAGCGCGCGGTTATTGCGCTCCTCCTCGGTCAGCCCCGGCACGATCGTGTGCGACTTGAGGTCGAAGCAGTCGAAGCTCGTGCCCATGGCAATGCTTCCGTCGGGCGCCTGCGTGGCTTGCGGCGCCGTGCACGGCCGGGGCCTGCCATTTTCGGTCGATGCCTGAGTGTTGATCGTGGCGCCAAGCGGCATCAGTGTCAGGTCCATGGTCGCGCCACGCGAATGGCCCGAGCGGGTGGCGATGTAGTCGGGAAACAACGCGCTCTTCGGCAGGTTGGGGTGGTAGATGACCTTGGCTTCAGGGTCGTCTGGCTTCTTGGCCCACTCGACAAAGGCTGCAACGGCGCGGGCAGGGCGGTAGCAGTCGTAAACCTTGAGCGTGAAGCCTTTGGTGCGCACATCGGCTTGCACCGCTTTCAGCGCTTCGGCCGCCTGCCGCACCAGCACACATTCGGGCGCGTCGTAGCCCTCAACCTTCACGCCCGTGAAGTTATTGGTGCTCGCGTAGCGCATGTCCTGCTCGATGCTGGGATCGACGTCCCGGAGATAGACGAAGTCCTTCGGCATCTCGCCGCTATTAGCAGCCGGAGAAGCAGTCAGAAACGAGCCGAGCGCGACAATGCACGCAATGCTTATGGTATTTGGAGCGCACGTCATTTCAGTTCCCAAGCTCGAGATAAAAAAACTCCCCGCTGGAGGGCGGGGAGTGGAGAGGTTTGGGGGACTGACATGACTGGCCTCGGCCAGTCGGTGTCGGACCATTAGCAGGGAACTGCCGGCGCTCCTACGGCACTAGCGGTGAAGTTACCGGCGTCGCCTCACCCGCCTGCCCCAACTACACAGGGCCGCCGTAAGCTCGGAATGCTTGTTTACCTCAACTCGCGGGGCGCCACAAGTGAAACCTCCTGTGGCATTTTTGCTACAGTCAACTCAAAAAAACTTCAGAGGTGGGTTAGCTTTTGCGGAAATCCGGCGCTGGCCGTAGGTCGCTCTTGGCGATGATCACGTTCTCCAGCGGAGGCTCCAAATGGGGCCGTCCCCGGATGCTGGTCTCGACCACCATGTCTACCGGGCCGCCAACCATGATGAGGTGCTCAACGTCGTCGCGCCTGATGAGGATGAGCTTGCGGCGCTGATCGACTGAAGCCGTTTCGACCACGCCGAGTCTTCGGTCCCGTGATCTCAGAAATCCATGCGAGCTTGTGCCCCCGCCGAAGAAAGTTCTGAACGCCCACACCAGAAGCGCGCCGATGGCGATCACAAAGAGGATAGCGGCGACGGCAAGAATGAGTGTGTTTAGGTCGAGCATCGACGAGGGTTCCTACGCCTCCGGTATTAACAGGTCATTAGCCACGTCTAGGTACGCGAGGCTTAACGCGCCGCCCCCATTTGTTCGTTCCCGGGCCAAAAGCCTTGAAACCGCATGGGCTTGGTGGCGCATTCGTGACAATCTCTCCGTCAAGTTGATTCGAATCGGGTATTTTGGCGGCTCATGACCGACATCGATGCGCCGATGCGCTACGCTGAGCCAGCTACCGACCGCACCGAGCGCGACGGCAGCGTTGGGCTCGTGGTGTTACTGGCGCTCGCGCTTGCGATCGCAGCGGTGGGTCTTGCCATCGTTTCGCGTGAGATGGCGGAACCTTTCGTCCTCGCCATTCTTGCCGGCCTTGCGGTGATCGGCGTGTTCTGCCTATTCGCGGGTGCTGTCGGCATTCTCCATTTCGGTCCGAGGCAGGCCCGCAACGACGTGACCAAGGCGTTCGTCGATAACCTGCCGCAAGGTGCGCTGATTGCCGACAGCGTTGGTCGTGTGCTTTACGCGAATGAAGCCTATCGCGATTTGCTCGGCCTCGCTCCCGAGGCAGTTGTCCCCGCACCGGATCGCGCTTTTGCCGGCAGTCCGCATCTGGCCGAGGCGATTTTTCGCCTCGCCCGCGCGGCACAGCAAGGCCGCAGCCTGAAAGAGGAGTTCCGCCTGCCGCCGCCCGGCGATGAGGACGAGGCGGGGGTTGCTCCGCGGTGGTTCCGCATCTCGGTGCAGCCGATGCCGGCCGATCCACGTTCAGGACGCAAGGGTGCTCTCGTTGTGTGGCAACTCGACGAGATCACACAAGACCGTGCGCGCGACGAGGCGAACTTCGCCAAGGTGCAAGCGGCAATCGCTTACCTCGACAGCGCTCCGGCAGGCTTCTTCACTGCCGACGCAGAGGGTAACATCGAATATCTCAACGCCACGCTTGCCCAATGGCTCGGGCTCGATCTGTCGGAAGTCGCGGGACGCCCGCTCATGCTCGAGCGGATCATGTCGCATGACAGCGCGGCGCTAATCGCGCACACCAGCCGCGGCCAGCCGCAGCCGACTACGCGGCGCTTCGAGATCAACCTCATCAAACGCGATGGCACCAGCCTTCCCGTTCGCGTCTTGCACCGGCTGCGCGGAGGATTGGCGCACGCCCTCGTCATCAAACGCGGGCCCGGCCAGGGCGACGAAGCTGGAGCCGCCGAGCTCAGATTTGCCCGGCTGTTCCACTCGGCTCCAATTGCCATCGCCACGCTCGACAAGGAAGGCGCCATCAGCGCCACTAATGCGGCCTTCGCACGGCTGTTCGCGGCTGCCGCTGACGAGGGCCGCAAGGTGAGCCTCGAAGACCTGGTCGAGCCCGAAAGTCACCAGGCGCTAAGACACGCTCTCGATGCTGCGCTTGCACACCAGAGCCTGATCGAGCCGGTAGACATCGCCTTTGCCGGGGGCCGTGAGCGAAGCGGACGTTTATACTTGAGCCCCATCGAGCAGACCGAAAGCGAGAGTGAGGCGGCGATCGCTTACGCCTTTGACACGACCGAGCAGCGCGCGCTCGAGATGCAGATTGCGCAAGGCCAGAAGATGCAGGCCATCGGTCAGCTCGCCGGCGGCATCGCGCATGACTTCAACAATATGCTCACGGCGATCATCGGTTTCTCCGATTTTCTGTTGATGAACCATCGGCCGACCGACCCCGCCTTTCAGGACATCATGAACATCAAGCAGAATGCGAACCGGGCGGCGGGGCTCGTCCGCCAATTGCTCGCCTTCTCGCGCCAACAAACCTTGCGGCCGCAGGTGCTTCAGCTCGGCGACGTGCTCTCCGAGCTCTCCATTCTGCTCAGCAGGCTTCTCGGCGAGAATATCGAGCTCAAGCTCGACCAGGCTTCGGGTTTGTGGCCGGTGAAAGCGGATCTACATCAGTTCGAGCAGGTGATCATCAATCTTGCGGTCAATTCGCGTGATGCCATGCCAGGCGGCGGAAAGCTCACCATCCGCACGGCGAATGTGGACGAGCGAGAATCGCGCGAGCTGGGGTCCCTGCAGATTTTGCCGGGCGAATACGTGCTGATCGAGGTCCGGGATACTGGCTGCGGGATGAGCGAAGAGGTGAAGCAGAAGATCTTCGAGCCGTTCTTCTCGACCAAAGAGGTCGGCCGCGGCACGGGCCTCGGACTTTCCACCGTGTTCGGCATCGTCAAGCAGAGCGGTGGCTATATCCATGTCGAAAGCGAGGAGGGACGCGGCACCGCGATGTGCGTCTACCTTCCGCGCCACCAAGAGGCGCCCGGCGAGGTAGAGCCCAGGCCCGAGCGCCGAGTTGAGAAACCGAAGGATCTGACCGGACGCGGCACGGTGCTGCTCGTCGAGGATGAGGACGCCGTGCGAAGTTTTGCCGCCCGGGCGCTTGGCCAGCGCGGCTATCAGGTGCTGGAGGCGTCAACCGGCACCGAGGCGCTCGACGTATTCGAGAGCCACCAAGGCGACGTCGACCTCGTGCTGAGCGACGTGGTGATGCCTGAGATGGACGGTCCCACGCTGATGGCGAAGCTTCGCCGCGACCGCCCGGACCTCAAGATCATCTTCATCTCGGGCTATGCGGAGGATTCTTTCCGCAAACACCTCGCCGATAACGAGGACTTCATGTTCCTGCAAAAGCCCTTCGACCTGAAGGAGCTCGCCGCGGCGGTGAAGGCGGCGCTTCAGCGCTGATTGGAGAATTTCTTTTCCATAGGATCTGTCAGGCGGGGCTTCCCATGGCTTGCGTTCGCGTCTAAAGCCGGGGCTAAGTGAACACCTCCATCGGAGCCTGTTACGCGTGCCGGATTACGAGATCGTCCCGCCGGAGGAAGCCGGCAAGCCCACCAGAAGACGCCGCGCCAAGCCGCGCATGCCGGCGCTCACCATCGAGCGCTATGGCGGCCGGCTCATCTATTTCTGGTATGGGCTGCGTTTCGGAGCGCTGATGAAGCTCTTTTGGCGCGGCCGCTTCAGCTTCACGCTGAACTGCATTCCCGACGTGTCCGCCCTGTTTCTTTGGGTACCGTGGAACTCGCCGCTCTATTGGATCTCGGAGGCGAAATTCGGCAGGCGCGCACGCGCGCTGAAGCTCGATAAGCCGCCGATCTTCGTCATCGGGCATTGGCGCACTGGGACGACGCTTCTGCACGACCTGTTCTCGGTCGATCCGAACCTTGACTACCCCACGACCTATGAGTGCTTCTTTCCGCACCACTTCCTTCTGACCGAAGGCACGCTGCCCAGATTGATGAAGATACTTCTTCCGAAGAAGCGACCGCAGGACGACGTGCCGGTCGGCTTCGACCGGCCGCAGGAGGAAGAGTTCGGGATGATGATGCTCGACCAGGGCACGCCCTATAACACGCACGCCTGGCCGCGCTTCGGCCCGGTTGACAGCGACTACCTCGACTTCAAGGGCGTGTCCGAGAAGGACCGGAAGAAATGGGCCGACGCTTATATGTGGCTCTATCGCCGGCTCTATCTCAAGCACGGCGAAAAGCGGCTGGTGATGAAGACGCCGGCCAACGCTGCGCGGCTCAAGCTGCTCACCAAGCTTTTCCCCGACGCGCACTACGTCTATCTCGCGCGCAACCCGCTGCATGTGTTTCCCTCGACGGTCAAGCTCTGGCGCGCGCTCTATTCGACGCAAGGACTGCACAACCCGCCGCGGCTTGACCCATGGCTCGACGACTATGTCCTCGACATGTACGCCCGGCTCACCGAAGCCTATGAGGAGGACCGCCACCTTATTCCCGAGAATCACCTGGTCGAGCTCCGCTACGAGGACTTCGTCAAGGACCCGGTCGCGACCATGCGCGACATCTATGCGAAGCTAGGAATCGAGGGGTTTGCCAAGGCCGAGGGACCGATGCGCGAGTTCCTCGACGAGCGCTCCGAGCACCAGGTCTCGCGCTACGAGTTGCCGAAGTCCCTCAAGCGGAAAGTGATCGTGCGGCTCAAGCCCTATATCGACCGCTTCGGTTATCGCGAGTCGGTCGATGCTGCGCTAGGCGGAGCTTCGACAGCGAAGTCCGAGCCGCAGGCGCGCGAGAAAGAGCCGTCTTAGCCGCACCGCAATTCTCCTTCGTTGTGGAAGGCTTTTCCGCCGCGCATTTGCGCGAACGCAGTTCAGATCATGACGATCGAGCTGGCAACACACGAGCGCATTGCCATTGCTTCACATGCAACCTGGGAGTTAGGCTCTCGCCGCAAGGAGCAGGGGCAATGACCAATATTCTCTTGATCGCCGGAAGATACCAGCTTGGAAACAACGAGGGACTTTTCCAGGACGCCCACTATGTTGGCTACGGCCTGGAACTTCCCTTTCGAAAGACCTGGATCGATACGGATGCCAAAGAGATCGGATTCGTTTTCCACACCACCGATGTGGAAACACGGGGGCGATTGGAAGGGTCACAGAGTTGCGATCAACGGCCAAGAGATCGGGGCGGCTCAAGGATCCGTCCGACACCTACGGTCCTGCCGAAGTCTTCACGATCAAAGTGCCGACAGCGACTTGGAGAAGATTCTGAGCGGAAAAGACAACCTCGTATTGTCGGTCGAACTGGAGAGGCAGCCTACGCAGCCAGGCTTGTCGGACGATTTCGTTCTGACCAGAATCGAGACCGACGGAACACTGGCACTTAGGGTCGAAGTAATTCAACCAGGGTGCAGCCAAAGTGACAGCCGTCATGACGCCGCGGCCGAAGTGCGGCGCGTGCCGCCGACGCAAAATTGTGCTAAAATAAGCGGTTGCATCGGATCCCGCATTCCAATGGGGGAAAGGGGTCCAAGACCAATACAATAGGAGGGAAACATGCGTAAGATCGCGTTCGCGATTGCGGCGGCGGCTCTCCTGCTGTTCGCCGGGTCTTCTGTCTGGAAGGCTGATGCCACGACAGGGGCTGGCACGCTCGGTCTTGCCCGAGCGGCTAAGAATTATTCTCCGATCGATACTGTGGCCTGCCGCTTCGATGCGTTTTGCAGGCCGGGCTACACCATAGTGTGCCGGTTGTTCAACTGCTGGTGCGCCCGTTGTAGCCGTCTTTATCGCTGAGACCTAAGGGCCGGCCTGTGCGCCGCGCCACAAGTCCCATGTAAGGCCGCCGCTCGAGGCGGCCTCATAGCGCAAGCAACAGTAATCGGGCCGATTAGAACTCGGTTCAAGTGTCGCCGGACCAGTAGCCTCTGCCTTCATGCTCACGGAACGAGTAGTGCTCATTCGGACCCCAGCGCCAGTTGTCCTCGTGAATGGTGATGTGGGCCTTTGGCGGATAATCCAAGCGCTCATGCGAGTGCCAGCAAACATTGCCGCTGGAGGCGATCGCCGCCGCCGCACTGAGTGAAGAGAATGCAAGCATGCTCGCGCCGAGCGCGGCGCTGACGAGAACTGTGCTGAGTGATTTCACTGTTGGTCTCCTTGTTTATGTGACTTCAGCGGACCAACGGCAGGTGGCCTGGGTTCCTTTTCAAGAATCGAGGATGCGCGCAGCTTTCGCGGCGCCTCTGCGGGAAAAAGAACAATTGCGGAACAGGAACAAAACGTGTACATTCTCCTCGCTGCACCTTCGCGCCTTCTCCCTGCCACGAGCCAAATGGCAGGCTGAACGGAATGCCGGGAGAAGGCGCGGAGCGAAACAGCATCATTTGCGACTCAAAGCGGGCTTGTGAAATAAGGGAGACTCTCCATGTTGAATGTCGCGCTGCGCCTCGTTGAAGGAGCTGAGATGGATAGAGAGAAGGCGCTTGAGGCTGCGATCTCCCAGATCGAGCGCGGCTTCGGCAAGGGCTCCATCATGCGGCTCGGCCAGAACGAGAAGGCGGTCGAGGTCGAGGCAATCTCCACGGGCTCGCTCGGGCTCGATATCGCGCTTGGCATCGGCGGCCTGCCGCGTGGCCGCGTCATCGAGATTTATGGTCCTGAGTCCTCTGGCAAGACCACGCTTGCGTTGCACGTCGTCGCCGAGGCGCAGAAGCGCGGCGGCATTTGTAGCTTTATCGACGCCGAGCATGCGCTCGACACGGTGTATGCACGCAAGCTCGGCGTCGACCTTGAGCAACTCCTGATATCGCAGCCCGATACTGGCGAGCAGGCGCTCGAGATCGCCGATACCCTGGTGCGGTCTGGCGCGATCGACGTGCTGGTCATTGATTCGGTCGCGGCGCTGACGCCGAAGGCCGAGCTCGAGGGCGAGATGGGCGAGCAGCTGCCGGGTTTGCAGGCTCGGCTGATGAGCCAGGCCTTGCGTAAGCTTACCGCCTCGATCTCCAAATCGCGCTGCATGGTGATCTTCATCAACCAGATCCGCATGAAGATCGGGGTGATGTTCGGGAGCCCAGAGACCACGAGCGGCGGCAACGCGCTCAAGTTCTACGCCTCCGTAAGGCTCGACATCAGGAGAATCGGCGCCATCAAGGAGCGCGAGGAAGTGGTCGGCAATCAGACCCGCGTCAAGGTGGTGAAGAACAAGGTGTCGCCGCCGTTCAAGACCATCGAGTTCGACATCATGTACGGCGAAGGGATCTCTAAGACCGGCGAGCTCGTCGATCTCGGGGTAAAGGCCGGCATCGTCGAGAAGTCTGGCGCCTGGTTCTCATTCGATTCGGAGCGCATCGGCCAGGGCAGAGAGAACGCCAAGGCCTATTTGAAGGAGCATCCGGAGACCGCGGAGCGAATCGAGCGAGCAATCCGCCAAAATGCAGGCCTTGTCGCGGGTCAGATCCTCGGTGGCGGCGCCGACACTGGCGAGGGCGGGACTCCCGAGAGTGGAACCAGCGTCACCGAAGGCGATGGCTCCGTTACCCCGCTCTCGGGTGGGGCCGCACGAAGGGGCCGCCGCTAAAGTGCAGGCGCGCCGAGCCTGGAGCAAGCGGGCAAAGCGCGTGCTTGCCAGTCTCCTTTCCTGACCTTATGTCTGACGCGGGACCGCAAGGGCCTCTTCTTCTTCCAAGAAGGGGCCGAACGGCATTTTGGGCCTCTCTGAATGGGTAGGCTCCGCCAGCGCCGGTCCCCTCGAAGACAAGGTCCCCCGTCAAGCAGCCAATGACCTCCGCCAAACACCCGAGCGCGAAAGGCGCTAGCGTCAAAGACACGGGCGCCAAGCGTAAGATTGCGTCTGGAAGCGTCAGTCACACGGCTCTGGGCCATACCAGCACCAACGACATCCGTGCTGCCTTCCTCGATTTCTTCGCCAAGAGCGACCACGAGATCGTCGCTTCGAGTCCGCTCGTGCCGCGTCACGATCCAACCCTGATGTTCACCAATGCCGGCATGGTTCCGTTCAAGAACATCTTCACCGGCCAGGAGAAGGCGAAGTTTCTGCGCGCGGCCTCGTCGCAGAAATGCGTGCGCGCCGGCGGCAAGCACAACGACCTCGACAATGTCGGTTACACCGCGCGCCACCACACCTTCTTCGAGATGCTCGGCAATTTCTCCTTTGGCGACTATTTCAAGGAGCGCGCGATCCCGCTCGCCTGGGAGCTGCTCACCCGCGATTTCGGCATCGACAAGAAGCGCCTGCTCATCACCGTCTATGAAGACGACGACGAGGCGGCCGCGCTGTGGCGCAAAATTTCTGGCTTTCCCGACGAGAAGATCATCAGGATCGCGGGCTCTGACAATTTCTGGTCGATGGGCGATACCGGCCCCTGCGGGCCAAGCTCGGAAATCTTCTACGACCATGGCCCTACCGTCAGAGGCGGACCGCCCGGCAGCGCGGACGCCGAGGGTGATCGCTTTGTCGAGATCTGGAATCTCGTCTTCATGCAATTCGAGCAGCTCTCGGGCGGCGAGCGCGTGGCGTTGCCGCGTCCCTCGATCGACACCGGCATGGGACTCGAACGTATTGCCGCGGTGTTACAGGGCACCCATGACAATTACGTGATCGACCTGTTCCGCGCGCTGATCGCCGCCTCGGTCGAGCTCACCGGTGTTCCCGCGGAAGGCGACCATGCGCCAAGCCACCGCATCATTGCCGATCATCTGCGCGCGTCGTCCTTCCTCATCGCCGACGGCGTGCTGCCGTCGAACGAGGGCAGGGGCTACGTGCTTCGCCGCATCATGCGCCGCGCCATGCGGCATGCTCACATTCTTGGAGCGAAAGAGCCT
>Ga0070716_100000794_pt1 | contig 13538 bp, 13 predicted proteins | sample LARL112metaG_FD_71395 | JGI IMG/M metagenome (GOLD analysis project Ga0070716, IMG submission 71395) | Corn, switchgrass and miscanthus rhizosphere microbial communities from Kellogg Biological Station, Michigan, USA - LAR L11-2 metaG | ecosystem: Host-associated > Plants > Roots > Rhizosphere... | reverse complement strand
TATTTTTCTGCAGGAGATGGCGGCGAAAACTAAGCGCACATCACGGAGATATCTGTTTTCCGCGTTAAACTACCTTGCAGGCACAAAACATCCCAACATAAATCTTGAACTCTTCAGTCGAGGAAAATTCGATGGGCCATTGGAAGAACTTCAATCGACGCGAATTCCTAGAGAACTGCGGGAGCCTTGCTGCGGCATCCTTCTCCGTCTTGCCATCCGGGCATCGCGTCATAAGCGACCTGCTCGAACCCCAGAATCGTTATGCGCCATTCGAGTTTCCCCCAGAATTCATATTTGGAGCTGCGACGGCAGCCCATGCGATAGAAGGAGCGTGGAAGGAGGACGGAAAAGGGGAATCGATCTGGGACAACTTTTCACATACCACCGGAAGGGTGAAAGGCGCGGACACCGGTGACATAGCGTGCGACTCCTATCATCGCTTCAAAGAAGATGTCGAACTGCTAAAAAAGCTGAATTTGAAGAGTTATCGATTTTCGATTTCGTGGCCGAGGATCCAAGCCGATGGCAGGGGCAGGGCCAATCCAAAGGGGCTAGATCACTACAAACGCCTTGCTGACGCGCTGCGCGAAGCAGAAATCCGGCCGCTGTGCACGCTCTATCATTGGGACCTGCCGCAGAAGCTGGAAGACACCGGTGGCTGGCCGAATCGCGATCTGGCGGGGCGTTTCACGGAGTATGCGGAGATCGTTGCGCGGGCGTTGGGAGACCGCATCTCTCACTGGTGCCTTTTTAACGACCCCTGGGCGTTTACGATTCGGGGGTATGCACGGGGCACCCACGCGCCGGGGCGAACGAATTTCCTGGAGGGTCTGCGGGCAACGCACGTTGTGAACATAGCACAAGGACAAGCATTTCGCGCCATGAAAGCGATCCATCCCAAGTTGCAAATTGGCACAGCGGTTGGCATGTCGCACTGCCAGGCGGCCACTCCTTCGGAAGACGACCGCAAGGCTGCGGACCGGGCACACGCCTTTGGCAATGTGTGGTTCGTTCAGCCCGCAATGGCGGGGGAATATCCGGCGGCATTCCCGGGACCAAATCCGCTGGAGTTGATGGGAGTAGCACCCGACGACATGAAATTGTGCCGCGCGCCGCTGGATTTCCTTGGGATCAATTACAACCGGAGACTGCTTGTCTCGGCGATTCCGCCTGCCGAGGGCGAGGCTGCTACGGGCGAGCGCCAATTTGACGCGCACGATGGACCGCTGACCGATTCCGGATGGGAAGTCTGGCCCCACGCCCTCTACGAACTGCTGATACGCATCTCTCGTGAATACAAAGGAACCCCAATGGAAATTACCGGAGATGGCTGTTCTTATCTGGATTCTCCGGACGAGGACGGCCGAGACAGGGATGAGCGGCGAATTCAGTTCCTGCGCGGGCAGTTGTTCGAGTTGGGCCGGGCCATGCTACACAGCAGCAACGTGCGCGGCTATCATTACTGGAGTCTTCTGGACAGTTTTGAGTGGGCGGAAGGCTACTGCCAGCGCTATGGTTTGATCTATGTGGATTATCGGACTCAGAAGAGAACGATAAAGGATTCCGGTAAGTGGTACGCCCAGCTCGCTGCGACCGGTTCGCTGAAGTAACATCCAACGCAAAACGGATCCCCCCCTAGCTGGCCACGACATGATAAAAAGTCTCGAGATCTTTCACCGCGAATAAGCCGCATTCAGCGAGCGTGGCCTAAAGCACGAAGTTCAACCGAATTGGTTTGTTCGATAGCGTTCATCTTTAGTTGTTGTGGTAAACCCGGGACTCTGGCGAGGACGTCCGCCTAATTTCGTGCGTCCGGCCACCGCCTTTCACGGAGTTGAGATCGACGCCGTACTAAGCCGCTTCGCCGCGGGACTGACTCCTAATGCGCCAGAAGCGGCAGCGAGTTCACTCGGAGCGATGACTTTTGGGCTAGCCATCAGCGCGTTCAAGAGGGAGGACCGGAACGGACGCATTGCCCGTTGGGAGAGCTTATCCTTCGGCCAGGATGTAGCCCACCAGCCCTTCCACGCGGAGACTCGCGCCGACTTCAGCGACGTAATCCAAGATTCTAGCGCTGGGAGACGGAACCTCGAACGTCCCCCTTTCAGTGGTGATCTCGAGAATCGGTTGTCCAGCCGTGTACATGGCCACGGTCACGATTGGCTGCGCCGTGATCCAGGCTCCTACTCCAAGAAGTTCATGAACGGCATCTACGACTTGCTGCCGGCCGCGGCACATAGCGCTTTCCAAAGCGGGCGTGAAAGTCACAAGCTTTTCGGGGCATTGACTGTTTTGATAGGCGCGTCCGGATGATCACGCCTTACGCAAGCGTGGTCGGTTCGTCATCCACCTGTACGTCAGGCACATATAAACAAGAAAAATGGAGCAGAAGAAGAGCGGACCCGCGCCCAAATGAAAGCCAGTTGCCAAATCCGCGTATCCCCGATTGAAGAGCACCACAACAGTGGCTATGCGAAGGGCGTTGCAGACGAGGATGGAAAGAAGACATCCCAAGCAGACTAGAAAGGCCCGGCCCCTCCGAAGTCGATTCCAATCCAGAAGGGTGACAAAAGCAAATACATAGCTAAGGAGTTCAAAACCGTCAACTCCCGAGCAGTTGAGGATCAGACCCGTATCCTGAAGGGGCCCGAGTATGGTTGGTTCCGGGCCCGGTTGGTAGGTCAGGCCCGGTACGAACCCTCGCGCCAAGAGATAGACAACCCAACCGAGCATCCGCCCATACCATGGCCAAATGAATTCAACGAAGCGCCTGGGAACATTAATAGTCAAGACCAGCACTGCAGCAATTGCTTCCGGGCCGTAGGCGCGAATTAGCCGTTTCCAATCGCTGGCGGGAAGCAGAAGAAGAGTGGGAGCCAAAACCGACAATTTGCCAAGACCAATGACGGTTCCGCTTAAAGTTGCGGTCCCCGAGAAGGGCTTGGCAACGACAGTAACGGAGCGAGAGACAAGTATTAGAGCTAAGTGGATGGCGAAAAAACCCACGAGGCACCAAACAGAGAAGGACCGTTCTCCCGTTACGGTGGCATCCAAAAGTGGAGATTGGCCACGGCGCCAAACGAAGAGCAGGAAGGCAAGTGTCGCCATAAGGAGCGAGGTAGTGCGGAGAATCGGAGAAGCAAGCTGATCTACAGAGACGGCAATCAGTGTTAGGAGCAATACCAAGAAAACAGGCAAGCCAGCAGGAAAGCTCGCCAAACGGGAGCCTTTGCGTGCAAGGAGGTGCGCGCCCGAATATGCTATCACCGACACCTTGAGTCCAGACAAAGACCGAACTAAGCGGAGAGGGGACTAGGTCTTCCGACTGGCGCGTTGGCGTATGGCCAAGTAGCCACCCAAGCTGGCCAGCCCAGCGAGCACTATCGCGACATCGGTCATCTCAGGGGCGTGCCCCTTGCCGTGCCTGCCAGCGGCATAGCTACCCAAAGCGAGAGTTAACGTCATACAAACTACGAGGATAAGTCTTTTCACGTTGGGTCCTCCCCGTCTATTCATGGGGAGCAAGCAAATGGCCAGATTAATGGAGTTTTCCACATTCTCTTAGAGGCGTTAGTCATTGGTTGACAAGGGGTTACGGACGATTCCAATTCACGGACTCGGCCAGTTCTGCAAAGAGTGCCGCAACGATTCCGAAAGAATGCAGGTTATTTCTCGCTTAAAGACAAGTTGTTTCTCATTAAGAGAATGGCGAGGGCAGCATGAACGAGCCCGAAGGAAGGGCCAGCAGGGTGGCCTATTAACACTGGGGTAATAATTCAACAGTAAAAACAATCGGTGCCTGTGCGCTTACACGGCCAAGGTATAATACTCGCATCCATTCTGACGACGGGGGTCATGTGTATCCAGCCGCACTGCTAAACCACGAACACGAGGGTCGAAGGCAACAGCACAGCCTAACAGGAGTCGATCTTCTTGTATGCGCAGCCATCTTGGCGCTTGGCGCGTTCTATTTGTACTCTCACCTGCGTTCGCCCGACTTCCCGTTTGAAGATGTTGCTTACTACGAGCAAGCGAAGTCCATGCTGCACGACGGCTATTACGGTTTCAACTCGGTTCCAGAGAGGGTTCAGCCTCCGGGTTTATCACTTCTTTTGGCATTAATCTGCAAAATTGCAGCCTGCCGGTACGGAATCCTCCTGAGTTCCATGAGTGTTTTTCTCACGCTGGGGTTCCTGGTCTGGTATTGGATCATTCGTCAGGTCGAAGGGCCCGGCATCGCGGCAGCCACGTGTCTCGTGCTGGGCTTATCGCCTGGACTCTTTCGCTTTGTCACTCGGTGGATACTCCCGAGTACGCCTTATCTTCTCGTGAGTGGAATATCGTTGTGGATTATCCTCAAGCTCGATGTGGCACAGACACAGTTGCGAAGAAATCTGCTTTCCGCGGCTCTGGCTCTTATCGTCGCATTCGCGGTCCTACTTCAATCCGCCGCTATTGCTCTGGTGGGAGCGATGTTGGCTTCGATCGCGTTCACTTGGTTAAAGGACCGTGGCAAGGCTGGTTACCGGCTCAAAGTGTTTCTTCCCGCCATTTTATTGGGGATTGTAACCCAATTCGCCTGGATGCACCGCGGACGCGGGGGCCCTCCGCCGGATTGGCCATTACCAGGCTATCCGGAAAGCTATGTCACACAACTAAAACTTAAGCTGGGCAATTACCCGGAGTTAGGCTTCGCCAGTGCCGGCGATGTGTTCTGGCGTGTGTGGATCAATGTCCGGGAAAGAACGGCTGTATTAGCGGAGATGCTCACGTCGCAATGGATCTATCGCTCGTACTCCTCGGTTGCCATAGCCACTCTTTTAGTCTTTACGGTTGTCGGCTGGGCTTGTTCACTTGGGGGAGCAGGCGAAGATATCCTGGCTTGGTATTTCTTTGGATTTGACTTGATCTACATTTTGTGGCCCTGGAAATTAGAGTTTCGGTTCCTCCTGCCAAACGCGCCGCTTGCTTTTCTCTTCATCTATCGCGGTGCCAGAAAGATGGCCGCGTGGTGTCTACTGTACCCACGTCGCGCGGCCGCGTGTTTTTTGCCGGCTGGCATAGTCCTCTGTGCATTCGCCTTCCGAAACGGCTGGGATATTGGAACCTCCTGGCACGTGGGGCTTCAATCCCGACTGTCTACCGCGTTTTGGTTCGCGGCGTCGCTCTTTGCAGTCTGGGTTATTTGGAAGAATAGGCTGCCGACGATGTTTCCTCAGCCGTCCGAGCAATCTGGTCCCTTGAAGCGGATTTCCATTGGGTCGGTTTCTCTCACCTTTTTCCAGGCGGGAGCACTCGGGTTAGTTGCTTTGCTTTTGGCCAGAGCGATCGCGCAAGATGTATCCCTCGCCCGGGAGAACCGCGCGTTTGGAGAATCCGGTCTGGCTCGCGTCCCAGACATAATGGCAGCCAACTGGGTTCGTCTGCACACCGATCCCAAAGATATTATAGCGGCCCGTCATGTCCCGCTTGTTTATCATCATTCCCAACACAGGGTGATCTGGTTTGCTCCGATCGTGCGGTCCGAAGTATTGATGGAAGGCCTTCGTAGACTGAACATTCATTACGTCATCGTAATCGATCGTGACTATAGCTATTACCTTCCTCCCGACGAAGACTGCTTTAAGATCGTGGAGAGGGCGTACCCGAACGCGTTTCGCCTTGCAGCGCAAATCGGCCAAGCGCGAATCTACGAAGTTCTGTCCACGAACGGTAACACCGCGGCTCCACAGGCTAGCCAGGTCCGATAGTAGAGCGAAAGTCTGCCTTTTCAAATGCGGGTGGCGAACCCACTTTCATTGTATAGCATGAGATGATTATCTTTTAGGGCGGGATTCAGACGCACTGTTCTACAGCAGTCTGGCCCAAAAGGGGCAAAATCCAAAGTAGGTGTAAAGGTGGGGCCTTTGCGAATCTGCTTGGTCAGCGGGACCTACCCGCCCGCGCGTTGTGGAGTGGGAGATTACACCGAAAGGCTTGCCGCGGCGCTAGTGGATCGGGGAGCAGAAGTTTCGGTAATCACATCTTCTTATTTGGGAACCCGACCGAGTACTGCCAATCCTACGGTTCTACCAGTCGTCAATAGCTGGGCAATGGGCTCGGGGCTGGAAGTTCTGCGGCGCGTCTTGCAGACTCAACCACAAATCGTTCATTTTCAGTTTCCAACCACTGAGTACTACTCTCATAGGCTCTTTGACCTTCTGGTTGCGATGCTCAAACTGTGGCCACGCCGGAGAAAACTCGTCGTCACGCTTCACGAACCGGCAACCGTCAAGAAAAGCATCGTACCTGGACTCTTTAGACCACTTCGACATTGGCTCTCAGGTGCTTGGACAGACGCCCTTGTTGTTGTTGATGAATCTTACAGGGACGCGTTTTGGACTGTTTCTTCCAGAATGCGTAACGTGCCCAGCAGGGTCATTCCGATCGCTTCCAACATCCCAGTTTCCGAGATGCACAGAGACGAATTGCAGAAGCTTCGGGAACAGGAAGGGATTCCAGACAACGTAGCGGTGCTCAGTTATTTCGGATTTGTCCAGCCGCGGAAAGGTTTTGAGCAGGTTCTGGATATTCTGACTCTTCTCAGAAGGCGGGGATTCCCCGCCAAACTCATCCTTGTGGGCGATCTATCTGAGAGCAATCCCTACCATCGAGACCTGCTCGGACGTGTTCATAACGATGGTCTTAAGCTGGATGTCAAAGTTCTTGGGCATCTCGATCGCGTTGCCGTTGCAAACTACTTAGCGATGTCCGATGCTTGCGTCCTGCCTTTTATCGATGGTGTTCACCCGAAGAGAGGGAGCTTTCTGGCAGCGGCTCAGCAGGGTACCTTTGTTGTGACAACGAGCACAAGCAAGAAAGGGCTGTTCCTTACCGAGAATGTCTACTACACAACGCCCGGCGATGTCGAAGAAATGGCGAGAGCAGTTCAAGAGTTTTCCGGGAGAAGACTACCGAGTGGCTCCTACCCTTGGCCCAGTTGGAAGTCTGTTGCCGACGAGCACTTAGAACTGTTCAACCTGTTACTGACAGCGCGGGACCACACTTCTCGCCAATAGTGGAAAATGGCCTCGGCAACAATCGTGGAATTCTGGGATGCGGGACACGCCGCCGAGGATAATGCACGGCCAGCGTCATTCTCAGACCCCTCTATCCTTCGGCACCCTTGCCAGGGTTACCGACCTTTTGAAAAGCAAACCAGGCAAACGTGTAATCTCTTTCCTTCCAGCGAATCGTCGCTTCCCCCTCCTTAAAATTGAGGGAGCCGACTGGAACTAAGCCATGTTTACCGGCTTCCGCGACGAAGCTCAGCATCTCATTCCTCGAAAAGATCGTCCAGTCAAGCTCGTAAACTTGGACATCACTTGTGTCTATTTTTTCCGCCCAGTAGTCGGTTGACCCGATAAAATAGCCACCCGTTTTCAGTATCCGCGAAATCTCTCGAAATATCTTTTCCCCGGAGAAGCCGTGCTCAATCACGGATATTGCCGCAATTGCTCCAAAGGTCTCGCTGGGAAACGGCGTCCGCGTAAAGTCCCCTGTCATATACTTTATGGACTCGCCGTACGGCATCCGCTTCACTGCTGGGTCTAAGTCAATCCCCGTAAGGTCAGAAAAGCCCATTTTGCGGAGGCATAACAGTACTTCCGAGGTGTGGGCGCCCAGGTCGAGAATGGGCGCGCCCTTGTCAACCTGCTGCTCGATAAACTGTAACGTCCTCAGAACATCCCAACTTTTTTGCAGCTGACCTATAGTTTCACCGCGGAACAAATGCGCTCTAAGTAGCAATTTTGCCCACCACCGTGTAGCAAAATCCAACCCTCGCTGGCGCATTTCTCGGCGCGCTCGCGTAATGTCCACAGATTTTGTAAGCACTTCAACGCTCAATGTTTCACTCCTCTCACACTAACCATAAGTTCGCAGCCAGAGACCGATCATTCGACTCTTCGGAGCCAAGCTTCTCGCCAATAGTGGAAAATGGCCCTCGGACACAAATGGTGGTATTCAGAGATGCAGGCCACACCCTCGAGGATGATGCATGGAGATTTCATTTTTAGTATTCTTCCGCTCCTTTCGTCCACAATCTGATTCACGCGTTTGAGGACCCGAAAGGTGCCCCCGCAATAGCGGAGCATTTCGGAATCGAACAAGAGCCCACGGTTTTTGCTTTTGCGATCCAAAGTCGCCATGATCTCCTCCTTGGATCGAACCTCAACAAACTCGCCCGGCTGCAAGTTCAGTTCAACATTCAGGGTGGTTTCTAGCGAACCCGCAATGTGGGGATAGAGCGCACCGTCTCGCATTATCTGTGCCCTGTTGAACGCATTGATGATGAGAGAGCGGACGACCTCCAAGGCGGCGAGAATCGCTTCCAGGAGGTCACCAGACTTCGAAATGCCGATGCCCCGCCGTAGATTGCCGGAACGGATGTCGCGGACATACTGGCGAAGATCCCACCAGTGAAGGTAGGAAGAATACTCCTCGAGCTGCGTCGCTTGACAGGTATAGAGAGTGTTGCCAGGTGAGGCAGGGTCTGCGCGAAGAACGGATTCCTGGAGGCGCTGTTCGGTACAGGCGGCCGGAGCCGTCGCAACCGACGTTGGATGCGGGACGGACGACGGAGCTGCCTGCGTTACGCTTGAGGTCGTCAAGAAATCGGGTTCCACTTTCTTAAGCCAAGCCTCTTTCCAAAAGATGAGGCAACCAGCGTCACAATCGGCGTGGGACGTGCCATCGCATCTGACGCCGGTGAGATGGACAGCGTTTCTGACGCGGCGCAAACTCCAAATACCGACGGTGTCACAGGTCTTGTCGGCACGCTTGTAGACGCGAAAACGCTTGCCGCAATACTGGAGCATCTCGGGCATGAAGGGCATGGCATCCATCTTGCCTTCGTGGTCGAGCGTGCCAAGAATTTCTTCGCGGCTGCGGACTTCAACGACTTCGCCAGCAAGAAGATTCAGTTCATGTGCAGAGTTGTTATGTGCCATAGCTCCGTAGATTGCCTGTTAGTTTGAATTCGACTAGTCGTCCTGCGGCAGAGGTCCGCTGAAAAAAATCGTACTGAAAATTCTCAACGCGCAAGTCTCCTTACGCAATCGTGACGTGTCCCCTAGAAGCACGTTCGATTGTCTCCTTGACAGCATTCATGCAGGCCCACTGCCAGAGGCGTGGCCGGCTCAGACCCAGGCCAACCTCGTCCAGCTTCTTCTTGTGATACTCCCAAAACTGTTTATCTCTTTTCTGCCACACACAGCGGCCCAGAAAGTTGTAGTAGCGGCGCATATGCAGCTTCAGACAGCTCTGTAGCTCTGCGGGTGACAGGTAGGAAGGCCCGTGCACCACGATGTCATACAGGGTACCCGCGACCATGCTATTGAGTTCCTTCGAGCGCATCGTCATGGACCCCTCGCGCTGCCGTGTGTAAGACAGAACTTGATGGACAAAGCCGAAATCGCAGTGTTTCAGGAGGTCGAAACAAACCTCGGCGTCGGCGTGAAGATTGGACTCGTTGTAGAAAGGCGTGCGCGCACGCACGAGGTCACTACGAAACATATGCGCAGTCGGCGTCCCGAAAACGTTCGGCGTGCCGAAGAACCGCAGCCTGCAGACCTCGCGCCCAGAAATGGCTGTGGCAGTGTACGGCAGCCCAGTGTAAACCACATCCGTGCCCCGCAGTCCATAAGCGGCAACGATTCCGACTGACGGATTTGCCTCGGCGAGCTTAACCATTCGCTCGAGGCACTCAGGATAGAGCCAATCGTCAGCAAAGACCATCTTGGCGTATTTGCTGCCGGGCGAAATCTGCCGGAAAGCATGATTGTGGTTAGGAATGATGCGCAGGAACGACTCGTTGTTCTGAACGCGGATGCGAGAGTCCTTCGCCGCGTAAGACTCTGCGATTTCGCGAGTGCGATCGGTGCTGCAATTGTTGATGATCGTGTAATCCCAGTTCGGGTATGTCTGCGCTAGGACACTCTCAATACACTCGGCCAGGTGCTCTTCCCCGTTGTAAACAGGGGTAACCACGCTGACGAGAGGAATCCCGCTCACTTTGCTTCCTCCTTGTCGGCCGCCCCTACCAGAAGCGGCTCCGGTATCTGCCAGCGTTGCGGAAAATAGACAATACCGGAGCGGCTGTCCAACAATCTTCCCGAGGAATAGATATTGGAGAGCTCGACATCCAGCTGCGCACAGTGTTCGACGTTGTCGTAGACAGGAGTAGCAGCGCCTCCCTCGGTGATCCACAACGAAAAGTAATAGCGCGCAGGAAGCAGATTGAGGAAATCGACCTGGAGATCCAGATAGCCATCGCCGGGGGGAACGACAGGGATTTCAATGGCGTGATGCCAGGTGCTGGTATCCGTCACCAGCGCCCCCATTTCGGTGTACAAGCGAAGCCCAAAGCTGGGAAAGACAATTGGCTTCTCAGCGTGATAATGAAAGCGAATCGTAAACGCATCGCCGCTGCGAACCACGTTGATCGGCTCGCCCGCGCTGCTAATGTACTCCATGCCGGTGTAGCGAATCTCACCTGAACCGCGCCTATTCTTTACGGAGCGCAAATCGGCCATGGTTTCGCGCGCGTTCGCGAACGTATTCATATAGGCTTCGATCACTTCGCGAGGGGAGCCGTCCATGCGCACCTGCCCAGAATCAATCCAGAGGCATCGCGTGCAAAGGTTCTCCACAGCGGCCATGTTGTGAGAAACAAAGAGCACTGTGCGGCCCCCAGTGCGCAGACCCTCCATGGCATTCAGGCATTTGCGCTGGAAGCCGGCGTCACCGACGGCAAGCACTTCGTCTACCACGAGTACATCGGGATCGAGGTGAGCCGCAACGGCAAAGCCGAGCCGCAGGCGCATGCCGGTGGAGTAGCGTTTAATAGGAGTATCAAGAAATTGAGCGACGCCGGCAAAATTGACGATGGAGTCAAGCTTAGCCGCGACGTCCTCGTGTTTCATGCCCAGAATGGATCCATTCAAATAGATATTTTCGCGGCCGGTCAACTCTTCGTGAAAACCAGTGCCGACTTCAAGAAGAGACGCTACGCGACCGTCAACGTGAACCTTGCCCGAAGTGGGATAAGTGATTTTCGACAGTACCTTTAAGAGCGTGCTCTTACCGGCGCCGTTACGTCCGATGATTCCTACAACTTCACCCGCATCGACACGGAAGGAGACATCGCTCAGCGCCCACAAAACGTTGGGGGCCGGTTGTGGGCGGAAAGGTGCGCGGAGCAAACTAATCAGACGCTCGCGCAACATGGTGTCCCGTTGCAGCGCCCCTAAAATGAACCTCTTAGATAGTTTTTCAACCGCGATTGCTTCGCTCATAGAGTAACCCGAACGAGATTCCAGATCTTTTTTTCCGCGCTCACACAATGTCCGCAAAAGTCTTTTCGGTCTTTCGAAAATAGAGCGCACCGATGACCAGCAAGATTAGAGTAAGGGCAGCAGATATGCCCGCAAGCCTCCAGTCCATCCGCCGCGTGGCCAGCAGAGACGAACGAAACCCTTCGAGGAGCCCAGCCATGGGATTGAAAACCATAAGTCGCCTCATTTTCGGGGTCAAAAAGGTTATGGGATAAATGATGGGAGTAACAAACAGCCAAATCTGAACAAGGAACGGCAAAGCATACTTGACGTCCCGATAGCGCACGTTGAGGGCTGCCAGAAACATGCTTGCGCTGAAGGCCAGCACGACCATGCCGACGACGAATAAGGGAGCAAGCAAAAGGCTCCATCCCGGTCTAACGTGATAGTAAATCATCATCAAGGCGAGGAACACGCCGCCGACCAGAAAATCCACCAGACCGCTGAGTACCGTTGCAGCAGGCAAAAGAACCCGCGGGAAATATACCTTGGTAATCAGTTGTGCGTTGGAAACGAGGCTGTTTCCCGCGTGGCCCAAGATGGTGGAGAAATAGGTCCAAGGAACCAAAGCACAGAATGAAAACAGGGGATATGGAATGCCATCACTCGGAACGCGAGCTAGTCCGCCAAAAAAGAGCGTAAAAATGACCATGGTTAGCAAGGGCTGAATAACCGCCCAAGAAGCACCGAGCGCGGCCTGTTTGTAACGAACTTTAACATCGCGCCAAGCGAGGAAATAAAGCAGTTCGCGATAGCGCCAGAATTCTACAAACCACTCAGAATTCATTCATGCACCTCATGCACCGATTTGCGGAAGCTGCCAGCATGTGGAAACGCAGGTTTCATTGCAGTTGGAGGCTGACCTTTCTTGCGTAAAAAGCCTCAGCAAATCCTGTTGAAGAGCCCGCTTCCACGCCGCGCAGCCGCATCAGAGCGAGAAACGTGTCACTGGAAAACCATTGCTTCGTGGCCTGTGTGCGAAAAGCCTGCTGAAGAAAGGCGGCCTTCTTGCGGCACGTGGATGCCGCTAAAGGCGAAAACACATTGGGCGAACCCAAATCCCCGTCGTATTTGGGAATTTCATATTCCAGAATGAGGTGGTCGCGGAAGGTGTTCCAGGTCAGTTGGTTGAGCAAGCGATGATCCTGGTGCAAGTCATCACGATAGTGGGTGAAAACCAAGCCGGGATTGATGCGCCTCTTCAAACGTTCGAATTCCTCTTTAATTTTCATGCCCACATAAGGGAAAAAACCGTCGCGATAGGAACGCACCGTGATGTTTCTTGACTTCGAACCCTTCAAAAAAAGACCGGCGCTGCGCAGCGCTTCGCGACGACGGGGCGCGCTGGAGCTAAAAACGACCCAGTCGACGTGCGTCGAGGGCTGCGATTCAATGAGGTGCAGAATAGTTCCTCCACAGCCGATCTCGATGTCGTCGGAGTGCGCGCCAAGGCAAAGAATTTGAAGGGGCCGCCTGCCGGGATCCGTAAGACGAAGATTCATCATGGCAAACGAGCGATCCTAAGTCGCATCGGCAGCAGCATCGAGGATTGGAACCGCCGCCTCCTCGCGTGAACGCGCATTCTTCCAGACTTCCCACGGAGCGTCACCATGAGCGTACATGTCGTCCAATTGCTGCTTGTCCTTAAAAGTGTCCATGGATGCGTAAAAGCCATCATGGCGGTACGCCACCAGCTGCTTTTGAGTCATGAGGCGCTCAAATGGCTCAAGGACGAGCTCCTCGCCATTACGCATGTATTGGAAGATTTCTTTCTTGAAAACGAAATAGCCGCAATTGATGCGAAGCTCGGTATCGCGTATGGATTTGACCTCATTGACGAACCCATCGGCGTCGGCTGAAACCACGTGATAGCTAAGATTCGGCTTGGCCGAAACGAAGGTCGCCACTTTATCGTGATGTCTGGAGAACTCAATGAGGCTAGGAAGCAGCAAATCCGTAAGGCCGTCAGCATAATTTGCGAGAAACATCTCTTCGCCCGCGAGGTAGCGCTCAACGGCCTTCAGGCGTTGGCCGATATTCGAGTGCGTTCCCGTCTCGGCGAAGGTGATGTTCCAGTCGTGGATGTCACTGTTAAACAGCTGGAGATCTTTGCCACCGTTTGAGAGTGAAAAGTCGTTGGAGACACATTCGTCGTAGTGCAAG
>Ga0070716_100000790_pt1 | contig 13604 bp, 7 predicted proteins | sample LARL112metaG_FD_71395 | JGI IMG/M metagenome (GOLD analysis project Ga0070716, IMG submission 71395) | Corn, switchgrass and miscanthus rhizosphere microbial communities from Kellogg Biological Station, Michigan, USA - LAR L11-2 metaG | ecosystem: Host-associated > Plants > Roots > Rhizosphere ... | reverse complement strand
TCAACGACGCGAGAACTGCAGGAAAGGGCTGGAAAACAGCTTGTTAAGCTGCCGCGAATGCGCTCTTGCTGCGCCACGAAATCGCCCATAAGACGAAGGGCGGCGAGGAATTGGGGCCGCCCGATCTTTGGCAAGGTCCGGCGATGAGAGGGGCGGCGCGAGTGCGTATGTCGTTGCGCAGATTGTCACGATGAGTATCGCCGCGAACAGGCGCCGGCGGAGCATTGCGGTCGTGCTGATTGCGGCCGTGCTCGTTGCCGGCATTTTTGCCGCGAGGTCGATGTTCGTGCAACGCGCCAGGTCCCTGGAAGCGTCGTCGCTCGCGCCGAAGGCCAATCCGTCGCGCTTCGTGCCGACGCCCGCGCAATGGGCGAACCTGTCGTTCGAGCCGGTCGCCGAGCGCGCGTTTCGCGCCGAGCACGTCACCGAGGGCAAGATCGCCGTCGACGAGGACATCTCGACGCCGATCTTCTCGCCCTATGCCGGACGCGTCGTCAAGCTCCTGGTCAAGCCGAGCGACCGGGTCGAACGCGGCCAGCCGCTGTTCGTCATCGAAGCCACCGACACCGTGCAGGGCCTGAACGATTTCGCCACCGCGCTCTCGACGCTCGACACCACCCGCTCGAAGCTGAAGCTCGCGCAGATCGTCGAGACCCGGCAGAACGACCTCTATGCCGGCAAGGCCGTGCCGCTGAAGGACTGGCAGCAGGCGCAGGCCGATCTGACCGCCGCACAGAACGACATGCATGCCGCGGAAACCGCGGTCGAGGCCACCCGCAATCGCCTGCGCATTCTCGGCCGCTCGGAAGAGCAGATCGAGACGTTTCAGAAGACGCGGCAGATCAGCGCCGATACGCCGATCCAATCGCCGATTTCAGGCCTCGTCGTGCAGCGCAAGGTCGGCCCCGGCCAGTACATCAACAGCGGCGCCAGCGATCCTGCCTTCGTGATCGGCGACCTCACCACCGTTTGGCTCACGGTTTTCGTGCGGGAGAGCGAAGCGGCGGATGTCAGGCTCGGTCAGGGGATCGAGTTCACCGTGCTCGCGCTGCCCGGGCGCAGCTTCAAAGCCTCGATCGACTATGTCGCGGCGGCGATCGACCCGACGACGCGCAGGCTATTGGTGCGGGCGACGGTCGACAACAAGGACGGCCTGTTCAAGCCGGAGATGTTCGCCAGTGCGACGATCTATTCCGGCGACGACCATCCCTCCGTCGGCGTGCCGAAACAGGCCCTGATCTATGAAGGCGACCATGTCCGGCTGTGGGTCGCCAGCGACGACAAGTCGCTCGAGCTTCGCGAGGTCCAGACTGGCCTCGCCAACGGCAACCTCGTCGAGATCCGCTCCGGGCTGAAGGCCGGGGAGAAGGTCGTCACCAGGGGCAGCCTGTTCATCGATCGCGCGGCGTCCGGAACCTGAAGCGATGGACCGTCTCGTTTCATTCGCAGTCAGTCGTCGCTTCTTGATGGTCGGCTTCTTCGCCGCCATCGTGATCGGCGGCCTGATCGCATTCCAGCAGCTCAACATCGAGGCCTATCCCGATCCGACGCCGCCGATGGTGGATATCGTCACGCAGAGCGCAGGGCTGTCGGCAGAGGAGATCGAGCGCTACATTACCATCCCGCTGGAAACCCAGGTCGCGGGCATCAAGAACCTCAACGTGATCCGCACGATCTCGCTGTATGGCCTGGCCGACGTCAAGCTGCAGTTCACCTTCGACTACACCTACGACCAGGCGCTGCAGCAGGTGCTGAACCGCCTGTCGCAGCTCGCGCCGCTGCTCAACAACGCCCAGCCGCAGATTTCGCCGCAGAGCCCGATCGGCGAGATCTATCGCTATCGCCTGGTCGGGCCGCCCAACTACTCCGTGCTCGATCTGAAGACGCTGCAGGACTGGGTGCTGCAGCGCCGCTTCCGCAGCGTCCCCGGCGTGATCGATGTCACGGGATGGGGCGGCAAGACCAAGACCTACGAGGTGCAGGTCGACGTCAACAAGCTGGTGGCCAACGGCCTGACCCTGGCACAACTGCTGCAGGCGATCAGCAACGCCAACATCAATGTCGGCGGCAATACGGTCAATATCGGGCCGCAGTCCGCCGTGGTGCGCGGCGTCGGATTGATCCGCTCGGTCGACGCGCTCGCCGACACCATGGTTGCCTCCAGCAACGGCACGCCGGTCCTCGTCAAGGACGTCGCCAACGTCACCGTGGGCGAGCAGCCGCGACTGGGGATCGCAGGCATGAACGATGCCGACGACATCGTGCAGGGCATCGTGCTGATGCGCCGCGGCGAGCAGAGCTCGCCGACCATCGAAAGGGTCGAGAAACTCGTCGACGCGATCAACGCTTCGTCCGTCCTGCCGCCGGGCGTCCATATCGAGCGGATCTACGACCGCAAGGACCTGATCCAGACCACCACCAGAACCGTGCTGGAAAACATGTCGTTCGGCATCGTGCTGATCGTCATCCTGCAATGGATCTTTCTCGGCGACCTGCGCAGCGCGCTGATCGTCGGCGCCACCATCCCGTTCGCGCTGTTCTTCGCCGTCAGCATTCTGGTGCTGCGCGGCGAGTCGGCGAACCTGCTGTCGGTCGGCGCGATCGATTTCGGCCTGATCGTCGATGCCACCGTCATCATGGTGGAGGCAATCTTCCGCCGGCTCACCCATACCGAGGCATTTTCGGAAGCCGAGGAAGCGGCGATCTCGGCGAACACGATCATGGACATGAAGCATCATGCCATCCTGACGGCGGCCGCCGACGTGTCGCGATCGATCTTCTTCGCCGCCGCCATCATCATCGCGGCCTTCCTGCCGCTGTTCACCCTGAGCGGCGTCGAAGGCAACATTTTCAGCCCGATGGCGCGGACCTACGCCTACGCGCTGGCCGGCGGGCTTCTCGCCACGTTCACGGTCACGCCGGCGCTTTGCGCGATCATCCTGCCGGCGCATGTCCAGGAGACCGAAACTCTCATCATGCGGGTCCTGCATCGGGTCTACCGGCCACTGCTGGCGACCTCGCTGCGCAATCGCCGCGTGGTGCTGATGGCTGCGGCCGGCCTGATCGTGATGACGGCGCTCGCCGTGCGCCTGCTCGGCCTCGAGTTTCTGCCCAAGCTCGAGGAGGGCAATCTGTGGATCCGCGCCACCCTGCCGCCGACCATCTCGCTGCAGGAGGGCAACTCCTATGTCAACGAGATGCGCCGGCTGATTGCGAGCCGCCCCGAGGTCGAGGGCGTGGTCTCGCAGCACGGCCGGCCCGACGACGGCACCGACGCGGCGGGCTTCTTCAACGCGGAGTTTTTTGCGCCGCTCAGGCCCGCCAAGGAATGGCCGGCCAATGAGGACAAGGATGAGCTGACCGCGCAGCTGCTGGCGCAGTTGCAGGAGAAGTTTCCGGGCGTCGAGTTCAACTTCTCGCAATATCTGCAGGACAACGTCTCGGAGGCGGTGTCCGGCGTGAAGGGCGAGAACTCGATAAAGCTGTTCGGCAACGATCTGCAGGCGCTGACCGATACCGCGGGCAAGATCAAGTCCGTGCTGGCGACGGTGCAGGGCATCACCGATCTCGCGGTGTTCACCTCGCTCGGCCAGCCGACCATCCAGATCGACATCGATCGCGCGCGGGCAGCGCGCTACGGGCTTGCGCCCGGCGACATCAATACAACGATCCGCACCGCGATCGGCGGCGACAGCGCCGGCGATCTCTACGAGCCCGGCAGCGACCGGCATTTTCCGATCATCGTCCGCCTCGCGCCGGAGTACCGCAAGAGCGCGGAGGCGATCCAGAATCTGCGGATCGGCGCGCAGGGACCGAACGGCGTCACCCAGGTGCCGCTCAGCGAGGTGGCCTCGATCAAGCTGGTGTCGGGTGCGGCCTACATCTATCGCGAGCAGCAGGAGCGCTATCTGCCGATCAAGTTCTCGGTGCGCGAGCGCGATCTCGGCAGCGCCATCCAGGAGGCGCAGCAGAAGATCGCGGAGCAGGTGCAGCTGCCGCCGGGGTCGCGGCTGGAATGGGTCGGCGAATTCGGCAATCTGCAGGATGCGATCAGGCGGCTGTCGATCGTGGTGCCGATCAGCCTCGCATTGATCGCGACGCTGATCTGGTTCAATTTCGGTTCGGTGGTCGAGACGGTGCTGACCATGAGCGTCATCCCGATGGCGGTGTTCGGCGGCGTCGTCGGACTGCTGGTGACCGGGGTGCCCTTCAGCGTGTCGGCCGCCATCGGTTTCATTGCGCTGTTCGGTATTTCGGTGATGGATGGCATCATCATCCTCTCCCAGTACAACCAGCTCATCGACGAGGGCATGGAGCGCAGCCGGGCGATCCTGCGCACCGGCGAATTGCAGCTCCGCCCCGTGCTGATGACCTGCGTGGTGGCGGGCGTCGGCCTGCTTCCGGCGGCGCTGTCATCGGGAATCGGTTCACAGGTTCAAAAGCCGCTGGCCGTGGTCGTGGTGGCCGGCATGATGGTCGCGCCGGTCGTGATTCTGCTGACGCTGCCGGCGCTGATTGCCACGTTCTCGCGGCGGCGCAGGGCAGGGCTTGCCGCTGAAGGTGGTCTGGCACCGGCCGAATGAGCGGCCAGTGACGGGGCTCTGGGGTGATCGAGGTGGATTGTGAGTAGGGCCGCTGTCGCAGGGCTTCCGAGCTCCCGCATGCCGGGACGACGGCGACCTTGCGCGCGGCTGCTCGTCGCCGCGCTCATCTCGGCGTGCGCGGGGGCCGCGCATGCCGAGAGCCTGGAGGAGGCGCTGGTCAAGGCCTACCAGACCAGTCCGCAGCTCAATGCCGCGCGCGCCCGCCAGCGCGGCACCGACGAGAACGTGCCGCAGGCGCTGGCGGGCTACCGGCCGCAGATCGTCGCGAGCCTTGCCCGGCTTGCAGGAGGTGCGCAATCTCTTGCCTGGCAACATCATCCAGCGCGCCAGCCTGCAGCCGTGGACGATCGGGCTCACGGTGTCGCAGGTGCTCTACAACGGCAACAAGACTGCCAACAATGTCCGCGTCGCCGAGCTTCAGGTGATGTCGGGCCGTGAGGCGCTGCGCAATGTCGGGCAGGGCGTGCTGCTCGACGCCGTCACCGCCTACATGAACGTGATGGCCAACGGCGCGCTGCAGGAGTCGCAGCGCGCCAATGTCGACGTGCTGCGCGAGATCCTCGCCACCACCAAGCGGCGCCTCAACGCCGGCGATGTCACGCCGACCGATACCGCGCAGGCCGAGGCGCGGCTGAGCCGGGGACTTGCGGACCTCAACGCGGCCGAAGTGGCGCTCGCGATCAGCAAGGAGATCTATGCCCAGGTGATTGGCCAGCCGCCGTCGCATCTGCAGGCCGCGATGCCGGTCGACCGCCTGGTGCCGGTGACGCAGGTCGCGGCGGTCGACACCTCGATCCACGAGAATCCCGCGGTGCTGGGGGCCGGCTACGACGTCGACGTCGCCCAGACCTCGATCAAGGTCGCGGAAAGCGCCCTGTTGCCGACGGTCTCGTTGCAGGGCAGCGCCAGCCGCACCCGCGACACCGATACCAGCCTGACCACGACCGCGACCGACCAGGCCTCGATCCTCGGCCAGGTCAACGTGCCGATCTATGACGGCGGCACCGCGGCGTCGCAGACCCGCCAGGCCAAGGAGATGACCTCGCAGAGCCGGCTCGTGCTGGAGCAGGTCCGGAACCAGACCCGCACCGCCGTCGTCAGCGCCTGGGTGACCAATGAGGGCACCAAGATCGCGCTCAAGGCCGCGGAATCCGAGGTGCATGCCGCCGATGTCGCGCTGCAGGGCGTCCGGCGCGAGAACCAGGGCGGCCAGCGCACCACGATCGACGTGCTGAACGCGCAGCAGGACCTGACCAGCGCGCGGGCGCGGCAGATCACGGCGCAGCGCGACCGGGTGATTGCCTCCTATACGCTGCTCAGCGCGGTCGGCCGGCTCGACGTGCACAACCTCAACCTCGCGACCCCGGACTATCTTCCCGAGGTTCACTATCACCAGGTCCGCGATGCCTGGCATGGCCTCAGGACGCCCTCGGGGCAGTGAGGCGATTTGCCCCGCGGCCGCGGCGATGCAGGTCTGCGGCGCCATCGCGGGGTTGCTGAAGCAAGCCAAACATCGCAAGCTGCAAAACCGTTCACGGGGAGGGCTCCGCGAGGCGACCCAAATGACTGGCCATATCATTGTCACGGATGAAGAGCAGACGCGCACCATCGCCATGCGCCGTCCGGAAAAGAAGAATGCGCTGACGCAGGAGATGCTTCTCGCCATCAGCGAGGCGATCAATTCGGCGCAGTCGAGCCCCGAGATCCGCTGTCTGATCCTGACCGGTCGCGCGGGCGTGTTCAGCGTCGGTGTCGACATCAGGGATTTTCTCGACGCCGCGAAGGCAGAACCCGACCCGGCCACGCCGAGGGGGCCGATCATCTTCCTGCAGGCGCTCGTCAACAACAGAAAACCGCTGATCGCCGCGGTGGACGGCGCCGCCGTCGGCATCGGCGCGACCATGGTCCTGCACTGCGACTATGTCCTCGCCGGCGCCACGGCGTCGTTTTCCTGTCCCTTCGTCCAGTTCGGCCTCGTGCCGGAGGGGGCTTCGAGCCTGCTGTTGCCGCGCATGGCGGGGCACCAGCGTGCCTTTGCGATGCTGGTGATGGGGCGTTCGATGAGCGCGGAAGACGCGCGCCAGGCCGGGTTCGTCAACGTCGTCGTTCCGACCGGCCATGCGCTCAACGAGGCGCGCAAGGCCGCGCGCGAAATCTGTGCGCTGCCGCCAGAGGCGGTCGCGAGCGCACGGCGGCTCTTAAAACTGCCGAACGAGGATTTGCTGCGCCGGATCGGTCAGGAAGAACATGTGTTTGCCGAGCGGATGCGCTCGGCGGATGCCGTCGCCGCCTTCGAAAATTTTCTGTCACGCAAGAAAAGGTAATGAGGCCATATCCCGGCGCGCCGAGATCGCCGCGCGCGACTGCGCGAGCGCGCAGACATATTGGTCGTCAGCAGGAGTGCCGGGCGTGAAAGCCGTCTACAGCGAACTGCACCGCAGCCACGATCCGCAATTCTTTCTGGTGCGCGGCGTGGTGAAGCGCACCACCGAGCAGCCCGAGCGCGTCGACCGCCTGCTGGCCGGCCTGAAGGCGGGCCGGCATGAGATCGTTCCGTCGATCGCATTCGGGCAGGGGCCGCGGGCGCGGGTGCACAGCCCGGACTATCTGAGCTTCCTCGCCGAGGCGTGGGACGCCTGGGCGGCGCTCGGCGATTCCGGTCCCGAAATGATCGCCAACGTCCATCCCGTGCGCCATGCGGCGACCTATCCGACCCATATCGTCGGCAGGCTCGGCTGGCACACGGCCGACACCGCCTGTCCGATCGGGCCGGGCACCTGGGCGGGCGCCTGTGCCGCGAGTGACGTCGCAACCACGGCGGCCGAGCTCGTGCTGGATGGCGAGGACGCAGCCTACGCACTCTGCCGTCCGCCCGGCCACCATGCCTATCGCGACATGGCCGGCGGCTTCTGCTTCCTCAACAACAGCGCGATCGCGGCCGCGCATCTTCGCGTTAGCCACGAGCGCGTCGCGATTCTCGACGTCGACGTGCATCACGGCAACGGCACGCAGGGCATCTTCTATGACCGGGGCGACGTCTTCACCGTCTCGATCCATGCCGATCCCACCGCGTACTATCCCTACGTCTGGGGTTTTTCGCATGAACGCGGCGAGGGACCGGGCCTCGGCACCAATCTCAACATTCCCTTAGGCCTCGGCACCGCCGACGATGGCTACATGCAGGCGCTCGATCGTGCCGCGAAGGCAATCGATGCCTTTGCGCCGGGTGCGCTCGTCGTCGCGCTCGGCCTCGACGCCTCGGAACATGACCCGCTCGCGGGCCTTGCCGTCACCACCGACGGATTCCGCCGCATCGGCGCAGCCATCGCGCGGATCGGGCTGCCGACCGTGCTGGTACAGGAGGGCGGCTATCTCTCCGATATCCTCGGTGCCAATCTCACCGCGGTGCTCGCAGGATTCGAGGCGGCGCGGTGATGCTGCCGTAGGGTGGGCAAAGGCGCGCAGCGCCGTGCCCACCATCTCTCAACACGGTCTCCTGGGCAGTGGGCACGCTGCGCTTTGCTCACCCTATGCATAAGAAGGAGGAACGCATGGTCAAGAGAACGTCATCGCTGTCATCAGCTGCTTTCGCCATCATCATCGGCTTGTCCATCATGCCGGCCCGCGCCGAGGTCGCGACGCTGCCGACGGGGCCGAAGGTCGGCGACCAGAATCTCTCGCCGTTCTATCGCTGGACGGATGCGTTGCCCGCGCGTCCCGGTGTGATGCTGCGCGAAGAGCCGATCGCGGCGCAGCCGGAGATGACGAGTGCGGGCCTTTCTGCGCGCGTGCTCTACACCTCGACCGATCTGCGCTGGCATGCGGGGATCGTGCCGGTGAGCGGCACGCTGTTTCTGCCGAAGGGCGAGCCGCCGGCCGGCGGTTTTCCGCTGGTGGCCTGGGCCCATGGCACGCTCGGAATCTCCGATGTCTGCGCGGCGTCGTGGTCGGGGCACAAGGCACGCGATGCCGTGTATATCAACCATTGGCTCGACAACGGCTTTGCCGTGGTCGCAACCGATTATCAGGGCCTCGGCGGACCGGGCCCGCATCCGTATCTGATCTGGGAGGCGGAGGGACGTTCGGTACTCGATGCCGCGCGCGCGGCACTGTCGGCGCATGCCGACAAGCTCGCCGCAAAACTGTTCGTCACCGGCCAGTCGCAGGGCTCGGGCGCGGCCCTGGGCGCGACGCGGATTGCGCCCACCTACGCACCCGACGTGCCGCTGCTCGCCACCGTGGCGACCGGCGTCGTCTCGACCTTTCCCGACGGCCCCTACAAGGCGCCGACCCGGATCAACTCACCTGTTTATGTGACGCTGGCGGCGCTGGGCGGCTCGTTGCCCGACGAGGGGCCGTCGGCCGATGCGCTCGCAACCGACAAGGGCAAGCTGTTCTTGAAAGCGGCGCGCGAGGGCTGCACCGCAGAGATGCGTGCCGTGGCAAAGCAGCACGACATCACAACTGATAACGCCTATGTCGAGCCGATCGAAGCGCGGCTGACGCCTGTCACCGACATGTCGGTGACGCGCCTGCCGGTCCCGGTGCTGCTCGGCACCGGGACCGCCGACACCACGCTGGTGCCGCGCCGTCAATATGGCGCGGTCAAGGCCCTGTGCGCCGGCGGCAGCGATCTCGTCTGGAAGACTTTTGCGGGCGCCACACATAATGGCGGCCTCAACGCGTCGTTCGGCGACGCGCTCGCCTTCGTCCGCGACGCGCTCGCCGGCCGCAAGGTGCAGAGCAATTGCGCCGATGTCGCCGAGCCCGGCGAACCGATGCTGCCGTCGACGGAGATTCCGTTCAATGATTGAGGGTCGCGCTTGGCCTCGCCAGCTAAGATGACGATCAGCCGAGGCCGAGCTCGGCGATTATCACTTCGGCTTCCTGGGCGTCCTCCTCTCGGCCGAGCTTGCGGAACAGGTCCGCCGATCGCTGCAAAATCACGAGGGCTTCGTCGCGCCGCTTGCTTGCGGCAAGGATCTGGCCGAGTCTCATGCCGATGACCGCGATCGCTTCGGCGCGGCCGAGCCTGAGTACGATTGCGTAAGCTTCGCCGATCCGCGACAACGCCTCTTCGTACCTCTTCTGTGCAAGATCGATCCGGGCGAGTTTCCACATTGTGTTGGCGATGTTTTCCGCATCATCGAGGCGCTGGAAGATCGGCAGTTGTTCCATTTGTCGGATGCGCAACGCCTGGTCGAGGTCGCCGCGACTTTCGAGAATATCTGCGATACGGCCCATGGTGACCGCACGCGAGCGCACGTCGCCGAGCCGCTCAAAGGCAGGCAGCACTTCGTTCTGTAGGATGCGCAGTGCCTTCTCGAGTTCGCCGCGGCTTTGGAGGATGTCGGTAATCTGGCCCATGGTCATGGCGCGGGATTGCACGTCACCAAGCCGCTGGTATACTGGAAGTTCTTCGTCCTCGCGGATGCGTAAGGCTTCGTCGAGGTCGCCACGGCTTGTGAGGATGTCGGCGATCTGGCCCATGGTGATTGCGCGCGCACGCACGTGGCCGAGCCGTTCGAGGACCGGGAGCAACTCTCCTCGGAGAATGCGCAGGGCCTCGTCGAGCTCGCCTCGCATGAATAGCCGCTCTGCATGAGCTCCCGGCAGCAATGCTGCCTCGTCCGCATCGACGGGAGTACCGGCGGCGCGTTGTTGTGCCAAAACTCCCACCCCCCGAGCGATCAGGAGATCGGCGGTCGGTCCGTCGCCGCGGGTTGCGGCCGCCTGCGCCGTCGCTCTGAGCAACCGCCATGGAACGGTGCGCTGCTGGGCGTCGAGCAGTTCGATGGCAGCTTGACCCAAATTCGCGGCTGCTTCGGCGGAGCCGCCTGTCAGCGCCTGCACGGTCACGGCCGCGCAAGCCGCGACGATCTCAGCATCCTCGGCCAGCAAGCCGAGACGGACGAGCTGCAGATCGCACATCGGCGGCCAATCCGTCTCCGCGGCTGCGCCGCCCCATGCGATGAACAGGTCCTGCGTTACCTGTCGTGCGACCGTCTTCTGTTCATCGTCGTCGAGCGGTGCAACACGGGCGGCGGCAAGAGAATTCGCGGCGACCGCAGGCACGTGCGGATCGACGACATCCTCATGCCGATCGACGAGACCGAGATCCCTGAGCCGGGCGAGCGAAGCGCCCACTTCGCCTGCCATCTTTTCCGCGACGGTATCGGGCACTGATAGGCTGAACAGCGTCAGGCGGCGCAACAGCGTGCGTCCGAGGTCGCCGGCAAGTGTGATCAACTGGTCGATTGCGAGGCTTTCGAGGAACTCGCGCGCCTCCGCATCTGACGGAAGTTCGCCCTGCGCGAACCAAGCCTCCATCTCCTCAACTACCTTGGCCGCATTCGCAGATGTTACCACGCGGGACAGCACCAGCTTGCGACCGATCAGGTCCTGCAGCCCGGGATTGCCGCGCGCGATGCCGGGCACTGCTGCCAGCAGCTTCGCGCGCTCTTTGAGCAGCCGTTCACCCTCGGCCCTCGCTATGTCTGTCGGACCGCTCTGGACGGCGTGCAGCTGTCGGGCCATCAGCTTGCCTTGCGCGGCCGGCGATAGAGGCGGCAGCGGCAGATCTAACAGCTTTTTTTCGAGTCCGTCGAGATAGAGGCGATAGCGGCTCGTGAGCAGCAGGCGGCTGTCGCCTGCCGTGGCATCGAATGCCTCCAGCAAGGCGCGCAGCACCGGCGCAGCCTGTTCGGAGACGACGTAGCGTTGCCGCTGCTTGTCCTCTTCCATGACCCGTTCGAGATCGTCGATCACCAGCAGCACGGCGGCGCCGTCCTTGCCCGCCTGCGCACAGGGGCCGGCGAGCAGCCAGCGCAGCTCGGATTCAAGTCGGCTCGCATCGTCGCGGACCCGCTTTTCCGCCGCCTCGATCGCCTCGGACGCGGCGCGATGATTGCGCAGCGCTTCCGCCAGAGCTGCCAGAATGTCGAGTGCGTCATAGCGCTCGAACACGACCGCGAGCTTCAGGTCCGGCCGGCGGTTGGCGATCCGCGCCGCCAGGCTCGACTTGCCGAGCCGGCCCATGCCATGCAGCAGCACGCCGGCATGCTCGCCGTCCCGCAGCGCCTTCAGCGCCGTCTGCAGCTCGCGCCGCCGTCCGACGAACATCTCGTGCGAGGCGACCGGCAGCCGCCGCCCCTCGACCAGAAACTCCTTCTCGCCATGGGTCGCCGGCAGCATGCTGCGCCTGTCGCGTCCACCGACGATCGCCCCGCCGCCCTCAGGCCCGAGCCACAGCCGCGCGAGATGCCAGTCGCGGCGCTTGGAATCGTCCTGCGGCGCGTTCAGCAGGGTCCGCCGGGCGGTCGCCAGCGCATCGGGCGGCGTCTTGCGGCCCGCCAGCCCGTCATAAAGGTTTTTTGCGAAAGCGATCGCGGCGGCGTCGCCGACCGAGCCATCCCAGCCCAGCACCGCCGGCACGCCGCTGTCAACCATCTGCTCCGCCAGCGATTGTGCCAGCGTGCCGCGGCGCCGCGACCGTTGCGTCGGGCCGTCACCAGTCGACGGCGCGGCCGCGGCGGTGAGGCACGCCGACAGGAACAGAAAGCGCAGACGATGCGCGCGCAGCGTTTCGATCAGCTTGCCGGCGGTGACCGGCAGGGCATCGCCGCCCTCGTCCTCGAGCAGCAGCACCGGTTGCGGGTCAATGTTGCCATGACAGTTGAGATGCAGCGCCTGCATCGCAGGCAATTCGTCGATCCGCTCGGCGAGCAGGTCGGGATTGCCGCTCTCCTCGACCAGGAGATCGAGTGCGGTCTTGCCGACCGCGGTCATGATGGCCGTCTCCTCGGCTTCGAAATCGAGCTCATGGGCTCCGCGCGGCGCCGCCGCCATGAAGACCACGCCCAGCCGATAGCGATCGAGCGCTGGCGGCTTCTCCGGCCGGCCGAGCCGCCGCATCGGGCTGAAGCCGAGCCCGACGTCGGCTGCGAGGAAGCCGTCATCGTTGGCCAGCAGTTCCCAGGGCGCGCGCAACAAGGCGCGCTCGGCATCGGCGGGCCGTTTCGACACGGTCGCGATCTCGAAATGCAGTGGCCGCTTGGCTCCGTCGATCAGCGCCGCAAGGTCGCGGCCATCGCCATCAAGGAAGCGATAGAGGTCGCGGCCGAGCACGAGCAGCTCTGCTGACGTGTCGTCATCGCGGTCGAGCAGGGCCGCATAGCGCGCGGAGAAGCCGGTGAGGGCGGTGACCGTTGCGTCATCCAGGCGCCGGCGCTGTCCGATCCGCGCGTCACCGCAGACCAGCTCGAAACCGCCGCCGGCGATCGACATGCCGATCATTCATCCTCCCCGCAGGCGCAATCGAGTCAGATTTTCCGCGGCTATTGTGGGCTGAAAGCGTCTTGCGCGGCAAGCAATAGTTGCCGGGTCAGGAGGTATCGCAAGCCGCTCAAATTCCGCATGCACTCCATGCGCAAATTGCCCGTCGTGCCAGTTTGTCGCGGCAAGCACATTCTGTTTTTCAGAATAAAACTTGACGGCGACCCCAAATCAGATGCATTCTCCACCCGTCCCGCCTCGGCAAGAGGGGCGTATGCGCTATCGTCACGACACGTGAGGCGGGATGCGATGGACGCGATGGTGCCAGCGCGCAAGCCTTGCGCGGACGAGTGGTGCCGTTGCGGACGAAGAAGTCGTGTGGTCCTGACACCCCGACGCTGGTGTCAAGTCGGCGAGAGATGATCTCGCTGATGATGGGGGCAACAAAGCCCGGTCCCCAGGGAGAGCACGAAGGACACCGTTAAAACCATCGTGCAGGGAAGGCCGGGTGTTCTCGGCCGAACCTGTGGTAACTGCCGCCTGCTTTTGTTTTGCAGGCGGGCCACGGGCGCGGCGAGCGTCCGGCCTTCCCTGCGCCCTCTTTGATTTCGGAGGGTTGCGAAACTGACGCACAACTCGGGCAAAACAGGCCGCGGGAACGTGGACGTGTATCTGCATTCTTCCCGTGGCCCATCCTTCGAGACGCCGCGCAAGCGCGGCTCCTCA
>Ga0070716_100000787_pt1 | contig 13623 bp, 10 predicted proteins | sample LARL112metaG_FD_71395 | JGI IMG/M metagenome (GOLD analysis project Ga0070716, IMG submission 71395) | Corn, switchgrass and miscanthus rhizosphere microbial communities from Kellogg Biological Station, Michigan, USA - LAR L11-2 metaG | ecosystem: Host-associated > Plants > Roots > Rhizosphere... | reverse complement strand
GGGCGCACAAAATTAAGCCCTAGTCTAAACCAACTACTTGCCCTGAGCCGCATCTCGAACTATCGTTTTCACGACTGGCTGCGAGTCTTCGGATTTCACCCGGAAGACATTGGTCACTTGCAGGGTAACCTCCCTTCAAAGCGAACGATGATTCTCGATTCATCTCTGGAGGACCCAGAGTCCTGGGTTCCATGGTTCCGAAGCAAGCCAGGAAATCTTCCAGTACCTGAAATCGCACCCATGGGGCGGCTGCTGGAGTCCGCTCCGCAAAAACGCGTCCGTTCACTCCCGCAAATACAGGCAGACGACTTCGTGTACGCGAAGATTGGATCGGAGGATGCTTTTGCATTTCCAGACCTGCTTCCGGGCAGCATCGTTCGCGCCAATGTTCGTCTGGCAAAATCGATGCTACCTGCAGCAAATGGAAAAGGACCAGAATGCTTGTTTCTCATTGAACACGCCAAGGGGTTTTGCTGCTGCCGGATCCGTGCAGTTGGCAAATACCGCATCCTACCGCTGAGCACACAGCTGCCCTATGCACAGGTGGAGCTCGAGCTCCCGACGGAAGTCCGAGTGATCGGAGTCCTGGACCTTGAAATACGATCTTTGCTCACACCCCAGCCAGCGGACGTGCCGACGGAACTGGCAAAACATTGGGGGCCTTCAACCCTAGTGGAGCAGGAGCCGAAGCTGAGCCAACTGTTACGCAGTGCGAGGTTGAGAATGGGCTTGTCCTTGCGGGAGGCCTCGGCGATGAGCCGCCGCGTCGCCGCAGCACTGGGCGACGAGCAATACTTCGCCGCACCAGGCTCTCTTTCCGACTACGAGGCCCTCGACAGTTCGCCACGGCATATTCATAAGGTGATAACGCTCTGTGCGGTTTATGGGTTGCATTTCTCGACATTCTTGAAAAGTATTGGCGTCAATGTAGAGGAAGCCGGCAAACATCCTATCCCCGACAATCTTGTGCCGCGCAAACCTCCAAGCGGACCCGGTCGCGCCGAAAATCATGGGCCGATGGACGGCGGCTTTCTGGAGCAACTCCTCATACGCTCGGAGCACTTGCCAACTTTTCTGCCTGGGTGTCTGCCCGGCTTGTCGGGGCTGAGGACTTTATGCCTGAATGACTTTTTCTGGGTTGGTGGAGACCAGAACCCTCTCCACCCTCTTTTGGCAAACGGATTAATCGCGATCGTAAATCGGCACAGAAAAAAGGCCCTTCACTTCCGATCAAGGCCGTTGTGGCAGCAGCCCCTGTACGTCCTCCTGAAACGTGAAGGAACATACCTGTGCGGTTGTTGCAGTCTCGAGGACGGAACATTGGTTGTACATCCGTGCCTACCGAACCATCAGCGACCGGAGCATCTGCGCAACCACTTCGATGCGGAGGTGGTCGGGCAAGTGGTCGCGATTGCCAGAGAGCTTTAATACGCTGGCGGTCCCATTTCCGAACGCGAAATCTGTGTACAGACTGGACTATTCTGAGCAACGGCGGGGAAATCACTCTCAATTGTCGGGTTTGCGAACAGACCAAGAGAAGGATGGAAGGCCGCCCTCTCCTGGCACTACGCTGTTGCTCTTCAGCTGAAAAGGAATTCGTTGTTTTGAGGCCGCGAAACTGCATGATCTCGTGGATTCCTTCGGAAATTCGCTGGCTGTCCCAGCAAGTTCGTCCATTTCTTCGCTGGCATGCTGCCAGCTTCGTCTGTATCTCGGTCGGCAGCTGTCTAGCGCTTCTCTCGCCGCTCGTCTTGAAATGGATGATCGATGTCGTTCTCCCTGGCCGAAGGGTGGGACTCTTGATCGGGGCGGTGGGCCTGATCTTCCTGTGTCATCAGGGCCGGGCCGTGCTCACGACCGGAGGCGGCTACTTGACTATGCTAGCCGCCCAGCAACTGGCGCTAGCTCTGCGCTTGCGGATTCTCCGACATCTGGACACGCTCTCCGCCGACTATCACGAAGGCACACCGGTGGGCGCCTCAATGTATTCGCTAAAAGATCCGATTGATGAAATCTCCTTCCTTGGTTCCGATCTGGTGCCTTCCATCCTGCGAACACTGCTGGCCACAGTACTGACGCTGGGAGCGATGTTGATATTGAATCCCCGGATGACGCTGGTAGTCTTGCCGCTCATTCCTGTCTTTCTCCTGACCAGAAAGCACTTCCGGGATCGCCTCGACCGTGATTCCGAGACGGTGCAGCACAACCAGGTAGCGTGGAGCGGTTTCCTCCAGGAACACCTTTCGTCGATCGTTGCAATACAACTTCTGCGTCGGGAACGTCGACAGGAGCGCACGGCGTTTCGGTTATTGGGCGTCTCGGTTCGGTCACTTGCCAGACTTTTTCGCACTGGAGTTTCGTTCACCTTCTGCACCAGCCTGACTATGGGTTTAGCCATGGCCGCCGTCATTGGATACGGTGGCTGGAGCGTTCTCGCGGGTACGCTGACGGTGGGCGGATTGGTCGCGTTCTACACCTACCTGGCCCAGCTTTTTGAACCGTTAAGCGGTGTGGCGGAAACTTATGCGCGGGCGCAGAAAACATTTGCCAGTATCCGTCGAGTTCAAGCCGTACTGGCATTGGAGCCGACGATCAAAAACTGTCGGACTGCGATAAAGTTTCCTCAGCATCGTTCGTGGATAATCCAGCTGGCCGATGTGCGCTTTGGATACCCGAAAAGGGATGGACTGTTGCAGATCCCGCACCTGGAGATTCGTGCAGGCGAGCACGTGGCTATAGTGGGAGAAAACGGCGCTGGTAAGAGCACGCTGGCAAAACTCATAGCTCGCCTTTACGAGTTGGACTCGGGATCGATTTCCGTTGCCGGCCAAGATCTACGGAAGATCGAAATCGAAAGTCTTCGAGAGCAGGTGTGCTACGTCCCCCCTCATCCTGTGCTCTTCGATACGACGTTGCGTGGCAATCTCCGGCTGGGCAAAGGTACAGCCTCAGACACTGAACTGAAGAAAGTGGTGGAGGAGGTTGGGCTCGCGACTTGGACCGACGCCTTAGAAGAGGGTCTCAATCAGAGGATCGGTCCAGGAGGGCACCAACTCTCAGGCGGTCAACGACAGCGCTTGGGGATCGGGAGAGCAATCCTGCAACGCCCGCGCATCCTGATTCTGGACGAAGCCACTTCTTCGCTCGATGCGGCTTCCGAGCAACAATTGCTAAACAGCCTAGGAAGAATTTTGCCAGACACAACTATCGTTATTATTTCGCATCGGTTGTCCGCATTGCGCTCTGTTGACAGGGTGATCGTTCTTGAGGCGGGACGCATCGTTGAGGATGACCTGCCGACGGCGCTTGTCGGAAATAGAGGCGCTTACTCTCGACTGTTCAGTGCTGGAGCACGACCTGCACGGCGGTGTCCGATTAGCAGCACCGGTCCAAAACGGGACCCGCATAATACTTCAACTTATTTGTAGTATTGTGTCCGAACGAACGGTCAGGGAACCCGCCCTCCACTAGCCGTGTTTTCCATCGCTCACCTGGCACGTTATTTTCCTCTCTCCTCTTGAATGGCTTCAATCCAGAGCCGCAAGGTGAGGTCCTCGCGATCGGGATTACCAAGCTGCCAGCGTAGTTCTTTTTGATATCGGTCCTTCAGCACTTCCAGATCGAATGGGACAGTTCGGGCCAGATGCATCATATCGTCTCGATCACGTTGCACGTTGCGTTCAAGCTTTGACAAGGCCAGGTCGTAAGGGTCAAGGGCAAAGAGTCGAAGATGGTTGAACGTCTTTGGAGAGATTTCGCTGAGCCGCTCTTCGTAGTCTTCCGGTACATGAGCCACGCCAACGTGGTCAAGGTAAATCTTGTACTTTTTGTGTAGCAGACCACCCTGCATACCAAGTTCTAGCATCGGCCTGCCGGCCTCCCTCGGTGCAATTTCCAGTACGTCCAGATCCCCGGTTGGGCGTGAAAACCCGTACACCACGCTGACGACGAACCCTCCCATGCAATCCAGCCGAATGTCTTCATCGACTGATGAATCCAGTTCGCGCAGGAAGGAAAGCCAAGGCTCCGGAATGTCTTTACTTGGACGCGTAGGCAAGGTGCTCTCCCTTCATGTCGGTCAAGAGATTCCAGTGTGCTGCCGAAGGTGAGCGATGCTCTCGCAGCCATACCCGTTCAGCTTGGGTCATGGAGTCGTGACAGAAAGTATCTTCGCGCGCAAGCCTTGCACTCTCCAGGTCTTGCAATCGCTCCCGCAGCTTGCTTGCGCGCGCACCTTCCCCCTCGCGTTCTGCTACTTCGTTCGCCAAGGAGACAGCAAACCCCAAACGGTTTTGCCGGTCATGAACCTTCGCATTTCGGACGAGCCAGTTCCAGTCCATGTCAACGTAAGTCAATGCCAACCACGGCAACCCTTCAGCAACTCTTGCATCAAGGTTCGGTTGGTCTAGAGCCTCAAACAGCACCTGCGCAGGGTTCCGTCGCGTTCTTGCCGGAAGATAGGAGAATCCCGGATAACCGAGCGCTCCCAGATCCCCGCTGAAATCGCGCTTGCGGGAAGACGCGTGCATTGCCATCGCCTCAGATCGCAACGGCAGCGCAGTAGGCGACAGATGTAACACCTTTAGAGCTTTACGCACGAGTCGTTCCGACAGTGGACGACGTCCTTTCTCTAACATCGACAAATAGGCTTGGGTGACATCAAGCGCGCGGGCGGCTTCTTCTTGCGTCCAGTCTTTCGCTAAGCGTGCCTCCTTCAATCGGTTCCCATCCATACTGCCCCCGTTTCCTCCTGCCAGACCACTAGTAATATAACATATTGTGTTATATTGAGCTATACCCTGAAGAACGTGCATGCTGACCCGCGATATGCTGCGTTTTTGAAGAAGCTCAACCTGCGGACCTGATCAACAGGTATCGACGTCTGCCGCAATGGTCGTACGGCACCCTGATACAGACCTTCGTCTCCTCGCCGCAGCGTCGCCCACGAGGATCGCGTATGAATTCAGACCCTAACGGCAGACGCCGAGCCCATCCGGGCTGCGCTCTGCCAATCGACAACCGTAATACGTGCAAGCGATTACAAAGATCGAACATCATCGATCTTCGAGAACTTAGCTCAATGTAATAAGTTAGACACAGAAGGTAAATGACTGATTTTCAGGACGTTTGGTGGCCAGGGAGGAAGTTGAACCCCCGACGCCACCCTTTTCAGTGCGCTCCACAACTAGCGCAATCATGTAAGACGGAAAGCCGAACAGACACCCACAGTCCCGACGAGACCCATAGCCTCCTATCGCGTTGAAGACATGCAGGCCGTATAGGACCCGGGCTGTCTTGCGAACATTTCGCCTGAAGTGTCGCGTCACGCCCCCGTCCCATGACACATTCCTCAGCACACTCCCAACCGGAAGGACCCACGCCGTGTACGCCCTCTCAGCCGGAGTTCGCAGCACTAGGGATGAGGATGGCGGAATTGTCCTCGACATAGATCATGGCCAGATGTTCAGGCTGAACCCCGTAGGAGCTCTAATTCTGGAATCAATCAGTAAGGGATGTACGGAGACTGAGATTGCCAAGGAAATCTCGCAGCAGTGCAGCATAGGCGAGGAAACCGCTGTAGCCGACGTGCGCGAGTTCGTCAAATCGCTGGAAGAATACAAGCTTGTTCGTACCCCTTAGGGAGAGAAGGCTTCATGAGCAGCGCGGCCGTGCAGCAAGATGATCGTACCGTTATCGCTCGGCCAATGTCGCAGGATGCGTACCGTATTCTCCTGCTCCGGAACGACGGAGCCGAGCTCCTCGTTGTGGGCGAACGACCACCATTCGCACTTCCTTGCGTTGAGATTCCCAGGTGGGACCGGGTGGCGGAAAATGTGACCGCTGCAGTCAGAAAGCACTACGAACTTTCTGCGATCTGCCTTTTCACTCCCGAGCGGTCAGTGACCACCACAGACGCCGACCGGCCCGTCTACCAAGTGATGGAGACTAGAGAAGCAAGGATTGCGGCGCCCGGTGAAACGCATTGGCTGCCCCTCCATTCGATTGCGGATCAATTCTTTGCTGACGAGCAAGATCTGGTCGCGGTTACGGATATGTTGCGGCAGATATCCGAATTTAGGAAGGGGGAGGCGGTTGGGCCGTTTGGTCGGCCGGGATGGATCCAAGAGTTAACCTCTTGGGTACAACATGAGATTCAGCCGTACGGTTTTCGTTTGAGTGGAAAATTCCGACAGCTCAATGCCAGCCCGACATTCGCATTACTCCGATTTCAAACAAACGGCCCAGCCCTGTGGTTTAAGGCCGTGGGTGAACCCAACCGGCGGGAGTTTCCAGTATCCGTCGCCCTGTCGAGACTGTTCCCGGGCTTCGTGCCCGACGTAATCGCGACTCATTCCGCCTGGAACGGATGGCTGACGACAGAGTTTCCTGGTTCGACATTGGATCAGGTTCGCGATGCTTGTGCCTGGAAGCGGGCTGCGCAAACGCTGGCGGAGCTTCAAATCGCCTCGCTGGGAAACACTGACCAACTCCTTGGGGCTGGATGCCGGAATCTTCGGACCGCCACCCTTCTGAGATTGGTAGATCCTTTCATAGACGTGATGTCGCAACTCATGGAGCGACAGCACAAGACCCCTCCGCCGGCCTTGGGCAAAGAAGAAATGCAGGAACTGGGACGGCAGGTCAAGGATGCGCTAACCGCATGGGCACAATCGAACATCCCGGACACGTTGGGACACCTGGATCTCAATCCAGGGAACATCTTGGCCTCCCCGGATCAATGCGTCTTTCTCGACTGGGCGGAAGCGTATGTGGGGCCTCCATTCCTGACCTTTCAATATCTGATTGAACATCTAAGCCAAACGAAACAGCAGGGTCTCATTGGCTCTCAGCTCCTGGTAGATCACTACTTTTCAAATTGGCTTGGCTGTGTATCGCGCGTTGCGGTCACTTCAGGGCAGCGACTGATGCCTCTTCTTGCGGTGTTCGCTTGTGCTACAGCCAGCGACTGGTCCGAAGCGCTCCTTTCGAGGGACGAGCGTTTCCTGGGCTACTTGCGCAGTCTAACGCGACGAATGCAGCGGGAAGCGAGCGTGTTCGACGCCAACCGAATGCATACCGGGTGTGCTTAAAAGCAATGACGATTTTGGGTGGTTCAGAAAAGGAGCCAGGTCGATGTTAATTCCCGTCTTGACCGCATATCTGGAGCTGATCCGCTTTGGGTTTCACATCAGGCGCAAGAATTTTGCGGCTCTCCATTCCGCAGTGCGCAACAGCAGCGTGCACAAGCACACCTCTCGCTGTACCTCTTTGGCGGAACTGTGTCGGGCGGTCGATCTTGCTTGCATCTGGTATGGGAAAACGGTGCTTTGCCTGCAACGCTCCGCGGCCGCGACTTGTTTGCTTCGACGCCATGGAATACCCGCACAACTGGTGATCGGCACCCAGCAAATCCCGTTCAACGCACATGCCTGGGTGGAAGTCGAAGGCCAAGTTGTCAGTGACCGTCCCTACATGCACAAGATGTACGCCGTACTGGAAAGAATCTGAACGACGCTCATACGGAGAAGTCAATGAGTGCGCAGTTTGGCAGATGGAATTTCGATGGCCGCCCCATAGATCTGCAGTATCTCCATGAAGTGGCCAACCTGCTCTCGCCGTACGGTCCTGATCGCCAGCACTTCCATGTCGCAGACGGTTTGGCCTTTCAGTTCTTTGCATTTCACACCACCCAGGAATCACGTCGCGAAACACAGCCGCACCTCACTCAATCCGGCGATGTCATTACCTGGGATGGGATACTCGATAACCGAGAGGAACTCACTCGTGAACTCGAGCCAGAAGTAGCCATGGACGCGACCGATCTTTCGATCGTTGCGTCGGCCTGGACTCAATGGGGGATCAATGCCTTTCCAAAGCTAATGGGCGACTGGGCCTTGGCGATTTGGAAGCCGACTGAGCGGACGCTCTTCTTGGCGCGGGATTTCATCGGAACTCATCATCTTTACTATCACGTGCGCCAGGACCATGCGACCTGGAGTACTGTGCTGGATCCGCTGATCGTTCTAGCGGAAGGTTGCTTTGAGCTAGACCATGAATATGTTGCCGGCTGGCTTTCGCATTTTCCGGCCACCCAGTTGACACCATACCTTGGAGTTCTCGCCGTTCCACCCGCCAGCTACGTACGAATCCGAAACGGGAATGCCGGGGCAACCAAATACTGGGACTTCGACGCGCGCCACACCATTTCCTACCCGAGAGACTCTGACTACGAAGAGCATTTCACAAGCCTCCTAAAGACATCCGTGTTGAGGCGCCTACGCTCTGGCGCTCCTATCCTGGCCGAACTCAGCGGTGGAGTGGACTCGTCCTCGATTGTTTGTGTGGCAGACACGCTGGTCGCGAGTGGTCAGGCGCCAGCGAACAGAATTGACACTGTGTCGTTTTACCAGGATGGCGAGCCAGCGTGGGACGAGCGACCTTACATAGCCGTGATGGAAAAAGCACGGGGCCGTGCCGGTTGCCACATTGACGTTTCCGATCACACGCTCATCCGCTATGACTACGATCCCGATCGTCCTGAGTTGACACCCGTATCCAGAGGAGAAAGGTCCGAGCCTGTCCTGAAGCTGTCGAGATATATCGCGTCGCACGGACACCGAATTGTTCTGTCCGGCGTTGCGGGAGACGAACTTCTCGGCGGAGCGCCGAGTCTCATCCCGCAACTGGCGGATTTATTGGTAACGGCTCGACTAATGCTGCTCCTGCAGCAGCTCAGAGCTTGGGCAATCAGCAACAGAACGACCGTCCTTGCTCTCCTGGCCGAAACCCTACGGGCCTTCTTGCCGAGGAGCGCAACAGTCGGAGATGTTCGCTCCGCGCCATGGTGGGATGCAGGCTTCATGGCGGCACACCGGGCAGCCTTTTCCCGATACGAGCACCGATTCTCCTTACTGCAAGCCAAACCGAGCTTCCAAGAAAGGCTGGCAACAGTGGAAGCCCTACGGCGGCAGATCGCCTCCTGCGTGCAGGCGCCGCAAATTCTATGTGACAGACGGTATCCGTACCTGGACCGCAACCTTGTTGAGTTCCTTGTCGCGATTCCTCCTGATCAACTTCAAAGACCGGGCAAGCGTCGCTCGCTCATGCGCCGGGCCCTCGCCAATGTCGTGCCTGAAGAAGTGTTGAACAGAAAACGGAAGGCCTTTATTGCCAGGCAGCCTTTGGTCGACATCATGTCTCATTGGTCTGCATACCGTGAGCTCACAGAGAATTCCATTTTGGTCGCCCTGGGCATCACTGACCGGGGCCAGCTCATCGCAGCCCTGGAGCAGGCCAGGGCTGGAAACATCATCCCACTGCCCCTTTTGGCCCATGCCGTGGTGCTTGAGAAGTGGTTGAGGCACATCCGTCCTTACGCATTTGTCTCCTCGCTGCCGGGACCCGTCCCGTTCAAGCTCCCGCTACGTCCCGACGTCAACGGTCATTCGATCTCAGCTGAGAGCACTTTCATATGAAAGGAGGTGATACGAGTGGAATACAGAAAACCTGAAGTCGTTGCGGTTGTGAACGCCACGATGGCCATTGCAGGCATCAAGCCGGGCCAGGTTGCGGACAACAACCATCCCACGACCCCGCCGAAATCCAGCGGGGCCTATCTCTCGGACGAGTAACAACCTGCCCGGGAGTGTGTTCCAGCGCCGCACACCTGGGCATTCCTCAGCAGTCTGTAAGGCCGCCGGTGGGGTCGGCCACTCGCACAGAGCCACCCCACCAGTTCTCAGCGCGGCGACCTCAAAGAGCGCCCGTTGCTGACAACAGTCCAACATGGAAGGAGGTGAGATGAAATGGAGTACCAGAAACCGGAAGTGGTTGCAGTCCTGGAAGCCACTGTGGCAATTGAGGGAATGAAGCCAGGCACGCTCCTAGATAATAACCATCCGTCGTTCCCGCCCCGATCGGCCGGGGCATATCTGTCCGATGAGTAAGCGTACGACCGGGGTGTCTTTAGTAGACACTCCGGCTTTCTGCGACGTGCGCGACTTCCCGATGGTCGTCATGGTTGAAGCTGCTTGCGGGATCCTTCTTACCTCCAGACAGCTGCATCCGCATTCTCTCCCAGCGCTGGTATTGTTTTCTTTTCGCAGGGTCAGGATCAGATCTCCCGTTCAGCCAGTAGTCGAACCAATCAACATTCCCTTGCTGAGATACGAGCCGCTCCCAGGGCTTGACCAGGAGGTGCGTCCCGAATGGAATCCATACGAGTTCCACAGGTTTGTCTCGGAACGAGAGGCCTGAGAACCATTCCCAACCTCCGAGAAGCGAACCATAGGCGTATTCCTCGATCCGGACAGGCGCAATAACCTTATCGAGATTGAACCCAGGAGAACGCTTCAGCCAAGACTGCAAAAAGTCGTCGGACGGCAATCCGCCGTTTACCCAAACCGAGTCCACAGCTTGAAATAGCACATAGTTGACGTAACCTCCTTCGAAGCCGTCGGCCAGCGTCGCCGCAGCGAAGTGGTATTTGGAATGAGTCAACGTATAAGCTACTTTATAGGCAGTTCGGCTGAAGCCGATTAGGCCCACACGGCTTGGGTCAATGAGTCCTCGTCGATCTAGTTCGTCGATTGCCCCCTCGTAGGCAGCCATCTCTCGTGGGCCCTCCTCGGTAGTGTTGGTGGCCGTTGTGGGTGGGCCAGATTCGACGGAGCGGCCAACCTGCAAGACAGCGATTCCCTTGCTGGCGAGGGGCTGAGCGGCAAATGCGCTGGTAAACGGTCCGTCAATCCGGAATCTGTCTTTGTCGAAACCATGAGTCTGGATGACTAGCGGGTATCGCTTGCCGGGCCTGTAATCTGGTGGCAAGTAGAGGCCGCCAGCCATGTCATGACCGTCGCTGGCTTTCCAGCGAAATTCGGCTACCGTCCCGAGGGCAAGCCCGCGAAACTGGGGATTCAGGTCAAGCAACAGGGTCCTTTGCTTTCGATCTGAATCCACGAAATAAAGGCGAGGGGGAGTGTTGAGATCCTCTTCCAAAACTACCTCAGGCAAGGGGATGCGGATCGAGGAATCGTCCTGCGGTATTTCATGCCAAACCGAACCAAGCTTCTGGTAGCCAAGCAAACGCAAGGCATCGTGCCCCGGCTCTTGCAGGACCAGTGTTGCGGTTGAACTGCGCCATTCCCGAATCGCGAGAGACCGGCTGGTGATGGGGAGGTACCCGCGGTCCGGCAACATCACTTCGACGACGAAAGGCCCTCGAGTTCGTTCCCTTCGCATCTCCGGGTCGGCGACGTCAAGTGGGAGGTAGGTGCCGGATATGACCACCGATTGCCCACCGTTTACCCAGGCAAACCCAGTCGCCCCAGAGGACAATGGCGCGTCAATGAAAGGTTGAAATATCTTTTTCTTGGTGTCCAGCAGCATATATTGCGGAACAGTGGAATATTCGCCTATCTTGCGTTTCTCTCGAAGGTACGGTCGAAGAATTTCATCCTCATATTCCGCCCATTCTTGCGGAACCTCCTTCCGATACACAGAAACTAGACCAAAGTGTCCGTTGGGCGCCATGGAGAGAGGCTCCCAGTCTGATATGAAGTCGTCGGTATCAATGTGCGAGACGACGCCGTCAGGCCCCTGAACGTACAACTGCTCGCTTCGGTCGGCCCGCTCGATCGCGCAGTCTTCGCTAAGAATATTGTCCGGATATCCTCCAGTAATAATGAGTCCATTGCGTCGCACTTCCGGTGTGTCGATTTTCTTTACGGAAGGAGGATGCGCCTCGAAAACAATTTGATCTCCGCTCCGACTGATGTCATAGGCGACGATTGCGGTGGGGTGGCTGGTTAGTTTTGTAAGTTTTCTCGATTTCACAGTCAGGCTGTAGACCTGCGGTATATCTCCAGAATTTTCGCCGAGGAAGACAATCGTTTCATTGTCGCCAAGCCATTTCACATTCTTGATCCCCTCACGATTAGAAGAAGACGACATCGTAATGAGAACTTGCGGCTTGGCTTCCGACGAAGCTTTAGCATCGAACAATAGAATCGAGAATTCGTTTGTATTTGTCGCCAGATTTCCCTTCTTCAGCAGCATTACGAATTGCTTTCGATCAGGAGAAAAGACACCGACTCTTCCCGCGGACGGAGCTCCCGCCGCGTAGCTGCGGTCTGCCCATTGCGTCATTTCAATGGTGTCGGCCACGGTCACCGGACGGCGCGCCAACTGAAGACCTCGACGTTCGTCTGCCCGCACGGCAGTAGCGCACAAGCACAAACCAGCGCAACCCAGGCAAAGCAGATTTCGTATGCGGGCCATTCGAGATCCTCTTGGAGACAGGTTAGCCGAGTTCTTCTAAAAGACGAGCTTCAGGGAGAGTTGAAGGGAGCGGGGGCCACCCTGCTGGAAGAGTGGGTTGAGGCCCCCAAGGCCCATGTTGGACATCATTGAGGACTGCAAAAATGCTGGCCCGAATCCGACGTAGGCGAAAGGATTTCTGAAATTTGGGTGATTCAGAAGGTTGAATGCGTCGACCCGGAAATCGACGGCGAGTTTGTCCGTAAAGAAAACTTTTCGAAGTACCGAGAAATCGACCTGAGTAAGGCCGAAACCCTGAATGTCATTTCGCCCCTCGCTGCCCTGCCGGAGCGTAGATGGAATGACAAGCGCATCTGGATTGAGCCGCTGGTGGCCAGCCGCCAGCGGATCCGACAGCCAGGACGGCTGGCCGACCACCCGATCAGGCCGTGGAAAGGCTCCGCCTATGGTTGCCGTGAGCACGTTGCCATTGAAAGGAAAGCCGCTTCTCGCCACCACGAGTGTTTCAACAGACCAACCGTCCGTAAGCCGCGCGAGCGTTCCCGAGCCGGCGGCCTTCGGAATCTCGAACACTACCGCTCCCGAGAAATTGTGGCGCACGTCAAAGTCCGACGATGCGTAATCATTCGATGCCGAGATCACATCCTTTGAGAGGAGCGGCTGAACGTCGTTCGACGCATTGTCCAGGGAGTGCGAGAACGTGTAGTTCAGGAGTACATGGAGCCGATTGGCGACGGGGCGTCGGTACTGGATCTGGAGAGCGTGGTAGTTCGAAAACGCGTCATTGCGGGTCAACGAGAAGTCGCCAGCGAAGTTGCTATTCGGTTGTGGAATACCCTCTTGCCGCAGCAGGTCTCGTCCGGCCTGTCCGACGTAGGTCAACGAGAGAGCCTGCTCCTGCCCGAACGATTTCTCCAGAGCGATATTCCACTGGTGAGAACGCGGCTGTTTCAGGTTTGGAGCAAAGCCGATTGCGCTCTGGTAAGGGGGTTGCGTGGTCAATGCTGGCAGATAGGGCGTCGGATCACTCAGCGGCACGGAAACTCCATCGAGAAAAGTTGAGGCAGAGTTAGGGAAAGTGCTGCCGAGAGATGCCACGGACTCGGCGCCCAAGTCGTAAAAGATTCCCCATCCCGCGCGCAATACGAAGTCTCCGGCTCGGGTCAAGCTGTAGCCAATCCCAATCCGGGGAGCAACATTTCCATAGGTCGTCGACCACAACGGGGTCCCTGCTGGAGCGAGCGCAAGCGATGCCGGGGTGTCCACATTCTGCCAGGCCGCGAGCGCGGTATTACCTCTCGCCGCTGGGGCTGGGCTCAGTTCCCAGCGCACTCCGCATGTCAT
>Ga0070716_100000786_pt1 | contig 13635 bp, 9 predicted proteins | sample LARL112metaG_FD_71395 | JGI IMG/M metagenome (GOLD analysis project Ga0070716, IMG submission 71395) | Corn, switchgrass and miscanthus rhizosphere microbial communities from Kellogg Biological Station, Michigan, USA - LAR L11-2 metaG | ecosystem: Host-associated > Plants > Roots > Rhizosphere ... | reverse complement strand
ATAGCGGCATCTTGACGGTCAAGGCGAAGCGCGTTTCGCTAAAAGCTCTGCTCAAGGCCTGAGTAACGCCGTAACCGGAAAAAGTGAAGTAATACGTATTCGTTCGCTTGACAGAGGACACGCATGGGGGTACACGGAAAATAGAGGTGGCAATCATGAAAATCGTAGTGATCGGCGGCACTGGACTTATCGGATCCAAACTCGTCCCGAAGCTTCGTGAGCAGGGACACGAGGCGGTGACGGCATCACCTAAATCGGGTGTCAACACTCTCACCGGCGAGGGACTGGCCGAAGCGCTGAAGGGTGCGTCGGTGGTCGTTGATGTAACGAACTCTCCTTCCTGGGAGGACGCGGCGGTGATGAACTTCTTCGAAACATCAACCCGTAACCAACTCGCTTATGAATCGGCCGCAGGCGTAAAGCATCATGTTGCGTTGTCAGTCGTTGGAACGGAACGTATGCTCGCAAGCGGTTTCTTCCGCGCAAAAATGGCCCAGGAGAACTTGATCAAAGCCTCCTCGATTCCCTACACAATTATCCGCGCGACGCAATTCTTCGAATTCGTCAAGGCCATCGCCGATTTGTCCACCGAGGGCAACAAAGTTCGCCTGCCAACTGCGCTCATCCAGCCTATGGCGGCTGACGATGTTGCCAGTGCGGTAGGCCGGATCGCGACGAGCTCACCAGTGAATGGCACCGTTGAAGTAGGGGGGCCGGAGAAGTTTCATCTCGACGAACTCGTCCGGAAAAGTCTGGCCGCACACAAGGATCCGCGCGAGGTTGTCACAGACCCGAAGGCGCGCTACTACGGTATCGAGGTGAGCGAGAAGACACTCGTTCCCGACGATGGCGCGCGGCTCGGCGAGACGCGTTTCGAAACCTGGCTCACTCAGTCCGCAGCGAAAGCGGCGGCGGGCACCCGCTAATGGATCCAACAATTCGGGAAGTGTCAAAATCGTCCGGCCAGGTCCTGGTTAACGCCGTTACCGGAGAAGTGGAATTGCCCGCAAGAATCCCAGGGCGCGCATGATTACCTTGCGGCACTAGCTGCCTTAGTGCCTCGACAATTGATGCCTGGCATGGGCAGGCGCACAATCCATAACGAGAGAATCGCTAATCTAGTTGAGGTGCGGTCCGCTACCTAGTCCGTGAGAAAAGGAGCGCATTATGCCAGTTAAGCAAGGAGACCTCGGACTGTTACAGCATCCAGCGTCCCTCGAACTGCTAAAATCAAGAATACCTGCACGGTTAGCCTACGTTTGGATGGACGGGACTCCCAGGGTCATCCCGATCTGGTTCCACTGGAACGGACGCGACTTCGTAATGGCAACTCCACCCAAAGCGCCGAAACTAAAAGCCCTTGCAAAAAATCCCAAAGTGTCCTTCACGATTGACGACAACACTTTTCCCCACAAGGTGCTTTTGATCCGGGGCAGCGCCCACCTCGAGGTAGTGGAGGGAATCGTGCCCGAGTATGTTTCGGCCGCGGAGCGTTATTTCGGACGTGAACAAGGCCAAGCTTGGATCAAACAGCTTCGTGGCCTGATTCCCAACATGGTGCGAATCACAGTTACGCCCGAATGGGTTGGTCTATTGGATTTCGAAACCCGTTTTCCGAGTGCTTTGTCGTCCTGACTGAACGTGACATCCGCGGTTTTTCTTCCTGACAAACGCCCTAACCGGAGAAGTGGATTTCTCCCTTCACTCTTGTGAACGAATACCTTGGAACAAAGCTCGCGGCTTGGGGCTCACAGGCTCGAAGGTCGAGAATGCTTTTTCACCCATTCCTTGCGCCATTCCGCGTGATAATGGCGAAGGCCAAAATACAGGGGACTTTTACTATCGACCATAACCCAGTCCGCAAATTCCGAAAACTGCATTATGTACCACAAGTAGTCTTGCTCCTCGACTAGTATGCTGTCGTCTTTTAATCGGTTTAGAATCAGTGTTAGCTCGCTGGCAGTCACGAAGCCTTTTCGTGGTTTCTTGGCAACTTCAGCCTCACCCTGGTATTGACTTAGAAGTTGCTCAAGCTCCGACCGCTTGAGATAGAAACCGCCGCTTCTTCCATTAGGCATCTCGCAACCCCGTGCGACTTGGACCCCAAACATACTCTGCACGACGAAGCGCCACAATTCATACTCATTCGGAGTTCTTGCAAATGTAACACCGCCGGAAGCGATGCAACACATTCCCCGCCGCGTCGAGTACTTTTCCTCGCTTCTGAGGAGGGGTGCCAACCTGCGTTCCGCGTGGTACATCTGAACCGCTTCTATACTCTTCGTTTTGGGAACAACCTGAGGGAACATTAAGCGTTTCTTCATGCTCTAAACGCTACTCAATGCTCCTGAAAGTGCCTCGTAAGTTCCTGATTTTTCATTGGCTTCATATCTGCCAAGGTTCAATCGTCGGCTTGCCATCCGTGTCGCAAGATTTGGGCCCGAAGCCGAGTGCCTACCTTGGAAAGTGGGTGAAAAACCCACGGCGAGGGAATTTCATTCGCTCAAAAAAACGAGGGGCCATTGAGGGGCCAATAAGGATTCCGCTGGATTCCTCATTGTTCCTTTTCAATGCGTTAGCGTTCCCCAGGATTCCCTCTAAGTCCTTCAAACTCCGTCCTGTATTGTTTTCGATCCCCACCGCCCCTACCAAAACATCAATGTTTACGCGGGTGCCGGGACCTCCTCAACCCGGAAGTATTGATTAGTATTGATTGGACCCTCTCCACCGCAAGGAAGCACTCGAACAGCGCAAAGAAGGGCGCATCAGCGAGTTGGCGCAGCGTCTTGCCCCAACGCACTTCGCCGGCTTGACGCAAAACCAGTTATAGACATAACATCAACACGAAATGACCGTACGTAACGGACGGACGGCTGGATGGTTGCTGCTGACGTTCACCCTGCCGACAAAGCGCGCCAGCCAAAGAGTAGAGATTTGGCGAAAGCTGCAGCGGTACGGAACCGTGCCGCTCGGGAATTCGGGCTACCTGCTCCCTAACAACCCCAGCAATGAAGAGAGATTTCAGTGGCTCGCGACAGCGATTCGGAAATACGCGGGCGACGCATCCGTGGTTCACGTCGAATCGATCGACAACCTCTCAGGAGCTCAGCTGATCGGCCGCTTCTCGGAAGCACGCACCCGAGAATATCAAGAATTGATTCGGGAGCTTCAGGCATTTTCATCGAAAGGTGCGGATGGAAAGACTAGTGGCCGTCTGGGCCGCTTGCGAAATCGCTTTCAAGAGATTGTCGACGTCGATTTCTTCAACAGTCCGCTGCAAGTACGCGTCAAGGAATTACTCGAGCACGCGGCCTCATTACGCGGGCCAGCGTCCGCCACCCCTACCCGCAAGGTCAACTCGAAGGACTACAAGGGCAGGCTTTGGGTCACTAGACCAAGGCCCGGAGTCGATCGCTGTGCGTCCGCGTGGCTAATCCGAAACTTTATCGACCCCAAAGCGCGGTTTGCTTTTGCACCGGAGGAGCGTGTGCCGGCTAGTGGCGTGCCATTCGACATGTTTCATGAAGAAGGGTTCGGCCACCGTGGTGACGACTGCACTTTTGAAACTCTCGAAAAACAGTTTCACGTCCGCGATCCAAGAGTTTCGGTCATCGGGCAAATGATTCACGACGCAGATCTCGCGGATGACCGGTTTGGCCGCAAAGAAGGTTACGGGGTCGACCTGATATTGAAAGGCTGGGCGCGTCAAGGAATTTCGGACGACAAACTGCTGGAGCGCGGTATGGAACTCATCGAAGGACTCTACCACGCACCACAGAAGTGAATTGAGGAGCAGACGGACGTGCTTGCAAATCATCGAGCGTATTGGAAAACGGGGATAAGCGTGATTTTGATGCTGGCCGCGGGCGTGCCCGCATCGGCGCAGTGGGACCAGCAAAAGACAAGAGTGTTTACGCTCGAAGAAGCGGTGGATTTTGCGCTTAAGAACTATCCAGCAGTGCGGGCTTCGCTCGAACGTCTCCGCTCGGCAGAGGCCGGTGTAACTGTAGCGCGAACGAGCTACCTGCCTCGGACCGATGTTCTCTGGCAGTCGAATAGAGCCACGGACAACAATATTACCGGGCTCACCCTACCGAACTCCGTAATTGCTCCGATTTCCGGGCCGGTCCTTCTGGCGACGTCGAACCACAGCGCCTGGGGAAGCGCAGGTGGATTGTTGTTTGCCTGGGAGCCGCTCGACATCGGGTATCGCGGCGCGAGGGTGGATGCAGCGCGCGCAGTTCAAAACCGCGCCTCGGCGGAAACGTCTCTGACACGGCTTGATGTCGGCATTGCGACGGTGAACGCGTACCTAACGCTCCTGGCGGCGGAAAAGACCGTCCGTGCTGCAGAGGCGGATGTCGAGCGCCGAGAAACGTTCTCGAAGTCCGTGCACGTCCTTGTGGACAATCAACTTCGTGCGGGTGCGGATGCATCTAGGGCGGATGCAGAACTCGCCCGCGCGCGAGTCAACCTTGCGAGGGCGCAGCAGCAGGAAGCAACAAGCCGCGCGGAACTCGCGGATATTCTCGGCATTGCCGATGTGGCAGTGGAGGTTCGGGAAAGCACTTTGCTCGGCGCACAACCAGCGGCTGCTCCGCCACCAACGCCTATCTCCGCAAACCCCACCGCGGAAGTGCAACGTGCGCGTGTCCAAGAGTCACAGTCGCTCGTTCACGCGCTCGATCGCTCGTATTACCCGAAGCTGTATCTGCAATCGGTGGTGATGGGACGCGGAAGTGGTGTTGATCCTACCGGAAAGTTTCTCGGAGGTTCGCAGGGGTTGGGACCTGATCGCGCGAATTGGGCAGCCGGGCTGATGGTGACATTCCCGGTATTCGACATCTTTTCGATCAAATCGAAGAAGGCAGCAGAGGCTGCGAATGAACGTGCGGAGCAAGCGCGGTACGACCAGGCGTTGCAAGACCTGACAGGACAACTACACAAAGCGCAAGCCTCACTCGATGGCGCCCGGAGGGTCGCAGAGAACACGCCGCTCGAACTCGACGCCGCGCGCACGACCGAGATGCAGGAGCGAGCACGCTATCAAGCGGGTCTCGCGACGCTCGTGGATGTTGCCGACTCACAAAGCTTTCTCGTGCAAGCGGAGATCGATGACGCGCTGGCGCGGCTCGCTGTCTGGCAGAATCTTGCGTCGGTCGCAGCCGCTCAGGGCGACCTCGGCCCGTTTTGGCAGTCGCTGCACGACGCGGCGCAAGGAGCAAAATAGCCATGTGGCTCCTGCGCAGCGCCCTTCGCAATCCCATCTCGGTCGTCGTTCTCGTGATCGGCGTGGCCCTGTGTTCGATTCTCGCGCTCACGCGGATGCCCATCGATATTTTCCCGGACCTGAATCTGCCGGTGATCTATGTGGCGCAACCGTACGGGGGAATGTCTCCCGCGCAAATGGAAGGCTATCTCGTCTACTACTACGAGTATCACTTCCTCTACATCACTGGCATTGAGGCTGTGGAATCGAAATCCATCCAGAACGTCGGCCTGCTGAAGCTAACGTTTCATCCCGGCACGGACATGAGCCAGGCGATGGCGCAGACGGTCGGGTACGTGGACCGCGCGCGTGCGTTCATGCCGCCGGGAACGGTCGCGCCCTTTATCATGCGGTTTGACGCTGGCAGTGTTCCCGTTGGGTATCTCGTCTTTTCGAGCGCGACGAAGAGTGTCGGCGAGATTCAGGACCTCGCGCTGAACCGCGTGCGTCCGCTCTTCGCGACGCTCCCTGGTGTTTCGGCACCTCCTCCTTTCGGCGGCGCGGCGCGCACGATTGTCGTGAGCGTCGACCCCAACCGCTTGCGTGCCTACCGCATGGCTCCGGAAGAAGTGGTGCAGGCGCTGAACAATGGAAATACAATCGTGCCCGCAGGAAACGTGCGCACCGGAGATCTGCTGCGTCTCGCGCCCATCAATTCGGTCGTATCGAATATCAAAGATTTGCAGAACCTACCGATCCGCACCGGCGCGGGCCCGACGGTATTCTTGCGCGACGTCGGCACGATAGAAGATTCGAGCGACATCATCACCGGCTATGCCGAAGTGAACGGTCGCCGCACCGTCTACATTCCGGTTACGAAGCGCGCTGATGCTTCGACGCTCGCGGTCGTCAATGAAGTCAAAGCGAGCCTCGCGCAATTTCAGTCGGTGGTTCCGCCCGACATCAAGATCGACTACGAGTTTGACCAGTCGTCGTACGTTCGCAACTCTCTGCTGTCGGTCGTGAAGGAAGGGCTTCTTGGCGCGGTGTTGACTGGCGTGATGGTGCTGCTGTTTCTGCGCGACTGGCGAAGCGCTCTCATCGTCGTCGCAACCATTCCGTTCGCTTTGCTGACCGCGGTCGTCGCGTTGTGGGGAGTGGGCCAGACGGTCAACATCATGACGCTTGGCGGCCTGGCTCTGGCGGTCGGAATTCTAGTCGACGAGTCCACGGTGGTCATGGAAAACATTCACAGCCATCTCGGCGCGGGCCACGGGAGAGCCGTAGCGGTGCTCGAAGCGAGCAAGGAGGTACAGATTCCGCGTCTCCTCGCGATGCTTTGCGTTCTCGCGGTCTTTGTTCCGTCCTTCTTCATGACCGGCGTCTCGCGCTCGCTCTTCGTCCCGCTCTCGCTGGCCGTGGGGTTCGCCATGGCCGCTTCGTATCTGTTGTCGAGCACGCTCGTTCCAGTGTTGTCGACGTGGATTCTGCGCGAGCACGCACCGGAAGCGGAGGATACGCCTTCGGTGCTCGATCGCGTGCGGGACACACTTGGCCGGATTCTAAATCGCCTTTTTGCCATCCGAGGCCTCACCGTCACGGCTTACGTTGTCGTTTCGGTGGTAGTTGTGGCGTTTCTCGGTCCGTACCTTGGACGGGAGATTTTTCCGCGAGTCTCCTCCACTCAACTGTATCTGAGATTCCGCGCGCCGGTCGGGACGCGCGTCGAGACGACGGAACGACTGACGCTCGGCGTGTTGGAGGCGATACAACAAGAAGCCGGCGCGGGCAACGTGAGCGTAACGCTGAGCTACGTTGGCGCGCCGCCGCCGAACTATCCGATCAACACCATCTATTTGTGGACGAGCGGCCAGCATGAAGCAGTGCTGCGCGTGGCGCTCAATCCCGACTCAGGCATCCGCGCCGATCAATTCGAAGAGCGCTTGCGAAAAGTCCTGCCGGACAAGTTTCCCGGTTGCCAGTTTTCGTTTGAAGGGGCCGACATCATCACGCAGATCATGAACTTCGGCGCTCCGACGCCCGTCGAAATTAACGTTGGTGGGCCGGACCTAGCCGTCGACCGCGCCTTTGCCGCGAAACTTCGCACCGAAGTCGCCAAGATACAGGCTCTGCGCGACCTGCAGTACGACGAGCCACTAGACTATCCGAGCATCAACATCAATGTGGACCGCGAGCGCGCGGGACAGTTGGGAGTGACGACGGCGGGGGTGGGCCGTTCGTTCCTGGCGGCAACGTCCTCGAGCCGATTTGTGGCGCCGAACTATTGGGCCGATCCGAGGTCTGGCGTCGCGTATCAGGTTCAGGTGCAGGTTCCGCAATCCGACTTAGCCTCGATCCAGGATGTCGAGCACATTCCCGTGACCCTAGGCGCGGCTGCCCATCCTCTGATGGGGGACGTGGCGCAAGTGCGGTACGGAACCGTTGTAGGTGAATACCACCGCCTGAACGGCCAGCGCATGGTGACGTTGACCGCGAATGTGTCGGGCGAAGACCTCGGACGGATTTCCTCGGAACTGGACAGCGCTATCAAGCGCGCCGGTGAACTGCCGCGCGGCGCGAAGGTTACCGTGCGCGGTCAGATCGGTCCGATGAAACAAACGTTGACGATTCTCGGAGTCGGTCTACTGCTCGCGGTGCTGGTGATCTATCTGCTGCTTGCGGCGACATTTCAATCGCTGAAGCTGGCGTTCGTAGTGCTCTCGACGGTGCCCGCGGTGATCTGCGGAGTGCTGTTCATGCTGTTGCTCACGGGCACGACTCTAAACATCCAGTCGTTCATAGGCGCGATCATGGCAATTGGCGTCGCAGTAGCGAATGCGATCCTGCTCGTAACGTTCGCCGAGGAGTATCGCCGCGAGGGCAACGCGGCGACGGATGCGGCGTCGCATGGAGCGAAGACCCGCATGCGTCCGATCCTGATGACCAGCATGGCCATGATTGCGGGCATGGTGCCGATGGCGCTCGCCCTCGGGGAAGGAAGCCAGCAAACGGCTCCTCTTGGTCGCGCCGTGATTGGCGGTCTGCTCTTTGCGACGGCGGCCACGCTACTGATTTTGCCCCTGGTATTTTCGCTCGTTCAGCGGCGTGCCGGAGTCGGGTCGCCCTCGCTCGATCCCGACGACCCCGCAAGCGCATTCGCGCGAGGCACGGCTGCCGCGCCCGGAGAAACGATATGATCAGACACAAACTATTTTCGCCAATCATCTTTACCTCCGCAGCGCTGTGGTGTGCAGCTTGCGGCGGAAACTCAAATTCCACGACGAAAGCGGCACAGGCGGCAACGGCGCAACCTACGGTCGAAGTGGTGAAAGTCGCCTCCAAAAAACTCTCGATCACGACGCGCCTGCCGGGAGAACTGCAGGCATACGAATCGGTCGCCGTGTTTCCGAAGGTGACCGCCTATGTAGACTCAATCAGCGTGGACCGCGGGACGCGCGTCCGCTCAGGGCAAATGATGGCGCGACTGGTGGCCCCGGAACTGGCGGCGCAACGGGCTGAGGCGCAGTCGAAGCTGCAGGCGGCAGAAGCGCAGCGGGCGGAAACGGAGGCAAAGCTCGCATCGGATCAAAGCACGTTCGAGCGGCTGAAAAACGCTTCGGCCACGCCCGGCGTGGTCGCAGGCAATGACCTCGAAGTGGCGCAACGCGCGGTCGACGCTGACCGTGCCAAGGTCGAAGCCATGCGAGGCAGCGCAGAAGCGGCGAAGTCGGGGCTGAAATCCATTTCGGAAATCGAGGGATATCTCGACGTGCGCGCACCGTTCGATGGTGTCGTAACGGAGCGCAACGTTCATCCGGGCTCGCTTGTGGGGCCGGCCACCGGCACGGCGGCGAGCTACCTCCCAATGGTGCGCGTGGAAAAGATCAGCAAGTTGCGGCTCGTCGTTCCCGTTCCTGAAAAGTATGCCGCGGGAATGAGCGCGGGGACGAAAGTGGACTTCAGCGTCCCCGCGTTTCCGAATCAGACCTTTACGGGGACCGTGGCCCGCATCGCCCATTCCGTCGACGTAAAGACGCGGACGATGCCGGTGGAACTGGACGTCCAAAACGCTGACGGACGCTTGAGCTCGGGAATGTTTCCTGAAGTGTTGTGGCCGGCGCGGCGATTTGAGCCGACGCTCTTTGTCCCGGCTTCTGCGGTTGCGCGAACGACGGAGGCTACGTTTGTCATCCGCATTCGAGAGGGAAACACCGAGTGGGTAAACGTCCAAACCGGCGAACTGGACGGCAAGTCCATCGAGGTATTTGGCGGCCTACACGAAGGTGACGAAGTGGCGCTGCGGGGCACCGACGAGCTACGGCCGGGAACCCGGGTGACAACGAAGCCGGCCGCCCCGGATTCCGTTGGTCCACCCAAATGAATTCCAGGGCTTGAGTGAATCCAGTCATGGCAAAACTCCGCTCAATATTCCGTTCTTCATTGCCGAGGACGTTCAAAATCGCTTACGACCTTGTCCTGTACCGGGAGTTCGCGGCGATCCGGCCACCGGAAGAAGTAGATTAATGGCTGGCCAGTCCGTTGCCCGCATGATCGTATACGAAGCTATTACGTCAGATCGGAGCAAACCGTGAGGCGAAAAATACTCTTTGTAATCTTATCGTTCCTGTCCGCGGCGCTCGTAAGAGCTCAAGCAAACGAACCCCTGAAACTGGAGAAGACCATCCAACTTCCCGACGTGCAAGGACGCATCGACCACATGTCGATTGACGTTAAGACTCAAAGGCTGTTTGTTTCTGCGCTTGGCAACAATACGGTTGAGGTCATCGATCTCAAGGCCGGTAAACGCGCGAATACAATCACTGGACTTAAAGAGCCGCAAGGTGTCCTCTTCGTCGCAGACAATGGGCGCTTATTTGTGGCGAGTTCCAAGGACGGCACAGTGAAAATGTTTGATGGCACTTCGCTGAAGCTCCTCAAAACCATCGAATATGGCGACGATGCCGATAACCTTCGATTCGATTCCAATCGTCAGCGTGTGTATGTCGGCCACGGGGACGGTGCCCTCGCAGAGTTAGACATGGACGGAAACAAGATCGCGGAAACCAAGCTGGATGCACATCCTGAATCGTTCCAACTCGAAAAGAATAGTTCTCGAATTTACGTGAACCTGCCGAAAACGCGAAAAATTGCCGTCGTGGATCGGGAGGCGCACTCGATTGTCACAACTTGGAGTACTGGTATGTCACTCGCCAACTATGCGCTGGCGTTGGACGAAGGAGACCACAGGCTCTTCGTTGTTACTCGCTACCCGGCACGATTGCTGGTCTTGGAAACGGAAAGCGGGAAGATCGTGCAAAGTCTTTCAGCAGTTGGCGATTGCGACGACATCTTTTTCGACCACGCGCGGAAACGCATTTACGCCACCGGTGGTGAAGGTGCCATTTCCGTTTTTGAACAACAAGATGCCGATCACTATAAGGAGATCGCGCGAATTCCCACAGTGACGGGAGCGCGCACGGGTTTCTTCTCCCCGGACTTCGGTCGGTTATACATTGGGGTCAGGCGACAAGGCTCCTCGCCGGCGATGATTCGGGTTTTCGAAGCGAGCCGATAGTTGAAGCCGGCGCCCAGCCCAATACGATTGGCGCATGGCACTTCGCGTTTGTTGCTACTCGTCTTATTGTCGGCAGGAACTCTTTCAGGTCAATCCCAGACACCCGTAACCCCGCAGCCAGTTCGCATCGCGAATGCGGTGCGAGCAGATCATTCGCCAAGAATGGACGGCACGATTGATGACCCGCTGTGGGGACTTGCTGAGCCAATCACTAACTTCGCACAGCGAGAACCCTACGAAGGACAGCCACCCACGGAGCACACCGAAGTGCGCGTCCTCTATACGAAAAGCGAGATCTACTTCGGCATCTCCTGCCGCGATTCCGAACCGGGGAAAGTTCTCGCCACGCAATTACGCCGGGATGTGAGCCAAGAACTCGATGATTATTTTGAAATTGTGATTGATTCTTCCCACAACCGCCGCAACGCCTACGTATTTCAGTTCAATCCGCTCGGCACGCAGCGCGACGCTTTGATTACTGACGAGCAGTCTCCGCAGGATGACGGCAGCGATGGAAACTCAGGTTGGGACGGCGTGTGGATTTCCGAGGCGCGCATCACTTCGCAGGGCTGGACCGCCACCGTCGCCATTCCTTTTACGACGTTGAACTTCATGCAGACCCGTGAAGTTGTCTGGGGCATCAACTTCAAGCGTTTCATTCGCCGAAAGAACGAACAAGACCTGTGGTCCGCGTGGCGCAGGTCTTTTGGCGCGAACAAGATCAGCCAGGCCGGCGAGTTGCACGGGATCTCTGAAATTGGCAGTGGCCGTTTGTTCATCGTGAAACCTTACGGCCTAACCGGATTCAATCATTTGCCGCCAGCCGCGGCCTCAGCGGGGCTTACTCCCGGTACAGAGGCCCTTTACACAGGAGGCATCGACGTCAAGCTCGGACTCCGCTCCAATCTGGTAGCCAATTTGACTGGCAACACCGATTTCGCGGACGCCGACGTAGATACCCAGCAGTTCAACTTGACACCTTACAAGCTTTTCTTTCCGGAAAAAAGGCAGTTTTTCCTGGAGAATGCCGGCATTTTCAACTTCGCGATGGGCGGCTCAGGAGATCTGTTGTTCTTTAGCCGCCAGATTGGAATTGATCCTGTCACCGGCCAGCAAGTGCCGATGAATGGGGGAGGCAAGGTTACAGGGTCCCTTGCCGGTTTTGATGTGGGCATCATGGAAGCTACTACCCGATCAAGTGGCCTCAATCCTTACGCGAATTATGCTGTGTTCCGGTTGAAGCGTTCTCTGCCGGGGGGATCCTACGTAGGATTCATGGGCATCGACAAGCGTGCGGGGAACACCGCTCCCCCGTTCAATCAGAGCGGAGGAGTCGACACGCGGATAGTAGTGATGAAAAACCTTGTGTTAACAGGCTACGCCGCTCAGACACGTTCCCCCCTTGTTTCCGGCGGTCAAACTAATCTAGGCGCTGGCTTAAACTACAAAAATAGCTGGGTCGAATTCTCCGCCGAACGCCGCAAGATCGGTGCAAATTTCAACCCCGAAGTCGGATTTCTCGAACGTACCGACTGCGTTTGTGACTATGCCGATCTGACTTTTAAGCCGCGGCCAAAGATTCGTGGCGTCCGGGAGCTCAATTTCGAGGGCTTCGTTTTTCATGCCCCTGATACTCATGGCGTCCTGCAGACCCAAGAATGGCAAGGTACGTTCCGCGCCGAATTCCACAATGGTGCCTATACCGATGACGACATCGTGGACGTGTTCACTCAGCGAATCGTTATGCCGTTCAACATCTACAAAAATGTTGTTATTCCTTCTGACCTCTATCACTGGACGAGACATCAACTGACGTATGGCACGGCACAGGATCGCCGCTGGGTCCTTCGCTTCTTTGAGCGGTTTGGCACCTACTACAACGGCCACCTGAACGAAGCCCGGATGCGGGCCTCTTATCGACCCAGCGAGAGGCTGTCCTTCGATTTCTCTCAGCAGTGGGATCGGTTTCGCTTGCCAGTCACTGGAGGAGATTTTTCGGTCGTCTTTGGCAGTTTCCAGACGAACTATGCTTTCTCGCGTTTCCTCACTCTATCGACGATTCTGCAGATGAACACGTCGAATACCCAAGCTGCAAGTGCCAACATTCGCCTCCGCTGGAACTATCGCCCTGACAGCGATTTGTTTGTCATCTACACTGTCGGCCAGCAATTCGCCAGCTTAGTGGCTGCAAATCCCGCCCAGTTCACTCAGAACCGTTTTGCCGTCAAATACACGTACTCCTGGCGACCCTAGATCCTGAATTCCGGTCTACCGTACTCGCCCCGCACCGGTCATCTCGCGCTGGCGTCCGATGCGCGGTTCGTGCGCCAGTGTCTACTCGAGCTACAGAATTGTCTTGCTTTCGCCCCGTGCGCGAATTACAGATCAAAAATCAGTCAACGAATGCGAAGGTAAGGCAACCCGCACAGCGTTCAGGACGGCGGCGAGGTCGATAATTTCCTGCGTAATGGCTCCTCCGATTGGCGGCAAGTACCCGAGCGCGGCAGCGATCATTCCTAAGATACTCAATGCCATCCCGCCAATAGCGGATTGCAGAGCGATGCGGCGCATGCGCCGGGCGATATGAATCAGTTCGTCCACTCGACCAGGGAGGTCTCCAGGATAACTGCATCGGCGGCCTCGGAAGTAATGTCGCTTTGCACTCCAAAGGCAACGCCAACAGTTGCTGCTTGCATCGCCGGGGCGTCGTTAAGGCCCTCCCCAAGGAATGAGGTGGGGGCTCCCTGCGGACGATGGCAACTTTGTCCTCCGGACTCTTGGACGAATGCAATTCCGCGATCCCCACTTGCTCGGCCAGGTGGCGCACTTCCTGATCGCGATCGCCGGAGAC
>Ga0070716_100000781_pt1 | contig 13661 bp, 10 predicted proteins | sample LARL112metaG_FD_71395 | JGI IMG/M metagenome (GOLD analysis project Ga0070716, IMG submission 71395) | Corn, switchgrass and miscanthus rhizosphere microbial communities from Kellogg Biological Station, Michigan, USA - LAR L11-2 metaG | ecosystem: Host-associated > Plants > Roots > Rhizosphere... | reverse complement strand
GTGGGGGCGGGCGCGCCCGCGCGCGCCATCTCGTCGGCCACGATCGCCTGCTCCATCGGCCGCGCGCCCTGGCCGCCGTACTCCCTGGGCCATCCCATGCCGAGATAGCCGGCCTCGTAGAGGCGGCGATGCCAGGCCCGTCGCTCGTCGAGGTTCTTGATGTGGCGCGGCATGTGGTGCTCGAGCCACGCGCGCACCTGCTTGCGGAAGGCGACGTCCTCGGGGGTGTACGTCAGATCCATTGGCGGGGGCCTCCTCACGTCGGCCAGGCCGGTTGGGTCAGTAGCGGATTCTTGTCAGCCGGAGTCTCTTAGAGGTAGCCCCGGTTCTAGCACGGGCCGCGAGGGACGGTCAACCGCCGACGGCGCGCCGTGCTACCGTCGCGGGCGAGCGGCCGATGAGGATCGATCGGAGAGCGTGGCTGAAAGGGGCGGGCGCCGTCACCATCCTGGCCGCGGGGGGAGTGGTCTGGCGCGCGCGCGAGCAGGGCGTGCTCGCGGCCGGCCAGGGCCCGGCCTTCGAGCCGTGGACCACGTGGCGCGGCGACGCCGCCGAGGGGCCGCTCGCGCTCGTGCGGGCCGGCATCCTCGCGGCCAATCCCCACAACACCCAGCCGTGGCTCTTCCAGGTGGGCGCCGCGCGCGTGACCCTGCTGGCCGACACCGCGCGTCACCTCGGCGCCTTCGATCCTTACCTGCGCGAGATGCACATCGGCCTCGGCTGCGCGATCGAGAACATGGCGCGCGCGGCCCGCGCCCTCGGCTACGAGGCGACGGTCACGCTCCGCCCGGGCACCCTCGCGGCGCCGGCGTCACCGCCGCGGCCGGAGCCGATCGCCGCGCTCGATCTCACCCCGGCGCGCCCGCGCCCCGACGCGCTCTTCGACGCCATCGGGCGCCGGCACACCGACCGCGCGGCCTACGAGGCGGCGCGCCCGGTTCCCCCGGAGGTGCTCGAGGCGATGTGGGAAACCTTCAAGGACGACCCCGAGGTGCGCCTGTTCCTCTACTCGGCGGCCGAGGAGCGCCGCCAGTTCGGCGCGGCGGTGATCGCGGCCACCGAGCGGATCGTGGAAGACTCTCGGATGATCGAGGACAGCGAGCGCTGGTTCCGCCACCGCTGGGCCGACGTGCAGCGGCTCCGCGACGGACCCACCCTCGACGCGGCGGGCCTGTCCGCCTGGACGACCGCGGCGGCCAAGATCCTGCCGTCGCCGTCGCCCGAGACCAACCATCGCTACTGGCTCGCGGCCACCCGCGACGTGCAGGTGCCGACCAGCGCGCTCTTCGGCTTCATCGCGGTGCGCGACCTCTACGACCGCGTGCAGGCGCTGCGGGCGGGGCGCCTCTGGCAGCGCCTGCATCTGCTCGCGGTGAGCCGCGGCCTCGCCATGCAGCCGATCAACCAGCCGGTCGAGCTGGTGGACCGCGAGCGATCGCTCGGGCAGGAGCCGCGCGCGGCCGCGACACTGGCCGGGCTCACCGGGGCTTCCGACTGGAAGCCCACGTTCGCGTTCCGGATGGGATTCCCCACGCGCGCGGCCGCAGCGAGCCCGCGGCGTGGGCTTGACGCGGTGGTGATGCCCTAGGCGGCGCGGCCCGCTCGCAGGCGGGTCCCCGTCGAGGAGCGCGGCGAGGCCGCGGCTCCGCATCAGGCGCACCGCGTCGGCGAGCGGGGTGCGTCGTCCCACCGCGGGGGGTAACACGGCACGGCTCGCGCCGTGTTACCTTCTGGGGCGTCGCTAGCCCGCACCGCCAGAAAGGACCGTCCGATGGCCGACGCCCCGCTGCCCACTCGCGATCGCGTGGAAGGCTACTTCAAGGAGCTGAACAACTGGGGCCGCTGGGGCCACGACGACCAGCTCGGCACCGTGAACCTGATCACTCCGGCCAAGCAGCAGCAGGCCCAGCGCCTGATCAAGAAGGGTCGCACCGTGTCGCTCGCGCGCGACGTGATTCCGCGGCCAGTGTACATGTACCACATGACGCTTCCCTCGAAGCGCGAGCGGGTGGACGTGGTGCTCGATCGCTTCGACATGGTCTACCACGGCTACTGGATCACCCACGTCGACGCCCTCTGCCACGTGGGCTGGGATGGCGAGCTCTACAACGGCCGGTCGTTCGCGGACAGCCTGACCGTCGAGGGCGCGCTCTGGTGCCCGATCGACCCGATCTTCGAACGGGGGATCACCACCCGCGGCGTCTTCCTCGACATCGCGGCGGGGCGCAAGGAGGGCTACGTCACGGTGGGCCATCCGGTGACCCCGCGCGAGCTCGACGAGGCAGAGCGGCGCGCCGGGGTGAAGGTCGAGCCGGGCGACGTGGTGGTGGTGCGCAGCGGCGACGAGAAGTTCCGGGCCGAGCATCCGGACTGGAAGCCGCGCGTCTCCGAGCACCCCGGCTTGCACCTCTCCTGCCTCGAGTGGTTCCGGGCCAAGGACATCGCGGGCATCTCGTGGGACATGATGGACGAGCGCCCCAGCCGCTATCCGGGCTTCGGCATGGCCACCCACCTCGCGATCCCGTTCCTCGGGCTGGCCCTCATCGACAACTCGGATCCGGAGCGGCTGGCCCAGGCCTGCGCGGAGGAAGGCCGCAACGAGTTCCTGTTCACCGCGACGCCGCTCCGCCTGGTGGGCGCCACCGGCGCGCCCGCGCACCCGCTCGCGATCTTCTGAGGCGACCCCCATGAGCCGACTCGCGCCGCGTCCTGCGGCTCTCGCCGGACTGCTCCTCACCGCGGCGATCCTCGCGCTCGCTCCGTCCGCCCACGCGGCCGACGGCGAGATGCGCTGGGGCCTGCACGTGACGCTCGCGCCCAAGTGGCTCGATCCCGCCGAGACCGAGGCGTTCAGCACCCCGTTCATGGTGCTCTACGCGGTTCACGACGCGCTGGTGAAGCCGATGCCAGGCGGCCTCAACACCCCGAGCCTGGCCGAGTCGTGGCAGGAGTCGAAGGACCACCTCACCTACACGTTCACGCTGCGCAAGAACGCGCGCTTCCACAACGGGGAGCCGGTGACCGCGGAGGACGTGAAGTTCTCGTTCGAGCGCTACAAGGGCGCCAGCGCGGCGCTGCTGAAGGAGAAGGTCAAGGACGTACAGGTGCTCGGCCCGGGCCAGGTGCGGTTCGTGCTGAAGGAGCCCTGGGCCGACTTCATGACCTTCTACGGCACGACCGCCTCGGGGGCGGCCTGGATCGTGCCCAAGAAGTACGTGCAGCAGGTGGGCGAGGACGGCTTCAAGGCCGCGCCCATCGGCGCGGGCCCGTACAAGGTGGTCTCGCTCAAGCCCGGCGTCGAGATCGTGATGGAGGCCTTCGACGGCTACTGGCGGAAGGCCCCGTCGGTGAAGCGCCTGGTCATGCGCTCGATGCCGGAGGAGACCACCCGCGCGGCCGCGCTCCGGAGCGGCGAGGTGGACATCGCCTACCTGCTCACCGGGCCAACCGCGGAGGCCATCCGCAAGACGCCCGGCTTCACCCTGAAGGCGCCGCTGCTCTCGGGCGCGTTCTGGCTCGAGCTGCCGGAGCAGTGGGACCCGAAGTCGCCCTGGCACGATCTCCGCGTGCGCCAGGCCGCCAGCGTCGCGATCGATCGCCAGGCGGTGAACCAGGCGGAGACGCTCGGCTTCTCGCGCCTGACCGGCAGCATCGTGCCGCGCATCTTCCAGTACGCGGTGCACTACGAGCCGCCCGCGTACGATCCGGCGCGGGCGAAGAAGCTCCTGGCCGAGGCGGGCTACCCCAACGGCTTCGACGGCGGCGACTTCTACCCGTTCCCGCCCTACACCTCGATGGGCGAGGCCATCCAGGGCTACCTGCAGGCGGTCGGCATCCGCACCACGACGCGCACCATGGAGCGCGCCGCCTACTTCACCGCGTGGCGCGAGAAGAAGCTCCACGGGGTGATCCTCGTGATCAGCGCCGCCTTCGGCAACGCGGCCACGAAGATCGAGCCCTACGCCACCAAGAACGGCATCTACGCCTACGGGAGCCTGCCCGAGATCGACGATCTCTACTCGCGCCAGGGCCGGGAGCTCGATCCGAAGAAGCGGGAGGCGCTGCTCGCCCAGATCCAGAAGACGCTGGTCGACAAGGTGATCAACGTGCCCATCTACGAGCTCGCGTTCATCTGGGGCATCGGGCCGCGGGTTGAGGAGGGCGGAGCCGGGCTCATCCCCGGCTTCTCCTACTCGGCGCCCGCGGAGGACCTGAGGCTCAAGGCGCGCTGAGGGGAGCCCGCGGTGGCCCAGTACTCGCTCGGCATCGACATCGGCGGCACGTTCACCGACCTCGTGGTCTACGATCACGATACCGGCGCGCGCTGGAGCCGCAAGGTGCTCACCACCCACGACGATCCGGCGCGCGCGGTCGCCGCCGGAGTGGAGACCCTCCTCGGCCAGGCGCGGGTCGATCCCGCCGCCTTCTCCCGGACGGTCCACGCCACCACCCTCTTCACCAACGCGCTGATCGAGCGCAAGGGCGCGGTCACCGGGCTCATCACCACCGCCGGCTTCGCGGACACCCTCGAGATCGGGCGCGAGAGGAAGTACGAGCTCTACGATCTCGCGATCACCAAGCCCGAGCCCCTGGTGCCGCGGCAGCTGCGGCTCGAGGTGGCCGAGCGCACCCGCGCCGACGGGCGCATCGCGCGGCGCCTCGACACCCGCGCGGTCGCCGCGCGCGCGGCCTCGCTGGCCCGCGCCGGGGTGGGCGCGATCGCGGTGGTGTTCCTGCATGCCTACGCCAACCCGCGCCACGAGCGCGAGGCGGCCCGGCTGATCGCGCGGCGCCATCCCGGCATCGCGGTGACGACGTCGCACGAGGTCGCTCCCGAGATCCGCGAGTACGAGCGCGCGTCGACCACGGTGGCCAACGCCTACATCAAGCCCCTCGCCCAGAAGTATCTGGCCCTCATGGCCGAGCGGGTGGCCGCACTCGGCATTCCGGCGCCGCTGCTGCTCATGCTCTCGAGCGGCGGGCTCACCCACGTGGCCGAGGCGCAGCGGGTGCCGGTGCAGATGCTCGAGTCGGGCCCCGCCGCGGGCGCCATCGCGGCCGCCTTCTTCGGCCAGGCCGACGGCGACGGCCGCGTGCTCGCCTTCGACATGGGCGGCACCACCGCCAAGCTCTCGCTGGTGGACGGCGGCGAGCCGCTCACCGCCTACCGCTTCGAGGCCGCGCGGCAGCGGCGCTTCATCGAGGGCAGCGGGCTGCCCATCCGCATCTCGACCATCGAGCTGATCGAGATCGGCGCGGGCGGCGGCAGCATCGCCGCGATCGACGAGATCGGGCTCCTCAAGGTCGGCCCGCGCAGCGCGGGCTCGCACCCGGGGCCGGCCGCCTACGGGCTCGGCGGCCAGGAGCCCACCGTGACCGACGCCGACTTCCTGCTGGGCTATCTCAACCCCGACTACTTCGCGGGCGGCGAGGTGGCGGTCGACATGGCGGCCGCCATCGGCGCGGTCGAGGGCCTCGCGCGGCGGCTTGCGCTCGAGTCGACCAAGGTCGCGTGGGGCATCCACGACATCGTCAACGAGAACATGGCCGGCGCCGCGCGCGTGCACATCGCGGAGCGCGGGCGTGACCCGCGCGACTACGCGCTGCTCTGCACCGGCGGCGCGGGGCCGGTGCACGCCTACTCGGTGGCGCGCAAGCTCGGGATCGGGCGCGTGATCTGCCCGCCGTCGGCCGGGGTGGCCTCCGCGCTCGGGCTCCTGGTGGCGCCGGCGCGGGTGGACCGCGGGGCCACCGTCGGCATCCGGCTCGATCGGGGCAGCATCGCGGAGCTGGAGGCCGCGTTCGCACGCCTCGAGGAGCGGGCGCGCGCGGTGATGGCGGAGACCGGGCTCAAGCTCGAGTCGGCCACGGTGGAGCGGCTGGCCGACGGGCGCTTCATGGGCCAGGGCTTCGACCTGGTCGTTCCGCTGCCGGGCGGACCGTACGAGGACAGCGAGCGCGGGCGCGCCCAGCTCAGGAGCGCCTTCGAGACCGCGTACCGCGAGAAGTTCGCGCTCACGCCGCCCGGCGTGCCGGTGGAGTTCATCAACATCCGGGTGGCGGTGCGCGCGCCCGTGTCGGGCAGCGAGGTGGTGCTCGCGGGGCGTCCGGGCGCGGGCGCACGGGCCGCGCTCAAGGGCACGCGGCGCGCCTATTTCCCGGGCGCGGACGGCTGGGTGGAGACCGCGGTGTACGACCGGTACCGGCTCGGCGTGGGGGACCGGCTGAGCGGCCCCGCGGTGGTGGAGGAAGAGGGCTCGACGCTCGTGATCGGGCCGGACGCGACCGCGGAGGTGGCCGGCAGCGGCAACATCGTGATGACCCTCTTGACGGTCCCTTGACGAGCCGAACCCGCCATTCGTCGTCCTCTTGACGCACCGAGGGCATCCAATCGGGTGAGGGATGCTCCTCGAGGAGGACACGGTCATGAGCGTCACGGCACGCAACCGCTTCGCGGCGGCCGCCGATCACCCGGTTGCGACGTTCGCGCGGAAGACGGTGGTCGTGAAGTACGGCGGGGCGGCGATGGAGCGAGTGCGCCTGCTGGAGGGTTTCTTCCAGGACGTGGCCGCGCTCCGGTCGGCGGGAGTGGACCTCGTCGTGGTCCACGGCGGAGGACCGCAGATCAGCCGGTTGATGGAGGAGGCGGGCAAGACCCCGCGATTCGTCGACGGCCTGCGGGTCACGGACGACGAGACCATGGAGCTCGTCGAGCGGGCCCTGCGGCAGGTCAACCACGAGATCGAGCAGCTGATCAACCGGCACGGGACCCGCGCGATGGGCCTGAGTGCCTGGTCGGGGGAGGTCATTCACGCCTGCCACCGGATGCATGTCCTGCCGACCGGTGAGTCCGTCGATCTCGGGCGCGTCGGGGACGTGACCGGGGTGCAGACGACTCCCATCCGGGCACTGCTGGATCGCGGCGTGGTCCCCGTTCTCGGACCGATCGGAGTCGGGCCCGATCATCGAACGTACAACATCAACGCGGATCTGGTGGCCGGCGAGGTCGCGGCGGTCATGGGCGCGGCGCTCGTGGTCTACCTCACGGACGTGCCCGGGATCCTGGACCGCTCCGGCTGCCGCTTCCGGCGGCTGAGCCGCTGGGCCGCCGACTCCCTGGTGCGGGACGGAGTGATCGACGGCGGGATGCTGCCGAAGATCGAGGGAGCAGTCAGGGCGTTGAAGGGGGGCGCCGGGCAGGCGCAGATCATCGATGGACGGATCCCGCACGCGCTGCGCCTGGCCCTCCGGACGCCGCACCGCGTGGGCACCGAGATCGTTCTCTAGCCGGCCGCGCGCCCCAGGGCGCGCACGCTAGAACCGCAGCGTCACGTCCAGGCCCCCGATGACCGCGTAGTCCTTCTTGCCCAGATCGAACGCCTTCGCGTTGTAGGAGTGGTAGTAGCCCACCTCGGGCCGGAGCATGATCGACGGGCTGAGCTGGTAGGTGAAGCCCACGGTGTGGCTCGAGTAGTTGGTCGCGAATCCGGTGCGCTCGCCGTCCTCGTCCCGGTACCACTCGTTCCGCACCGTGAAGAAGCTCTTCCGGCTGGTCTCGAACATCGTGTAGTTCACGAGGCCGTAGGTGTAGGTGACGCCCGGGATGTCCCTGCCGATGCCGCCCCCGCCGCCGAAGGACTTGGTGGGGCCGATGCTCGGGGTGCCGCCGACCACCGCGTCGCGCTGCCACATGAAGTAGCCCTCGGTCTTGGTGTGAATGCCCGGGGTGAAGGTGTGCTGCCACGTGCCCACCAGGTAGTTGAAGTTGTCGTGCCCGGCCGGCTGGCCGTCGACCGTGAAGCGGCGGAACTTGGCGTCGTTGATGGAGTTGAGCACCAGGTACACCGAATCCTTGTTGCTGTCGGACACCCAGCGCACCCCGAGCATGCCGGTCGGGGTGGCGCCCGCGTACCAGGGCGCCATGTCGGTGCCCGCGTGGAGGGCGGCCTGCACCGTCCAGTTCTTGTTCAGCATGATCGAGGCCATCACGCCGGTCTGGGTGTAGGTGTCGAAGGTGAAGAGGATGGAGTGGGTGCCGAGGTAGTTGTCGGGCCCGAACTGGGTCTCGATGTCGGGCGTGGCGATCCAGCGCCCCGCGGTGATGATCATGCCCTGCGCGACCTGGGGCACGTACACGTCCACGTACTGCTCGGTCGGGTCGAAGCCGTACATCTGGTTGTGCTTGAGGAGCTGGTTGCTGAACCAGCCGCCGGAGGTCATGTAGCGGTAGTCGGTGCCGTAGAGGATGGTGGAGCGGAAGCCCCAGTCGATGTGATCGGTCTGCACCGTATCGAGCTCGCGCTCCAGGCGCACCACCAGCTGGTTGAGGACCGGCTGGTTCGGGAAGATCCAGTACGAGGTCGGCATGTTCGAGTTCTTGCTGGTCGACCAGTTGCCGGAGGCGTTGAGCCAGCCGTAGAGCTTGACCCGGCTCGCCTTGATCTCCTCGCCATAGGGACCGCCGTAGATGGCTTGCATCAGCGGATACGCGCCGCTGTTGTAGGGCACGCCGACGAGGGGGAAGCCCTGGTATTCGCCCGACGGGAAGGGCGGTGAGTCGAAGGGCGCGGGGAGCGCGCGCCGGGCCGGCTCCGGGCCGCTATCGGTGGGATCCTTGAACTCGTCCCGGTAGGCGTTGAAGAGGCGCTTGAAGAAGCCGGGCTGCCCCTCGGTCGTGAGCGTGTACGGCGTGTCGTCCGCCGCCCCCGCGGGCCCAGGAACCGCGGCGGCGCACGCGCACATTCCCAGGATGATCATCAGTCGTCGCATGGACTCTCTCCTTCGGCGCGAGGATCGTGATGCGGCGACCTCGACGCGAGACCGAATCTAGCAATCGGTCGGTCAAGCCGGCGTCAAGATCACGGCGGGCGGGCTCAAGACGGTGTCTAGGCGCGGCGCCCTTGACGGCGAGTTGACGGGGTCGGAGCCGAATAGGACGGCGCCTTGACGTGTCGTCGCCGTCTACTCGTGGCAGGAGGATACACCCATGAGGAAGATCGAGGCCACCATCGATCCGAGGATCTTTCAGGACGTGCGAGAGGCCCTGGCCCGCGTCGGCGTCACCGACATCGCCCTGGGCGACGTCCGATGCACCGACGCGCACGAGGCACACGTCGAGTTCTACCGTGGCGTCGAATACCGGGTGGACCTCGTCCCGAAGCTCCGGCTCGAGGTGGTGATCGACGACTGGTCCGTCGACCTGGTGGTGAAGGCCATCACTACCGCGACGGAGATGCCGGGCGGCGTCGGTCGTGTCCTCGTGGTGCCCGTCGAGCAGGTGACGAGCTGGGAAGGAGAGACGGTACACGCTGCGCACTGACCCGCGATGTGTGACAATACCGGGCCATGGCCTCCGCCCGGTTCGACGCGATCACGCTCGAGGTGCTGTGGACCCGCCTCATCTCGGTGGTGGACGAGGCGGCGAAGGCGATCGTGCGCACCTCGTTCTCCACCCTCTCCAACGAGGCCAACGACTTCGCGTGCGTGCTCACCGACGCGCGCGGTCACGCGCTCGCCCAGAACTCGGGCTCGATCCCGTCGTTCATCGGGACCTTGCCCGCGACGGTCCGGCACTTCCTGCGTGAGCTGGGGCCGGAGCGGCTCGAGCCGGGCGACGTCCTGATCACCAACGATCCGTGGCAGGGGACCGGGCACATGAGCGACGTGTGCCTGGTGAAGCCCATCTTCTTCGACGTCGACGGCCGACCGCGGCTGGTCGCCTTCTCCGCGACCACCGCCCACATGCCGGACATCGGCGGCCGGATCCGCGCCATCGAGGCGCGCGAGCTGTTCGAGGAGGGCTTCCACATCCCGCTCACCCATCTCATCCGGGCGGGCCGCGTGGACGAGACCCTGATCGCCCTGCTCCGCGCGAACGTGCGCACCCCCGACCAGACGGTAGGCGACATCTGGGCCCAGGTGAGCGCCAACGAGCTGATGGAGAACCGGGTGAAGCGGCTCATGGAGGAGTACGCGCTGACCTCGCTCGAGGGTCTGGGCGACGAGCTCTTCGGCCGGTCGGAGCGCGCGATGCGCGAGGCGATCCGCGCGGTGCCCGACGGCACCTACCGGTTCGGCATCGACACCGACGGCTTCGAGGCGCCGTACCGCTTCCGCGTCGCGCTCACGGTGGCGGGCGACCGCATCGTGGCCGACTTCACCGGCACCTCACCCGCCCAGCCGCGCGCGATCAACTGCGTGATGGCCTACACCTACGCCATGACCGCGTACGCGGTGCGCTGCGCGCTGCTGCCCGGGCTGCCGAACAACGAGGGCATGTACCGGCCGGTGACGGTGGAGGCGCCCGAGGGCTGCCTGCTGAACCCGAAGTTTCCCGCCGCGGTGGTGAGCCGCGCGCAGACCGGCCACTACGTGCCGATCCTCATCCTGGGCGCGCTCCACCAGGTGATCCCGGACCGGGTGGCCGCGGCGGCGGGCTCTCCGCTCTGGGCGCTCGCCCAGTCCGGCGTGCGCGACGACGGGCGCCCGTACACCACCGTGCTGTTCTTCAACGGGGGCATGGGGGCGACCGCGTCCAAGGACGGCGAGCACGTGCTCTCGTGGCCGAGCAACATCTCGAGCACCCCGGTGGAGGTGGCCGAGCGCAACAGCCCGCTCTTCTTCCACTACAAGCGCATGCGGCCGGGCTCCGGTGGGCGGGGCCGCTTCCGCGGCGGGCTCGGTCAGGACATCCTGATCGAGAGCGAGTCGGCGCGCCCCATCGTGATGAGCTTCATGGCCGAGCGGACGCGCTTCCCGGCGCCCGGGCTCGCCGGCGGCGGCGCGGGCGGCCTCGGCGACGTGCGGATCAACGGCAAGAAGGTGGATCACCGGCGCCAGCACGTGCTCGAGCGCGGCGACCGCGTGCTGGTGAGCACACCGGGCGGCGGCGGGTACGGGCCGGCCGGGAAGCGAACGCGCGAGCTGCGGGAGCGCGACCGCCAGCGCGGCTACGCCGGGCGCGGAGAGCGGTAAGGAGTCGGCCATGCGCGGAGCGGCCGTGACCCTCGGCCTGTCGAGTCTTGCCCTCGCGCTGTTCCCGCAGTTCAGACCGTTCTTCTTCTTCGATCCGACGCACCCCATGGAGACCATGGACGCGGCGGCCCCGGCGGTCATCTCCGGCCTGTGGCGGTTCGCCCACTACCTGGCTCTGATCGGCTTCGTGCTGCTGCTCTGCGCGCTGCCCGCGCTGCACGCTCGCCTTGCCGCCGCGGGGGTCGAGGCCCGCTCGCGACTGGCGACGCTGCTCTGCAGCCTGGGGGTGGCGCTCATCCTGCCGACACTCGGGGTGGAGCTCTACGCGCTGCCCGCGATCGGACGGATCTATCTCGCCGGCAACGTGTCGATCGCGCCGGCGGTGAGCCTGATCTACATCGGCGGCGCCACCCTGGTGATGCTGCTGGGGCTCCTTCTGCTCGCCATCGGGGCCATCGTGCTGGCCGTCGCCGTCGCCCGGAGCCGCGCGCTCCCCAGGTGGGCCGGCATCGTCTACGCGATCGGGCTCGCCGCCTGGTGCCCGCTGTTCCCGCCGCTCGTCCGGGTCGTGGACGGGCTCCTCATCGGCATCGGGGGGCTCGCGCTGGCGTGGGCGCTGAAGCGCCCACCGCCGCCGCCGGACGCGCCGGGTTTTCACCCGCCCGCGTCGGGTGCTCACCCGGTCGCGCCGCAGCCCTGAAGCGCCCCTCCGGAGAGGGAATCAGGCCAGGACGACGGAAGGGTTGGCGAGGTACCTCGTGAAGGGCAGGGCGGTGAGCTGCTCGAAGGCTTCCACGTAGCGCCGCCGGGTGCCCGCCACCACGTCCTCGGGTAGCTCGGGCCCGGGGTAGGTCTTTCCCCAGCCGATCTTCTCGCAGAAGTCCCGCACGTACTGCTTGTCGAAAGACGGCTGCGGCCCGCCCGGCGCGTACTGGTCGGCCGGCCAGAAGCGCGACGAGTCCGGAGTGAGCGCCTCGTCACCCAGGACCAGCCGGCCCTCCCGGTCGGTGCCGAACTCGAACTTGGTGTCCGCGATGATGATGCCGCGCTCGAGCGCGTAGGCCGCCGCGAAGCGGTAGAGCGCGATCGAGAGCCGCTCGGCCTCCGCGAAGCGCTCGGCCCCCACGATGGCGGAGCCCTGCTCGCGCGTGATGTTCTCGTCGTGGCCGGTCTGCGCCTTGGTCGCCGGGGTGAAGATCGGCTCGGGCAGGCGATCCGACTCGCGCAGGCCGGCGGGCAGCCGGTGGCCGCACACGAGCCCGGTCTTCTGATAGTCCTTCCAGCCCGAGCCGGAGAGATAGCCGCGCACCACGCACTCGATCGGCAGCATCTCGAGGCGGCGGCACTCGGTGGAGCGGCCGTCCGGGCGCAGGGCCAGCAGGTGGTTGGCGCAGATCGAGCCGGTGCGCGCGAACCAGAAGGCGGCCAGGCCGGTCAGCACCCGGCCCTTGTCCGGGATGGCGGTCGGCAGCACCACGTCGAAGGTGGAGATGCGGTCGGAGGCCACGAGCAGGAGCCGCTCGTCGTCGAGGGCGTACAGCTCGCGGACCTTTCCACTACCCAGATGCACGGCGTCCGGCATGGATGCCCTCCTTTTCGGTCGCACTGTAGCATAGTGCGCCCTGCTCGACCTGGCGGTGCTCGAGCAGCGCCTTCCGATGATGATTTAATCGTCCCCGGGGGGATAATGACGGCATGGCCAACCATCGGGCCGTGCTCATCCCCGGCGACGGCATCGGCCCCGAGGTGACCGCCGCGGTCCGCCGCATCCTGCAGGCGGCGGGCGCGCCGATCGAGTGGGTCGAGTGCCGCGCGGGCCTGGCCGCCCTCGAGCGCGGCCAGGACGTGCTCCCGCAGGAGACCCTCGACGCGATCACCCGCCTCGAGATCGCGCTCAAGGGACCCTGCACCACCCCGATCGGCGAGGGCTTCGTCTCCATCAACGTGCGCCTGCGCAAGGAGCTCGACCTCTACGCGGCGGTGCGGCCGGTGCGCAATCTCGACGGGGTTCCGACCCGCTACCGGGACGTGGACCTCGTGATCATTCGCGAGAACACCGAGGGCCTCTACTCGGGCATCGAGGCCACGCTGGCGCCCGGGGTGGTGACCACCACCAAGGTCGCCACCGAGAAGGCGTGCACCCGCATCGCCCGGTGGGCCTTCCGCTACGCGCAGCACCGCGGCCGCAAGAAGGTGACCGTCTTCCACAAGGCCAACATCATGAAGCTCACCGACGGGATGTTCATCCGCTGCGCCCGCGCGGTGCACGAGGAGGAGCACTCCCCGATCGGCTACCAGGAGATGATCATCGACGCGGGGTGCATGGGGCTCGTGCAGGACCCCACCCGGTTCGACATGCTGCTGCTCGAGAACCTCTATGGCGACGTGCTGAGCGACCTGTGCGCGGGCCTGGTCGGCGGCCTCGGGGTGGTACCGGGGGCGAACATCGGTGACCACGGCGCGGTCTTCGAGGCGGTGCACGGCTCCGCCCCCGACATCGCGGGCCGCGATCTCGCCAACCCGCTCGCGCTCCTGATGTCCGCGGTGATGCTGCTGAACCATCTGGCCGAGACGCGCGACGACGCCGCCTGCGCGGCGGCCGCGCAGCGGATCAAGGACGGCTACAACCACGCCCTCGCCCAGGGCTGCAAGACCCGCGATCTGGGCGGCACGCTCGGCACCGCCGC
>Ga0070716_100000767_pt1 | contig 13784 bp, 11 predicted proteins | sample LARL112metaG_FD_71395 | JGI IMG/M metagenome (GOLD analysis project Ga0070716, IMG submission 71395) | Corn, switchgrass and miscanthus rhizosphere microbial communities from Kellogg Biological Station, Michigan, USA - LAR L11-2 metaG | ecosystem: Host-associated > Plants > Roots > Rhizosphere... | reverse complement strand
GCCTACGCTTGGGGCTCAGCATATGCGGCAGCGAAAGCGGGAATGCTTGGCCTGACGCGCGTAACCGCCGCGGAGGGGGCGCGCAAAGGCGTTCGGGTGAACGCCATATGTCCCGGGCCGGTAACGGAAACGAAGATGTCGAAAGAACTGGGTGCGGTGCTCGCGAAGAAAATGGGAGTAAACGAAGAAGAGCAATTGGCGGGCTTTCTGAACGGATTGCTGCAGGGCCGCGCACAAACAGCGGAGGAAATTGCCCGCGCCGCGCTGTTCCTGTGCTCTGACCAATCCAGCGCCATGACCGGGCAGTCGATCAACGTCGACGGCGGCGTGGCGTTCTACTGAAATTCCTGCGCACTGCAACGCTCGCACGTGTCACCATGGCGTTGGAGAAGCGTCCGACAAATTAGGGAATCAGTGCGTTTCGTTCCTGAAAACGGTTCCACCTTTCATAACGAACTTCACATTTTGTAACTCTTTTATATCTTTTAGCGGGTCGCCGCTAACGGCTACGATGTCCGCCCACTTTCCCGTTTCAATGGTTCCCAGCTTGTCGCCCCAGCCGAGCAGCTCAGCAGCAGTCGAGGTGCCGGCGCGGATCGCCTGCAGCGGGGTCATGCCGTACTGCACGTAGTATTCAAATTCCTTCGCCTCGTTCAATGCTTTCCAATCGAAGCCGCCGGCATCCGTGCCGAGCGCAATCTTCACGCCTTTCTTGATGGCCTTCGGGAAATTTTCCCGCTGCAGTTCCGCCATCTTTGGCCAGTTGCCACTGCGCCCCGGCGCAACATAGACACCTACCGTGATCGTCGGCACCCAGTAGATCCCTCTCCGTGCCATTTCATCCATCAACGTGTCAGTCAGGCCGTCGCCGTGCTCGATAGTGTCCACTCCGGCTCGCAACGCGGCTGCGATTCCATCACTTCCGATCGCGTGCGCGGCAACTTTCTTGCCGATGCGATGCGCCTCATCGACAATCGCCTTTGCTTCATCATCCGTAAAATTCACCATCGAATGCAGCACGCCGTCGCTCTCAAAATGGTACCGTCGGTCAGAGTAATATTTGATCCAGTCGGCGCCATACATCGCCTGTTCGCGCACCGCTTTCCGCGCGCCGTCGGCTCCATCCACGTATTGCACGCCGGTCGGCACCTTTAGTTCCCAAGAATAGCCAAGCAGCGGATACATTCCCGTGGGAGTCATAGCCCGAGTGGCCACTTGCATGCGCGGGCCGGGCACTTCGCCGTTGGCGATTGCGGTCTTCACGTCCACGTCCGCGTACATGGCGCCTTCCGTCTCCAGGTCGCGAATGGCGGTGAAACCGTGTGAAAGCGCGATGCGCGCGTTGCGCGCGGCAAGAATCGCGCGGTACGGAATCGATTGCTTCAGCAACTGCGTGTCATACTCCTCGGCGGTGATGTCGCCTTGCAACAAGACGTGGGTATGGGTGTCGATGAATCCGGGCAGGACGGTGGCCTTGGAAAGGTCAATCACCTCCACACCCGCAGGCGCGCTTCCGCCGGCAGTAACGGAGGCGATCTTGTCGCCTTCAATAACGATCAGCACATTTTCAAGCGTCTTTTCACTCATCCCATCGATCAGCTTTCCGGCACGGATGACAACGCGGTGCGGACCCTGACAAAGGGCGACTATCGGGATTATAAAACTCAACGCAGGCGCAATAAGGCGACGGCACATGAAAGTTCCTCCATAAAGACGCAAAGCCTATCAGAGACAGCCAGATTCGTCGCGTCTCAAGGGAGGTTCGTCAGTGAGGGGCGGAGCCGGTAAACCCGCAAAGACCGCCGCATGCGTTCGTTGACTTGCCGCGGTCGAGCACCTAGAATCAGCGCCAGACCATGGACTTCTGAAGTTGCCATCATCAGGAATTGCCTTTCCTTGGAGGAGCCGTGAGCCAATCTTCTCTGATTAGTCCTCCTAACCATTTTGTTGGGGAAGATGCGCGGCGAAGCACGCGTATTGAACGTTCCGTCCCGCTGATCGTGTTCGGTCAAAACCGCTTGGGCGAGCCGTTTGTGGAAAGAACCGTCTCAACTAGCCTGAACTTGCATGGGTGCCGTTATCCCTCACGACACGATTACGGAGTCGGATCGTGGGTCACGCTGCAAGTCGTTGGATTGGACGTCGAGCCCAAGCCGCCGGCGGTGCGCGCGAGGGTGCGCTCGGTCCACACCTCCCAGAGTTCGCGGGAACTGCAGCAGGTTGGCGTGGAATTGGAAAATCCGGGAAATGTCTGGGGCATCGTTACGCCGCCACAGGATTGGATGAACCCTAGAACAACGAATACGCCAGTCGCGCAATTCTCAACAGCTTCCGCTCCCGCCCTGGATTCACCGCCGGTGACGGTGAAACTCGACGAGCCACCGGAGGACGCGGAGCACAGAATGGCGGAGGTCGCTACATTCCCTTCTCCCTCGCCGGTCGTCTCGAAGCCGCAAACACCGAAACCGGCCGAAGCCCCCAGACCGCAGCGTGTGGTTATCACTCCGGACGCAATTATTGCCGCGATGCATGGAAAACTGCAGCAAGCGGCAGAGAGAGCGGTACAAGAAGCCGTAACCAGGCACGTAGGCGATGCCGTACGTGAAGCTCTTAGCTCAATCGATGATGTGCGCAATTCGAGCGTGCGCGAAATCGAGGAACTGTTCCCCACGCGCGTGGAAGCTCTGCGGCTCTCCTCGAAAGCGGAATCCGCCGGAGAGATCGCTTTGCAATGGAAAGAGGAAATGGAAAAGTACCGCGCCCAGGCGGAAGAGATGGCGCAGCGGCTGGAGAAACAGGCAGCGGAGTTGCATCGCGAGCTGGCCAGCTCGAGGAATTTTGTGGAAAGAATGACGCGCGAAATGGAGCCCCAGATCAATGCCCGCATGAACGAGGCGGTGGCACGGGCGACCTCGGAATTTGAAGGAGCAACGGCCCGTACGGCGCACCGCCGCTACGAACTCATGCTGGAGAACACTCAGGCCGTGACGCAAGAGGCGCTCATGCGGATCGATGCGCGCTCGGCCGAAGTGCAAGCGTTGGTGCAGAGCGCCGTGAATTCCGCATTGGCGGCATTTCAGCGGCAGACGGAGCTGCACGTAAACGCCGTTCTCTCCGAAACGCAGGAACGAGCGGCTTCTGCCCTGTCCTCACTCGACGCTGAGAGCCGGGCTGCCGTTGAGGCGCGCCGCGTGGCCTTGGAGACCGAAGTGGCCCGCGCTGCGGAGCGCTCCACGGACCAATTCCGCAAGGGAATGAAAGCTTTCCTATACTCCTGTTTGGTGGCTGCCGTCAGCGCCGTCGATGAACATTCAAAATCCACTTTGGACGGATTGGTTAAGGACAACGGCAAGACTATGTTCGAAGCGGACAAAGAATCGAGTACTCAAGAAGATCGGGAAGTTATTCCTAATACGGACATCGACCCCATCACCCATTAAGACAGCGCGCTGCGAACTCATCGATCCGACATTTGGGCAGATGATTCACAATCGCCACAAAAGAAAAAGCCAACCGTTCTCTCGGGGCGGTTGGCCTTTTCTTCGTACTCATGTCACAGAACCCATGTCATTCCTGAAGGAAGCAGGGTGACAGATTCTGCGTGTGCTCTGGCTGTGCCAGAAAGTCGTCAAACTTAACGGGCTGTTGCGGAACCCGGACGCCGGAAGGGCCGCCGCGCCACGTCCTCGATCGTATATATGCGTTGCCGGGTGGCCACCATGATCGGGTGCTGGCTGTCAGCAACCCGGTCCACTGCCAATGCCCAGCCGCGGTGCAGCATGTACACACTTCCAGCCGAAAACGCGATGGCCGCGAATCCTACGGCAAACAGCGCAAACACTGCCAGGAGTTCCCACACGAAATACGTTTGCAGCAAGACCAGCACTGCCAGGAACATCCACATCCACTTCCGGCTCTTGTCCTTGGTCTTCATCTTTTTCTATATCCCCCGGGCGCTTCCCCGTTGCACTTCGGCTGCTGGTCTACTCAGTTGCTTTACCATCTACTTGGATGCACCAACTCGCCAGAAGGGTCCAGCCTCACCCCCTATACCTGTCCTATTTGACACCTCTTGGGTCCAGAATTCGATAGTACACAAGGTACATTTTGGGGCCTAAACCAGTCTCCTAGTACCGCCCTTTTCGAAGGCCAATGACCTCTAATCTGCAGAAAATGAAGATGTTACTAACACTTCGACTTTCGCCTTGATTTTCGCCTCTTTTTCCCTGTACTGCCTGTGGAAAACCTGTACCTTCGTACAGGCGTTTTCCGGCTCCCTCTATGGTGATTCCCGGTCGCACCTTCGTTTCAAGCTGGGCCCTTTTCGCACACGTCGAGGGAGAATCGTTGCAGTTTGGGATAGTTTCAGCCTGCGGAGGGAGGGTGTACCTGAGGGCATTGCAGCTCGCGTGCTCTCAGACAATCCCGTTCAGCTTCCCTACGCTTTCTTGAGCTGTCGCACGATCCACACCAGAATGACCGCGCCAACAAACGCTACGATGATCGACGCGATCAGTCCTCCGGCCTGGAACCCAAGCAGCCCGAACACCCATCCGCCGACGATTGCGCCGAGAATGCCGAGGATAATGTCCACAAGTACACCGTATCCTCCACCCTTCATTACCTTTCCCGCCAGCCACCCGGCAATCAGCCCAACGACAATCCAGTAAATCAATCCTCCCATGACTGCCTCCTTATCTTTCTATCTATTTGCTCGATTGGCCCGCCCGCTGTGCGTATCTTCTAGAACCCGCCTTGCCGAATGCCAATCGCGAAGCTTACACTGGCTGGAACGAAAATCACATAGCCGTAACGGAGCGTTAATGCCTTCTCGCATTCGTTTGCTCTTTCTGTCGCTTTTCGTGTTTACGCTGGCATTCGCGTCCTGCTCGAAGTCTCCTTCGCAAGGCGATCCGCCTTCACCAGGCAGGCCCGCGCATCCCACCATCGTCTTCATGACCGACTTCGGCACCGCCAACGATGCCGTAGCCATCTGCAAGGCCGTTATGCTCAGCATTGCGCCGGACGTGCGCATCATGGACATCACTCATCGTGTGACGCCCTACTCCATCGAAGAAGGCGCGCGTTTTCTGGAAGGCGTGTCCCCTTACTATCCCGCGGGAACCGTCTTTGTGACTGTCGTCGACCCGGGAGTCGGCACCTCGCGCAAAGCCGTCGTCGTCAAGACCAGGAAGGATCAGTATTTTGTTCTGCCCGACAATGGCCTTATCACCCCCGTGATCGATCGTGACGGCCTGGCCTCCGCGCGCGAGATTACCAATCCGAACTGGATTATTCAGGCTCCGATTTCTTCCACCTTTCATGGCCGCGACATTTTCTCTCCCGCAGGCGCGCACCTCGCCGCCGGATGGGAATTCAATCTCGTCGGCCCGGAAGTTCCACAACTTGTCCGTCTCGCGCCAAAAACGCCTACCACCACCGACAAAGGGATCGCCGGTGACATTATCGCGCTCGACGACCCCTTCGGCTCCCTGATCACCGATATTCCCGGCGACGAATTCAAGAAGCTGACATACAACTTCGGCGACCTGGTCAGAGTGGAAATCAACAAGAAACCCGTGGTTCTGGCTTACGTGAAAACTTTTATGGAGGTCCCCGTCGGCGATTCTCTTCTGTTCATCGATTCTCGCAACCGCGTCAGTATTGCCGTCAACCAGGGCGACTACTCCAAGAAGTTCGGGGTTACGCCTCCCGCCACAATCTTTATTCCGCGCAAAGGCGCATTTCTCAAAACCAGGTAAACTCTCCAAACTTTGCCAAGCGCGCGCTAGAATTCCAGGGAACTTCTCCCGCTCTCGGTCGTATCACTCTGTGGAGCAGGCAAATAAAGCGTGCCTTTCACTGAACAGGCACTCGCGGAGGGGTAGGCCATGGAATTCTTTAAGAGCGAGCTCAAGCAGGTCCTGCGAAGGCTCGGCCGCGCCCCCCTGTTCACGGCCATAACCCTCTTCACGCTGGCCGCCGGCGTTGGGGCCAACACCGTCGTCTTCAGCGTGCTAGAAGGCGTCCTCCTCAAGCCTTTGCCCTATCCCAAACCCGATGAGCTTATCGGAGTCTGGCTTACGGCGCCTGGGATCAATCTCAAAGAATTCGAGTTGTCCCCCTCTGACTACTTCATCTTTCGCGACCAAAATCGCACCCTCCAGGACCTCGGTCTCTACTCGGGTGACTCCGTGAGCGTGACCGGTGTTGCCGAGCCCGAACAAGTTCGTGCTCTGCGCGTCACGGACGGCACTCTCCCGCTCCTCGGGATGCCTCCCCTGCTGGGCCGCAGCTTCACGAAGCAAGATGATTCGCCCGGCGCTCCTGAAACCGTCATGCTCATGTATGGCTATTGGCGCCGCAAATTTGGCGGCGATTCCTCCGTCGTGGGCCGCAATATCATGGTGGACGGCAAATCCCGCCAAATCATCGGCGTCCTGCCTCAGCGATTTCACTTCCTGGACTGGGAAGAGCCCGGCGTAATCCTTCCGTTCCAGTTTGACCGTAACAAAATCCACCTCGGCAACTTCAGCTACGAAGGTCTCGCTAGGCTCAAGCCAGGCGTCACTATTGAGCAGGTCAACACGGACGTCGCCCGTATGCTGCCCATCGTTATGAGTTCTTTTGCTGCGCCTCCAGGTTTCAGCCTCAAGCTCTTCGAAGATGCCCACATCGGCCCAAACGTGCGTCCTCTTAAGCGCGATGTTGTCGGCGACGTCGGCAGCGTCCTCTGGGTACTCATGGGCTCGATCGGCATGGTCCTTCTGATCGCCTGCGCCAATGTCGCAAATCTCTTGCTCGTCCGCGTCGAAGGCCGCCGTCAGGAGCTCGCCGTCCGCGGCGCTTTGGGCGCCAGCCGCGCACGCATCGCTGCGGATCTTCTGCTCGAAAGCGTCATTCTGGGATTCCTCGGCAGTACCGTCGGCTTGGGCCTCGCTTACGCCGCGTTGCGCGTTCTTGCAGCCATCGCTCCCTCGGGACTTCCTCGCATTCGCGAAATCGGCATTGATGGGCGTGTCCTGCTCTTCACACTCTTGATTTCCCTCCTCGCCAGTATCCTCTTCGGTGCTATCCCCATCTTCAAGTACGCCGGCGTGCGCCTCAGCACCGGCATCCGCGAGGGCGGCCGCGCCCTTAGCCAGAGCAAAGAGCAACATCGCGCGCGCAGCGTTCTCGTCGTCGTGCAAGTCGCTCTCGCGCTCGTCCTCTTAATCTGCTCCGGCTTGATGATTCGGACTTTCCGCGCCCTAACCAACGTCAATCCCGGATTTTCCGGGCCGGCTTCGTTGCAAACCTTCCGCATCTCGATTCCCAGCACTATGGTCAAAGAGAATGAGCAAGTCGTCCGCACGCAAGAGGAGATCCTGCACCGCCTCGCAGCGATTCCGGGTGTCGCATCCGCTGGAATCATCTCCAACGTCCCCATGAGCTTCGGAGGCTGGCACGATCCCATCTTCGTTGAGAACCACACTTACGCCGAAGGCCAGCTTCCTCCGCTTCGCACCTTCCGATTCATTTCGCAGGAATACCTGGACACGGTCGGCACGCCGCTGGTGGCCGGCCGAAAAATTACGTGGAACGACACCTACAAGAAAATGCCTGTCGCCATGGTTTCTGAAAACGTGGCTCGCGAACTCTGGAATGACCCCGCTGCTGCGCTCGGCAAGCGCATCCGCGTCAGCACCAAAGATGACTGGCGGGAAATCATCGGCGTCGTCGGCGATGTTTACGATGAAGGCGTCAGTAAACCAGCCACGACTATCGTTTACTGGCCTCTCCTCATGGATCACTTTGAAAGCGACGACACCATGTCCATGCGCGAAGTGGCCTTCGCCATTCGCAGCTCTCGCACGGGCTCGCAAAGTTTTCTGAACGAAGTTCGCCAGGCGGTCTGGTCCCTGAACCCGAATCTTCCTCTCGCTGACGTTCACGCACTGGACTTTTTCTACAAGCGCTCCATGGCGCGCACTTCCTTCACCCTGATCATGCTCGGCGTTGCGGGCAGTATGGCGCTGTTGCTCGGCGTCGTCGGCATCTACGGTGTCATCGCTTATTCCGTCTCCCAGCGCACGCGCGAAATCGGCATTCGCATGGCTCTCGGCGCGCAGCATCAAACGCTCACCGGCATGTTCGTCCGCCACGGACTCTCGCTGACCGCCATCGGCGTGGCGTGCGGACTCGTGGTCGCCATCATCGTCATGCGCTTGATGTCGTCTCTGCTGTTCAAAGTGAGCCCCGTCGATCCCATCGCTTATTGCGCCGCATCTCTCGGCCTCGTAGCCACGGCGTTCCTCGCCAGCTATTTGCCCTCGCGCCGCGCCTCCGCCGTTGATCCCGTCGAGGCCCTCCGCGCCGAATAGCTTCGCCAATGAATACTGCCAACATGTGGTAGACGCGTGGTCCCGGATGACCAATCACCAATTTTTCAATAGCCTTCGCTCTTATCGAGGGGCACCCTCCGGCACTCAATACTTTCCCTGGGAGCGCTGCATCGATATTCTCACCGCGTTTTCCATGCAACATCGCCGCCAAGGTGAAACGCCAGGAGGGCTCCCGCGTGGCCGCCGCAGCCATTTTCAGGCCCTTCAAACCCGCCTTCTTGTACACAAACTGTACACAAAATCGCCGCGAGGAATGCGCCACAATACTTCACAGTTGCTCGTGATCCGGGCACAACATCGAGGTGACAGTCGGTTAGGAGTTGGATCATCGGACCCAGAGCTCCGCTTCGATTGGTGGGCGCCCGCCCACTTCCCTCTTATTGTGGGCATTCCGCGATGAGTTTGGTGTAAACCTCGCGGGCGTGATCGTAGCCCGCTTGGGCGTCCGCGAGTTCAGCCTTCGAAATCTTAGGAGCCTTCTGAGTCCAGCACTGGTTTACAGCGGCTAGGCACCACTGGGCGCTCTGACGCGATGCCCGAATCGGTTTTCCGTCCACCAATAGGAAAATAGGGTTGGTGTGCGAAGAACCCAGAATACGCACTGCTAGCCAGCCGCTGCGCTCGATGGATGCATCAAAAGAGACACTCTGAATATTTCCATCCGCAACGATGTTCTTCCGCGCAATCGGTTTCCCATTCATCACCAGCTCAACGGGCACTTCGCGCGTCTTTCCAATGCGCGCCCGTTCAATGTGCCAGTAAGGTGTTTGATCTACCGGCCGATCATGGATGTTGCCCGCTGAGCTGTTGGCAGTGCCAAGAGCAGCTCTCCAGAAATAATTCCCGCGGTCAGAAGGGACGTTGTCGGTTCCCGACCCAACGGGGTTGAGGTAAGCCGCAACTTTCACACGAGCGTGCACTGTCCCTTTTCCCGTCAGCTTCACCTCACCGACATTCGTTCCTACCTCAACGTCGTTCACGCTGAAGTCCATGAGATGGCTCCTGCCATCGGACACGTAGCTTCGGCCGGTGCGCAGCGCCTCCACCCATCCGCTATAAGAGAGCGGTCCGTCAACTTTGGCGTAGACACGACCCTGCCCAACACGGGCGTCCGTGATGCAAGGGAAATCTGTCTCTCCGGAGATGCGCGTGCGGAACCCGACATTGAGCGTGTGATACCAAATGTTGAGTTCCCAAGGGTAAGGTGTGTCCATAGTGGAAATGAAATCGACCGCGTCGGGGTGCGTCACGTCCACTATATATTCGTTAGCCCCAATGGAGTCGAAGCCCGGAATTTCGTAATTTGGAAGTTCGTGCGACTTCACCGCAAGTCCCCAACCAGAGTGTGCGAAGCCCGCCAAAGCCCCCTGGGATTTCGCCCATCGCAAAACGGGAAGATCCCAGGTGGGCCACTGCTCGATCCGTACGCAATGGGGATAATCCTGATTGGTTAGCCCGAGCAACACCAAATGCCCAGCGTGGCTCGATGGGAACCCGGAAACTTCCAGGTCGTAGTGCATGAGCTGGTTCGGCTTCGAGAGGGGATGATCCTTGCCGCTGAAAAACTGCTTCTGATAGTAGTAACAGGGTCCCCAGGTTAGCACGGCGCCCACGTTCAATTTCTCGCCCTGGATTTGGCGCACCATGTCATCCGGTTGCACGCCTTCCGTGGGATTCTGATAGTGTGAGCAGCCCGCCGCGTGTACGTGGTGGTCGCCGGAATACCAGCGGTATTTCGCGGGGTCGATCCAGCGCTGCATGGCGAATGAAACTTCGTTTGGGCCCGTCGCGGTTACCTCTATTTGTTTCGTTTGCGCGTGATATTCCGGTCCCATCGAAGAAGTTACCGTATAAGAACCCTCGGGCACGAGAATTGTGTCGCCGTTCGCGCGATAGACCTGCGGCTGGAAAAAGAGGTCAGGCGCTAGCCGCTTTGCGGGATTCGGATAGAGACGGCCTAAAGCGTCGCGGATAGTGAAAGCTGCCATCGAAGGTGCGCCGTTCTCGTCGCGGACCCATAGCCGCAAGGGACGCGCGGGTAAAGCTGTAAAGACAACGACCATCTCATTGCGAAACCCGATGTCTTGCGTGCCCTGGCCGACGTTAAAACTAATCGCGGCGGAGCGCTGCCCTGGGTCACGGCTGTAGATTTGGAGAATTCGGTATTCAAGAGGCATACCTGAAAGCCGTGGGGACATAGGATCCTTGTCGTAGAGCGCCAGGTCCATCCACCTGTCACGCGTGTCGGCAGCTGAAATTTCCTTTGGCGGCTCGGAGCTAAGATCCGATTGAACGAAAACAGGAAGCGCACTCGAGCTCTCCGCTACGAGCCGAGCTGTTACTCCAGCCTTGTTGATCACTTTCACGAGAAAGATGCGCGCCCCGGCTTCCACCAGTTCGGGCTTAGCGGAGCCTAGCTGCACTCTGACGCGGCTCTCGGCATTGATGTCCACAATCGCCAGCGTGTACTTGTCAAGGATCTGCTCGAGATGCTCAATTGCGACGGCCTCGTTTGCATTGCCGATAGCCTGGTTGATTGCGTCCCTATCATTCTGAGCGAGAGGCTGCCCGAGATAAGCAAGGCTCGTTTCCACTTGACGCACCTGCTGTGCAAAGGGTTGAAGGGGAACCCGCGTCTGAGCGGCGAGGGGCAAACCAGTCGTCGCTTGAAGTAGTATCCAAATCAGATTAGAAGTGATTACGAAGATGCGTGCTGGCAGACGAGAATTTTTATGTTCCATGGCAGGCCTGCCTCCCGTTGCTAGTGATTGTGCGCGAGAAGACCGGCGCCAGACAAGTGCCGCGAAACGCGCGTGTCCCTCATCTGAGCGTATCGACGGGCAAATCGTAGAAGCGGCTGCACTCAGCCTTTCGATTCGCGCTGCCTCGCGATGACTCCTGGATTGTCGGCAACCCTTCCGTAACCGGTATTGGGGAAGGTTCGCCCGTCACTCGTCGGAATCCGAGGCGTCTAGCGCCGCCAGCCGCCTTCACTCAGGCAAATCAACTACTGATCCGACGCCCGCGTACATGTAGTGTTCGCCAAATGTCTTCTTCAAGGCGGCAAACTCTGGCTCGCCGGTACAGTGTCCCGGCGCTATGCGATCCAGCTTGTATTGGTCGTGCAGTACTCTGGCGATACGCTCAGCCTCAGGATCCGGTGTCTGGATCTGGTGCAGCCCGCCGAACAGGATATTGATTTGAGGATCAATGGCGCTCGCCTGTTGCACGATGCGCTCCACACCGGGATGTGAGCAACCGACAACTAGCACGAGGCCGTCAGGTGTACGGATAGCTAGCGAAAGCTCGCGCAATTCCAGCGTACCGGGCTTGTCGGATACCAGCGCAATCAGATGCATGCCGGGCGCAATCTCGATGTTCTTGTCGATCAGCTGAAAGTTGGCGCCGGGCCAGGCCTCTCCCATGTGTATGATTTCGGGTGGCGCGCCTCTGTAATACCGCTGTTCCGCAGGCAGAGCTGGATCTTTGCGATACCACGTATCGCTTGGCTGGTCGTCGCCGTAAACTCCGGACCTCTCCTTCGGCGCGTAGATCTTCACGGTGGGGTTCACCCTTAGCAAATAGGCCAGTCCGCCCATATGGTCACCGTGGCGGTGGGACATAACCACAAAATCGAGCTTTTGCAGATCGACGCCCGCTGCTTTCACATTGTGTTCAAAGATTTGGGCATTGTTGCCCGTGTCGAAGAGGATGCGTTTGCCGCCATACTCGATCAGGGCCGCAAACCCCCAATCCATGGTCAGTGTCGGAGATTTGCCGAAGGAGTCATACAGAATGGTGACGCGGTTTGGCGTTTGTGGGGCGGCCATACCCGCGAGCGGCAGAACGAAAACCGCCAAGGCGCGTAAGAAAATAAGCCGCATGCTGGTGCCTCCTTTGTGCTCAGCCTTTGTCACTAGAATTGGTCGACCCTACGGCGAGCAACGAAATCTTTGCAGCACCGCTTGATTTAGCAACCACCCGATAATAGACCGAAACAGGAACGGTTTGTGGCGATTGGTCGGCGATCCTTACGCTATCCACGATTAGGGAAGGTTTGCCCCTTATTCAGGAGTAGCAAACCGTCACCGCGAGTTGCGCTTTCATTGGTCTGCTGGCCGTCGATCGGCCCACTTCAGTATGGCGTCAAGCGTAGGACAAAGCGATTGGCCCCATGATGTCAGACGGTACTCAACCTTCGGTGGCACTTGGGGATAGGCCGTCCGCACAACGATTCCGTCCGCTGCCATGCTGCGGAGTTGCTGCCCCAGCATTTTCTGAGTGATGTTGGGTATCGCCCGTTCTAGATCGGAAAAGCGCATCACGTTCCCTCCGAATAGATGGAACAGAATCACGAGCTTCCATCTTCCTTCCAAAAGACGCAGCGCTGCTTCTACGTCCGCGGCGGCCGATGTGGGCGTGTAGCGTTTCGGCATAAATATTTCTCCTAACGCACTTTTTCGTGCGTACTTCCCATTTTCGGCAGTATGCTGCGAAACTTCTGGCTGTGCAATTGCGCGGAGGAGAACAGCATGCCTCTTGATGTGCCCGAACCAGTCGCTGAATACCTGGCTGCCGAAGAGGCGAAGGATGCTCATGCGCTTTCCCGTTGCTTCACCGAAGATGGCACTGTCCACGACGAGGGGCAGGATTATCACGGTCGTGACTCGATCCGCCAATGGAAGCAAGCGGCGGACGCGAAATACCGATACGTCCTGCAGACGGTTAGCGTTCAAGTGTTCGGAGACTTGGTGACGGTGCGTGCCCGACTCACCGGTGAGTTTCCTGGGAGTCCTGCTGAACTAGACCACATCTTCAAACTTTCGGGCAACAAGATTTCTTCACTGGAGATTCGATCATGACGAGGACCTATCCTTTCCCAGTTTCAGGAGATGAATTTAAGGGCAAGCGGGTTCTTATAACCGGCGGCACAAAGGGCATGGGACAAGCGATGGTGCGCCGGTTTACTCTGAGCGGCGCTTCCGTCGCAACGACGGCACGCTCGCCGCTGCCGGAAGGGCAGGCAGTTGCTCTATTCGTGCAGACGGATATCGGTACCGCTGCAGGCGTGCAAGAAGTAGTCAGCCGCATTCAGCAAGAATGGGGTGGACTCGACATCTTGGTGAACAATGTGGGGGGATCAGATGCTCCAAACGGCGGATACAAGGCCCTCTCTGACGACGATTGGCAGAAGGCGCTCAACGTCAACTTATTAGCATCCGTTCGTCTCGACCGAGCATTTCTACCCGGCATGATCGAACGTAAATCAGGTGTCATTGTTCACATCTCGTCCATCCAGCACCGTCTGCCGCTCTATGACGCGACGCTTGCTTATGCTGCGGCGAAAGGCGCTCTCAACACCTACAATAAGGGCCTTGCAAACGAAGTTGGCGCGAAGGG
>Ga0070716_100000765_pt1 | contig 13787 bp, 12 predicted proteins | sample LARL112metaG_FD_71395 | JGI IMG/M metagenome (GOLD analysis project Ga0070716, IMG submission 71395) | Corn, switchgrass and miscanthus rhizosphere microbial communities from Kellogg Biological Station, Michigan, USA - LAR L11-2 metaG | ecosystem: Host-associated > Plants > Roots > Rhizosphere... | reverse complement strand
CCGCTGCTCCAGTAGACTTTGCATTCCCGTTAGCACAAGTTTCCGCTCTCCTTTCGCCTGTGTGGCGAACTAACGGCGCAAGCTTGTGCAAACGCCTGAAGAGCAGGCCACGGTTGCCGTTCGCTACACGGTTCGCGTCCTGCGCCCGGCGGTCGTCTCGTATTTTGAAGTCGCGTCGCGTGGGCACTGCCGATTGCTGGAACCGATCCCCTTGCCGACGGGCGAAACTGGTGATTGGCTCAATTCGAATTGCCCAGGAAAAGATGAACGAGTCCGGCCCGCAGCGGTCCGAGAGCCATGGTGCTTGACGATGAAGTGTTGCCTTTCACAAGCCGTGCAATAGGAGAGCAGACAACAACTCCCCATGTGAGAGACGCAAATCTCTTTTCGGCATTGGCTGCATTGAGTGAACGTTGCCAGGCCGCAAAGAATGGTGGTGGAACCGGATTTCCGCAGTTCAATTTGACAGCACATCGATTAGAACTTTCTTCCTCGGTTAGGTTTTATTTGGATTGCGCCTGCAGGCGAAGCGTTCGTCAGTCGCCCGCATGAAAGCCAAGCTATTTCTTACAAACCTGCCTTCGGAGATCCTGCCGTTTTAATTCGCGTTGTCAGTTTCATTTATAACTCCAGATGATTTTAGAAAGACCGCGCACTTATGTTGCCCTACAGCGGTCGCCACTTCGTCGAATTGGTCGAATCTCTGGATCACGTGCCCATAAACAACGACGGAAATCGCCCGCATGACCGCCATGCCTTCGACATACCCGCCGCCCGTGTGACACCATCGTGAGATTTGATCGAATAATTCTTTCGTCATCATGTAATGCTCGCCGCACAGCGCATTCTCCAAATCGTTCGCAAAATTCAGGACGACGGCAGGATGCCCGCTGTTCTCCGTCATTTCGAATGCGCGAATGAGATCTCGGACAACTTCACGGTTGTATGGCTTCCGTGGATGGGGTACTAGAGTGAATTGCATTTCTTTTCTCCAAGACTCGGAATTGATCCGAGGATGATGTTTCGGGGGGAAGACGACAAGTTTAGTGTGAGAGGTTCATGGCTGTCGTTGCTCTAGCGCAATGAACCAAGGAGCCGTATGCGGAATAGCTAACACTGGCGTTCAAATTTCGCGGCACGCGGAAGTTGGTAGTTCGGGTCGGGTCGAGGCGCGGATCGCGCCTAGTGAGGCTAGAAACGCAAACGCGGGCGGGTCTATGCGGCGAGTTCTATCGGCCTGCGGTGAATGTTGAGGCAAACCCCAACAGGCCTTGGAATTTTGTTTGTGACAAGTTGTGACAAATTCGAGTCTTCGGAGGGCCGTAAGTGTTTGAGAACTTGGTGGAGCTGACCGGGATCGAACCGGTGGCCTCCTCGTTGCGAACGAGGCGCTCTCCCAGCTGAGCTACAGCCCCACTTCACCGAAGGAAACACTGGGTGAAATTAATTCTAGCAGCGATGCGGCCATTGACAAAACTGCGCCATATGAAAGCTGCACGGGAATTCCTCTCGACACCGACCGCACGTCGCATCGGCCACCCCCCTGCCGCAAACGGCGCGATGCTTCCGCCGTCTATAATGACTGGGTGAGTAATTTGAACTCAGTTCGACAGTTGGCTTCTGCGGACTTCCCCACGCGGTGGGGAAAGTTTCGCATCTACGGATTCGCCGGGCCTTCCAGCAACGGCGCGGATGGGGCGCGAGAAGAGGCGGTTGCTCTTGTTATGGGAGACTTGACCAGCAAGCCGCCGCTGGTGCGCGTGCATTCGCAGTGCCTGACCGGCGACGTCTTTGGGTCGCTGCGCTGCGATTGTCGCCAGCAGCTTGAGATGGCTCTCTCCATGATCGCCGAGGAAGGGGCGGGCGTTCTGATCTACGAACAGAAAGAAGGACGGGGCATCGGGCTCATGGCGAAGCTGCAGGCCTACGAGTTGCAGGATGCTGGTCTCGACACCGTGGAAGCTAACGAGCGGCTCGGCTTCAAAGCCGATCATCGCGATTTCACTCTGCCCGGCGAAATGTTGAAGGCCCTGGGAATCCGGCAAGTCCGCTTGCTGTCAAACAATCCCGATAAGGTTGCGGCGCTCGAGCAAGCTGGAGTGCAAGTGGTCGAGCGTGTGCCCTGCGAAGTCAACGCCAGCCCGCAGGCGGAAGACTATCTTAAGACCAAGAAAGAGAAGCTCGGACACCTATTCACGTCGCGGTAAACCCCTTTCTGGATCCTCCACTCGCGGCAAAAGTCTGCGTTCAACCTAGCGACGGGAATCTCAGCGCTCAAGCCGCGCCGCTGCTAACATGAGCTGACGATCTTCGTCACCTCTGCGATGCGATTCCCCCCCAGACCCGCCATCCTGCTGGCACTGCTGATCCTCGCGAGTTCAATGTATTTCTTCTTCGGAGTCTTTATTCCCGGATTGCGTCCCGGCTTGGTCGCGCGCAATCTTGGTGGCGGGTTCCACTTCGGCAACGACTTCTATCCGATCTGGGTTGCCGGAGGCGAGTTGCTGCATCACCGCGATCCCTACGCACCCAGCCTCACGCCGCGCATTGAGACAGGACTGTACGGCCGTCCACTGGATCGCAGCGTGCCTGCGGATGCGCAGGTCAACTACCGGGCCTTCTCGTATCCGGTGTTCACAATTTTCGTTTTCGCCCCGCTGCTGCCGATGTCCTTTCCAGCGGTGCAAGTCGCGCTCGCGATTCTCTTGCCATGCGCAGCGGGGTTGACGGTGCTTCTCTGGCTTCGTGTTCTGGGAACGGATTTGTCAGCGCAAGGAATCGCCGTGGCCGTGTGCCTCGCACTAGCAAGCTATCCGGTGCTTGAAGGAATTTACGCGGGACAGCCCGGCTTGATCTCGGCCGCGTTCATCGCTGGCGCCCTCGCAGCTTTGGCGGCCGAACGTTATTTGCTGGCAGGGATCCTGCTGCCCTGGGCAGCGATAAAGCCGCAACTGGTTCTCTTGCTAGGGATCTGGCTCGTGCTCTGGTGCGTCTGCAACTGGAACTGCCGCAGGACATTCGTCTTAGGACTGGCAGTCAGCGGCGTCGTCATGCTCGCTCTCAGCACGTGGGCCGCTCCGCATTGGATCGAGGGATGGATGCATGCGTTGCGCGAATACCGCCAGATTTCCCCTGCGCCGCTCGCGCAGTTTGTGCTCGGTCGTCTTGCGGGAGGGATGGTTTCGGCGATCCTGGTCGCTGTATCGCTGGTCGCATGCTGGCGCGCGCGACGCGAGTCGGCGACTTCGCAAGCGTTCGCGCTAGCGACTACCCTGCTGCTCGCGACTACTGTCTTAACTCTGCCCAGCACAATCGCGATCTACGATCAGTTTCTCCTGCTTCCTGGAACACTGTGGCTGTACACAAACCGATCGCTCATTCTGCGCGGCAGCCTGGTGTTTCGCATGTTGACCTTGATCACCATGGCTGCAGTGTCATGGCAGTGGTTCTGGAGTATCGCGCTCATCCTGATTCGCTGGATGGCGCCATCGCTGCCGCGCGGTCCGGCGATCCTGTTGCTACCGTTTCGAACGGCAGCCTCGACTCCGTTCGCGATCACGGCCATGCTGTGCTTTGTGGCTTTTCAGAAGATTAGGACTCATCCAAGCCCTGCTGCATCACCAAGCCCGCAAGCGTCATGACTAACCCAACAGCGCTTTCAATTCTTTGGCATGCCGCGTAGGCAGGGTTCGCAACGCCGAGCGCGCCAACGCGACATACACTTCCCGCGCCAGCGGAAGCTTCCGCAAAACTTCGAGGTGCTTCCGAATCGTAGCCGCATCGCCCCGTATAATCGGACCGCTAAACCCTCTAGCTCCGCCTTGCTTCGCGTAGTTTTCGACAGTCTGCCGAAGAATCGGAAGCATCCAGCGCCTGCCTCTGTTCGAGGGGACCCCCGCACCCTGAGCCACCTGTTCCCCGGCCGCGAGAAGCGCCGTCAGCAGCGGCGACAGGAAGGTTCCCCAAGCATGGTAGAGAGCCTTGTCTTTCCGGGCGATTGGGAAACTTTCCCCGCCCAGCCGGCGGACGATCTTGCCGATGGTTTGCACTGCCTGGCGATCTCCCTCGATCGCGAAGCCAACTCCCTTCAGCGCCGTGGGAACACCTTCAACGAAAGTCATCATCGGGTGCACCGATGCAACACGGGCCCCGCGGTTGCGAAGCACACTCAATTCATCACTCGTCATTGCGCCGGACGAATGAACTGCGATCTTTCCCTTCCAGTCTCTCGCGGCAAGCAGGCGCGCGCACCTCTCGATCTCCCCATCAGGAACGCAAAACCAGACGAGGTCGGCGCGCAGCGCAGCCGTCTGAAAAGTTGCGGCCCCCGTTCTCACCCGGCGCGCCAGGGCCTTCGCTTTCCGCCGAGAGCCTTCACGATCGCGAGAGACAATCTCGCAGATGAAATATCCGGCAGCCCGCAGCGAAATCGCCAATGCTGCGCCCAACTTTCCCGCCCCAACGATTGCGATTCGCGGACGGGGTGCTCCAGCATTTTTCATCGTCCGCAGCATATCAGCGGCAGACGCTCTCCCGAAATGGCAGCGAGGCGTACCCCACTCGTCATCCTTTGCGTTCCTCACTTATATTCTTTACGTGAAGAAATCGAAGAGTTCGGCCACAAAATCCAAAGCCGCACGAGTGCTCTCCCGCCGCCTCGTCTACAAGGGACCCGTCTTCTGGGTTACCTCCGAACGCGTGGTGGAACCTTCTGGCGTACGCGTGCTGCGGGAAGTTGTGCGCCACACCGGATCGGTGGTCGTTCTCGCAACACTCGACGATGGCAAAGACCCGCACGTTCTGCTCGAACGCCAGTACCGACATGCCGCCGACTCTTACATGTGGGAGCTTCCCGCAGGCAGAATCGACAAAGGCGAGAAAGCTCTGGCGGCAGCCAAGCGCGAACTCCTCGAAGAAACCGGCTACAAGGCAAAGAGTTGGAAGAAAATCCTAAAGTTCTACGCGAGCCCCGGTTTTGTGGCCGAGTCGATGACGGTTTTCTGGGTGCGTGGTCTGACGCCCGGTCCGGCGCAGCCGGAAGCCGACGAGGTGATCGAGCAGCGCCTCGTCCCTCTCTCCAGGGCCATTCAAATGGTGATACGCGGGACGATTCGGGACGCAAAAACGATCGCCAGCGTTCTCTGGCTTTCCCATCACAAACTAGTCCATTGTCACGAAAATAAAGGGCGGGATGTGTGACCACCCTCCTTGACAGCCCCTACCCCCCGCCGCACAATGTGCCCAGAATTCGGCAGGTACAACCTTCATTTCCCCCTGTGAACGTCCGAGATGGAGGGCAGGACTGCCGGAGGGGGCGCACGTGGAACGACTGAAAGGTACGGTCAAGTGGTTCAATAATGCCAAGGGTTACGGATTCATCGGCCGTGAGGATGGACCGGATGTCTTTGTGCATTACAGCGCAATTACTTCCGAAGGCTACAAGAGCCTGCAGGAAGGTGACACTGTGGAATTCGAAATCACTCAAGGACAGAAAGGCCCGCAAGCCGCGAACGTCGCAAAAGCTTCCTGAAGTGTTGCCGCTCCGGCAACCCAGTTTCGCCTGTTTGGCCTGACGACGCCCGTCCCGCATGTAGGCCAGCCTCCCCTAATCGGTCGCGTCTCGGCGGAGTTCTGTCTCCCCGCCTTCCTCTTGCGAGCCATCTTGTTTAATCTGTTTCTTCCCATGGAAAACAAAGCCATCGCCAATCTTCTGTACGAGACTGCCGACCTTCTCGAAATCGACGGGCAGGACTCTTTCCGCATTCGTTCCTACCGCAACGCGGCCCAAGCTATCGAGAACCTTCCGCAACGCATGAGCGACCTCATTGCCGATCCCAAGAAAGTGCTCGCCGTTCCCGGAATCGGTAAGGGCATGCTAAACAATTTGCAGGAACTGTTCAAAGAAGGCCAGCTTGCGCTGCACGCGGAGCTGCTCGAGAAATATCACCCGTCCATGTTGCAGCTGCTGAAGATCCAGGGGCTGGGACCGAAGACGATTGCCCTGATCTGGAGCAACTACCAGATTTCCGATGTGGACGGCGTGGAGAAGCTCGCGCGTGCCGGCAAGATTCGCGAGCTTCCCCGCATGGGCGAGAAGCACGAACTCAAGCTGATCAAAGCGATCGAAGACTACAAGCGGATCGGCGGCCGCTATCTGATCGATCACGCCGAGGTGGAAGCCGAGAAGCTCTTCAAATATCTCTCGACCATTTCGGGGATCGACAAGATTACGCCGGCAGGATCCCTGCGGCGCGGCCGCGAAACAGTGGGTGATCTGGACGTCCTGGTCACAGGCGCCTGCTGCGTCGATGATGGCCAGCGTGCGGACGCGATCCAGCACATCGCGCAGTATCCGCCGCTTATGGATGTCATCGCAAAGGGCGACAACAAGATCAGCTTCCGCCTGCGCAGCGGGATGCAAGTCGACGTGCGCCTGCTGTCACCGGCATCATTCGGCGCGGCCATGCAGTACTTCACGGGATCGAAGGCCCACAACGTCACACTCCGCCAGCGCGCCTTGAAAATGGGCTTCACGCTGAGTGAATACAGTCTCGCCAACCTCAAGACCGAGCAACCGGTCGCCGGAGCGACCGAAGAAGAGATCTACGCCAAGCTCAACCTGGACTACATTCCTCCGGAAATGCGCGAGAACCTGGGCGAAATCGATCTTGCCGCCCAGCACAAGCTCCCACGTCTGATTACCGCCGAAGACCTGCAGGGTGACGTTCACATGCACACGGTCGAGACCGACGGCCGGAACACGATCGAAGAAATGGCCGAGGCGGCGAAGGCTTACGGGTATAAGTACATCGCCATCACCGATCACTCGAAGAATCTTGCCTTCGCCAACGGCCTCGACGATCAACGCGCCCTCGCGCACATTCAGCGGATTCGCGAGGCTAGCAACCGCATGGAAGGCATCCGGATATTTGCCGGGATTGAGGTCGACATTCTCGGGGACGGCGCGCTCGATCTGTCGGACGAGGTGCTGAGCCAGATGGACATCGTCATCGCCAGCGTTCATTCGCATTTCAATCAGGAATCCGCGAAGATGACCGAGCGCCTGCTGCGGGCGCTCGAGAATTCGAGCACGTCGATTCTCGGACACCCGACTGGCCGCCAGCTTCTGCGCCGCGACGCCTACCCGTTTGACATGGACGCAGTCCTAAAAACCGCGGCCAAAAACAAAGTAGCGATGGAGCTGAACTCCTATCCCGATCGCCTGGATCTGAACGATGTCCACCTGCGCCAAGCCAAAGAGCAGGGTGTAAAGATCGTCATCAACACCGACTCCCACCACACCTCGCATCTGAGCAAGATACGCTACGGAATTCTGCAGGCTAGGCGCGCGTGGCTTACGAAAGAGGATGTCCTGAATACGTTGCCTGCGGAGAAGTTCGCGCAGGCCATGAAGCACGCCTGGTAAAGCGTAAAACGCACCCGAATTGCGAAGGGGGCAGGAAGGGTTTTCGTAGCGCCGGCATCCTGCCGGCAGTCGCGAGGGCATCTTGCCCTCGCCGCGGCGGGCGAGACGGCGACGCTACTGTCAAGCTTCAGATGAAGACGCTAACGGTGCCGGTCACAATCAACGCAATCGCCCAGATCAAGTCCAGATTGATCCACGCTTTCCGCAGAATCGCGACGCCGAACTTCTCGAACACCAAGAGCGCAACCACGGCCGTGATCACCAGGTAGCCGAGCGCATGCAGCGAGGTCGCCAGTAAGGCTGTCCCAGGTGTGCTCGGATGCATCATCATGCCGTGATGACTAACGGGAACCGTCATCGCGAGGAACAGCGGTACGACCATTAATCCAGCACCATGAGCCGACGCCATTAAGAACGACCACAGCGTCAGGCCGCCTTTGCTCACGCGCATGCTCGCCCAACTCGGATGCCGGTGCCGAAAAAGTCGGCTGACCCCAAAGACCACAAGGATCGCGGCCACCACCCAGCGCACCCACTGCAACGGCATGACGGCGCCAGCCACCACCGCCAGAGCAATCGCCGCCGCCACGGCCAGCGCATGGCCAATCCCCAGGGGCAGCAGTGCACTGAGCACAGCTCCGCGGCGACGCTCCTGCAGACCGAGCGCCACCGCGAACAACCAGCCCATGCCCGGATTAATGCCGTGGAACGCTCCGAGTCCAATCAGAGCCCACGAACTGGTCATCTCTCCCATCGGCACTCCTCAGGAGAAACAATACGAGTCCGACGAAGCGTCGCCACCTTCGAGATGCACCTGGTGCGGACGGAACTTGTCGACCTCGAGGAACAGCTTCGGATCAAGCGCCATGCCACCGTTTGCACCCACATCGATCTTCGCCATCCAACCGCGAATGCCGTCAGGATAGAACTGCTCATCCCAAGTGCGATAGAGCGAGTTCGTGACATAGACACCCTTGCCGTCGCGGCTGATCTCCACCATCTGCGGCGCGCCGTTCAACGGCTTCCCGGGATTCTTCGGATGCGGCTGCTGTTTCACCAGCCCGCCGAGCGTCACCGTCCCCGTCAGCACCGGATTGAATGGGTCCGACACGTTGTACTGTCGCAATTCCCCGCTGCCCCAGCACGACACATACAGGAACCGATCATCGAGCGAAAGATTGATATCGGTCACCAGCGGCGGCACGGCCTTGAACCCCTTAAGCAGCGGAGGAAGCTTTTCAGGATCGGCGGCCTCGGCGGGAATCTCAATCACTTTTTTGATCTTCCAAGTCCCGTTGCCATTGTTGCCTTCGCGATACCAGAGCCAGATGGATGAAGAAAGATCCTTCAGAGACGTGACGACGCCCACAAACCCATAGGTCTTGTTGGGATCGTGCGATGGCCGAAGCTCCAGCACCATCTGCTGCTCGGGCCCAAGATCGAGCGTCTGCTCGTGACGCCGCTTGTGCAGATTCCAGCGATGCAACGCGTGTCCATATTTCCCGCCCAGCAGCAACTCCGGATTTACGCCATCCTCCACCATGGAAGGTGTTCCCCACTCGCTCGTGATCATGGTGTCGTGCCCCAGATGCCACCAGAAGTCGTAAGCCAGATACTGCGGTCCGCGATCGGCTTCCCATGCGCCCTTGATGTCGAACGTTTCTGGGTCAAGCATAAAGATTCCGCCCGGCCCTTTGCCTTCCACCGAACCCAGTGCATTCAGATAAATCCCATCGGGGCCGCAATGCGCAGTATGCGGACGACTGTAGCCGGACTTCTTCTTCACTTCCTCCGGCTCAATGACTTTCACAATTTTTGGATTTCGTGGATCAGCCTTGGTATCAAGGATGTGAATGCGCGAAGACCGCATCCCCGGCACCACCAAGTAACGTCTCTCCATGTGCGGATGTGGCGAATGCGGACATAGGCATGAGCTGCACGCATTCCATCCGAAGTGATGCAACTCGTCGCCGGCGTTCGGCATGTCCACGCGGCTTACGATCGTTCCGTAGCTCTTGGACGACGGGTCAAGATCAACAACCGCCATGGCGTCCGTGCCGTCGTTCGCGGTCGGATTCAGCAGCGCCACATAGGCCAACTTCTCGGGCGCCGCTTCCATTGCCATCTTTGCCGAAGGATAAAAAGTTTGATCGGGAAGGAACTTCGCCATACCGTGCCTCCTGTTTTCGTTTGGATGAGGATGGCCCCGTGAAGGCGCTAGAATAACCAGCAATCTCTTCGGGGCCACCAAGGCGATCGAAGCCGTTTTCGTTGGCAACCAGCATACGCCTCATCATCGCCTTGGCGTTGTTGCTTTTTTGTTACTTTTTTGGAGAACTGTGGCCAACGCAGGCACACGTTACGAATTCGCAGAATTCCAACTGGACGTGCCCGAGCGCCGTGTGCTGCGCAATGGCATTGATCTGATTCTTGCACCCAAGGTCTTCGACACGCTTTGCCTGCTGGTGGAGAATGCCGGCCATTTGATGAAAAAAGAAGAATTGCTGCGCCGGCTGTGGCCCGACACGGTCGTGGAGGAAAACAACCTCAACAGAAATATCTCTGTACTGCGCAAGGCACTCGGAGGCTCCGTCACGGGCGAGTCATGCATCGAGACTGTGCCCCGCGTAGGCTACCGCTTTGTCGCCGCCGTCCGCGACATCACTTCCCTTCCAGCGGATCCATCGCGCCCGGGATCCACGCGCTTACCTTCGCGCCAGGAAATTCGCTTTTGCACCACGACGGATGGGGTCCGCATCGCATATGCCCGTGTCGGAAATGGATATCCCCTGGTGAAAGCGGCAAATTGGCTGAACCATCTCGACTTTGAATGGGAAAGCCCGCTCTGGAGCCATTGGATTCGCGAGTTTACGCAGCATCACACGTTCCTCCGCTATGACGAACGAGGAAACGGACTCTCCGACTGGGAGGTGGCGGATGTTTCCTTCGACGCCTGGGTGCGCGATCTGGAAACCGTCGTGGAGGCGTCAGGCGTAGATCGATTTGCGTTATTCGGGTTGTCGCAAGGCGGAGCGGTGGCCATAGAATACGCCGCTCGACACCCCGAGCGCGTGAGCCATCTCATCCTTTGCGGTGCGTATTCGCGCGGCTACTGTCACCGGCAAAAACCCGAGGCGCTGGTTGCCCGCCGCGCCCTGGAAACACTGGTCCGATTGGACTGGGGGAAAAATAACCCGGCGTTCTTGTCGATGTTTGCCAGTCGCTACACTTCCGAAAACGCTAAGCCGGAACATGAAGAGTGGTTAAACGACTTGCAACGAGTTTCGGCGTCGCCGGAGAACGCCGCACGCATCATGGAAGCGTGCGATGAGATCAACGTGCGAGCGCAATTGCCACGAGTGTCGGTACCGACACTCGTGTTGCACTGCGATCGGGACCGGGTTGTGCCGCCGGAAGAGGGCCGAATCATTGCGGCGGAAATTCCGGGCGCCCGTTTCGCGCCGCTACCCAGTTCCAATCATCTCCTGCTCGCGGAAGAGCCCGCGTGGGAGGTCTTTCTGACGGAGTTAGGCCGGTTTCTCGAGTGGCAGAAACCTCTCGCCTAATTCATTTCCTCAGCGCAACTTCGAAGTACCGGTCTAGGGTTTCTTTTCTTCGTCGCTCAAAGCCGACTTGAACCCGCGGATGCCTTCTCCCAGGCTCTTGCCCAAGCCGGCCAACTTGCTGGGCCCGAAGATGAGCAGGCCGATCGCAAACACGACGAGCAGTTCCGGTAGGCCTATCTTTCCACCGAACATAAAACCTCTTTTCTTTACTGCGGATCCCTTGAAGCAAGCCCCGCCCGCCGGGCGAGCGGGGCTCCTATAGCTTACTCGATTACCAACGGCCGCATCATGTCATGCTCTTCGTGCTCGAGGATGTGGCAGTGCCACACGTACTCTTTGCCACCCGTCCGCGGGCTCACGGCGTTCCGCATCGCGGACGTCGGCAAATTCGGCAGGTTGAACTGCATGATGACAGTGGTCACTTCTCCGGGGTTCATCCGCACGGTTTCCTTCCAGCCGAGCTCGTTCGCATCCGGCGGGATCGGATCACCCGTATAGCTCCAGTTGTCCGGCGTTCCCAGGAACGGTTGCCGCTGGATCAACTGCACATTCACCAGGTGGAAGTGGATAGGATGGGTATCGCCCGTTAGATTCATGATCTGCCAGACTTCCACCGCTCCCGCTCTCGGATTCTCCGTAATGGGGTCAAGATAAGCATGGCCCCATGTCGGAATGCCCTGGTTGTTGGTTCCGTTCTGCTCGAACGTACCCATCGTTTGAATGAGGCGGCCGAACACGTCGAAGTCCTCATTCAAGGACAGCATCCGCGTGGGTGTGCCGTTGAACGGGAATGCTGGCGCAGACGGATCGCCGTGGGTGAACAGCAGCCCTGGTTGGCTTCCATTCAGGAAGCTGTTTTTGAGCTGCACGTTCAGCTGCGACAGCCAGATCCCGGTTGGGACGCTATCGCCAGTCCCTGCACTGACAGTAATCTTCATCAGCGTTCGAGTGTTGGCGCCGCGACCAAGCTGTGTCGTCGGGGCTCCGCCGAACTGTGTTTGGTCCGGACAACCGGTGAAATAGTCATTCCGGCCATCGCCTCCCGGGAACGGTCCCGGAGCATCGTTGTACAGGATGAAGCTGCTTCCCGCAGGCGCGCCGTTGAAGTCGATGACGACATCGGCTCGCTCGGCAGGCGCGAGCAGCAGGTTGAAGGGTCCATCCGCCATCGCACTGTTCCCCGAAGGGTCGGACGGATCGAGTGGAATCGGTTTGCCGTTGTCGTGGATCGCCACCTTGGTCAGGAATCCACCCTCGGTTCCCACCTGGTAAATAACCGGACCCGGCGTGCCCACTCGAGCTTCTCCCGAATTGTGGCGGTGTTCCGGATACAGGTTCAGGTGGTAGAAACGTGCCTGCGACCCATTCAGCAATCGGAAGCGAACACGCTTCGGGGGCACACTGACTTTCGGATACACGCCGCCATTGATCACGATAGTGTCGAAGAACGCTTCCGGAATTGCCGAAACCTTCGGCAGCGGCTGCGTGCCCTGCGACGGCTCGTCAACCGTGGGGCCCCAACCCCAGCGGCCTTTCTGATTCGTAGCGCCGCCCTCAAACGTGTTGACTTCGTAGTCGTGCGGATACCACAGCGAGCCAGGATCTCCCCATCGCCAGGTGGGATCCTGCCGGAGAATGTTTCTCGGCACAAAGCCCTTGTCCTGGATCACCAACGGAATTCCAACCAGATCAGGCAACAGGCCGGAACTCACGAGCGCCGTCTCGAAGTCATCAATGATGATGTAGGCCGAGGCGATGCCGGCGTAAGCGTTCAATCGGGTAATGCCAATCGCGTGATCGTGATACCACACCAGGCGCGCGCTCTGATCGTTCGGATAGTAGTAGGTGCCGGTACCCGGTAGCGCGGGGAAGCCTGGCACATTCATGAAACTCTCCCCATGCTTTCCGGTTGGCGTGAACCACTGGAAAGGCGTTCCGTCGCTGAACCATGGAGTCAACCCGCCATGCAGGTGGGTAGCGATGCGATTCGTCGGGAGATCACCGACCATTAAACCATTCGGTCCTGCCATAATCGTCGGGTCGACCGGCAGAATGTGACGGTTCGGCAACAGGTTCGTGACGGTCAACAACACAGGAGTGCCGCGCGTGGCAACGATTGCCCCCGCAAGATACTTCCGGTCGAACGTGAACATGTCTGTGTAGCCAAAGAAGTCCGTCTTGCCCGGCAGATCCGGGTGCATCAATTGGCTGAACTGGGTAACGCCCACGTTGTACAGGTCCGCCGGAACTCCAGCAAATTTGATGGAATGTTTTGTGGCCAGAGGAACGTATTGGCCGATTTCGTTTTGGGCTGCCGGTCCGAGTCCTGGCAGCGAGGTGACGAATTTACGAATATTGGCCGGGCTCTGTGCAAAGGCCCATGCCCTTCCCTTACCCATCGCCTGGTACATCGCGACACCGGCACCCGCCAGCGCAGCCTTCTTCAGAAAGTCTCGTCGATTGTTTGCCATGTGCCCTCCGTGCTGGAGTTTTGTTTTTCCGAAATGACAGGCCTCTCCCGGGTCCCCTGAACAGGGATTTTGGGCGTAACTTACGAATCGAGTGATTGCAGTCAGGAGTGCACGACGAAGTGGCTACGTGCTGCCTCGTGACACGACGCTGCCTCGCAGGTCAAAACAAATTAGCTAGAACTGCCGACCGCGCTGATTTGCTCCTCCCGTCTTCGGCGTCGTCGACGCACCTTCGTCCTTCATATGCGGGACGGCGACTGAAGACTCTGCTTGTGAAACGGGCCCTGGAGACTCACGCGGCATCAGCGTGGGGGCCTGGGGGGG
>Ga0070716_100000763_pt1 | contig 13798 bp, 10 predicted proteins | sample LARL112metaG_FD_71395 | JGI IMG/M metagenome (GOLD analysis project Ga0070716, IMG submission 71395) | Corn, switchgrass and miscanthus rhizosphere microbial communities from Kellogg Biological Station, Michigan, USA - LAR L11-2 metaG | ecosystem: Host-associated > Plants > Roots > Rhizosphere... | reverse complement strand
AGAAGTGCAGCGGTCGCGACAGATAGCGCAGCAAGAAGCGGATCGTCAACAGATCGAAAAATACGCGGAAGGTGCGCGTGATGCCGTAGTGCGAAACGCCGCGCTCGCGGTTCACGTTGCGGATGGGCACTTCGCAGATCGTCGCACCATGCCACGAAGCCAACGCGGGGATGAATCGGTGCAGTTCGCCGTAGAGCGGAACTTGTTCAAGAATGTCTCGTCGGTAGGCTTTGAATGTCGTCCCGAAGTCGTGGATGTCGACGCCGCTGATTTTGGCCATCATCCAGTTGGCGATGCGCGAAGGGATGCGGCGCATCCAGAAATTGTCGACCCGGACTTTGCGCCATCCGCTGACGATGTCGTATCCAGCGGAAATCTTTTCCAGGAACAGGGGGATGTCGTTGGGATCGTGCTGCAGATCGCCGTCCATTGCGATGATGTACTCCCCGCGGGCATGATCAAATCCAGCGGCGAGGCCGGCGGTCTGGCCAAAATTGCGACGCAGTTTGACCACGGTCACCCGGCTGTCGACAGCCGCAATTTCACGCAGCATCGCGAAGGTCTGGTCGGCCGAGCCGTCGTCCACGAGAACGATTTCGAAGCTCTCGCCGTGAGCCTCCATAACCGCTTTCAGGCGGTCGTAGAGATCGGTGACGTTCTCTTGCTCGTTATGTAGGGGGACGACAATGGAGTACTTTGGCACGATCTTTTAATTATAGACGAAAAGTTCTATTCCCTCCGCGCCTCTCAGTGGTCAAAAGGGTACCTTCGAGCAGGGTTCCAGGAACAACAAGACAACGGGGCCTTGTTCGAACTCTGAGCTCTCTATGGTTTGGCGCTCCGGACGATTTGAGGTTCGCTAAAGCGCGGTGAAAAGGGGCGTCCGGAAGCGAACAGTGATTCGCGCAAGTGGACACTCGGCAGCTCGAATCCGCGCCAGGGACTGGGGTATTTCCACACGCCGCAGGCACATTGGCGTCTCGGGGCAGGCCCGGTTTCTGGCAGAGGAATTGCGGGCATTTCGTAAGCAACACAAACATTACGGAGGCCTGGCATACCATGGCGCACTTTGAACGGATTCGCGATGTGATTTCCGGGCCGTTTAGCCCCGAGGTCATTGAGCAACGCACCAAGGCAGGATGGCAGATGGTATCGATCGAATGGCGGCGCGAGTTGCCCGAGGCGGAGTCTCCAACGCAGGGGGCGTTTAACGAAGACATTCCCTACGGACTACGCATCTCGGAGGATTGCCAACGGCTAGAGGTCGATCCAGTGGAGAACCGCACGCTCATGCTGATGATGGAGTTGCTGGTACAGGACTTCCCTTATTCCAGCATCGTCAGCGATCTGAATGAAAAGGGCCTGCGGATGCGCGACGGTAAACCATGGACTCGGGTGGCGGTCTTCAACATGACGCCACGACTGATCGAGGTAGGGCCGCGGCTGTTCGCTACCGACGAGTGGAACAAGGCACGGCACCGATTTTCTGCGCCGAAAGGGCGCGACGTGGCCGACTAGTCCCGCCGGAGGCTGGTGCATCGGGCCACATCAAATTCCCATCAGTTGGTTGAGATCGGCCGTGGAAACGGAATGGTCCAGGAAAACGAACTGGCCCTTTTCTTTCAGCTCGCGCGCCGCATCGAGCAAGCCCGTCATGGCTGCGCGATAGAGCGACGTTGCCAGGCTGATGCGCTTCACGCCGGCAGCCGAGAGTTCCTCCACTGAGAATGATTTGCCTTTGATCCCAACCATGAAGTTGAACGGTTTCGATACGGCCTGGCAAACGGCGCGTACCGAATCGATGTCGGGCAGACCGGGTGCAAACAGAACGTCGGCTCCTGCCTGCTCGAAGGCTTGCAGGCGGCGGATGGTTTCGTCGAGGTCCGGAGCAGCGTAGAGGAAGCTGTGAGCCCGCGCCGTCAGCATGAAAGGAAACGGCAGCGCGCGGCCGGCTTGGGCGGCGGCGGCAATACGCTCCACCGCTAAGGAAAGGTCGTAGAGAGGCTTGTCGGGGTTGCCAGTCGAGTCTTCGATGGTGCATCCGACCAAGCCGGCGCCAGCCGCAAGACGAATGGTCTCGGCCACAACCTCAGGGACCTCGCCAAATCCGCGTTCCAAATCTGCGGAGACGGGCAAGTCGGTCGCATCAACGATCATCCGCGAATGCGCGAGAGCTTGCTCGCGACTGATGGCTCCATCTTTTCGGCCGAGGGTTGCGGCAGACGCTGCACTGGACGTGGCCAACGCTTGGAAGCCGAGACCGGCGAGAAGACGCGCCGAGACGGCGTCCCACGGATTCGGAATGATGAAAATGCCCGGGGCTTCGTGCAATGCGCGAAAGTGAGTAGCTTTTTCGCTCTGGGAGAGAGACATAGATGTCACCTCGCGATCCGCACCGCAACGCCGTCAGCCCTAGCCCAAACGCGGCGAAAAGTCAGTCAGGGCCATGTAAGTGGAATCCACTTTGTCGACCAGCTTGCCGTTGACTTCAGATTGGTCGTGGACGCGCTTCCACTCCGGATCATCCTGGAATGCCTTCCAGTTGGCGGACGCGGCCTCGCGGCTGGGGTGATAGAGAATGTAGATCAACGTGTTGCTCTTGTCGGGTTCATCGAGCGGCGTCCAGTAGGCGACGCTCTTCATTCCATGCCGGTTAAAGATTTCGACAGTGTGTTCCCGGAAGCGCTTGAGCAGATCCGCTAACTTTCCTGGAGCGGCATGGTAGACGCGGAGTTCGTAAACGCCGGTCGAGTTCGCGCTGTCTTGCTGGGAAGCGGCCCAAAGAGTTGCTGGAAGCAGCGCTGCCGCAGGAATCGCCTGGAGTAGAGTTCGTCTTTTCACGGCAGGAATTTTATCAGAAGAAAATGGCCAGCCGGATTTTCCGGGCAGCGAGACCTACGGGTTCTTCTTCTTAAACACCTTGCGCCGAATGTCGGGCCAGAATTCCTTCAGTTCGTTCGACAAACCATCGTAGAGAATCAGGAAGGCGAAAGTCGTGGCATTGCGGCCGGCGGTGCGATCTTCGTCGGGATGATAGATATTGGAAATCGCCGCGGCCGCGGCGTTGCCAATCGATTCCGAATAGTTGAATCGGGTCTTGCCTGCATCGGTGCGGGTCACGAAAAGTCGGCTCAAGGAATAGGAAAACCGACGAGTAAAAGCACCCTTTCCCATTTGGTAGTAGCGCGGGTCTTCGTGCAAGAGACTGGGGAAGACGGCGACCGTCATATATGTCCCGATGCTATTGTCAGCAAAAGACTCGCCGTAACGCTTGGCATAGGCGTCCCATCCTTGTCCATAAGCCTCAGGATCATTCTTTGCCTGAGCGATTCCGGCAAGCACGCCGTTAAAGGGATAGGCCGCCCAATCAAACACGCTGGCTGTGGCGATGCGGAATTTCTGTCCTGTCCTGAGCGGTTTCAGCGTATTGGCGGTTTCCACCGTGCCGTAGTTGGGCAGCACCGCAAAGATGCGATCGTTAACTGTTCCCGTCTCCTGTTCCAGCTTACTTTTGCCAACCGATCCATCTGGCTTCTGCTCGGTTTGGGCGTCTTTGGAATCTTTTGTCGATGAGGTATTTGGGTCGGGTGGAGGGGGCGGCGGAGCGGGCTGTTGCTGGACGTCTGGAGAAATACTGATCACCGTCCCGGCTTCCTGCTCCGGGTTATTCTTGTCCCGCGGTTGTCCGTCCTTGGAATCCTTTGGCGCGGCAATGGTTGAAGCAGGCTCAGGTGGCGGGGCAGGCTGTTGCTGGGCGGACACCGACGAAATACCGACCAAGACGATGGTCAGAAAGAAGAAAAAGAAATTACGATACGACTCGTTGCGTCTGACCATCCAACACTTATTGTCTCATTTAATGAAAACCTAGTCGAACGAGGACTGTGTCGAAAACGTGTCAGTCATCGCGTGTTCGAGAAGGACGTAAACTTTTGTAAACGTCTAAATCCCGCCCTGTCGAATACCGCGCGACAAGGACGGGGTAGCGATTCCAAGATGGGTAAGGTTCAGCCCTGCTCTTTGAGCTTCAGCTTGGATTTGTTGTCTTCCATGAACTGCTTGATCTCGTTGGCGGCACCGAGCAGGCGGTTCCACTGCTCGTAATAGAGGGTGACCGGAAAGCGGCCTAGGCCATAGACGCTGACTCCGCCCTTCTCTCCTACTTTAAAGATCAGGTCTCCGCTGCGTTTCTTGGTTTCCACTTCCTTCTCGAGTTGAGAAAGTTTTGCTTTCAATTCTTCGTAGGTAGGTTCTGCCATTGCAATCCTCGCGTTTGATATGAGTGCGTTTCGGCGGGCGGTGAGCCGTGGTCCGGGAAGAACGCCCGATACCTATAGTAACTTGCCGGACGTTGCCTTGCGGTGGATAACCCTTATAAGCTGAACCGAGTCTAATCCCAAAGCAGGAAAACCTAATCGATGCGCGTGTGGGCAAAATGGTCGGCATGCCTCTGCCTGTCCCTGATGTTGTGGACAGCGACGGCGGAGTCTACCCACAACCATCCCTTGCGCACGGGATCGATCACCTGCTCGATCTGCGTCGTAGCCCATAGCGCCAGTCCCACTCTAAATTCCAGCCAAGCGACTCCGGTGTTTGCTGCGGTCGGCCAGCTGCGTGATGAAGCTGTTATCGCGAAGGTCCAGTTCGATTTCTCGGAACTTGGCAGCCGCGGTCCTCCTGTCCTGTAGGGATCCTCACAAAAATTGATGCTTCCGGCTAGGCGCTAGTGCGTTTGGTCAGGACTTCCCTACTCTTCTTTTTCTTTCTACAGGAGGGCTTATGCCTTTATTTCATTTGAGGCGGCTTGCCGTATTGGCAGGCGCACTGGGGCTCGCTGCAGTGATGGCGGCCGCGCAATCCGTGGGTAACTCTGGATCTGTAAATGGCACGGTGCTCGATCCCACGGGGGCCGTCGTGGCTGGCGCCAAGGTTGAGATCCGCAACCCAGTTAGCGGGTTTGACCGAACGACCACCACTGACAATGCGGGGACATTCGCGTTCACGAACATTCCTTTCAATAATTATCACCTGAGCGTGACGGCTGCGGGCTTCATCGCCCAGGCGCAGGATGTGGAGCCGCGGTCCTCAGTACCGATCAGCGTATCCGTAAATCTGGCCGTTGCAGTGTCGACTACCGCAGTAACCGTCGAGGCCGAGGGCGGAGACCTGGTGGAGAATGATTCGACCTTCCACACCGATGTGGACAAGAACCTCTTCGACAAGCTGCCGCTCGAGAGCCAGTCGTCGTCGGTGAGTTCGCTGGTGACCTTGTCGACACCGGGAATTTCCGCAGACTCGAATGGACTCTTCCATGGCCTCGGCGATCACGCCGAGAATTCGTTCTCGATAGATGGCCAACCTATCACCGATCAGCAAAGCAAGATTTTCTCCAACCAGATACCGATGGACGCGATTCAGTCGATGGAGGTCATCGCGGGCGCGCCTCCGGCGGAATACGGCGACAAGACCAGCGTGGTCATCAATGTAACCACACAATCGGGGCAAGGCATTACTACTCCGCATGGGAGTGTGACGGCCTCCTATGGTTCGTTCGGAACCAGCAACGTTGACTTCAATCTCGCCTATGGCGGCAAGAATTGGGGCAACTTCGTTTCAGCCAGCGGGCTGAACAGCGGACGGTTTCTGGACCCTCCGGAGTTTGCCGTGATGCACGATAAAGGAAACGAGGAGAATTTCTTTGACCGAATGGATTACCAACTTTCCGCTGCAGACTCGATTCACCTCAATCTGGGCTACACGCGATCATGGTTCCAAACGCCGAATTCTTTCGACGCGCAGAATGCAACCGCATGGAAGGGCGTGACGGTGGACAACGGCGGGCTCGATCCCAGCGGAAACGTGGTCGGACCCGCAGACCAGCGCTCTCAAATTCAGACTTTCAACATCGCCCCATCATGGACGCGCCTGATCAGTCCAACCACCGTTTTCACCGTTGGCGCTTTCGTGCGGCGTGATCACTACAATTATTATTCCAGCGCGAACCCGTTTGCTGATCTGGCGCCGGATCTTCAGGCCGAGACGGTGAGTCAAGACCGGACGCTCACAAATGCTGGATTACGATCGAATGTTTCCTACGTCAAGGGCATTCATAATCTGAAGGCGGGTGTTGTTTACGAGCAGACCTTTCTTCGAGAAAGTGATCCTCTCGGCATAGTCGATCCAACCTATCTACCCTCGCTTACGGACGCAAACGGGCTTCCCTGCTATGACGCGGCAAATAATGTTGCCTTGGCTTCCCCTTGCACTGACCTGTTACCTCACGACCTTACGCGTCAGGGAAGCCTTTACACCTTCAACGGGCAAACTGACGTGAAAGAACTGTCGCTCTATCTGCAAGATGCGATTACCAAAGGAAACTGGGCACTCAATCTAGGGCTGAGAGGCGACTTCTACAATGGGCTCACTGTCCACCGGGAAGCTGAGCCGCGCGTCGGCATCGCCTACAACATCAAGCGGACCAACACCGTCTTGCGCGTGTCTTACGCTCGCGTAATGGAAACTCCATTCAATGAAAACCTGGTTCTGGCCAGTCTGGGCTGCGGCGATGCCGTCCTGAATCCACTGCTGGGCTGTGCCACGTTAGGTATCACGCCATTCAGTCCAGGATGGCGCAACGAATTTCATGCCGGGATCCAGCAGGCATTCGGGCGCTACCTCGTGTTCTCCGGCGAATACATCTGGAAATACACGCACAATGCCTACGACTTCAGCATTCTCGGTGCAACCCCGCTCACGTTTCCCATTGAATGGCACAACTCGAAGATTCCAGGATTCGCGGGACGGGTGAGCGTACCAAACCTCCACGGATTCTCGGCGCTGATGGTCTTCTCCAGCGTGGCGGCCCGATTCTTCGCCCCGCAACTCGGGGGCGCGGGTGCCACTCCGTCGGCGCCGGGCGGAGTTTTTCGTATCGACCACGATGAGAAGTTCAACCTGACAAGTCACCTCCAGTATCAACCCTGGAAACGCGGGCCATGGGCGGGGTTCAACTGGCGATATGACAGTGGCCTGGTAGCAGGTGCAGTGCCCTTCGCCGATGCGAGCGGCATTGTGGATTTGGCCGGAAGCGGCCTGACCGCCGATCAACAATTTCAGGCTGGTCTCGTTTGCAATGGCGTGCGTGCGACGCCCACGATGGCCCTGCCCGGTACCTGTCTGGCATCGCAATTCACATCGAGCTTGGTCAAAATCCCAGCGGCTGGTACCGAGAACGATGACCACAACCCGCCGCGAATCGCGCCGCGGAATCTCTTCGACTTAGCGGTTGGACATGACAACCTGTTCGGTGGCGACAAATATAAGGTCAGCTTGCGGTTCACAGCTATAAACGTGACGAACAAGTATGCGCTCTACAACTTCCTTTCCACCTTCAGCGGTACGCATTACGTGACGCCGCGTGCGCTGACAGCAGAACTAGGCTTTCACTTTTAGACCCCTGGTCGAGAGAGGGGTTCCGGCAGACATGAACGTCGGTACCCTTCTCTTTCGGCGAAGGTTGTTGGAACATCGTCATACTTTGTCTGAGCAAATTGGAGCCGAAATCGACCTGTAAAACATTTACCACCTTCTTCCTAATCTTCCGGAGCGTTGTGGAGGATTTGTGATGGGGGATGAAGGCAAATCGATACTGATCATTGGAGCTATTGTTGTGAGAATTCTACGAATTTGGCGGCTGATTTTGATGGCGATTGCCATGGCCGCGCCTTTGGCGGGACAAGACATCAACGCACCCATGCCGCAGACGGGACATATTACCGGCACGGTAAGCGATGTGAACAATGACGTGCTTTCTGGCGCCACGGTCGTTCTCGAAGGCCCTGGCCTCAAAGATCCCCGCAAGGTTCTCTCGGACGACAACGGATTTTTTGAGTTTGTGCAACTCGACCCTGGAACCTATCACATCACCATCACGGCCGAAGAATTTGCCGACTGGAGCTCGCCCGACCTCATCCTCAGTCCCGGCCAGTACCTCATCCTTCCGGCCAGCAAGCTGTTGATTGCGAAGGCAGTGACCGCGGTAAACGTGTCTGACTCGTCAGTGGAAGTCGCCACCGAGCAGGTCAAGGTCGAGGAGATGCAGCGCGTGTTCGGCATCATCCCCAATTTCTACGTCGTCTACGAGCCAAACCCCGCGCCGCTCACGACCAAGCTGAAATTCCAACTTGCCCTGAAAACTTCCAGCGATGCTGCCACCATTCTTGGGGTAGGCGTGCTTGCTGGCATCAATCAGGCTGGTGACACTCCCGACTACGTTCAGGGAGCGAAGGGCTATGCCCAGCGCTATGGAGCGGCCGCTGCAGACGGCCTTTCCGACATTATGATTGGTGGGGCCATCCTGCCCTCGCTGCTACACCAGGACCCCCGCTACTACTTCCAGGGGACAGGCTCAAATAAGTCTCGCACCTTCCACGCTCTCTCCAGCCCATTCGTTTGCAAGGGAGACAACGGAAAGTGGCAGCCCAACTTTTCGAGCATAGGTGGCGATCTGGGGTCGGCGGCTCTTTCCAACACATACTATCCAGCGTCGAACCGCGGCGCGGGTCTAGTCTTCCAGAATTTCCTTATTACCACCGGCGAGCGCATGCTTAGCAGCATGCTACAGGAATTCGTATTGCACAGGTTAATACCCAATCGCGAAAAATAAATACCCGGCGAAAAGGGCCACAGACGCGCTCAGCCTGCGACTCACTGCGGACGATTCCTCTCTACCTTTAGTGGAACAACCCCGCATGCATCGTAAGCGGAGAGAAGTGTCGAGGCTAAGGCGAACCGATTGTCGATTAACCGTTCCGCTTCCAATGCATCTACTCTCCGATGGCCTCCCGGTATTCTCGTCATCCCAATTCGCGCCGCATCTTACATCGTGCGCTTGGGCTCGAAGGCGCGATCTACCACCAACTCCGGATGCAGGCGACGAAACGTCTCCGTCACGTGACAGTTCCAGCAAACCGGTTGGTGTTTGGAAAAGACGTCGGGAAGTTGCTCGGGGCGGAAATCCTTCCACTCGGCCGTCTTGGAGTCTGGGCCTAGCAACGCAGGTGCGTGGTCGAGATGATGCAACCGGCCGATGGGCTTGTGACAGATCGCGCAATTTCTCTCTTCGTACCAGTGCGAAACAATATTCCAGACTAAGCAGTTCGCTGGGCCAATCTCGATCTGGCTGAGGCATTCCTGACCGCAGTTCTGACGCTCGGGCCACCGCGAACATTCCTTCAGGCGAATCGTGGGTTCGGAGAGAAACGCTCCGACGGCGGCTTCTCCCGCGGCGACGTTGACGGCTTCAGGCTGGTGCGTCTCCGGACAGGTGATCAGCCGTTTTCCTTTGTAGGTGAAGTAGGCGCGGATTCCGGGGATGGCGCGAAAGACGAAAAGACCAACTGCCAGTGTGAGGACGGCTACCGCAATTAGGACTGAGACCGTCATAAGTCACCTCCGGAGGGCAGCTCCAGCTATCAGCTGTCAGCGTTCAGAACGGAGCCTTGTTCAGGCCAGTTCTATGTGCCTACAGGATGGGGGACATGCCTCGATTTAGCGATGCCTTGCGTCACCGGAAAGTGTGATTGAGATCACTACTGGCCTCGGCGCGGCGGACAAGAAGCCCCCCACTCCGGCGGGGCCTGCCTCGAGCGGAGTCGCAGGAACACCGGGTCTACTCTCTATCAATCACCTACAGGTGACGGATGATGGCTGCCCCGAAGCTGCATTTTGACCGCTACGGAGAGCCGCCGGATGCCCTCGTGGATAACGTCAGGCTGACAGTAGGAGAAGTTCAGGCGCATGTGCCGGCCACCCTCGTGCCCGTTATTGGCGTAAAAGCTTTCGCCTGGTACGAAAGCAACGTTCTCCGCCAGTGCCGCAGGCAGCAGAGTTTGAGAATCGCAACCTTGGGGCATGCTCACCCAGAGGAACAGGCCACCCTTGGGATGAGTCCATGTCACTTCGGGCGGGAAATATTCGTGCAACGCATTGAGCATCGCATCGCGACGCTCGCGATAAACATTGCGGATCAATTTCACGTGCTGATCGAGGAATCCGTCGCGAGCGACTTCGAAGGCAACGTACTGGCTGAACGTCGAGGTGTGCAGGTCGGCGGCCTGTTTCAATTGCACCAGTTTACTGATTACGTCTTCGGGGGCGACGATCCACGCCAGACGAATTCCAGGGGCTAGCGTCTTCGAGAACGTGCTCAGGTAGATCACGTTGCCCAGGGTGAATCCGTTATCGCGACGCAAATTATCGCGGTCGAGAACGACCAGAGGCGCAATGTGGTCGCCTTCGTAGCGCAGTTGTCCGTAGGGATCATCCTCGATGATGGGGATGCCGTACTTGTCAGCCAGAAGAATGAGTTGGTGACGGCGTCCTTCGGAGAGAGTCACTCCCGCCGGATTCTGGAAGTTGGGCAGCACATACATGAATTTCGGCCCCGCGCGGAGGCTGGGATCGAGTTGGTCGGTGAGCAGGCCGTCGTCGTCAACTGGGACCGACACGTATTGCGCTCCGTAAACGTTGAACGCCTGCAGCGCCCCAAGGTAGGTAGGGGCTTCGACCAGGACGCGGTCTCCACGATTGATGAGCAGTTTCCCGATCAGGTCAAGCGCCTGCTGCGAGCCGGAAGTAATGAGGACATTTTCGGCGCTGGCGACGATGCCATAGCGGGCGAGATTGTGGGCAATCATTTCACGCAGAGGTTGGAAGCCCTCCGTAGTGCCGTATTGCAATGCTTGGGCGCCCTGTTCGCTGAGAACTTTGTGGCAGGCTTCCTGGAATCGCTTTACGGGAAAGACATCGGGCGCAGGCAAGCCGCCGGCGAAAGAAATGATTTCCGGTTTCTGCGTGACCTTTAGGAGTTCACGGATGGCAGAGCTTTTTACTCCGAGCGTACGCTGCGCGTAACGCGACTTCCACAGCGTGGACATGTGTGGCGCCCTCCCGCGCGGGCTAGATGCCCACGCTACTGCCTGCGGGACACCAGCGCTGCGGCTCGGCCCCGCGATTCCCTCACCTTCAGATTATCAGTCTTCGCCTACTAATTCCGGTTCCACTGATACATGTACGTGTGGATGAGCGTAAGTATCGTTTTCCTGCGCGTCCACGACGGCAATGGCCGCCACGTTGACCACCACTTCCACGGTGGCAGAACGCTGCAGCACGTGCACCGGGCGACTCATTCCCATCAGGATCGGCCCGATGAGTTCGCCGCCGCCAATTTTGGCGACCAGTTTGGTCGCGGTGTTAGCCGACGCCAGGTCCGGGAAAATCAAAACGTTGGCCCCGCCCTTCAAAGAACTGAATGGGTAGAGCTCTTCGATGATCTCTGGGGAGAGGGCCTCGTCGGCCATGATCTCTCCATCAATGATCAAAGTCGGGTCGGCAAATTTGATCATCTCTACAGCCTTTCGCACCTTGGTGCAGATGGGATGATCGACGCCACCGAAACTGGAGAACGAAAGCATGGCAACCCGCGGAACCAGGTCGAACCGACGCGCCATGTGGGCCGTGCAGAGAGCAATCTCAACCAAGTCTTCGGCGGTGGGTTCGATATTCACGCTGGTGTCGGCCAGAAAGAAGACTTCCCCCTTGCGCGTAATCACGACGTAGCATCCGGAGACACGGTGCAGCCCCTCGCGCATGCGAACAATCTGCAGCGCGGGACGAATGGTGTCGGGAAAATGCTGAGTCACACCCGAGACCAGTGCGTCCGCATCGCCCATGTGGACCATCATCGAGCCGAATACGTTGCGATTGTTAATCAGCGTGCCGGCTTCCCCAAGCGTGACACCGCGGCGCTGGCGCAAGCGAAAGAGTTCTTGCACGTAGGTTTCGCGATGGTCCGACATCGCGGGATCCACAACCTGCATGCCGTCCAGATCCACTCCCAACTCATGGGCGCGGCTCTGGATCTTGGCAGGCTCACCGAGAAGAATAGGATTACCAATTTTTTCTTCAACCAGCACATGACAGGCGCGCAGAATTTTCTCGTTGTCGCCTTCGGGAAATACAACTTGTTTGGGATTCGCTTGCGCCTTGTGAATCATGGTGCGCGACACTTCGTAGGCCTTGCCCAGTCGTCGCTCCAGTTGGGCGCGGTAAGTAAGAAGATCGACCGGCTGCTGTGCCACACCGCTGTGCATGGCAGCTTCGGCTACGGCCGACGCCTCCCACATTAGCACGCGCGGATCAAAGGGCTTGGGAATGAGATATTCGCGCCCGAACTGGAGCCGCGGCACGCCATAAGCGCGGCACACAGAATCGGGTACATCTTGCTTGGCGAGATCGGCAAGCGCACGCGTAGCGGACAGCTTCATCTCTTCGTTGATTGCAGTAGCCCGTACATCAAGAGCCCCCCGGAAGATGAAGGGAAAGCCGAGCACATTGTTGACCTGGTTGGGATAGTCAGAACGTCCCGTGGCAATAATCACGTCGGGCCGAGCCGCCTTGGCTTCTTCGTAGGTGATCTCGGGATCGGGATTGGCCATCGCGAAGACGACTGGATCGGCCGCCATCGTTCGTACCATCTCTTGGTTGATTGCACCTTTGACTGACAGTCCGGCGAAAACGTCTGCGCCCACCAGGGCCTCGGCGAGCGTCCGCAGCGCCGTTTCCTGCGCGAATCGCTCCTTGTATTTGTTCATGCCCTCTTTGCGGCCCTTGTAAACCACTCCCTTGGTGTCGCAGAGAAGAATGTTTTCACGCTTCACGCCGAGGCGGACGTAGTGCTCGGCGCAGGCAATGCCCGCTGCTCCCGCGCCGTTGAAGACGACACGCACCTTCTGAATGTCTTTGCCCACCACTTCGAGAGCATTCAACAAGGCGGCGCCCGAGATGATCGCGGTTCCGTGCTGGTCGTCGTGGAAGACGGGAATCTTCATCGTCTTACGCAGAGCTTCTTCGATCTGGAAGCAGTCGGGAGCCTTAATATCTTCTAGATTGATTCCGCCAAACGTAGGCTCGAGCAACTGGCAGAGCTTGATGATTTCTTCGGGATCGTGGCTGTTGACTTCGATGTCGAAAACATCAACATCCGCAAAACGTTTGAACAGGACAGCCTTGCCCTCCATCACCGGCTTTCCTGCGAGCGCGCCGATGTCGCCCAGGCCGAGCACGGCGGTTCCATTGCTTACGACGGCGACCAGATTGCCGCGGCCTGTGTACTTGAATGCATCCTGCGGATTCTTCTGGATTTCCAGGCAAGGTTCGGCGACGCCGGGTGTATACGCCAGGCTCAGATCGCGCTGCGTGCGGCAGGGCTTGGTTGGTGTAACTTCAATCTTTCCCGGGCGGTCCCCATTGTGATACTCGAGAGCCTGCTGCTTGCTAATAAGCATGATTTCCTCCGTGCCGTGAGCCGGCGCGAGCCACGGCCATTGGTAAAAACCCACACAATTGGGTATAGCCCCGGGCACGGCAAGAGGCTGTGATTACCATCACAAAAGGTCGTGAGCGTGGGATCGTGCCTAGACCCCCGCTCCGACACGCTCCCGGGTAAAGCGGGCCAGAATCTCGGCGATTCCGGGGTGAGACAGGTCCTCCACTTCGTAGGTAACACGCAGGCTGGGCTTATTCATCTTGACCATGTGTCCCAAGTCGATCGGCGTGGCGACCAGCACCAGGTCGCAGGGGACCCGGTTGATCGTTTCTTCCAATTCATGGCACTGCATCGCACTGTAACCCATTGCCGGAAGCAGGCTGGTGAGGTGTCCATAGCGCTCATAGGTTCCTCGGATCGAACCGACAGCATACGGGCGAGGATCGACGAGCTCAGCGGCTCCGCACTGCC
>Ga0070716_100000761_pt1 | contig 13805 bp, 11 predicted proteins | sample LARL112metaG_FD_71395 | JGI IMG/M metagenome (GOLD analysis project Ga0070716, IMG submission 71395) | Corn, switchgrass and miscanthus rhizosphere microbial communities from Kellogg Biological Station, Michigan, USA - LAR L11-2 metaG | ecosystem: Host-associated > Plants > Roots > Rhizosphere... | reverse complement strand
GAGTCGTTTCGCAATATCCATCGTCCGCACGCCCTTCTTCGACTGCAGCTTGTCGCTGAACACGACCTCATGCATCGAAGGGGTGGAGTACGGCAGATCGTATACGCCCTCGAGCCCCTTGCGGATGTAATTCGCGTTGAGCACGGCATCTTCGGTGGTTTGGCGTAAGCCATCCGGGCCATTCGCCAGGATGTAGGCCAACGCCCGCACGAACATCCCGAAATTTCCGTAGAAGGAACGCACGCGCCCGACGGACTGCGGGCGGTTGTAGTCGAATCCCAGTGTGCCGTCGCTTTTCGTGATCACAACCGGCGTGGGCAGGAATGGCTCAAGCGCTCGCTTCACGGCTACAGGGCCCGACCCCGGTCCGCCTCCGCCATGCGGCGTCGAGAAGGTCTTGTGCAGGTTGAGGTGCATGACGTCGACGCCGAAGTCGCCCGGCCGCACCTTGCCCACCAGCGCGTTCATATTCGCGCCGTCCATGTAGAGCAGTCCGCCCTTGGCGTGCAGGATCTGCGCGATCTTGTGGATCTCTTGCTCGAACACGCCCAGGGTATTGGGATTCGTCAGCATAAGCGCGGCAACGTCGTCATTCATCTGAGCTTCGAGCGCCGAGACCTCGACCATGCCGCGTGCATTCGATTTGAGATTCTCGACCGCATAGCCAACCATTGCAGCGGTCGCTGGATTGGTGCCATGCGCCGAGTCGGGAATCAGGACTTTCTTTCGAGGATTGCCTTTCGACTCGTGATACGCGCGCGCGATCAGCAGTCCGGTCAATTCGCCATGCGCGCCGGCCGCCGGCTGCAAGGTGATCGCGTCCATGCCCGTGATCTCGATCAGGCAATCGCTCAGCGTCTTGATGGTGCGCAGCGCGCCTTGCGAGATCTTCTCGGGCTGGTAAGGATGCCCGTTGGCAATTCCTTCAAGCCGCGCCACGACTTCGTTCACCCTCGGGTTGTACTTCATCGTGCACGAGCCCAGCGGATACATGCCGAGATCGATCGCGTAGTTCCACGTCGAGAGCCGCGTGAAGTGGCGGATGATTTCGATCTCGCTGACTTCGGGCATGACGCCGAGATCTTTGCGCTCAGCATTGCCCAGCAGTTTCGCTGTGTCGACCTCGGGAACGTCGAGCGGCGGCAGTTTCCACGCGGCCTTGCCAGCCGACGACTTCTCGAAAATCAGGCCTTCGTTCTGATTGACGTGGCGTGTGGCTTTGGGAGTGGGATGTTTCATCGCACCACCTCCTCGGCCGCTTGCTCGCCACGGGGTTCTTCGGCTTCGCTGTCGGCCAGCATGCCAACCGCCGTGTCGATCGCAGAACGCGTCGTCATCTCGGTGCAGCACCAGAGCGCCGCGTTGCCAAGTTCGGGATAGAACTTTTTCAGCGGAAGCCCCCCCACGATCTTGTGCCCGAGCAGTCGGCTGTTAATCACGTAAGGATCTTCGCTGGTCTGCACGACGAATTCATTGAACCCTGGCGCGCCGGCAAACAGCACCTTCGCGTGCTTGCCAAACTGGTCGGCCGCATAGGCAGCCTTCGCAAGATTCTGTTTCGCGAGTTCCTTCAGGCCGACTCTGCCGTACACGGTCATAAAGATGTTGACCATCAACGCCACCAGCGCCTGGTTCGTACAGATGTTCGAGGTCGCCTTCTCGCGCCGGATGTGCTGCTCGCGCGTGGCCAGGGTCAACACGAAGCCACGCTTGCCGTTACGGTCGGTGGTCTGGCCCGCGAGACGTCCCGGCATCTGGCGAACGAATTTCTCCTTGGTCGCAATCACCCCGCAGTACGGCCCGCCAAAGCCCACGGGCACGCCAAATGACTGCGCCTCCATGGCGACGATATCAGCCTCTCTCGGCGGTTCGACGATACCGAGCGAAACCGCCTCCGCAATCGACACCACCAGCAGCGAACCGTTCTTGTGCGCGATGTCGGCAATCGCCCCGACGTCTTCAATTGTCCCAAAGAAGTTCGGCGACTGAATCAGCACGCACGCCGTATCGGGTCCAATGGCCTTCTCGAGTTCCTTTAGATCAATGCGGCCGGAGTCGCTGTATCCCGCGCTGGCCAGCGGCATCCCCTGATGATGCGCATAAGTAGCCAGCACTTCGCGATATTCCGGATGCAGGCTCTTCGCGACCACCACGGAATGTCGGCCCGTCACGCGCACCGCCATCATTGCGGCCTCGGCGGCGGCGGTCGAGCCGTCATACATGGAAGCGTTCGCCACTTCCATGCCCGTCAGTTCGCAGATCATGGTCTGGAATTCGAAGATCGCCTGCAAAGTGCCCTGCGAAATCTCCGCCTGGTAGGGCGTGTAGGCCGTAAGAAATTCGCCGCGCGAGATCAGCGAATCAATGATCACGGGGCGGTAGTGCATGTAAGCGCCCGCGCCCAGAAAGCTCGCATATTCGATGCCGTTTTCCTTGGAGCGCTGCCGGAACCAGTCGACGATTTCTGATTCGGCCATTTGGCGCGGAATCTTGAGATCGCGGCTCAGCCGGTACTCGGGCGGGATGGGCGCGAACAGGTCATCGATCGAGCGAACCCCGATCGCCTTCAGCATCACTTCGCGGTCGGCGGGAGACTTGGGTAGATAACGCATAGGAAGTTATATAGATGTAACCAGCAGCCGCAACGATTGATGGGTGCCGATCTTCACTTTCCTCAGGCTAAAAGTTCCGGCCTGGCTCAAACCGCAGTTCAAAACCACAGCCCGACGGTGCCCCAGATTCGCGTGCGCTCTGTGCACGCTAACCTGGGAACGTTGAATCTCGGCTAATGGCCGCCTTCTTCATTCACAAACTTTTCGTAGTCAGCCGCGGAAAGCAAGTTCTTCAGCTCATCCGGATTTTTCAGCGTAACCTTCACCATCCAGGTGGTGTTCGCTTCCTTATTAATCTTCTCGGGCACCGTCGTCAGTTCTCCGTTCACCTCGTTCACCGTGCCTGAGGCGGGCGCATACAGATCCGAGACCGCCTTCACCGACTCTACCGTGCCGAACGTCTTCCCGGCTGTGATCTCTGACCCAGGCTGGGGTAGATCGACAAACACGATATCGCCCAGCGATTCCTGCGCGTAATCGGTGATCCCGATGGTGGCGTTGGTACCCTCAACTTTGATCCACTCGTGCTCTTTCGTGTATTTCAGGTCGGCTGGGTAGGACATTTAGGTTCTGGCTCCTGGCTGTTGGCTTTCGGCAATCGATTGACGAAGCCTTCTGGAAGAATTGCTGACTCTTGCGAAAAGCAAAAATACAGTCATGGCTGCGCTGGCAAGTGTGATCAGAGCCCACGCCGGCGCTTCAATTGGATCGCAATGTGGGATGAAGTCCCCATAACAGATTCGGGCGTTACTGATTGACAACGCTCCCAAGCCGGTTAGTCCCGTGACGGCGAAGCCAACCGAAAGCGCCACAGCCGTTGCTTTCACGAATGTGCGTGCTTCACGTTTGAACATATCTGGCCTCAGCGGCTACGTCTTCTTTGGCCGCTTATAGAAGGGCGTCGGCACCACCTGCGCGCCTACACCTTGCCCGCGAATCTCCACTTTCACCTTCGTCCCAACTTTCGCCGACTCAGGCGGAACATAGGCCAATGCAATATTCTTTTTCAGGAACGGCGCAGGAGATCCGCTCGTCACGTAGCCAACCTCCTTCCCGGAATCGTCCAGCACTTTGTAGCCGTCGCGAGCAATGCCGCGCTCCACCATCTCGATACCAACCAATGTCTTCTTGACGCCGGCTGCCTTCGCTTTCTCCAGCGCGGAGCGCCCGATGAACTCGGGCTTCTCCATCTTGATGAAGCGATCCAGTCCCGCTTCCCAGACGTTAATGGTGTCGGAAATTTCGTGGCCGTAGAGGGGCAGCTTGGCTTCCAGCCGTAGCGTGTTGCGCGATCCGAGGCCGCACGGCACCACGCCGAACTCTTTTCCCGCCGCGAGAATCTCGTTCCAGACGCGCACGCTGGTTGCTTTATCGGTGGGAATGTAGATTTCAAAACCGTCTTCGCCCGTGTAGCCGGTGCGCGCGATCAGAATGTTTTTCAAGCCGCACACCGTACCGCGCGTCACCCAGTAGAACTTCACCGCAGAAAGATTCGCATCAGTCAGCTTTTGCAGAAGGTTGACGCCCTTCGGCCCCTGGATCGCAATCTGCGTGAAGTCGTCGGAAAGATGTTCGACCTTGCAATCGAACTGGCGCGTGTTGTCGCGCACCCAATTGAAGTCCTTCTGGCGTGTCCCGGCGTTGATGACGAGCAGGTATTCGTCCTCACCCAACCGGTGGACGATCACGTCATCCACAAATGTTCCTTCCGGATAGAGAAGCGCCGAATACTGCGCCTGCCCGATGGCAAGACGCGAGGCGTCGTTCATCGAGATATGCTGCACGGCCGCCAAAGCCTGCGGCCCGGCCAACCGGATGTCGCCCATGTGGCTGACGTCGAAGATGCCGACCCCGGTGCGCACGGCGTTGTGCTCCGCCATGATGCCGCCTGCGGATGGGTATTCAACCGGCATGTCCCAGCCGTTGAATTCGACCATCTTGGCGCCCATCTGGCGATGGACGGCGTTCAGCGCGGTCTTGCGTATGGTCGGCGTGGTCGCCTCAACGGCAGGCAAGCAAACTCCTCGATCAGATGCGCAGATGGCTGGGCTGCGGAGTCGTGGAACTGATAACCCTATCACGCTGTTTTTTGTGGGGTCAAACGGGGGAGAGCGGGCTCTGGACTCTGGGGTCTGGGGTCTGGGCTTTGGGCTTTGGGCTTTGGGCTTTGGGCTTTGGGCTTTGGGCTCTGGGTTTAAGTCTCTAGCGTTTCGCTGCAGGCGGCTGGTTAAAACCTTCCGCGCCGAGAGTTGATGATTTTGCCAGAGCCCAGCGCCGAAAGCCCATAGCCCGAAACCTGCCCCCAGTTACCAACGGAACTTTCCCCGTCTTCCCTGCAGCGATAGAGTTGGCCCCATGAGCACTACCAAAGTCAAAGTCCGCTGCAGCCAGTGCGATCAGATCGAAGAGCGCTGCGAGTGCGAAAAGTACTGCGTTTTCTGTCAGAGTCAATTGGACGTTCGACTCTGCACCGACGGTCTTTGGTACTGCGGCGCTTGCCGTGAAGCCTGCGGCTACACAATCGGCAGCTAGAAGTCTCTGGCAGCGCCCGCGCACAAGCCTGTCTCCACAGGCGCGGCCAGGCTAAAACCCACCTGATCCCGATGCTTCCTCTCTAAAGGCTAACTTTCCATTCTCTGTCCCGTCTCATCGAGTACCCCGGAGAGGCCCGGCATGTCCAGCACTGCGCCGACGGTTGTGCCAACGGTGTCGCCCGTCAGTTCAAGCCCTTCCTCCCGCATCGTCTCGCTCGACATCTTTCGCGGGCTGATCATGGTCGTGATGGCACTCGATCACACGCGCGATTTCTTCACCAACGTCCCTTTTGAGCCCGAGACGCTGGCGAAAACATGGCCCGCCCTGTTTTTCACGCGCTGGATCACACATTTCTGCGCGCCCATGTTTTTTCTGCTGGCCGGAACGGGAGCCTACCTGTACGGACATCGCCGCACTGCCGCCGAGCCCACCCGTTTTCTCTGGACGCGTGGCCTGTGGCTGATCGTCCTCGAATTCACGATAGTGGGAACGGCCTGGTCGTTCCAGATTCCTTTCGGCTTCTTCGGTGTGATCTGGGCGTTAGGCGCGTCCATGATTTTGATGGCTGCGATCGTGCGCCTGCCCCTGCGCTGGATCGCCGCGCTCGCCGCCACCATGATTTTGTTTCACGATTTGCTCGATCGCGTGCGCCCGGCGAAATTCGGATGGCTAGCCTGGCTCTGGGGTCTCCTGCACAATCGCGGTGGCGTGATGCTTCCTTTCGGTGTGAAGCAGTTTGTTCTGTTCCCTCTCATCCCGCTAATGGGAGTCATGGCGGCCGGCTACGTGCTTGGCTGGCTCTACATCCTCGATCGCGAGCGCCGCAAGCAGTGGCTCACGCGGCTCGGGATCGGAATGATCGCGCTCTTCGTCGCCTTGCGCCTGACCAATCTCTATGGGAACCCTCCGGCCGGACTGGGCGGCGTTTCGCAGGGCGACTTCCACTTGCAACCCACGCTCTCGAAAACAGTCATCCTGTACCTCGACGTCGAGAAGTATCCGCCCTCGCTGCAGTTTCTGCTGATGACCATCGGACCCTCGCTTCTGTTGCTCGCGTGGCTCGATCGTGACACTGTGCCCCGCGCCCTGTCGGCACTCTGGACGTTCGGCCGCGTGCCGATGTTCTTCTACGTTCTGCACCTCTACGTGATCCATACTCTCGCCATCATCGTTTCAGCTTTGCGCGGCCAGCCGCTGCACTGGCTGCTGCACGGAGGAATTTTCGGCGAAACTCCACCCGGCTACGGATACGACCTTCCGTTCGTTTATGCGATATGGATGACGGTCGTGCTGCTTTTGTATTTGCCGTGCCGCTGGTTTGCAGAATTGAAGAGGAAGCGGAAAGATTGGTGGCTGTCGTACCTGTGACGCAAGAAGCCCGTCCAAGGGCGGGCTTTCTGATCTTGAGCAACCGGTCGAATGCCAGCGCCGCTCGACTCAGCGCACCGGCTTCAACAGAACGCCCGATCCAGCGACTTTCCGTGCCAGCGTTTCCGCCAGCTTTTGTATGTTCGAGGACTCGGCTTTTGCGGGTTCCGCAGTCGTGCCGCCGTCATAGCCGATGGGACTGTGGCCGCGGGTGCAGGCTCTACCGCAAATTCAGGTTTCGTCGGAACCGCTGCTGCCTTGGGAACTTCGCGGGTTTCCTTCTCCGCGCGCTGAATTTCCACGCTACCCTTCAGGAAAGCGCCGTCGTCGATCCGGACTCGGCGCGTGACGATCTGGCCCTGAATGTGGCTGTCACGAATGTCGAGTAAGTCACCGCAATGAATATCTCCCTGCACTGTCCCCATCACGACAACTTCGCGTGCGTGAATGTCGGCCTTCACTGTACTGCTGCGCCCAATGGTGACCCGATGATCAGGGAAATGAATCGAGCCCTCTACCATTCCGTCAATGAAAAGATGTTCCTTCCCGCTGACGTCGCCCTTGATGAAAATTGACGCCCCGATCGTGGCGTGCTCGGTTACCGCTCCCACCGACGGTACATCCCAATTATTGGCGCGATACGCGCCCTGCGACAGATTCTCCGCCATGGCTTCCGCCTTCCTTCGCTCCATCCGGACATCGCCGCAATTGCGGTTCCAGTCCCTATCTCATGTATCGACGGAATTTCAGGAAAGCTTTAGAGAGTGATCCGCAGGATGATTCCCTAGATTCGCACGACAGCGACAGAACGTCGCCTCTAGAGAACAACCGCTTCGTGGTATTCGCCGAAGACCCGGCGCATGGTGTCAGAGATTTCGCCTAAGGTCGCATAGGCCTCGACCGCCGCCAGGATTCTCGGCATCAGATTGTCGCCCGATCGGGCCGCATCTTCCACTGCCCGCAACGACGCTTCCCATGCACCGCGATCCCGGCGCGCGCGCAGGCCTCGCAGGCGCTCCACCTGCTTCGGTTCGAGAGCTTCGTCAATCCGCTGAATCGGGATGGGCTTTTCTTCCTCCAGTTCGAATCGGTTCACACCTACGACGACCGCTTCTCCATGGTCCACGGCCCGCTGGTAGTCGTAGGCCGCGTTCTGAATTTCCTGCTGCACGAATCCGCGTTCGATCGCCTTCAGCATCCCGCCCAGGACTTCAATCTTCCCGAGATATTCAGCCGCCCGCTTCTCGATTTCATTGGTCAGGCTTTCGATGTAATACGACCCAGCCAGCGGATCGACTGTCTGCGGCACGCCTGACTCGTACCCAATGATCTGCTGCGTACGCAAGGCGATGCGCGCCGATTGCTCTGTCGGCAAAGCGAGCGCCTCGTCAAAGGAATTCGTGTGCAGCGATTGCGTCCCGCCCAGCACGGCCGACAATGCCTGCAACGCGGTACGCACGATATTGTTCTCGGGTTGCTGCGCGGTCAGCGTCGACCCGGCCGTTTGCGTATGAAAGCGCAGCATCCACGACTTCGGATTCTTCGCCCCAAAATGTTCGCGCATGATGCGCGCCCACATCCGGCGCGCCGCCCGGAACTTCGCCACTTCCTCCAGAAAATTGCTGTGCGCGTTGAAGAAGAATGAAAGGCGGGGCGCAAAGTTGTCCACATCCAGCCCAGCATCGATCGCCGCCTGTACGTAGGCCATGCCGTCGCCCAGCGTAAAGGCAACTTCCTGCACGGCGGTCGACCCCGCCTCTCGCATGTGGTAGCCGGAAATCGAAATCGTGTTCCAGTCGGGCACGTTTGCGTTCGCCCAGGCAAACATGTCGGTGATGATGCGCATGGCCTGCTTGGGCGGATAGATGTACGTTCCACGGGCGATGTACTCCTTCAGCACATCGTTCTGCACCGTGCCCGAAAGTTTGCGGACGTCGGCGCCCTGCCGCCGTGCCACCGCGACATATAGCGCCAGCAGAATTGACGCCGTCGCGTTGATGGTCATCGAAGTCGAGATCCTGGTGAGATCGATGCCTGAAAACAGCCGCTCCATGTCTTCCACGGAATCGATCGCCACGCCCACCTTGCCGACTTCGCCCACAGCCAGCGGGTTGTCGGAATCGAGCCCGATCTGCGTCGGCAGATCGAACGCCACCGACAGCCCTGTCGTCCCATTGGCGAGCAGATACTTGTAACGCTTATTGGATTCTTCGGCGTCGCCCATGCCGGCGTATTGACGCATGGTCCACAGTCGGCCGCGGTACATCGTGGCCTGCACGCCACGCGTGAATGGATATTCTCCAGGATAGCCCGCTTCGCGTTCCTGGTCCCACTTCTTCAGGTCAGCCGGTGTGTAAAGTTGCCGCACAGGAATGTGCGAAGAAGTCTCCGGCTCGGCCGGCAGTGCGTTCGGATGCGCAACGTTCTTCAGCGTGTCGCTCATAGAATCCCCTGTCGCGGAACCGGTTCCCTAGGGGTTACGCCTACAGCATTTGTTTCGAAGTTATCCCTGCTTTTTTCTCCGCACGCGCCAGAACGAGCTCACGCCGAAATAACCAAAGGTCAGGCAGAAGCAGACCGCGATCACGACGCGCAAAAGTTCGCCGTGTCCGGCGTGATATTTGGCGTACTCGCGATTGAGCGCAACCCCGCCGATCGCCGCCAAAACAAGGAAAACAAAGCCCGTAACTTCCAACCAGAGCTGGTGCAGCACACGCCCCAAGGAACGCAGCGTAACTTGGCCAGCCTTGAAGACCGCACCCATCGTCCGGTTGCTGCCGGCGTGCTGTCCCGCCACTTGTGCGAGAATGCGCAATTTGCGGGTTAAAGGGATGCCTGCCACTGGTCGATTTTATCAATGTTCGGGGTTACAATATCCGCAACGCGAGGAGCCCGGTCACAACCCCGTGTGACGGATGCTCCCTCAAGGGGGACTCTGTGGACCAGCAACTCAAACAGTTGATGAAAGAGCTGGGCGAAGCGATCAACGAGTCGCTGGCCGATTCCGATTCCATTGCCGAGGTCGTGTCGCGCATCAAAGAGGGCGGCTACGACATCTTCCTCGTGCTCGAAGCTACCATCGGTGTCAGCAAGCAGGGCGAGAAATCGAACGACAAGACCTCCCTCGTAACCACGCTCACTACCAACCCCACCTTCAAGGTCAACGACCAGGACCTCAAGTTCTTAAAGTCGCTGCGCATCAAAGTCGACGAAGACGTTGCTTAGAACTGGTCGCTGATGGCTGGTCGCTGATGGCTGGTGGCAGATAGATTACCGGGATTTATCTTTCACTCCTTTCCCATTCCCCATCCCTGCGGTTCCTTGGCGACCTTCGCGGCAGTTCTTCGCGCCCTTTGCGGTTAAAGGTGTTTCTCGCGCGGGCCGCTGTACTCGGCTGCTCCGGCTACAAAGTTTTTGCCACAAGCCACCAGCCGTTAGCTACCAGCCACCCACTCCCAACCAACCTCTGCCCTTGTGCTACCATCTACCGTTTCCGCAGCGTAAGCGCAGCGGGAGAGTTGCCAGGCCCGCCGCAATCGCCAGACCCGTAAGCAACTTCGTACACCGGGAATTCGGATGAAAGACACGCTGGGAGTCCTGCTAGCTGGAGGTGCGGGCGAAAGGCTCTATCCCCTCACCCGCGACCGGGCAAAACCGGCCGTCACCTTCGGCGGCATCTACCGCATCATCGACATCACGCTCTCTAACTGCGTCAATTCCGATCTGCGCCGGGTCTACATCCTCACGCAATACAAGGCGCTCTCGCTCAACCGCCACATCCGCGAAGGATGGAACATCGTCGCCCGCGAGATGGGCGAGTTCGTCGAGATTCTGCCGCCCATGAAGCGCGTCAGTGAGAACTGGTACATGGGCACTGCCGACGCGGTCTACCAGAACATCTACTCCATCGGTTCCGAGCAGCCCAAGCACGTACTCATTCTCTCCGGCGACCACATCTACAAGATGGACTACGGCAAGATGCTCGAGCAGCACAATCATTCGGCCGCCGACGTCACGCTGGCCACCATCCAGATCGCGCCCGACGAAGTCTCCCGCTTCGGCGTGGTCGAAGTCGATCGCGATCACCGCGTGAACGGCTTCCAGGAAAAACCCAAGCAGACGGACCTGCGCTCGCCCTGGAATCCGGAAAAAGTAGCGGCCTCGATGGGCATTTACCTGTTCAACACCGACGTCCTGATTCCGGTGCTGCTGAAAGACGCCGAAGATACGAAGTCGAGCCACGACTTCGGCAAGGACATTTTGCCAAAGATGGTCGACGAGTACCGCGTCTACGCCTACGACTTCGTCGATGAAAACAAGAAAGAAGCGCTCTACTGGCGCGACGTGGGCACGCTCGAGGCCTTCTACGAAGCCAACATGGACATCGTCTCTGTGTCGCCGGTGTTCAACCTCTATGACTCGGACTGGCCGATCCGCACTCACCAGCGTCAGTATCCTCCGGCCAAATTTGTGTTCGCCGAGACTGGCCGCACCGGCACGGCCATCGATTCGATCGTGTCGGCCGGATGCATCGTGTCGGGCGGCTCGGTGAAGAATTGCATCCTCTCGCCCGATGTGCGCGTGAACTCCTATACGGAGATCGACAACAGCATCCTGTTCTCGCACGTGAACGTTGGACGGCACTGCCGAATCCAGCGCGCCATCATCGACCGCGACGTCCACATTCCCGAAGGCACGACCATCGGCTTCGACGCCGAAGCCGACAAGCAGCGCTACTTCGTGACCGAAGAAGGCATCACGGTAGTGACCCGGGACTATTCGCTGTTCGAGAATCCGGTGACGGTGGATTACTTTACTTCGGAATGAGGTCACGGGTGACGGGTCACAGGTGGCTGGAGTTGGGTGTCAGGTCTCACGTTTTAGGTGTCAGGTCTCAGGTGTTAGGTCTCAGGGTTGCGCTGATCGCTGAAGTGGGTGACCTCTAGACAACTCTGTCATCCTGAGCGGAGTGAGGCGTCGGCCGAACGCAGTCGAAGGACCCCTGCACTGCCTGCGGCGCCCGAGGCTGCACGAAGTTTTCTAAATGACTCTCGACCGGCGCCAATTCCTATTACTTACCGCCGCAGCAGCGCTCGCACCCAATGCACTGGCGGCTCCCGAGGCCCCCGCCATGCTCGACCACATCCTCCTCGGCTCCAACGACCTGAACGCAGGAATCACGTTCATCGAAGAACCCACCGGCGTCCGCGCCGCCATCGGCGGCGTGCACCCGGGACGCGGCACACGCAACGCCCTGCTCTCTCTCGGCGAGCGCCGCTACCTGGAAATCATCGCGCCCGACCCCGCGCAAGACAAAGTTCCGGACTTCGCCGCCCCTCTCCTTCAGAAACTGAAGTCGCTCTCGACTCCCCGGCTCGTGGGCTGGGCCGATCACCCAGGCAATATCGAAGCCCTTGCGAGCAGACTCAAAGCTGCCGGTATCGCCTTCGAAGGGCCGCGCGACGGTTCGCGCGCGCGTCCCGATGGCCGCATGCTCAAATGGAAAACCCTGAACCTGGCCGACGACCACAACGGCATCCTTCCCTTCTTCATTGAATGGGACGCAACTTCCACTCATCCATCTGCCGATTCGCCCGCCGGCTGTCGGCTTGAAAACTTCGCGATAGTCCATCCCGATCCTGCAGCTTTGAAGAAAATTTGCGAACAGCTTCGTCTCGACGTCTCAATCGAGATTGGCAAGAAAGCCGAGTTGCATGCACGGATCGCAGGACCGAAAGGCGAACTTGAAATGACTTCGTGAGATCTCGAGCCTTGCGCTTTGGCCCAATCTGTGTGGAACCGCCACACCACCCTTTTCGTACTTTTTCTCAATGATGAAGACTCCTGCTCTTGTCCGCCTTAACGCTGGGAACTCTTGCGAACGCGTCTCCGCAGCCTTCTGAAGTCGTCGTGCTCTGTGCACTGCACCAGTTGCACGAGCAAGCGCACTTCTACACCTACGCCGATCTCAGCGCCGCCATTGAACGCCTCCACCCCGACGTCCTCGTAGTGGAACTCACTCCGGCCGACCTAAAAGACAAAGTTGAGCAGAAGAACAAACGTGAGTATCAGAACAGCGTCTATCCGCTTCTTCGGCAGCACAACTGGGCAACCGTCGCGCTTGAGCCCGAAGGCCGGCGCCGTACCGAGTTAATCGGCTGGCTCCGCGGAGCGGAGCAGGAGCTACAGAAGACCTCGCCTCAGAAGGATGAAGCCTTCGACACTTACAACGACACGCTCTTCAAGTATCTACTCTCCCAATGGCAAAGTGGCGCGGACGTAAACGCTTCCTGGACCGATCACTTGTTTGCGGTCAAACACTCATTCCAGCACGGACTCTACGGAGCCGCAGGAAGAACAAGGGTGGGAGGGCTGGAACCAATACTTCCTCCAGCAAATCATCAGGGCTGCGAAACAGAATCCCGGGAAGCGCATCGTAGTGATCGTAGGGGTTGAGCACGGCTACTGGTTGCGCGAGCATTTGCGCAAGCAAGACGGCGTAAAGCTGCTGGATACTGTCGAGTCGCTCCAGCATTGAACTCCGAAACCGGCGCTGCCGCCCGGAAACCGTCTCGCACAGCGAGCAGTGGGCGTTGCCCTTTCCGGCCAAGTGTTCAAAACTCTTCCGCCCGGTTGGCCCGTTGCCGTTCTCACCCTAGATTTCACTGGCAATTGCAAATCCATCTGGCCTACACTTCTTGCAATTCCCCCGGGGCGTAGCACACCAGTCAGTCAAATTCTTTTGTTGGGAGGCACCATGGCAACTGCCATCGCGCATCCGAGTACGTCCGCCAAGCCGGCGCCGAGTGTGCCCGGACGTCGTTACGACAATTATTTCTTCATGGGTATGGGTCTGCTCATGGCGGCCACCGTATTCGTCGGCTTCGCACCGAGTTACTACCTCGCAGGGGTGTTCCGCGCGCCCCTGCCCAGCACAATTGTTCACGTGCACGGCGCGGTGTTTACGGGATGGATCCTGTTTTTTATCGCGCAGACGACGCTCGTCTCCACGGGGCGCGTGGACATTCACCGCAAGCTCGGCCTCTTCGGATTCTTCTGGGCCTGTCTCATGGTGATCGTCGGCGTCATGGCGGCCACCGACTCGCTGGTGCGGGCGGATCGTCCGGGCCGGGACCCGCTGTTTTTCTACATCATTCCGCTCAGCGACATGCTGGTGTTTGCCCCGCTGATTTATTTTGCGTACCGTGCGCGCCGCGATCCGGCGACCCACAAGCGACTGATCCTGGTGGCGACCATCGACCTGCTGATCGCCGCCATCGCGCGCTGGCC
>Ga0070716_100000757_pt1 | contig 13834 bp, 14 predicted proteins | sample LARL112metaG_FD_71395 | JGI IMG/M metagenome (GOLD analysis project Ga0070716, IMG submission 71395) | Corn, switchgrass and miscanthus rhizosphere microbial communities from Kellogg Biological Station, Michigan, USA - LAR L11-2 metaG | ecosystem: Host-associated > Plants > Roots > Rhizosphere... | reverse complement strand
GTGAAGAAGAATCACAAGGGCTTCTCTCTAATCGAATTGCTGATCGTTGTGGCGATCATTTTGATCATCGCAGCGATTGCCATCCCGAACCTGCTCCGTTCGCGTATGGCAGCCAACGAAGCTTCCGCGGTTGGTTCGATCCGCACCATCAACACGGCTGCGGTGACGTACTCAACCACGTATCCGGACGTTGGTTATCCGACCACCCTGACACAACTGAAGCCGGCGGCTAGCGCGACTTCGACCAGTGCGGACTTAATCGATAGCGTGCTCGCCGGAGGCACAAAGAGCGGCTACACGTTTGCGATGACCGTAGGAGTGGGAGCCAGCACGCCTCAGACCTCGTACGACGTGTCTGCAGCGCCGGTTTCGGCGTCTTCCGGAACGCGTTACTTCTTCTCCGACCAGTCCGGCGTGATCCGCGGCAACGCGACGGGAACTGCAACTTCCACCAGCGCACCGCTGCAGTAAGTCTAGCGAGCGGTTCGCTCTGGAAGTGGTTTGCCAGGCGTTCAATGCAGCAAACGGCAGGCACGGACTTAATCATCCGTGCCTGATCTGTTTTTCGAGGATGCCACCATTAGCTAAAACCCGCTACGAACGACAGAAATTGCTCGCAGTCGAATGAAGTGACCAAAAGCGACGCTTTGACCACAGCGAGATGGCAAAACAGACGCGCGAACAGGTGTTAAAGCCTGCAGAATCAATCGGACACGGGGCTATCGTTCTGCCGGATTGGCCCTTTATATGCTTCATTAGGAGCTAGGGTTCAGCCATTTCCACACGATCGCAGCAACTGGATGAAACGACGGAGTCTTTCGCTTATGAAGCGGTCTCAAAACGGATTTTCGCTCATCGAATTGCTGATCGTAGTCGCAATCATTTTGATTATTGCCGCGATTGCCATTCCAAACCTATTGCGCGCCCGTATGCAGGCCAACGAAGCTTCTGCGGTGTCTTCGATACACTCGATCAATACGGCGGAACTGTCGTACTCTTCCACATTTCCAGCAGTAGGCTACGCCGCGGCCTTGGCGAATCTGGGGGACGGTGGAACCACGCCGTGCCCAGGCACGTCCGCAGCTTCCTGCTATATTGATTCGGTCCTCGTCAGCGGAACAAAAAGCGGGTATACGTTTTCCTACGTTCAAGACACATCCAGCACGCCGTCAACTCACTACACTATAAATGCAAGCCCGGTCTCACAAGGCATTTCGGGGCAGCGGAATTTCTACTCCAGCGATCTAAATGTCACGCGGTTTAACATCGGGGCCGCAGCGACTTCAGCCGACGCGCCGCTGCAGTAGGACCTATCGGATGTTAGACTCAAGGTAATGAGATTGAGTCTAGCGCTGATTGCGGCAATTAGTTTTCTGTTCCCAGCACCATCGGACGCGCCGGCTAACGTCGCTTCCTTACTCAGACAGTTCGAAAAAACGTACAACTCCGCCAGAAGCTTACGTGCGAATTTCCTTGAGACGTATTTCGATAATGGCAAAGAAGTACGGGCGGAGGCCGGCGTAGCGTACTTTTCGAAGCCCGGCAAGATGCGTTGGGAATATGCTTCACCGGAACCAAACCTTTACCTGGTCGACGGCAAATGGTCCTGGTTTTATGTGCCGGCTGATCATACGGTGACACGCATTCGCGCGAAAGAGAGTTCGGATGCCCGAACGCCGCTCGCGCTTCTTGCGGGAGAGATGAAAGTCTCGCGGATTTGTAAGAGAGTCGACACGGACAATTCTGCTAGGCCCGCCGATCCCCGTGGCGTGGTGCTACGCTGCATACTCCGCGGTGACGAAAAAATCGGTCCTGCGGGGGCGACGGCTCAGGCCATTGCTCCATCTTCTCGGGGTCCGTATGCTCTGTTCGAATTGAATCCAGAAAACGGGCAGTTGCTTCGGATCCTGATGGTTGATTCAGGTGGTACGCAGGTGGAATTTCGCTTCTCCAACTGGGTGTTCGATCCGCGTGTGGCGGAGGGTCAATTCCATTTTGTTACTCCGAAGGGAGTGGCAATTGTGGATGGGGATGTGGACGATACCTCAGCTCCGATGGCTGGGAGACGACCAGAATAGCCACAGCTCGCAAGAAAATTGATAATTTGACCTAGCCTGGAGCTTGCCAACGTTGTAGGGATGGATACGGCCAACCCTTACGGTCTTTCCTGCATATTTTTAAATGAGGTACACTCAGGGGTATGGGGGAATTTGTTTGCCGCGTGGCTGATGCCAACGGCCGAGTCTACTCGCACGTCGAGGCGGCGGGGACGCAAGCGGAAGCACGCCAGAAGCTTGCGGACCGTGGGCTGTACGTGTATTCGGTCGAGAACCGTGGGAGCCTGTTCAGTGGGTTTCAGCGTGGCAGCGGTCGCCAAGTCGGCGGCTCCGACTTTTTGATCCTGAACCAGCAGTTCAATACCCTCATCAAGGCCGGTTTGCCCATATTGAGAGCGCTTGATTTGCTGACCGATCGGGCGGCAACTCCGCGGCTGCGCCCGATTGTCGCTCAGGTTCGGGATAGGGTCCGGGAAGGCAAGTCGCTTTCGGAGGCTGTGCAAGAGGCGGGAGTCTTCTCAAAGGTGTATTCCACGGCCATTCTTGCCGGGGAAAAGAGCGGCAATCTTTCCGGTGTTTTGGATTACTACATCGCGTATCAGAAGGTCAGCACTGGAGTTCGCAAAAAGATTCTGGCGACGCTGGTATACCCTGTGTTGCTGATCACCGTGGCTAGCCTGGTGGTAAGTTATCTGGTTGCTTTCGTGGTTCCGAAGTTTGGGCTTCTCTATCGCGATATGAACGTGGAATTGCCAACTCCGACAAAGATTTTGATCGCACTGACGGTTGATTACCGGGCGTTTATTCTCAGCGCGATTGCCGCGTTTTTGCTGCTGGTAATGGGCATCATATTTTGGTCCCGATCCGACGAGGGCGGCGCGGCTTTCGATCGCCTGAAGTTTCGCTTACCCCTGATCGGCGACACAGCGTTGAAATTTCAGGTGTCGCAGTTTTGCCGCACGCTGGCGACGCTCCTGACCGGAGGCACGCCTCTGGTGGCAGGACTTCAGACATCTGCGGATGCGATGGACAGCCCGCTGCTTCGAGGCTCGATTACACGAGCTACGCAGATGGTTCGCGAAGGTGATTCACTCAACGCAGCTCTAGCTTCCACTCAGATTATGCCTCCGCTCGCTCTTGACATGATTGAAGTCGGCGAGTCGAGCGGCGCGCTGGCCCCCATGCTCACCAGCGTCGCCGAGTTCTACGAAGAAGAAGTAAACCTTAAGCTTTCGGCGATGGTCGCTTTGATTGAGCCGGCGGTCTTGATTGTGATGGGCATTCTGGTTGCGTTTATTCTGATTTCACTGTATCTGCCGATTTTCTCTTTCTCCATTTCGGGAGCCACCGGCCACTAGGACATATGGGAGCCACACAGGACAATCCGGTCATTTCCGCGAGCATCTTCAGCGCGGAAGAGCAGCACGACCGCGATAATGCTCGTCGGCTCGCGGAACGCTACCGTGTTCCGTTTATCGATTTGCGCGAACAGCGAATTGATCCCGAGCTTTTCCGGACCATTCCCGCGGACCTGATGTTCCGCTACAACTTCGTTCCCCTTGAGCAGCATAACAATGTCCTAGCCATAGCAGCCGCCGATCCGAGCCTGGTTCTGCTCAGCGATGAACTGGCTCTTCTCCTTGGCAAGAAGCTCGCTCCGCGGGTTGCTACCGCGAAACAAATTGGCGATCTTCTTAAGCGGACGGAACAATCGCAGCGTGTGCTGGAGCAAGCGACCGAAGCTTTCACTCTACAAGTCACGAAGGTCGACGAAGATACGGAAGAAACGATCTCTGGTGACCGGCTTACACGAGACACCACCGGCAGTCCAGTTGTAAAACTCGTTGAAACGGTAATCTTCACGGCTCTCGAACGCAGAGCCAGCGACATCCACATTGAAGCGCGCGACGCAGAGGTCGCCGTTAAGTACAGAATCGACGGGGTACTGCAGCACGCTATGCAGCCCATTTCGAAAGATTGGCACTCGGCGGTCATCTCTCGTATTAAAGTCCTCAGCGACCTCGATATCGCCGAACGCCGGATTCCACAGGACGGCCGCTTCCGGGTGAAATACAAAGGCCGCTTTATCGATCTGCGCGTCTCCATTATGCCGGCGAGTCACGGCGAAGATGCAGTTCTCCGCGTTCTGGACAAAGAAACGCTGTCAGAGAAATTCCAAAGCTTGAGTCTTGACGTAGTCGGATTTTCTCAAGAAGAAATGACGCGCTTCCGGCGTTACATTCGTGAGCCGTACGGCATGGTGCTGGTCACGGGTCCAACGGGTTCGGGAAAGACGACCACGCTTTACGCTGCTATCAATGAAATCAAATCGGACGAAGACAAGATCATCACCATCGAAGATCCGGTCGAATATCAACTGCGTGGCATCACGCAAATTCCGGTTAATGAAAAGAAGGGTTTAACTTTTGCTCGCGGGCTACGCTCGATTTTGCGCCACGATCCCGATAAAATAATGGTTGGTGAAATTCGCGACCAGGAAACGGCGCAAATCGCGATCCAGTCGGCACTGACGGGGCACCTGGTTTTCACCACGGTTCACGCCAACAACGTTACCGACGTCATCGGGCGCTTTATCAACATGGGCGTAGAGCCTTACAACTTCGTTTCAGCGCTGAATTGCATCATGGCGCAGCGCCTGGTTCGAATCATCTGTCCGAATTGCAAGCGACCAAAGAAAGTTACCGCGGACGAGCTGCGCGAAACTGGTTTGAAGGCGGAAGATGCACAAAACGCGCAGATAAGCGAAGGCTCGGGATGCCTAGAGTGTTCGGGAACGGGGTACCACGGGCGTACGGCGATCTGCGAATTGCTGGACCTTTCCGATCGGATTCGAGAGATGATTATTGATCGGCGGCCTACTTCTGAAATCAAGCGCATCGCCCGCGAGGAAGGCATGATCACGCTTCGCGAAAGTGGTTTGGCGAAGGCCAAGATGGGTATCACGACGCTACGAGAAATCAACAAGGTGACATTCGTTGACTGAAGCTGGGCAATATCGGCAAGGCATCTACAAGAGCAACCTGATGCGCAAGTTAGCGCTATGGCTGGACGCACCGCCGCACCCGCCCATAGCGTTGGAGATTGCTGCCGACCGTATTTCCGGAGCGCGATTCACGCGCACGGGCGCACTCGATGGTTTTGCGGTGGAAGCTCTTCCGCCGGGGGCGATTACTCCGTCCGCGGTGGAGACGAATATCATTAATCAGGCCGCGGTTCGTGCCGCGATGCAAGGGGTTTCCGAGCGCCTCAGGGCAAAAAATGAAGTTACCGCGCTGCTGCTTCCGGACACTGTCGTACGCGTGTTTGTCCAGCACTTCGAGCAATTCCCTCGCAGCGCCAAGGAAGCGATTCCTATGCTGCGGTGGAAGCTCAAGAAGAGCGTTCCATTTGAAGTGGACGAGACATTGATCTCTTACATGCGGCAGGCTCCGCGCGAAGGCGGGGTTGATGTGGTTACCGCGCTAGGCCGTTTGCGCATCGTCCGCGAATACGAATCCGCTGCCGAACAGGCTGGCTTACAAGCTGGGGTGGTGCTCAGTTCGTCGCTGGCTGCGGTGGCGCTTCTTGCCGATCAGCGTCCGGCTCTGCTTGCGCGCGTGTCCGGCAGCGCGCTGACGACGGCAATCGTCCGCGAAGGCGTTCTTTGCGGATATCGTTGCACGGAACTTCCCGCGCAGGGCGGATTGCTGACGCCTCAGATGCTGTTGGAAGAAATTTATCCGGTGGCGGCCTATTATCAGGACACTTGGCAAGAGGGAATTCAATCCGTTCGCGTCGCGGGGCTGGGAACACGTTTGCAGGAATTTGTGCCACCTCTGGAAACGGAATTTCGTTGCGAAGTACATTCGCTTTTGCACACCGCGATTTCGGAGGGGCGCGTTTCTTCCGACGCCCGCCCGCTTGCTGAGCGGGAGCTTGAAGGCCTTGTGGGCTGGATGATGCAAAAGAACTGAGTGCTTTAGAGAATCTGATGGAATGAACGTACGTCTCAATCTCGCCACAAAGCCTCTTGAATCGCACCGGCGATTTCTTGTTGGCGCAGGCTTGCTTGCCGTACTGGCCGGGATAGTTTTTCTGGCCCTCGGTTGGCACGTTTATTCAAATTTGCGCGCCCAGGAAGCTCTGCGGCACAAAGAGCAGGAAAATAATCGCCGCGCTGCGCTACTGCAAGCGCGTCGCAGGGAACTGGACGAATTTTTCGCCAGGCCTGAAAACGCCAAGCTCAAGGAGCGCGCGAACTTCGTCAACGGAATTATCGACGAACGCAGCTTCGATTGGACTCAGATGTTCATGGACCTGGAAAAAATCATGCCGGTCGGTGTTCACGTGGTGAGTATTCAGCCTCAGCTTGTGAAGGGGCACATGTTCGTGCGCCTTACCGTGGCCGCGACGACCGATGAATCCAAGATCAAATTCCTGCATGCCATGGAAAACTCCGCGGCTTTTTCCAACGTCGAACTTTTAAGCGTACACAATGCGCAAAACAGCGCCGATCAGGCGCTCGAATTGAACGCCATCTATGCGAGGAGTTGATGGACCGCTCATTCTCATTTAAACGTCAGACGATCCTGGTGGGGCTCGGCGTATTGCTTCTTGCTGATCTGGCGCTGGCGGGATTCAGTTGGCATTCCTCGAGCGCACTGCGAACGCCAATGGCTTTGCTGGAGGCGGAGTCACAGAAGCTCGGTCTGTTCAACTCAGATATCGAGCGTGCGGAAAAAATCCGGCACGATCTGCCCGCCACGATCGCGGATTGCAACCGGTTTGACGCATCGCTGTTGCGCGCGAACACCGGCAACTCTGCCATTACTGCGGAGCTCGACGAGCTGGCAAAGAAGTCCGGCGTACAGGTTGTTTCTCTGGCTCTCCGGCACAAGGAAATCGCCGGACGCAACCTGACTCAGGTAGACGTCGATACGGTTGTAAGTGGCAATTACAGCAATATTGTGAAATTCATGAACAGCGTCCAACGGTCGAAAAATTTTTATATCGTCGAGTCACTGAATCTGCAAGCGGAAGCGCAGAACATTTCTGCTTCCGCACTGCGCATCGGGCTGCACGTGAAAACATATTTCAGGACGGCGGCATGAGGCAGCAGAAGCAAATCATCGCGCTGATTGTGCTGGGGGTGGTCGCGGTCGCCGTCTGGTTTTGGAATAGCCACCAGAATCCGACCATAGCTGGATCGAGCATAATCACCGCCAGCTACACGCCGATGACCGTCGAAAATCCCGCCATTCAACAGTGGAAAATTGATCGCGTCCGTAAAACCGAATACAAGGCCGGAGGGAGAAATCCCTTTAGCGCAGTAGCCCCTCCGCCACCACCGGCGAAAGTGCTGCAGCCCGGAGATAAGGGTTATGTTGCGCCGCCCCCGGCTCCGCCCCCGCCGCTCGCGTTGCCGCCGAATTATAAATTTTACGGCTACGGCACGATTCCTAATGGCACAGCGCGGCGCGCGTTTCTTTCCGACGGAGACGAAATTATTATCGTCGCCGAAGGGGACACATTTTTGGGCCGCTACCGCATCCTGAAAATCGGAAACGCTACCATCGAATTCGAAGAACCGTCTTCGGGCCGCACAGGCAGTGCGAATATGGAAGACGCCGGACCGACAACGTGAAGTGCGACGTGAAAAATCGCATGGCGCCGCGCATTCATAGGAAGCAGGGCGGCTACGCTATTCTGCTGGTTCTGTTTTTTGTCACGCTGTTGCTTTTGGTGACGATCTCAGTCGCCCCCAACATCCTCACACAAGGCCGTCGCCAAAAGGAAATTGAAATGATCTGGCGCGGCAAGCAATATTCGCGCGCGGTCAAGCTTTACTATCGCAAAACTGGAAAATTTCCGACGTCGATGGACAATCTGATTAAGCCAACGGTTGGCAACATACGTTTCATACGCCAGGCGTACAAAGATCCGATGAACACCAAGGATGGCGAATGGCGCCTGATTTACGTAGGGCCGAGCGGGCAGCTCATTGGGAGCCTGAAGCCGCCGCAGACGCTGCAGTTGTCCGGACTCGCGGGAGTTGCCGGGACGCCGCCGGGAACGCCTGCGGCGCAAGTTGGCGCGCAATCTTCCGGGCAGGGAATTGGACAGGCGTTCGGTCAAGCATTCGGCAACGCGGGGGCGGCCAGTTCTTCTGCAGGTGCTAACACCATGGGTCAACTGGGCGGCGCTGCTCCGTCAAATTCGTCAGCGACTACAAGCCCGGCAAATACGCCACCTGGAACCGGAACGGATACAACCTCTACAGACTCGTCAGCGAGCCCCAGCGATGCTGCCAGTGAAGCGCTATTGGCCTCCGACCCGACTACGGTCCTGGGCGGCAACATCATTGGTGTGGGAAGTAAAGTCAACCAGCGCTCGATACTGGTTTACGACAAGGCCAAAAATTACAAGCAATTTGAATTTATTTGGGATCCCGCAAAGGACGCGATTACCGTAGGCGGTGCTCCCGGAACACAAATCGGCACACCCGCGGGCCAGCCAGCGCAATCTGGTACGTTTGGATCACCTGCGAACCCATCGTCTGGTCCCACATCTAATCCATCGTCCAATCCGAATTCGCCCGGAGCGCCGCCGGTTGAGCCTCCAGCGGGGCCGCCGGAAACAACACCTCCTCAGCAATAGTTGTTGGATGGAGTTTCGAACTTATCGACCGGCGTTGGCGTTGGCTGCTTCTACTACTTGGTTGGACTTCGAAGGCGTTCTTGTTTCAGCTTTCGATTTCCGCAGTGCAAACGTTTTCCGAATCGCTCGCACATACACGACGGTCTCGTTATAAGGCGGAATCCGGCCATAACGCTGCACTGCGGCCGGTCCAGCGTTGTACGCGGCCAGTGTAAGCGCCAGATCGCCTTGATACCGCGCAAGCAAGTCTCGCAGGTAACGCGTTCCGGCGTCGATATTCTGCGCCGGATCAAAAATGTCGGTTACGCCGAAATGCGTGGCCGTGGCTGGTAGTAGCTGCATCAGGCCGCGCGCGCCTCGGCGCGAAATAGCACGCGGCTTGAAGTTTGATTCTGCGGCGATGACGCTGAACACCAGGTCCGCGTCCACGCCGTATTTTCCCGCGGCTGCTTGGATTAATTGTCCGTATGGGGCTTGCACCAGCGGCAGCCGAGGGGTGGAGACAAAAATCTCTTCTGGCTCGATGGCAACTACGTCTGACGCCAGTATTTCGGCAGAGCCGCCGTTTATCTCAAGGCGGTAGTGTTCACCCAAGAGTTGGTAAGCCGTTACGTTGAGCCTGGCTCCGCTGCGCAGGACGAAATAATCGGCGCGAGCGGTGCCGCAAAGCGCGGCCATCGCCAGAATCGGCGCGCAAACCGGTATGAGAGAGCGCGTCAGGCGCATGACGCCGCCTCGCTCAATGCAAACTTCTCAATCGCCGCAGCTACGCCACTCTCGTCGTTGGAATGCGTTTCGTGCCACCCGTAAGACTTCAATTCAGGGACGCAGTTCTGCATCACTACAGGAATCCCAGCGAACTCCAACATTTCTAGGTCATTGTGATTGTCGCCGACGGCGAGGATCTCACTTCGCGCGAAGCCTTGCAAGACCGCCCATTCCGCAAGGGCCGAGCCCTTGGTGCAGCCCGGAGGCAGAACGTCAAGCATCGCAAAGTCCTTTGATGCATATTTTGTCGCCGCGAGTTTCAGTTCAGCCGCAATGGGCGACGCGGTGAGCACGTGTTCGATCTCCGCCATTTCCGAAACGGTTCCAGAAAACATTACTTGTAGAGGCGGTTCGGTTAAACAATTTTCAATGGGGGAAACGATGCCGATGTATTGCAGGTTCCGAGAATAGTAGGCATAGCGAATGGAGTCATCAGGGTCCAGCCGTTCGAGAATCAACTGATTTTCTCGTGGGCGATCGAAGATCACCGCGGCTCCCTCTTTCCATCGACGGGCTAACTCCAGTACCGCGCGAGCCGGTTTAACGTCCAGGAGGCGCTTCAGCCGGGTTTGACCGTCACTCGATCGAATTAGGCCGCCATTGTTAACAATCATGGTGACGGGACACCCGAGATCTTTTGCAACCGGTAATGCAAAATCGTATCGCCGGCCGGTTACCAGGGCTACTTCGATTCCTTTGCGTGTGGCTTGCTGGATTGCGCAGCGATTGGCATCGCTCAACAGCCAGCGGCTGTCGAGCAATGTTCCGTCAATATCCAATGCGATGAGCCGAACCGACACACCCTATTTTACCGCGTATTTGCCACGAGAAGGCGGTTTCTTGGCGGCTGTGTGATGAAAAGCATGGCAAAAGTCCTGTGGTAAACTGCCCTGAATATGGCGACGCGCAGGCTTTATTACGATGATTCGTTCCAGGACAATTTTTCTGCTCAGGTCATGAGTTGCGAGATCCTCACTGAAGCGGAAGATGGAGGATTTGGGCCGCGGTGGGGAGTCGTTCTCGATCAGACCCTGTTTTACCCGACGTCAGGCGGCCAGCCCAACGACTTAGGAAAACTGGGCGATGCGAACGTCTTAGATGTCGTGGAGAAGAACGACAGCATCGTCCACGTGGTCGATCGGCCGGTGCTTGTAAGCCGCACCGAGGGATGTATTCATTGGTCGCGGCGCTTCGATCACATGCAGCAGCACACGGGCCAACACTTGCTCTCGGCTGTGTTTCAGGAGCGCTTCGGGTTGATCACCGTGTCCTTTCACCTGGGAGAAGCGCTCAGCACAATTGATCTGCGCGGTCCCCAACCTTTGCCGATCATCCTGGAAGGCGCAGCGCGCGCCGCCAACGGCGTTATATTCGAGGATCGGGAAATTACGGTGCGCTATGGCACGGCGGAAGAGTTCGCGCAGCAGGGCGTTCGCAAGCAGGTCGAACGCAAGGGAGTGCTCCGCGCGATCGAAATCACTGGAATCGACTTGCAGCCTTGCGGAGGCACGCACCTTCGCCATACCGGTCAGCTGGGTATGATTTTGATTCGCGGCTGTACGAAAATTCGCCAAGATTGGCGCGTCGAATTCGTGTGCGGCCACCGCGCCGAATCCACAGCGCGAAAAGATGCTGCGCTTATTGAGCGTGTCAGCGCCACGCTGAAATGTGCTCCTGGCGATTTAAGCAAGTCCGTTGAACGCTTGCTGCGTGAAAGAGAATTATCCGCGAAGCGTCTAAAAAGTCTGCTGCCCAAGGTGGCAGCCGCGGACGCGGCGGTGCTTCTGGCTTCAGCGAGTGCACGCAGCGATGGCATTCGAATCGTGGCGCAAGTTCTGGAAGGTGTCGAACCCGATTATCTGCAACACCTGGGATCCGCGTTGGCAGGTACAGAAAACGTAGTCGCATTTCTTGCTGACGGTGAAAGCGGAGCCGTGGTCTTTGCGCAGAATCCCAAATGCGCGCGAGATATGAATACGTTGCTTAAAGAAATGTTTGAAAAGTTCGCAGGAAAGGGCGGCGGCTCAAAAGACTTTGCGCGCGGCGCGCTGAGTTTGGCGGCAAACTCCACCGACGCGATTCGTTTAGCGGAACAGATTTTGCTGTAACAGCGTCGGGAAGTATGAAGAAGCCAAAGCACGCGCCCTGTTCAGGCTTTAACAATTCCATTGCGAATCGCATAGCGCACCAGATGTACCAGCGAATGAAGATCTAGTTTGTTCATAATTCGGGCGCGATAAGTCTCCGCTGTTCGTATGCTGATGCCCAAGGCCATGGCTACTTCTTTGTTGCTGTTTGATTCCGCAAGAAGTTGCAGAACTTTGCGTTCTCGCACGGTCAAGGGAGTTGCACGGCCCAGATAGTCGGCGCCCGCAAGTTTGTTTGCGCAATCCAATACTCGATCATCGGCTTTGGCGCCGTCGACAGTTTGAAGGTGGGGTATGACCACAAACGGGAATCGTTGGGTGACAGCATCGATCTTCCGCACTTCAGCTAAGCAGGTCTCCACCAAGTACGTGAGTTCACCATTTAAATGATTCGTGCCGGGACGCGCCTCGCCTGCGATCTGCGGAGCGTGCGAATTCAGTTTGAGCGCACTAGTGGCATGCGCTAGATTCTTCATCACGTTTTTTAGTGACCGTTGAATATTCCGTTGTTGTGTAACTTCGAGAACAAGGGCCACGGCATGCGACGTTCGTCCCTCGCAGTCAATCAATGGAAAGAAGCTTTCCACCCAGTAGCCGACACCGGGTCGGCAGGGGAGTTCGGCCGTGAGTTCGAAGTTAGACAAGAGCTTGCCAGTCTGCAGGACACGTTGAACAGCGGATTCAACCTTCGTGGCTGCATTTCCCAAAACATCGCGCATGCTTTGGCCGATGTGCCTCTCGACCGGGAGCCCGTTCATCGCGGCGAGAGTTTTGTTAATAGCGCTGAATCGCATCTTCGCGTCGATTATCGACACACCAACGACCGAAGAATGAAAGAGAGCGGGTAACAGCGGAATCGCCAATCCGTTCATCCGAGCGGCGGGCATGGGCCTCCTCGTCACTATGGTTTGCGATCCGATCTTCAGCTGCGCGGCTGCGGTTGGGCTCGAGCGGGCGTTCGAGCTTCGACTGCAAAGCTTGTTTCGTGTGGACCACGGCCGGTGCCACTGGATTGTAGTTTATCGTACATTAAAATATGTACGTATTTTAGGGACTTGCAACATTCTATAAACGGCATTATTAGGTAGCTAGGCGAATATTGGGTCCTTTCGTTGGTCCTTCCTTCATTCTCACCAGGCCGAGATGATGGATCGACGAGGGTCTCCGGGCCGATTCGACGAGATTTTGGTATCCGCGGGAAAGAGTACAGGTGGTCTTGGGACTCGTAGCCTTAAACCTAGCGAGGGTAGCGTGATTCGCGTATTTCTTGCCTGCGACGATGAAGCCTATTGCACGGAGATTTGCCGGGAGCTGCAGGATCAGCAAGATGCTGTGGTATTTACCCAGAAGAAGTATGAATTTTCGGCAGTCAGAGATGCAGTCGAATTTGTTCCCGACCTGGTAATTCTCGTGGCTTCCGAGCGCGATGAACCGGAGATTACCGGCGCCGTAAAGGAGTTTCTTCCTGACGTACCACTATTTCTGGTGACGGAGAGATTTTCGCTTGAAATGGAGAGGGAAGCACTGTCCTGCGGAATTGAAGCGGTCTTCCAGAAGGAGCACGACTTCGTGCCGCTTATCTCAAACATTCGAGCGATGAACAATTCCGCTTTCTAGGCGCCGTCAGACCCTTGCACGAGCACGTGAGAAACAGCATCCCGCCGATCAGGAGAGAGAAATGTACCGGGCTCGGGCGTGGTCACCGGCAGATTACTCTGAAAAACGCAGAACGTAGCAGGATTGATGGTGTCGTCTGGATTTGTCCCAGAAGCTGAGTAAACGCCCACCTGCCCCGGATTTACCGCAAAGCCGGAAGTCTCACCGGCTGAACAGACTTACGACGCATTCGGGGACGTGACCGAATACTATAATCGGTTTGATGAAATCCAGGACGAGCTTGCCGAAAGACCCTGTGACGCACCAAATGGAGTGCGCGCAGCAGGTCGTAAATATCCTGTTCGAGAAAACCGGGCTTTCAACGATTCTTCGGGAAGTGCCTACGGTGAGCGTTGGCACCGGAAATTGGATCAGTTTTACGGCCCACGAGCCGGTATCGAGTGACGTCGTTTTCGGTCTGGCAGGATTGAGCGGTAAGTTCGCGTTCGCTCCCGACTTACTCAATTCCGCACAAGCGCGCAGCAAGACCAGCCCCTCTCTGCATTTGATGAATCTTGACTCCCACGAAATGCTGCGGGGCCATGTGGA
>Ga0070716_100000755_pt1 | contig 13856 bp, 12 predicted proteins | sample LARL112metaG_FD_71395 | JGI IMG/M metagenome (GOLD analysis project Ga0070716, IMG submission 71395) | Corn, switchgrass and miscanthus rhizosphere microbial communities from Kellogg Biological Station, Michigan, USA - LAR L11-2 metaG | ecosystem: Host-associated > Plants > Roots > Rhizosphere... | reverse complement strand
TCCGGTTTTGATCGACAGACGTTAGCGTCAAGCGTATTGCCCGAGACACCAGAAATGGCGATGACGAACGAGCCTTCAGCCAGAGCCACTCCCCCTGGCGTTCCGATCACCATTACGGGAGGATATAGCCGCAGCACACCCGTTCTGCATCCTGCGTCCGATCCGGACGACTTGCAGGAAGAAGTAAGCCGTGGCGCAAAACTTTTCGCTGCGAATTGTGCTTCATGTCATGGGTCCGCCGGAAGGGGCGAGGGCAAAGCGTCCGCGAGCCTATTGCCCAAACCCGCAAACCTGACAGCTGCGCTCTTCTCCGATGAACGATTGAGCAGTGTGCTGTGGAATGGAGTCGCAGGATCCTCCATGCCGCCTTGGCGGCAACTTGCCGCCGAAGATCTGCGCGCTCTTGTTGCCTACGTGCATAGCTTGCACGTTCCAACTGCTGCTGCACCGTCAACGCCAGATGCCAAGACTCTAAACGACGGTCAATCCCTATTTGTAGCCAACTGCGCCAGTTGTCACGGCGGAGGAGGAGCGGGCAACGGACCGGCGGCAGGTGCCCTCGCTCCACCACCCACAAATTTCACACTTAAGAAGCCAACGCAAGAACGAGCGCGGGACGTTTTGGCAAACGGCGTGCCAGGAACGGCAATGCCGCCGTGGCGCAACCAGCTCAGCGCAGACCAGCGGCGCACCCTGGTCGAATTCGTGCGCTCTCTTTATGTTCCACCGCAGGAGAACTCAGGACATTGATCAATCTAATTGTGATCGCAATTTCAGCCATTATGTTCGCTCTGGCTCTGGTGTGGTGGCGATGGCCGGCCTTCCGCGTTCGGATCGAGGCGCCGAAATACACCATGCTCCGCCAGGAACGCCGCTTCGACGAACAAGTGACGGAAAGGAGAACCAGCAGCAAGTTCTTGGTCGACGGCGGGCACGCATAGGCCTAAACAAGTCGGAACGGAGTTATGCTCGCTCGTGCCCCTCCGCAGAGTGGCAAGAATGGGTTGATACCTTGCACCATGCCCCGAGAAATCCTGCGGCCCGTGTCGGGCCTTGGACTGTGAACCAAAAGTGAACGACCTTGAATGCTGTTCACGAAAGTAAGTCAATCCTTTTGAATCATCACTTCGGTGGCTTTGACAACAGCGGTGACCGTATCGCCCTTCCTAAGCTTGAGTTCATCGGCGCTGCGGCGAGTAATGGCGCTTTCGATCAGATTGTCACCCACCCGAACAACCACATGGGCCATGATGTCGCCCAATTGAATTTCTTCGATCTTTCCACGCAATTTGTTTCTGGCTGAGATTGGCATGTGGTCATTATAAACACACATGGAGGCGTCCCATGATCGTCCGAAGGCTACGACTGACAGTCTCTCTGGCGGTCGCATTCACCTGCAGGTCCTGGTTCTCCGCGTTCGTCATCACGTCCTGCTAGCACGCGCGAATCTCCATTGCGGTTGTCGTGTTACTTCCGCCTTGCTCCGTGCTGAGAGGCCGCGTGCGACGGTATTTGGACAGCGGCTGCCAGCCGGTGGTCGCAACGCAGACCGTCTTTTTCGCAAATCGGCAACCGGTGAAAGAACGCCAGCGCAAACACAACGGATTCTGTGCGTGACCGCCGTGGAACTGGAAATGCACAAGGTCGAACCGTCATTGCCGATTGCGATTCGTCAAGCGAAAAACATAAAACACGATTTTAGCGTCAGCGGCGTGTCGGCCCCTCTACGCATCAAGGAGGCAGTCAGTGAGTGATCAGGGCGAAAGCAAGTCCGTTGCAGATCTGCAACACAGAGCAATGCTTCGTTGCAAGGGACACACATGACTAACATAACTCGTAGATCGTTAATATCTCGCACCGCAGTCGGCTTAGCGACAATCGGCTTTTTGAGCAGCACGTCTCACGAAGCGGAGGGCCAGCTAGTATGGACAACTTCAGAGTGGAAACTTGCTGAGTTCCACAAACTGGTGAACGATCCCGCCCGAATCAAGCAGCTCTTCGACATCGTGCAGATTGGTGACGGGAAATTCCTGAGCAACATCAAGAATTCTTTCAATGCCCTGCGGTTCGGTTTCGGCATTCCGGAAGAGCAAATCAAGATTGCGGCTGGGCTGCACGGGCCTGCGAACCTGCTCAATTACGACGACTACGTCTGGGAGAAGTACAAGATCGGCGAGTGGCTGAAGGTGACCGACCCGGCGACTGGGGCGCCCGCGGTGAAAAACCTCTTCTACAAAAGCAAAAGCGGCCTGAAGCAAGAGTCTGCCGTCCAAGATCCTGATGATCTCGATTCCATCTATCAGGATACGAGCATGCAAGCCCTGCAATCGAGGGGCGCGCAGTTTATGAGTTGCCATACCGCCTTAGAAGAACAGGTGCGGGTCCTCATCTCCCGCAGTAAGCTGTCGCAATCACCGGAGGACATCATGAAGGACATGCTTGCGCACACCATGCCAGGAGTCCTGGTAGTAGCGTCCATGGTCGCGGCCATTGCACTTCTCCAAGCCGAAGGCCATTACACATACATCACGGTTTAGTCGACTCGGCGCGTGGTGAGAGGCCGCGGGCGCGACGTTATTTGGACAGCGGCTGCCAGCCAGTGGTCGCTAGAGCAGACGGTCTTTCTTCGCAAATCGATCACTGGTGAAAGATAGCCAGCGCAAACAACGGATTCTGCGCGTGACCGCCGTGGAACTGAAAATGCACGAGATCAAAAAGTCGAACCCTGATTGGTGATTGCGATTCGTCAAGCGAAATACACAAAATGCGATTTAGACACGCATCAAGGAGGCGGTCAGTGAATGATCAGAGCGAAAGCAAGCCCATTGCAGATCTGTCAAGAAGGAGTTTTTTGGGTGTCGGCTCTACAGCGGTGGCGACAGCAGCGTTGGCTGGAATCACTGCGCATGCGCAGGAAACGCAAGATACACGGAAAGCAGACCAGGATCACTCGGCGAGCGATCCGGGGCAGGAAAACAAGACATTGCTGGCCGAGAACCCAAGTTCAAACATGCCTCCTCCAACCGATCACGGCGATATCGGTCCGGTCTGGTACTCGTTCAATTTGGTGCACAAGCGGGTGCAAGAGGGTGGCTGGACGCACGAGGTGAACTCGACGGTGCTGCCGACGTCAAAGGATCTGGCCGGCGTAAACATGCGGCTTACTGCCGGTAGCTTTCGCGAATTGCACTGGCACACCGCCGATGAGTGGGCGATCATGCTCAACGGCAGCGCCCGCGTCACGGTCATGAATCCGGACGGCACGATGTTCATCGATGACGTGAGCAAGGGCGATCTGTGGCTGTTTCCGGCCGGTTATCCCCATTCCATTCAGGGACTTCGTCCGAATGGTTGCGAGTTCCTGCTGGTGTTCGATGAAGGTGACTTCTCGGAGGACGGCACCTTCCTTCTCTCCGAGACTGTTGCGCACACGCCGCGGAACATCTTGGCCAAGAATTTTGGCCTCGACAAAGAAACTATCTCGAAACTGGTAAGAAAAGAGCAGCTTTACATTTTTCCGGCGGACCTGCCTCTATCTCTCGCGCAAGACAAGGCCGCGATTGGAGGACAGCGCGTGGAATCTCCCTTCAAATACACGTTCAAGATGGAGGCTATGGCTCCCACGCGGAAAACACTGGGAGGCGAAGTTCGTATTGTGGACTCGCGTAATTTCCCCGTTTCCAAGAATGTCGCCGCGGCGCTCGTTACTCTCAAGCCGGGAGCCTTGCGCGAATTGCACTGGCATCCCAATGCCAGTGAGTGGCAGTTCTGGCTAGCAGGCAAAGGGCGTATGACCATAATCATGAATGAGGGTAGAGCTCGCACGATGGACTTCAATGCCAACGATGTGGGCTATGTTCCCAGGGTTGCGACCCATTCCATCGAAAACACCGGCAACACCGACGTCATGTTTCTGGAAATGTTCAAGGCCGACCAATTTATAGACGTCTCGTTAAACAATTGGCTCAGGCGTCTGCCCCCGGAAGCTGTGACTGCCCATGTGAATCTTGACCAAGAACAGATTGCGAAAATCCCTTCGGAAAAGGAGCTCGTGATCGCAGGGTAACAGTTACTGGAGCATCGCTGGGCGACGGGGAAGTTGAATGCAGAGGTGAACGCATGGAAAAACTCGAGATTGTTCTTGGTCCGACTCCTCACACTTCCGCTCGAAGTAGAGGTCGTGCAACACCAGCTTCTCAAAAGGTAACTCTGCTTTCCGAAACGCCCGCCTCTACTAGAAACCTGGAGGTGTTCTGTAAACACTGCTTAGGCTCTGCGCGAGGATTTGTTTTGAAGCAGCAAAGCCAGGTTTTCCAAAAAGATTTTCCGCTTGACACAACATTTTCTGAGGCGTAAACGTCTGCAAAGCGCACCTTCCATCGCTCGAAGTGCCCACCCCATGAGCCTGGCTCCGCTCGTTGCGACTCAGCGAGGCTCGCAACCAGTTGGTGGTGCGAAGCTTACTATGGTTTGTCCTACACGTCAGCCCCCGCAGCTACGCCGAGACAGTTGAGTCGGACCGCCCAAAATTGCAGGCGAGAATGGGCCCCCTTGAAGGCAGATCGATCGCGGTTCTCACGCTGCTGGGAGTGCTCGGGATCTTCCAGCAGAGTGTAGCGGCAGACGATCGTGCGGCCCCGCATGAATGCAGTCAAGATGCGCAAGACCGCATTGGAACCCTATCAGGAACTGTCTCTGATGTTTCGAGGACGGGAATTTCGGGTGCGTTGATCACCGCTTCGTGCGGCTCGTTCCTCCAGGCAGTCTCGACGGATTCAACAGGTGCGTACAGTTTGAAGCTGTCGCCGGGCAGATACCGCGTGCGCGTGACAGCTGACAAGTTTGCCCCGGTCGAAAGAGAGACCGTCCTTGCCGCAGCACGTCTAGTCGAGGAATGGAATGTTTCACTGACCTTAGCGACGGTGCAAACCCGCATGTCGGTTACTGCGCCGGAATACGCGGTTACCCACACAACCGCTGGGAACAAGATGGACACATCGTTGCTTGACGTGCCGCAATCGATCACGATTGTAGACCACGAACTTCTCAGCGACCAAGGAGCGTACAAACTCGACGACGCTCTGAAGAACGTGGCAGGGGTAATGCCAGGCGGATATTACGAAGCTTGGGATTACTACCGCATCCGAGGCTTCGATGCGTCATTCAATACATTCGTCGACGCGTTGCGCGGCGGCAATGGCATGGGCGAAGAAATCTTTGGCCTCGAGTCGGTGGAGGTTCTAAAGGGTCCTTCGTCCTCGCTCTACGGGCAGAGTGTACTGGGCGGCTTAGTGAACCTTCGCAGCAAATTGCCCAGGCCCGACGGATTTGCACAGGTTCAATTCACCGGCGGTTCCTACGGATTCTACGAACCTGCGATTGATGCCGGGGCGTCGTTGAACCGATCACACACGCTCTACGCCCGTCTCAATCTGGTCTACCGCCCAACCGGTTCCTTCGTAAACTACGTAACCCGCCACCGTGTGTATGTAGCGCCAGCGCTAACCTGGGATATCAACCCCGACACGAAATTAACCATCCTTGGAAGGTATCAACACGACACTGGCCATATGGGATTCCCCCTTCCCGCTCAAGGAACGGTGCTTCCCAACCCAAACGGCGAGATCCCAGTCAGCCTCTTTGTTGGTGAACCGTCCAATCCCAACCCCGTTTCCGAGGTCAACAAACAGGTCGGTTATCAGCTGAGCCACCGGTTCAACGATTCGTTTTCGTTCTACCAGAATGTCCGCGTGGCCTGGTACGAGAACCATTGGGACAAACTCCTCTATCCGGCTTTCTTGGGAACCGACGAGCGAACGTTGTATCGCTATCCGCTCACCTACGAACAAGTGTGGAGCAACTACGCCGCCGATACGGGAATGCGCTTTCGCGTGAAGACGGGCCGCATCCAGCATAACCTTGTTGCCGGCGTCGATTACTACCGCGAGCCGAGCAGGTACAATGAAGAATCCATCAATTTTGACGACCCTTCAGCTTATATGGCCCTCGACGTCTTTCACCCCGTCTATGGAACGCCATTTTCTCCGATTTTTCCTTTTGCCAGCGACAACACTCGGACACAGTATGTTGGATTGTATCTTCAGGACCGCCTGCAATTGACCGAGCGGCTCTCCCTCACCGCGGGTGGCCGTTGGGACTTCGCGTCGAATCGGGATTTTTCGCAGCCTGCCAGCAATGACAACAATGCATTCTCTCCTCGAGTGGGTGGGAACTACCGGTTCGTTCCGAACGTGAACCTTTATGCGGCCTATAGCAAATCATTCCTCCCACAAACCGGAATGGTGTACACGGGCTCCTCCGGTACCTTTGCCAATCCTGAGAGGGGCGAGCAGTGGGAATGCGGAGTGAAAACGTCGCTGCTTTCAGGTCGTATGGTGAATACACTCTCTGCCTACCGGTTGGCGCGCAGTAACGTAGTCACACCCGATCCCAACCACCCGAACTTTTACCTTTTGACCGGCCAACAGCGAAGCAAGGGTGTGGAGTTGGAGACGATATTCCAGTTGCACAGAACCTGGAACCTAGTGTTGGCCTACGCCTTCACGCAAGCAAATGTAATAAAGGATAACGTGATTCCTGTTGGAACACCCACCCAGAATGTTCCCAAGCACAGCATCAGCGTATGGAGTACGTATGAACTACAGCGTGGATGGTTGAAAGGAGTGGGTCTTGGTTTCGGGGAACGATACTACACGAAGCAGTCTGGCGATCTGCTAGACACCTTCTCCCTTCCCGCTTATGGTCTCACCGATGCCTCTATTTTCTATCGGCGCGGGCGTCTGGGTTGGCAGGTAAACGCCTATAATCTGGCCGACAAAAGGTATTTCACCGGTTCCTATAATAATGTGTATGTGCAACCGGGAAGGCCACGGTCGATTCACACAACCATCAGTTGGAAATTTTGAGCCGTGAACTTTCGCGGACGATGGTTCCCCTTCCATGCGAATCTCACCAATAGAACGTAGATCATCCCCCTGCGATCGGGCGGATGAAGAGGTGAAGATAGACACTCTGAAACTTCTGTTCTGCCTCGTCTTGTTTCTCTTAACTATCGGTTCAGTTGGCGCACTCGACACCAGCAAACAGATCTCCCAGTATGGACACTCTGCGTGGCGGGTAGAGGACGGAGTCTTTGCTGGGACGCCAAATGTGATGGCCCAAACCACCGACGGATATCTTTGGATCGGTACGCAGGCCGGATTGATGCGATTTGACGGCGTCCGGTTCGTCTCATGGAGACCGCCAGACGGGAATGAACTGCCGTCATCCCGCATCACTTCACTGCTCGGAGGGCGAGATGGAAGCCTGTGGATTGGAACCGGTGCGGGCTTATCGCGTTGGCGGAATGGAAATCTGGCCAACTACAAAGACGCGACTGGAAGTATCATGACGATCCTTGAAGACCGCGAAGACGCAATCTGGATCGCGCGGGCTAATTTTTCTGATACGAAAGGTCCTCTTTGCAAAGTCACAGACACGGGAGTGCGATGCTACGGGAAAGAGGATGGAGTTGCGCTTCCTTATGCGGTGACCCTGGCCAACGATAGCCGTGGCAATATCTGGCTGGCCGGTGGTCTTATGGTATCTCGTTGGCAAACAAGTGCTGCCGACACGTATGTCTCACCTTGGCTAAACCCAGCGGAAATATTCAACGGAGTGCAAGCCCTCGCGGGCAGACCGGATGGGGCCCTTTGGGTCGGGCTGGTGCACGCCGGAAAGGGCGGCGGGCTACAGCAACTCGCGCAGGGGGCATGGAAACCGTTCGTCACTCCGGAATTCGATGGCAGTACGCTCCGGGTCACGAGGTTGCTAGTAGACGGAGGCGGCGCTCTCTGGCTCGGAACCTTAGACCAAGGTATCTACCGCATTCAAGGAAACAAGGTAGAGCACTTTCGCAGCTCGGATGGTCTATCGGGCGATGCTGTGGCGGGCCTCCTCCAGGATCGCGAGGGGAATATCTGGATTGCGACATCGAGGGGAATCGACAACTTTCATGACCTTCGAGTGGCCAGCTTTTCCACCCGGCAAGGGCTGAGCGCGGATCAGGTCAACTCCGTTCTCGCTTCGCGGGATGGCACCGTGTGGATTGGAAATTATAACTTGGATGTTCTCCGGTCGGGCAAGGTCACTTCCATTCAGCCACGGAACGGTTTACCGGGGCGAGCGATGACATCGTTGCTGGAGGACCGGGCCGGCCGGCTTTGGGTCGGTGTCGACCAAGAACTGTCGGTCTATGAGCGGGGAAAGTTTAGAAAGCTTCAGACGCGTGATGGCGGTCCCGTAGGCGCCGTTCGTGCAATGACCGAAGATGTCGATGGCAGCATCTGGGCCGTGACAAACACCACCGCAAACCGTCGTCGGCTTTTGCACATACAGGATCTCAGAATCCGTGAAGAGATCTCGTCCCCTCAATTGCCACCCACAAACACGCTTGCTGCTGATCCGCACGGTGGTGTCTGGCTAGGCTTTGCGAGCGGTGGCTTGGCCCGATACCGAGATGGCCAAATGGAATTCTTCACTCTAAATCAAAGCCCTCATGATGGCCCAGTCCACGGCCTCCTTGTGAATTCCGACACTTCGGTCTTGGCAGCGACGACGTCGGGACTTGTCGGATGGCAAAACGGGAGAGTGCAGAGTCTGACGGTGCGGAATGGCCTTCCTTGCGACGTCATATACGCCCTCATCTCTGACAGGAAAGCTAGCCTTTGGCTTTACGCGGCGTGCGGACTTATTGCGATCCCAAATGTGGAGCTGCAACGATGGTGGAAATCGCCCGATGCGACGGTAAAAACCAGGCTCCTTGACGTGTTTGACGGCGCCCAGCCTATGTCTACTCCGTTCCGGCCAAACGCATCCCAGTCTCCGGACGGACGATTGTGGTTCGCAAATGAAAACGTCGTCCAAATGATCGATCCGGCTCACTTGGACGGCAATCCTATACCGCCGCCGGTGCACGTTGAAGAGATTATTGCCGACCACAAACCCTATGCGCCGCGAGACGGCCTGCGCCTTCCTGCCCTGACTCGTGATCTCGAAATTGCCTACACGGCGCTCAGCTTCGTAGCCGCTCAGAAGGTGCGCTTTCGCTACAAGCTGGAGGGGCACGATCCGGAATGGCAAGATCCTGGAACACGGCGTCAAGCGTTCTACTCCAATCTTCGCCCGGGCAATTACCGCTTTCGCGTGATTGGGAGCAACAACGACGGCGTCTGGAACGAGGAAGGTGCAACTTTGGCCTTCAGCGTGGCTGCGGCTTGGTACCAGACCTCGTGGTTTCGTGGGGTCGCTCTGGCCGCTTTCCTGGCATTGCTCTGGGGGGTCCATCGACTCCGAATCCAGCAATTGCGGCGTCAGGAAAGGAAACTTCGGGATGTCATCGAAACCATGCCGACATTTGCCTGGACGGCCTTGCCCGATGGCTCCGTCGACTTCGTCAATCACCACTGGCAGGAATACACGGGTTTGTCCTCCGACAGAACAGCTGGCTCAGGCTGGCAAACCGCCGTTCACGCGGCAGACTTGAAGCGACACGCGGAGAAGTGGCGCGTGTCTCTGGCGACCGGCGAGCCCTTCGAAAATGAGGTGCGCTACCGGCGGGCTGCGGATGAGCAATATCGCTGGTTTTTGTCTCGAGCCGTGCCGCTGCGAGACCATCACGGCAAGATCCTCAAATGGTACGGTATCTCGACCGACATCGAAGATCGCAAGCGTGCTGAAGAAGAGCGCGAGAGACTAAGGGCAGACCTCGCGCATGTAAACCGGGTCAGCATGCTGGGAGAGCTGGCTGCCTCGGTGTCGCACGAGTTGAAGCAACCGATCACGGCAGCCTTGACAAACGCGAAGACTTGCTTGCGCTGGCTTAAACGGGAACAGCCCAATGTGGATGAGGCGATTGAAGCGACAAGCAGAATCGTGAATGACGGGACTCACGCGACCGACATCATCGAACGTTTGCGTTCGCTGTACAAGAAGTCTCCTCCACAACGTGAACTGGTCGAGATAAACGAAATCATCCGCGAAATGGTCGAACTGCTGCGCGCCGAGGCCAACCAATATGCGGTCTCAATCCGCACCAATCTTGTTGCCGATCTTCCCAAGATCACAGCAGACCGGGTGCAACTGCAGCAGGTGTTCATGAACCTCATCCTCAACGCCATTGAGGCGATGAAAGAAACAGGTGGGGTCCTAACGGTCAAGACGCGACTGGGCGAGGATGGTCAACTGTTGGTCTCGGTCAGCGATACCGGCATGGGTTTGCCCAAGGGAAAAACCGAGCAGATCTTTGAGGCGTTCTTTACCACCAAACCTCAAGGCAGCGGCATGGGGCTATCCATCAGCCGTTCCATAGTCGAGTCCCATGGTGGCCGTTTGTGGGCCACGGCGAACAACGGACGGGGCACAACGTTTCATTTCACTTTGCCGACGGCAGCCGAAACCCTGCAAGTGCCCGCAACCGGAACGTGATTCGGAGCCCCTGCGACTTGCAGCCTATGGCCCCGCTTCGATCGGCAGAGAAATCGCCTCGCCAACCATGACCGGCGTGTCGCCATGCCCGCCCTCCAGATCAATCGTCACCGTCACGCAACTTTGGATTGGGTCCCCGATTTCTCCAGATGTCCCCCAAATTGATATCGCATCGCCGATAAGACCTTGTTGGCGAAGTCAGCCTCACCCCGAGAACTGAAGCGCTCGTAAAGCGCGGCGGTGAGAACTGAAGCTGGTACCGCTTCGTCGATGGCAGCTTTGATCGTCCAGCGTCCTTCGCCAGAGTCGGAGACATGGCCGGCAAACTTCGACAGATTCGGGTCCTGCAGCAGGGCCCCAGCTGTCAGATCCAGCAGCCAAGAAGCGATCACACTTCCCCGACGCCAAACCTCCACGATGTCTCGCAGATTCATGTCGTATTGATAGTGTTCGGGAACGCGCAACGGCGTAGTCTCCGCATCGGCTGTGCGGTTGGCTTGTTTGCCGACATTGGCGCTGCGCAGAATAGAAAGCCCCTCCGCGTAGGCCGCCATGATGCCGTACTCGATTCCGTTGTGGACCATCTTTACGAAATGACCGGCGCCATTTGGTCCGCAGTGCAGGTAACCTTGTTCGGCTGTACCGTCGATTTTGTCCCTGCCTGGAGTGCGGGGAATATTGCCGGTCCCCGGAGCGAGCGCAGCGAAAATTGGATTGAGCCGCTGGATGGCCTCGGTCTCGCCCCCAATCATCATGCAGTAACCCCGCTCCAGCCCCCATACACCTCCGCTGGTTCCCACATCAACGTAGTGGATCTTTTGCAGGGCAAGTTGCTTTGCACGCCGAAGATCATCGACGTAATATGAGTTGCCCCCATCAATAAGGATATCCCCCGCCTCGAGATGAGGTAAAAGATCGGCGATCGTGTCATCAACCGCCGCCGCCGGGACCATCAACCAGATTGCTCGTGGTCTCTCAAGTTTCTTCACGAGGTCTTCGAGCGACGTGGCGCCGATCGCCTGTTCCTTAACGAGCTCGTTCACCGCTTGTGGTGATCTGTTGAACACCACGCAGCTGTGACTCTTGCGAATGAGTCGCCGCACCATGTTGGCTCCCATCCTTCCAAGACCGATCATGCCTATTTGCATAGTTATCTCCATAAACCTGTGGTCTGGGCTCTGAACCTACGGCGTGGCGCTCTTCCCTACCTGAACGCGCCATATGCCTTAGCTCCTTCCATTTGTTTAGTCCGGCCGTCGACACTCTGTGCTTCTCGCTGGCAATACAAGAACAAGCGATGCGTGCAAAGGGGGCATTTGAAACTGGTAGAACACCGGTTCATCTGAACGTTTCACTATCTGGAGCATCCGCTTAAGGGATTCGAAAAACCTTCTGCATCGTCGGAGAGGCCTCTCTCGTCGGAGTGAAGACACTGAAAATCCTTCTCGATTAATAGAGCCGGATCGCTGTCATCGCGGGGGTTAAGGGAAAGTGAGATCTGGTCAGAGGCTGCCCATCTTCGGGCTACCTCGATCCGCAGCAGAATGCGGATGCAGTCCTGCGGATACCGGGCCTGCATCACTTTGGACTGTGAGGAGATTCCCACCGTGTAGATCAATTTTGAATCCGGGCCAAATCGTGGCGATTCCGTGCACATACCCGTTTCCTGAAATTGCTCGACATCGGAACGGTTCAGTCGCAGACGCAGTGAGTCCTTGTGAATTCGGAGTTTCATTCAATCCTCCAATCGCCTGAATAGATATTGAAACGTTGGCCACGAAGGAAACCCAGCAAAGTCATCCCAAAACGTTGCGCTACCTCGACTGCGAGACTCGATGGCGCCCCGACAGCCACAAGAACCGGGATCGCCGCCATTACGGATTTCTGGACCAGTTCGAACCCTGCGCGCCCGCTGACCAGAATGAGTGAATCGGCAAGAGGCATCGTGCCATCGCGCAGAGCAAAACCAATCAACTTATCGACGGCGTTGTGCCTGCCGACGTCTTCGCGAAGGCCGAGCAAGGCTCCCTCGGGCGAGAAGAGCGCTGCAGCATGAATTCCACCAGTGCGGTCGAAGGTGTCTTGGGCCCGGCGCAGTAGATCGGCCAGACGATAGATGACGTCGGCGCGGAATTGCGGGCCAGACTGCCGCATTCGGAGTGCCGGGCGGACTTCAATCGCGCCCATGGCAAGCTTGCCGCAAACTCCACAGCTCGAGCTTGTGTAGAAGTTGCGACGGATGCGGCCGGCATCAACCTCAACCTCCCGCTTCAATCTGATTGTCACTCTATCGCCAGGGTTTCCAAAAGAATCATCACCGGACTCGGCGCGGAGTGACAGAATCTGATCCACGTCTTTGATAATCCCCTCGGTGAACAGAAAGCCTACCGCGAGATCCAGGTCTGAGCCGGGGGATCGCATGGTAATTGAGAGCGGGAAGCCGTTCAGGCAGAGCTGCAAGGGCTGTTCGATCGCAAGTAAATCGGAGCGCGGCGAGGAGGAGCCCCTCTCTACGGTCTGAATCGGAACGGCGATGGCATCGGCAGACACAGCCAGCTCCCAGCCAACGAGCACGTCGTCTTCCACTTGAGTGCTCCTCAAATTCCCTATGCCCAGAATCCATTCGCAAGAGCGTAGGGTATCCCCGACGTAGCCTATGTCCGCGGATTGACAGGGCGCCCCATTCAGACAGCCCTCGCTCGCATTCCGGAGGTCAGCCCACATGGTTTGTGTGTTAGCCCATGTATTGTCGCATGCGGTTTGCGACTCACGCTCTGGTGAGGCGCGGTGGGACACCCCCGCGAAGACGGCTCCCTCCCCTTCGGCTCGACCACCCGCTTTTTCCAAACAACTGAACTGTTGAACACGAAGCACTTCGTGCGCCACTCTCCTAGGCTTTAAGAACCAATAAAAACGAGCGATGGCGCGAGCTCCGCCAGCCATCGTCCAATCGGAATCCGGATACGTGTCCTCGGGCGGACACCAAACGCTTTCGCGCGCACCCACTTTCAGGCGAAAAGAATGGGAAGCAGTAAGCATTTTGTCTGGGATCGATCACGAAGATTTGGTGAGAAGGTTTCTATTACTCACACTTGAAGGAGACGTCAAATGGCAAATAAGCAGATGGTTAGGGTGTCCGGTCAGAGGGATTTTCGCATTCAGAGAGCCGTTCAGGTTCTGCAGAACGACTCATTTCGGACAGTCCCGGCCCGCTTCGAGACTGAGTCATCTATTTAGAGATGATATCAGCGTCAATCTAAAATATTACCGTTTGGATTGGCGCCTGCAGATGTGCTGAAATGCTTTTATCCACTGACAAGCCCGTTAAGGAATCGCATACTCGGCGGGCTACCGTCACTGCTCCAGCTTCG
>Ga0070716_100000749_pt1 | contig 13903 bp, 14 predicted proteins | sample LARL112metaG_FD_71395 | JGI IMG/M metagenome (GOLD analysis project Ga0070716, IMG submission 71395) | Corn, switchgrass and miscanthus rhizosphere microbial communities from Kellogg Biological Station, Michigan, USA - LAR L11-2 metaG | ecosystem: Host-associated > Plants > Roots > Rhizosphere... | reverse complement strand
TGTGATCGTCCCGTCGAAGCTGCTGGAGAAGGCGCAGTATGCGGCGCACATCATTCGTCCACGGTTGCAGGCGCAGCTGAAGAAATTCCTGATCGCGTCCAGGAATCCGCGAGCGCAGGCGACGTGGAAGAAGCCTCATGGATTGGTGTCGCTGGATCCGGATTTCGATATCACGCAAGGCTGGAAGATCGATCGAACCGTTCCTGCGGTTTCGCAGTGGCGCGGCGGGACTCGTGAGGGACAGCGTCTGCTGAAAGAGTTTGTCGATCACAAGCTGCAGGGATATGGCACGCAACGCAATAAGCCGGAGAAGGACGGCACCAGCCGGCTGTCGCCCTACTTGCACTTCGGACACATCAGCCCAGTGACGGTCGCGCTGGCGATTGAGAAGTCAGAAGTCCCGAAGGCCGACAAGGAAGCTTTCCTGAACCAGATCACCACTTGGCGAGAACTGTCAGTGAACCTGGTTCGCTTTAATCCTGATTACGACAATTTCGAGTGCGGAGAGCCTTGGGCTCATCGCACGCTGGCTAAACACGCCGCTGATCACCGGCCTGTCCTCTATACCGAGTGGCAGTTGGAACGGGCAGAGACTCACGATCCGTTGTGGAATGCGGCGCAGATGCAGATGGTCACAACGGGTTGGATGCACAATTACATGCGCATGTACTGGGCGAAAAAGATTCTGGAGTGGAACCGTTCTCCGGCGGAAGCATACCGAATTGCTGTGCGCCTCAATGACAAGTACGAGCTCGACGGGCGCGACCCGAACGGCTACGCGGGGATTGCGTGGGCGATCCTGGGAAAGTTCGACCGGCCATGGTTCGAACGGCCCATCTTTGGGCAGATTCGCTATATGTCAGGTGAGAGCACGGGTAAGAAATTCGACAGCAAGAAATACATTCGGCAGAATCTGTCGTCGGAGTTGGCGTTCGCGAAGAGTTAGACGCAGCGTTGTTCATTCGGCGACCGGGAGGCAAGAAAAAAGGCGTCCGAGATTCGGACGCCTTTCTAATTCCCTGACTGAGTGAACGAGTTCCTGTTCGCTAACGGTTGGGTTTATCGTTCTTCCGCTGCTCGTCCTGCTTCTTTTTATCCTCAGGCGATGGCTGATGCGGTTGAGGTTGAGGTTGAGCGGGATGCGCCTGCGGTTGTGAATTTTGCGGCGGACGGTCGTTGGGGCGCCCGGCCGGCTCATTGCGCTGCGGCTCCGGACGATTGTTCGGCTGAGCTGAGGGACGATCGTTGTGTGCCGGTGGCTCTGCCGGATGATTGTTGTTCGGCTGCGGCTGATTGGGCTCCGGACGGTTATTCGGCTGGGGCTGACTCGGTTCAGGCCGGTTGTTCGGTTGCGCCGAAGGACGATCGTTCCGTGCCGGCGGCTCTGCCGGACGATTGTTGTTCGGCAGTGGCTGATTCGGCTCTGGACGATTCGGCTCCGGCCGATTGTTCGGTTGGGGCTGATTTGGCTCTGGACGATTGTTCGGTTGCGCGGAAGGTGGACGATCATTCCGCGTCGGTGGCTCTGCCGGACGGTTGTTGTTCGGCTGCGGCTGGTTGGGCTGAGGACGGTTCGGCTCCGGCCGATTATTCGGCTGTGGCTCATTCGGTTCGGGCCGGTTGTTCGGTTGAGCCGGTTGGTTATTCGGACGATTAGGTTGCGCCGGGTTCGCGCCCGGGCGTTCGTTTCCGGCTGGCGGATTACCCGGCCGATTCGCTGGCTGATTGGCTGCGGGATTGGCGGGCTGGCCGCCGGGCCGTCCCATGGTGGGGGTCGCGGGCTTTCCAGGAGGAGCCTGCTTGACCATCGGATGCGCCGCAGCGGGATTACCTACCGGACGCAGTTTCGCCATCTCCTGGCGAGCAAGCGGTTGTCCTGGATGCGCTGCCAATGCCTGTTGCCGAGCGGCGAAGGGCACGGGCGGCGGCGGCGCAGCTGCCTTTGCGACAACTTGGCGATTGGCCACCGCAGCCGGAGGCGCTGCCACACGGTTCGCCGTATTAGCGCGCGCTCCGAGTACTGCATTGGAAGTTGGCGCAACTGCCACCCTCGCGTTGACTGGCGCGGCGGCAATCTGACGGGCGTCCATGCGCACTGCCGATCGAGATACGGGTTGGGCGCTGGCAAAGGAATTTTGCGGAACGGCTGTGACCGCACCATTCACCGTCTTGTTGACGTAGGTGACGTTATTGATGGTCGTGTTCTTGTTAATGATCGTAGTGTTATACACATTCGTCACCGTGGTTTGGTTCACGGTGGTATTGCTGACGTTCACGCGATTGACGTACCCACGGCTCACCGGATAGGACGGCACATACACTTCTCGCGGCCCCAACGGGAACCAGCCCACGTTGCCACCGAATCCGCCGGGACCTCCGCCGACAAATACGACAAGAGCGGGCGCGTACACCGGCCGCACTGCCGCCGGTCCGGGGATCCATCCCCAACGTCCACGGATCGAAGCCCAACGGCCGTAGTGAAATGGCGCGTAGCCCCAGGGTTCGTCATCGACCCAGGTCCATCCCCAAGGATCAATCCAGGCCCAGTGGCCATCACGATAAGGAGCCCATCCGGCGTTCACATGTGGGTACCAGACATTGCCGTAGCCGGGATCCGGGCTCCAATCACCGTTCTGATCCAGATCTTCGTAGCCGACCATGTCGTGAGAGACGTATCTCGCGGACGGCGAATTCTCATACCGACGGTCTCGTGTGTCGATCCAGTTATCGAAATCGTCAGAGCCGCGCAAGTCTTCCACCTGGGCTCTCAAGGTGTCAGTCCCTTCGAAGGTGGCGCGCTGTCCGGCATGAACGGTATAGGTTTGCCCGTTGCCGGTGGATTCACCTTCTCCCTGGCGTACGCTCACAACGGTGTAGCTTCCATCTTCGCTGGCTTCTACGCGGTATTGGCCTGGTTGAGAGATGGAGAAGGCTTGGTTCGGCGTATCGATCTCAAACACGTCGTCGCGATCCAGATGGCGGACGCGAACGCTGACAGCACCTGAACTTAACTGAATTTGAACTGTGCGGTCGTCGAGATTTAGAAAAGAGATGCCGGTATTGCTGTTCAGATCAATGACAGCCGAACCGAGACTGAGCTCAGCGCGCGAGTCTTTGTCGGCCCATACTTTATCGCCCGTTGTCATCGGCCGATTGCGAACCGCTTCCACCCACTCTGACTCGCCGGCGGGCTGGAACGAAATGGATCCTTCAATTTGACCGAGGCGGGCGACGCGACTCGGCGGATCATCCTGATCTGGCTGGTCCTGCGCGACGGCCCGCTGCAGCAGCGCTGTAGTCACCATCGCCAGCGCCAGCAGGGCGATTGTTCGACGCAGATTTTTCGTAAGTTGTCTCATATGCGATGCCATCCTTTGCAAGCATTCAACTTTCGACCGGCTCCTGCCGGGCGGTTGACGACCCAGTCCGGGCTGCAATCTTTCCGTGCAAGCTTCGGACGTAGACCCGGAACATAAGATGCGTTTGGAGACGAGTACGCCCCTACAGCAGAAACCCGATGGTTCATTCTCGGTCCTCGGGGCCACTACCACAAGCACACGAAAGGGTACGGACGTTCGTGCTCGCGCTGGGATCGCAGCGAACTAGACGCGTTGAGTAGCTTGACCTCACACGGTCCGAGCAACTGCAATGCGAGCGCTGATCGTGCGGCTCTCTTCGGAGTTTTCTCTGAGGTCGCCGGTTCGCTACGGCTTTGCCGGAAAGATTCCCTCCAGCGGTTTGGCGCGCTGCTCCTCGAGTTCGGGGTGAGGCAACGGTTTGCGGGGAAGCATGCTGTCTCGTTGCGCGGTGTTGTAAAGGAAGACTGCCATCACCGTGGCGGCTTGCTTCATATCTTCCTCGGAAAGGCGCTCGTAGGTGTCCAGATTGGAGTGCGCGCTGCGGGTTTCATAGTCTCGCGGATCCTGGATGAACTGGAAGCCGGGCAGTCCGACTTGATCGAAGGGAACGTGATCGGTCGATCCCGTGTTGCGCATCGTCACGGTGGTAAAACCAAGGTCGCTGAGAGGAGCAACCCGCTGTTCGAAGATCGCGGCTACAGGGGCGTTACCTTCGGCAAAGATGCCGAGAAATTTGCCGCCGCCGTTGTCGGTATTGAAGTAGGCGTCGAACTTGGCATGGTCAGGTTTGAGTGTGACCGGTCCGCTCTGCTGGCGAAGGAACTGGGGTACGACCCGCCCCACAGACCAATGCGGATGGTGCGTCGCGACTGGATGTTGAGGGCGCGCAGGATGCGCATGGCTTCGAGCGCGATGATGGAACCAGCCCCATCATCGGTGGCTCCGGTGCCGGCAATCCAGCAATCAAGATGGCCGCCGACCATGACTACCTGGTCCTTTAATGCAGGGTCCGTGCCGGGGATCTCAGCGATGACATTGCTTCCGGGTTCATGCTCACCGAAAAACTTGGTGCTGATATTTACCCGCAGAGATACGGGAACGCCATGCGAAACGAGGCGGTGCATGCGACCGAACGATTCACTGGTGATGACGGCCGAAGGAATCGCCTGCTTGTGCTCGGGCCGGTAGACGAACCAGCCAAGCGAGACGTTGGTGTCGTCGTGAAGCACTCCACCGGAGCCTCCGGCACGGAGCACGGCGATGGCATGCTCGTCGGCAAAGAAGTATCCGACCTTCTCCAGGAATGCGCTCTCTTTGAAAAGCTTCTCCCACAAGGCAGGGTCGCTCGGCAGCACGTGGCTGTCGTTCTGGTCACCATCGAGCGGATAAGAACGGAAGTGCTCGAGTCTAGCCTGGTCGTAGTGCTCCAGGGGATTCGAAGGGTTGGGATTGATCTTTGGCGCGTCGCCGTATAAGGATAATCTTTCCCGCGAGCTTACCCTTCCAGGCATCGAAGTCTTTCTCCTCTTTGAGAGGAGGGACGGCGATCACATCACCGGTGGCATCACTAACCGTGGCGGGCGACCAGGGAGTGGCTTGCGCCAGAATCGTGGAGGTGCCGGGAGCGGTCATCTGCACCGAAGTCCCGATCTGCTGCCATCCCATGCCAAACTCTCCCCATGATTCGGTGTGCGGATTGGACGCACCCATCCGGCGCAGTTGCTCAAGCGACCACTCCTCTGCTTTCGCAAAATCAGGCGAGCCCGTGAGGCGCGGGCCAACGCCGTCGAAGAGGCCGCTGGCGTATTCCATGATGTGCGAGTGGTTGATACCCTCATCGCGGATGCGGGCGATGGTCTCGAGATCGAGCGTCTCGGCGGCGGGCTGGGTTGCGGCGGGTAATGCTTTCGGCTTTTCGGGGGCGAAGCTGCACAACGAGACCGCGAGGAGAGCGGAAATTGCAATTTTCATGGCGCGTCGATAATACTGCAATCCCGCGTGAGCCCTTCAGTGCGGCTCCGGCCCGGGACCACCCTGATCATCATTTGACGCCTTCTTTTCTTCTTTGGCCTGGCGCACATACTGCCGTGAGGGACGCAACATCGTCTCGACTTCCAGCAACCCGCGACCCAAGCCTCGCGAGTAGTTCTTGAAGACGCCGCGTTTCTCGAGTCTTCGGGACATCCATAGGACGGCGGCGATGGCGGCCAGAGTCGCGACAGCCACAGCCTTGCCGATCCAAGTCGCGTCGAAGATGTGCATACGGAATCCTAAAACGCCTTGGCGGAATCCAGCAGGATCGTCACCGGGCCCTCGTTCACGAGTTCGACTTGCATCATCTCCTGGAAGCGTCCCGTCTCGCAGCGCAGGCCTGCGGCGCGAACGCGATCGACAAAAAATTCGTAGAGACGGCGGGCTTCGCCGGGAGGAGCCGCCGCGTCGAATGACGGCCGCTTGCCGCGCCGCACATCTCCATAGAGCGTGAACTGCGAGACCACAAGCAGGCTCCCGCTCACGTCTTGGACGCTGCGATTCATCTTCCCGTCAGAATCCTCGAAGATGCGAAGGCCCACGATTTTCTCAGCCAGATAGGTTGCGTCATTCTCGGTGTCTTGCAGACCGACGCCCAGCAGCACCAGCAGTCCGAGGCCGGTCTCGCCGCTAACCCACTCGTTGATGGTCACCCTGGCGCGACTGACGCGCTGCACGACGGCACGCATACGCTTCCTCGGTTCAGCGGCCCGCTTCCGCCAGAATCGATTCATGTCCGGCAACGCACAGCCAGCGGCCGTCACGATACGCATAAACATCGGTGAAGCGCACCTTGGCCACGACCTTGCCCTGCGCGTCCACGGCCGTCGCTAAGCCACGGATGTAGCCGAAGTCGCCATTCACGTGCGGCTGGAGGTCCGAAAGTTCGTGGTGGACGGCGGCGTGGGCGGCTGCCTTGGTGAGAGTGGTGGCCCGGTTGGTGAGCATGCCATCGGGGCCCGCGTCCTCGAACTCGTCGGCCAGAATGCAGCCGAGAGTGGTGGTATCCCGGTTCTCCAGGGAGCGTGCCCAGGTCTGCTCGATCTGAACCAGGGCGCTGCCGTCCTTCACCTGGCCGGTGGGACACGTCGCGGCACCCGCCAGCGGGCAAAGCAGCACAATCCACAACACATATTTCACGCGATACCCCTTTCAAGTTACGGAGTTGGACGAACCATCATACCCGGTCAGCGCTTCATCGCAGGCCCGTCCAACGTTTGACCCCGGCAACACAATGCCTTTAGGATTTAGGTGTGCAATCCCAAGTCAGCCGAGGCCTCGCCGAAATGGGCAGGGCCCTTCCTTTACACTAATTCACCGGGACAATTACACTACACACTTCGCCTTTTTTCGTATCGCTGTGCGTGAAGATGACGGAATGATGGAGGGCTGAAGCCCGACCAGCAGACATTGATCAGCCGACAAGAAGAGCTGCGATTGCGCAACTTAAGAACCGAATACAAATCTAATCGAAGTAAACGAGGAGACACATGGCAGCCGTAGACGAGAAAGTAAAGCAGATTATCGTGGAGCAGTTGGGAGTGGATGAAGGAGAAGTCACCTCCAGCGCGTCGTTCGTGGACGATTTGGGCGCCGACTCGCTCGACACCGTCGAACTGGTCATGGCGTTCGAAGAAGCTTTCGACATCGAAATTCCCGACGAAGATGCGGAGAAGATTCGCACGGTACAGGATGCGGTGGACTATATCGGCAAGCACGCGAAAGCGGGGAAATAGTTGGGACGCAGGGTCGTAGTTACAGGTCTTGGCTTGATCTGTGGCGTGGGCAATTCCACCGACGTCGTGTGGAAGGCCCTGCTGGCAGGCAAGAGTGGAGTGGGGCGCATCACGGGCTTCGACGCCAGCGCGTTTGCCTGCCAGATCGCTGCCGAGGTAAAGAACTTCGACCCGCTGAATTTCATCGAGAAAAAAGAAGTCAAGAAGATGGGGCGCTTCATTCATGTGGCCATCGCGGCCGCCGATGAAGCGATGAAGATGTCGGAGCTGAAGATCACGCCCGAGAACGACGAACGCGTCGGCGTTCACATTGGGTCGGGCATCGGAGGATTCGACATCATCGAGCGCGAACATACTGCGCTGATGGAAGGCGGACCGCGCAAGATCTCTCCCTTCTTTATTCCTGCGGCAATTGTGAATCTGGCGGCGGGCCAGGTTTCGATGCGCTACGGCGCCAAGGGACCGAACGAGGCAACCGCGACGGCCTGCACCACGAGCGCACATTCCATTGGAGATTCGTTTCGCATCATCCAGCACAACGATGCCGACGTGATGATCGCCGGCGGCGCGGAAGCGGCGATTACGCCTATGGGCGTAGGTGGATTCGCGGCCATGCGCGCTCTTTCGACTCGGAACGATGCGCCGGAGAAGGCGAGCCGCCCTTGGGATCGCGATCGTGATGGTTTTGTCATTGGTGAGGGCGCAGGCATTTTGATCCTAGAAGAACTGGAATTCGCCCGTAAGCGGGGCGCTCGCATTCTCGCGGAGATCGCGGGATACGGCATGAGTGGCGACGCCTACCACATGACCCAGCCCGCACCGGAACACGAAGGCGGATTCCGCGTCATGCGCAATGCGGTGCGCGATGCCGGCGTAACTCCCGACGTAGTCGGCTATGTGAATGCTCACGGCACTTCGACGCCGATTGGCGACACTCTCGAGGCGCACGCCATTCGAAACTTCTTTGGCGATCGCAAGATCGCCGTGAGTTCTACCAAGTCCATGACCGGTCACCTGCTGGGCGGCGCCGGAGGACTCGAGGCTGGCATCACCGTGCTGGCGTTGCGCGACCAGATTCTGCCTCCGACGATCAATCTCGAAAATCCTGATCCCGATACCGTAGGCATGGACTTGGTTCCCAACCAGGCGCGCAAGGCGGAAATCGAATACGCCATGTCGAACTCATTCGGCTTCGGCGGGACCAACGGCGCACTGCTGTTCCGCCGCTGGAATGAATAAAACTTCGCTTAAGTCTTTCGCATCTGATTTTGAGCTCGCTCCAAACCCCTGATTTGGCGCGGCTTTTGGCCGTAATGTCCTCTCTCCTGCAGACTCCGAAATAGTAACGACACTTTGGTACTTCGCGCGTTGACCCTTTGTGTCTTTTCAACTCTGGGGAACGCCTCCACAATGGTTTTCGAAAGTGGAGTCTTCCCCAAAGCCTATGGATAAAGCTTTCGCTATGCCCTTCGCTCCCTCTCCAATTCCAAGAAAAGCCGCCGCCCGCACCGCGCTCGTGGGCTTGAATGAGCCAGCCCGTGCACTGCTGTCGGAAGGATTTCGACAGTTCGGCATTGAAACCGTAGTCGTGACCGCCAACGCGGCCGAGCGGTTGAAGAAGGAAAAGTTCGAAGCTTGCGTGATGAGCCTGGCCGAGGGCGCCGAGGCGGTGATGGAAGCGGCTCGCTCATCGCCATCGAACAGCCGCTGCATCATTTACGGAATCGGCGGGAATGCGCAGGAAGCGATGCGCTATTCCAAATACGGTATCAACGCCATGTTCAGCGAACCGCTGGAGCGGCCGGCTGCGTTGAAGCTGATCCGCGCCACGCGAATGCTGGTGCTGCACGAGTTCCGGCGCTATGTGCGGATTCCCGTGATGACCGAGGTCTCGTTGGTCGGTGACGGGCGGCGGGTGGCCGCGAGCAGTATCGAAATCAGTAGTGGCGGCATGTCGATCAAGAGTGCGGAAGACTTTTCGATCGGAACAAACGTCGAGATTTCTTTCGCTTTGATGACGTTGCCCCGCGTCAATCTCAAAGGCTACGTCAGCTGGCGCAAACCCAAGTCTCTGGGAGTGCGATTCGATGCCGCCGACGATCGGCGACAGAAGATCAAGACCTGGATCGACTCTTATCTCGAGAACTGAGTCGCCGCGAGATTCCGATTACAATAACGTGGTGCCAGAGGCCAGCACCCGCAATGAGGTAGTGCCGCCGCTACCTCCGATCGACCCACAACGCTATACGCTTCGCCAACGCATCGTCCTGCGCCTCATCATCTGGGCCGGTACGTGGGTCATTCGACTAATCGGTTCGACGCTGCGCGTCGCGATTTCCTACGAAGAGGGCGCGCAGCAGACGCGCGAACAGCGTCCATTGGTGGAATCGTTCTGGCACTCCTGCATGATCCCCGCAACCTACATCTGCCGCGGGATGGGCGTGCGTGTGATGAGCAGCAACAGTTACGACGGCGAGTACATGGGCAGGATCATCGGCAAGTTCGGATTTCTGGCGGTGAAGGGATCCAGCAGTCGCAACGCCGTGCGCGCCTTGCTGGGGCTTCGCCGCGCACTGGAAGAAGGCTGGACGGTGGCCTTTACGCTCGATGGTCCACGCGGTCCGCGACACAAGGTGAAACCCGGTCCAGTAGCTCTGGCGCGATCGACAGGCATTCCGATGAGCATGTTTCACGTGGCAATCGACCGGGCCTGGGTTCTGAACTCGTGGGACCGCATGATGATCCCGAAGCCGTTCTCGCGGGCGCTGCTGCGGTTCGGCAAACTGATTCATGTGCCCGAAGACGCAACCGAAGGAGACTTGGAGCGCTATACCGCGGAACTACAGGCCGCGCTCGATCGGGCGGTCGAATTTGCAGAAGTGAATGTGAAGCAGGTGGGGACACCGGAATTTCCCTATGTGAAGATTCCAAACAGAGCGATTTAGATCCTCTGTGTACTCTGTGTCCCCTGTGGTTGAAGCTCTTTCCAAGAGCTACTCGAGGGTTGAGCCCAGACCCTGATACTTGTATTTCTTCCCGTCCCAAAAAATGACGGAAGACATGTTCTCGCCCTCGCCCTTTTCTTCCATGTAAATTCCGAGGATCGTTCTCTTCTTGATGGTGAGCCTTTTCACGACCAGGGTCTTGAACGGCATGTTGATGAGAAGGAACTTGGCCTTGGGAGTCTCGGCGCGCCAGTCATCTTTTTCTGCGCCGTGAATGATGAGCAGGCTGACCCCGCGGCGTTCCGGTTCGTCAGATGCAAACGTAGATGTAACCTTCACGTCGCTGTAGCCGAGAAAACTGTCATAGGGATCCGCAACGACGAAGCTGTATTCGTCCTTGTCGGCCATCGGGTTCTTGCATCTCGCGGCGACGACAAGGTCGTCGATGCCGTCCCCGTCCATGTCGGCCACGAACTGCGGCGGCCCGGGAAGCAGCGAACAGTTATCACCAAACTGCTTGTGGATCAGCTCGTCGGTCACCGCAGGCGACGGAGTCTTCGCATGAGCCGGCGGCGGAGGCGGTTGCTTCTTCTCGGCGGACGCAGCGAGCGTCAACAAAAGAGCAAGCGCAGGAAGGAGGAGTAATTTGCTGGACGACATGGGTTTACTGTAGTCCGGATTTGCGCTCGATGGTAGAGACAGACTAGTGACGGAGGTAACTATAGACCGTCGGAAGCACAGTTCGCTGCCCTAACTTCGGAAGTGCTCCCAACCGCGCGGCTTGAGTTCCTGAACCTGATGGGGGCCGGTCCGAAGAAAGATCTTTCGCGAGCGGATGATCCTGCCGATCTCGGTCAACGGAACTCCATCGATCTGCTTCGGAACGCGCTTCCCGGGTCGCACAGTAAAAAGCAGTTCGTAGTCCTCCCCACCGTGCAAGGCTAAATCGAGATTCACCTCGCGTTCCAGCTTGCCGACTCTGGCGCGAGGTATTCGCGAGGCGTCAACTTCCGCCCCGATGCCGCTCTCCTCGCACAGATGGGCGAGGTCGGTGGAGAGCCCGTCGCTAGTGTCGATCATGGCCGCCGCCAAGCCCTTCCCGCGAAGGATGCGTCCGATTTGGATCCGCGGCTCAGGATAAAAGTGCCGGGGGTAGTCGCGCGCCGTCACCTTCTTCTTACGCTTCGTCATTTGCTGAACGGCAGCGGCCGAGCCGCCAAGCTCTCCGCTGACGAAGATGCGGTCGCCGACCCGAGCACCCGACCGCAGCAGGGCCTTTCCTTTGGGGACGGCCCCGACCACGACGATGTCGGCGAGGATTCCGCCAGGCGACTGGGCAGTGTCGCCTCCGGCAAGGCTGACGCCAAATCGTGTTGCCAGACCGATCAAGCTGCGTGCGAAGCGCGCAACCCAGGCTTGAGGCAAGTCCCGAGGCAACGCCAACGAGAGGAAGGCCGCGAGGGGCTCGCCACCCATGGCGGCGATGTCGCTGAGTCCGCGCGTCAGGCAGCGATGTCCAACGGATTCGGGCGGATGCCAGTCACGCCGGAAGTGAATTCCCTCCAGGGAGAAGTCGGTCGTGACCAACGAGTCTTTCGCTGCCGGCACCCGCAGGATGGCGCAGTCATCCCCGATGCCAGCTACCACGACTCCGGGTGAAGGGCGGCGAGCCTTCCTGGCTCGGACGGGCCCCGCCATGCGACGAATCTGGGCAATCAGCGTTTTTTCCGGCACTGGCACGACGCCACCAATATAGCGGACAGGGACCCCTGGTGTTCCCGCCTGTGGCGAAAAGCCGCCTTGGAAAGCCTGCATGCCGGCCTCATCCAATTCCCTAAGTAATCTGTCCTAGTGGCGGCTACCTGGTTACCCGCCTTCAGTAACCGGAAATGGTGTTTCCCCTCGTTGACAGGGGGAACCCAGTTTGTTACCGTTAACCAGTCATTCACAATAACCTTTGGCCGAGCTAAGTTCTGCAAGTAGTTGAGATTGTAGACGAGAGTTTTCTTTCTCCCGGTCGTCAGTGGTAGAAGTAGGGCGCGAGAAAGTTTCCATTCCCAAGATGGGAGCGCAGCCCGAAAAAATCAGGTGGTCCGAACAGGCGTTTCGGCAACTAAGAGACTGGGCCTGGAGTTCCGGACCTGATGCTTCAATCTTTGCAGTTGTGATAGAGGAGCGATTTGCAGAAACGCTTTTACATCCTTTTCGTGGCCCGCGGGGATGACGGGCAGTTGCGTAAAATTTCCATCCCCGTGCATTACCTGTACGTGTTTGTGGTGGGCGCCGCGATTGGATTCCTGAGTCTTACCGGCATTGCCAGCTCCTACACCCGCATGCTGCTAAAGGTTTCTCGCTACAATCAGCTGCGAACCGAAAAAGATCAGCTCAAGGACAATTATTCGCGGTTGGAGCAGGTCGCCAAAGAGCGCGACGTGCAGGTAGCTTCCTTGGGCTCGATTGCCGGGGAAGTTTCGGCTCTTTACGGGTTGAAGGCTCAGCCGACGCTGGTGACGGCAACTGCCGACCAGATTCATGACGCAGACGTAACCTCTTCGCTCGACCAGTTGCATGCCCTGCGAACCTCTGCTCTGACGGGCGCGACCATGGTCGGCCTGACGATGGGCCTGACCCGCAACGCCACAACGGCCGACTGGTTCAAGGCGAATTCCGCCCCGAACCTATGGCCGGTCGAAGGCCAAGTGACGGGAAGCTTTGGTGAGCGGATTGATCCATTTAACGGGGAAGGTGCGTTTCATAGTGGCGTGGATATTGGCAGCAGCTATGGCGCCCAGATTATTGCTCCGGCCGACGGAGTCGTGACCCTGAGCGAGATCATGGGCGGATACGGCAAAGCACTTATGATCGACCATGGCAACGGCATCAGCACCCGCTATGGGCACCTGTCGGGCTATGCAGTCACCGCCGGACAATCGGTTCATCGTGGCGACGTGATTGGCTACGTGGGAGAGAGCGGACGCTCGACGGGACCGCACCTTCACTACGAAGTCCGCATCAACGACACCCCAGTAAATCCCTACAAGTACCTCCGCATCACGGTCGCGCACAACGGCGGCTTGTCCTCGGGAAGCTAGAAAACCGCTTTCAGCTAACAGCTTTCAGTCAAGATGCGGCAATATTGCCGTCTTGTAAGTCGGCTGGCATTCCTCGGGGCAGGCAGTCCTGCAGAACTGATGGCCGACAGCTGCTGCTAAGGCAACTGTAGATCGAGCCCGTAGATCTCGTGGGAACTGGTGTCGCGCACGGCAAGTACGCTTCCGTCGGGAGCCACGCCCGACCAGGTTCCCCACAAACCGCCGAAGCGAGACAGTCCCTTCCAGGAAAGAAACAGTCTTGATTGCGATTCTCCCAGCAGGAGCTTGTGCAGGGAAGGCTCCGCTGCATAGAAGCGCTCTATGTAAATCGACTTTCCATCTTTGGACCAGACCGGATATCCCACCGTTCCGTCCTCTGCCCGAAGCCAATCCGTCCATTTCCGGGTTTCGAAATCAAACAGCATCAGCTTCTTCGAATCCGAGGATAGTGCCGCCAGGTGACGGCCATCCGGAGACCAGCGCGGGCTGAACAGCCCACGGGAACCCGGAACCGTGGAAGTTTGCCGAGTCGCCAAATCGTAGGTTTGGATTTCAAGTTCCCCGAGGTCGATGCCGTAGGAAGGCCGCGCGAAGGCAATCTGTTTCGCGTTCGGCGACCAGGTGACATCATTTTCCTGGCGGTCCTGCGGCAAGAGTTCATGCGAACTTCCGCCATCCGGGGAGATCAAGTACACCTTCCACTGCTTGCCTTCTTCCAATCCAATGTAGGCGATCTGTTT
>Ga0070716_100000740_pt1 | contig 13935 bp, 9 predicted proteins | sample LARL112metaG_FD_71395 | JGI IMG/M metagenome (GOLD analysis project Ga0070716, IMG submission 71395) | Corn, switchgrass and miscanthus rhizosphere microbial communities from Kellogg Biological Station, Michigan, USA - LAR L11-2 metaG | ecosystem: Host-associated > Plants > Roots > Rhizosphere ... | reverse complement strand
ACTTCGTGCAGTTCGCGATCATCGTGTTGTTGTTCTGCACGGCGATCGCGGTGCCCGACGCGTCGGTGATGCTGCAGTTCAGCTGCCCGGCCACGCTCGTCGCGGTGACCGAACTGAGCGACACACCAGGGTCCAGCACCACCGTCTTCGCCCACGGCAGCGCCACGTTCACGTCGGTCTGCAGCGCTCCCTGCGAATCGGTGTAGATCACCGTCACCAGGTCGATGAGATTTCGGTTGCCGGTCACCCGGTAGGTGATCGTGTTCGGCGCAGGCGCGGGCCCGGGAGCGGGAGCCGCAGCGGTCGGCGCGGTACTGGGCGGGGCGCTTGCGGTCGGTGTCACGGTGGTGACGGTTTCCGGCGGCAACGACGCCGCGGGTGGCGGCGCCGATGGCGTGGTCGCGACCGGCGGCGCCGACGTGGTGGCGGCCGGTTGTGACGTGGTCGGCGCAACGACCGTCGTGGTCACCGAGCCGCTGTCGCCGCCGCCGAGGATGACGACCGTGCAGATCACCGCGACGAGCAGAATCGCGCCGGCCACGCCGGCGACCCAGATCCAGCGGCGATCGATCGGTTGATAGTCGTCGTAATCCTCGAAGTCGTCCTCGAGGGCTTGGTACTCGTCGTAGGGCTCGCGGTCGAGGCCGACGGTTTCGCCGCCGTCATCGCCATAGCTGGGAATCCGTTCGGTCGGGCTCAAGGAATACGGTGAATGTGCGGTGTATGGCCTGTTCATGCAATTATCCCGGTCGTTTCGTCCAATGCCGGGCCCGATGCTATCGAGACAGAAGTGACCAATGAGGTTGACGCGCTGGGGCTCTGATCACGGTCCGGACTCGGTTCGGTCGAGAATTCGCCCGGGCGCCCCGCATTGCGGTTTCGCTACTCGCACTGGGTTCTCGGTTCGCTAACCGCACTGGGTTCTCGGTTCGCTGACCGCACTGGGTTCTCGGTTCGCTAACCGCGAAGTGCCCGGGGCGGCATCGCACCACAGGCGTCCACTAGCCTTCTTGGCGAGAGCACACGAAGGAAAGGGTCCAGGCGTGGAGGTCAAGATCGGTGTCACCGACAGCCCGCGCGAGCTGATGTTCAACAGCGCGCAGACACCCAGCGAGGTGGAGAAGTTGATCACCGACGCGCTGAGCAAGGATTCGGGCGTCGTGGCCCTGACCGACGAGAAGGGCCGTCGTTTCCTGGTGCAGTCGGCGAAGATCGCGTATGTCGAGATCGGCGCCGCCGATGTGCGTCGGGTCGGCTTCGGTGTCGGCGCAGTCGGCTCGGAGGCCGTTAAGACCGGGTAAGGGGCACGTGCGACAGCCCGCCCCAGATGAACTGCACGGTGCCCTCCACGGCGTCGTCCTTGGATATCGGCCGGTCGGCGTTCAGCCAGTAGCGGGCCGAGTCGACGCTGATGCTCACCAGTCCGACCGCGATCATTCGTGCCCGGTGGGGTTCCAGGCCGGAGTCGTGGCTGATCAGGTCGAACACGGCGTCCGTGCACGCCTCGGTGGCCACCTTGACCTGCGCGGACACCTGCGGTTCGGTCACATAATCGTTCTCGAAGATCAGCCGGTAACCCTGGCTGTCGTGCTCGATGAAGTCGAAAAAGGCGTCCACGGCGGCTCGCACCCGCTGCCGGTTGTCGGTGGTGGTGCGCAGTGCCTGGCGCACACCAGAAACGAGGTTGTCGGCGTGCCGCTGCAGTACGGCGAGATAGAGCTCAAGCTTGGACGTAAAGTGTTGGTAGAGAACGGGTTTGCTCACACCCGCGCGGTCCGCGATCTCGTCCATGCCTGCCGCGTGGTAGCCGCGGTCGACGAAAACCTCGCTGGCGGCAGCCAGTAACTGTCCACGGCGTTCGTCCCGAGGGAGCCTATTCCCGCGCCGGCTCGCGCCGGAGACCGCGCCGCCGTTGGCCGGTTGTGCGCCCCGCCTCGCGGCGGTGTTGGCCAGATCGCTCATTGCGTCCTTCATCTGACTTCGTTTCGCAACGACACTACTACCGTTGCCACGGCGAGCGCGGATGCACGCCATCGTGCCCTGGCGCTGGCGCGCCGGAAGAGCAAGCTCAGCAGACTGTGCCATCCTGTTTCGGTGACCTACGACCCGGGGCGTCACGGGGGCGGTCGCGTACCCGTGTTGCGTGACGAGTGGCGAGAGCCATTGCGCGCACAACGCGACCCGATCGCCGAGGACTCCGGCCGCATCAGGTCGAATCGCGACGAACATCGCCGGGCACGCAAGCAGACGTGGCTTGGCCACTTCATCTCCACCTACGGCTGGCGGGCCTACGCGCTGCCGGCGTTGATCGCGCTGACCGGCGTCGTGGTGTACCAGACCGTCACCGGAACCAGCGTGCCCGCACCGATGGAGGCCGAGGGGCCGGTGCAGGGGCCGCCGACAATCGGCGTGGCCAGTACGCAGATCATCGGTGCGCCACCCAAGGGGCTAACGCAGTTCGATGTGAACCTGCCCACCGGGATCCTGCCCGACGGCGGACCGTTCACCGAGGCAGGAGCCAAGACATGGCACATCGTGCCCGGTACCACACCCAAGGTCGGCGAGGGCACCGCCAAGGTGTTCACCTACTCTGTCGAGATCGAGGACGGCGTCGACACCGCGAGTTTCGGCGGCGACGACGGATTCGCCCGGATGGTCAGCGAGACGCTGGGCAATCCCAAGAGCTGGACTCATAACCCGCAGTTCGCGTTCACCCGCACCGACAGCGGCACGCCGGACTTCCGGATCTCGCTGAGCTCGCCGATGACCGTGCGCGAGGGCTGCGGCTACGACATCCAGCTCGAGGCGTCCTGCTACAACCCGGCCTACGCCGACCAGCCCCGCGTGTTCATCAATGAGGCCCGCTGGGTGCGTGGCGCGGTGCCGTTCCAGGGCGACGTCGGCTCCTACCGGCAGTACCTGATCAACCATGAGGTCGGCCACGCCATCGGCTATCAGCGCCACGAGCCGTGTGGCGAAAACGGCGCACTCGCGCCGGTGATGATGCAGCAGACGTTCTCGACCAACAACAACGACGCCGCCCGCTTCGACCCGGATTCGGTCAAACCCGACGGCAAGACCTGCCGGTTCAACCCCTGGCCGTACCCGATCGCCTGAGCCCACGCCGCGGGGAAGCAGTGGGGTCTCGTTGCTGTTGATAGCAGTACCTGCTGTGATGGTCAGTAGAGAACAATCAAGGAGATTTCGGTGTCGACACCGTTGCCGCCGCTGGTAGAACCGGCGGCCGAATTGACGCGTGACGAGGTGGCGCGCTACAGCCGTCACCTAATCATCCCGGACTTGGGGGTGGACGGGCAGAAACGGCTGAAGAACGCCAAGGTGCTGGTCATCGGTGCAGGCGGGTTGGGCTCGCCGGCGCTGCTGTACCTGGCCGCCGCAGGCGTGGGCACCATCGGCATCGTCGAGTTCGACGTGGTCGACGAGTCCAACCTGCAGCGCCAGATCATCCACGGCCAGTCCGATATCGGCCGGTCCAAGGCGCAAAGCGCGCGTGACTCGGTCCGCGAGATCAACCCGCTTGTCGAGGTGCGGTTGCACGAGCTGCGGCTCGAGCCGGATAACGCCGTCGACCTGTTCAAGCAGTACGATCTGATCCTCGACGGTACCGACAACTTCGCGACCCGTTACCTGGTCAACGACGCCGCCGTGCTGGCGGGCAAGCCCTACGTGTGGGGCTCGATCTACCGCTTCGAGGGCCAGGTGTCGGTCTTCTGGGAGGCGGCACCCGACGGCGCAGCCGGGGAAAAACGGGGCCTTAACTACCGCGACCTCTACCCGGAGCCGCCGCCACCCGGCATGGTGCCGTCGTGTGCCGAGGGCGGCGTGCTGGGCATCCTGTGCGCGTCGATCGCGTCGGTGATGGGCACCGAGGCCATCAAGCTCATCACCGGTATCGGAGAGCCGCTGCTAGGCCGGTTGATGGTCTACGACGCGCTGGACATGACATACCGCACTATCAAGATCCGCAAGGATCCCGCCACTCCGAAGATCACCGAGCTGATCGATTATGAGGAGTTCTGCGGTGTGGTGTCCGAGGCAGCGGCAGAGGCCGCGGCCGACTCCACGATCACGCCGCGCGAGCTTCGCGAGCTGCTCGACTCCGGCAAGCCACTGGCGTTGATCGATGTACGTGAACCGGTCGAGTGGGACATCAACCGTATCCAGGGCGCAGAGCTGATCCCGAAGGCAGCGTTCGAATCGGGCGAGGCGTTGGCCAAATTGCAGGTCGACCGCACGCCGGTGTTCTACTGCAAGACGGGGGTGCGCTCGGCCGAGGTGCTCGCCATCGTCAAGAAGGCCGGCTTCTCCGACGCGATGCACGTGCAGGGCGGAATCGTCGCGTGGGGTAAGCAACTCGAACCCGACATGGTGATGTACTAACGGCCGGTTTAAGCGTGTCGACCGACCGTGGAGCCGGTTCGGCACCGCCCTTCTCGGGCGTCGTCGGTTCACGCCGATGGTGCGGAGTGAACGTCAGTTCCCGCGTCACCCGAGCTGGTTTCGTCGGCACGCCGGAGGTGCTGACCAGAGCCGTCTCGTCGGCGGGCATTGATGATCCGGCCTCCGTGCTTGGGGGTCCGGGGTTCGGGGGGCGAAGTTTGTGTCTCACCACAGCGGGCGAGGTTCACCGCGGCGTTGAGGTCACGATCCGACTTGTGGCCGCATTCGCAGGTGAACACGCGATCCGTCAATTGCAGTTCGCCCTTTCGGGTGCCGCATCGCCAACAGATCTGGCTCGACGGGTACCAGCGGTCAGCTTTGATGAGGGTGGCACCGTGCCATCGAGACTTGTAAACGAGCTGTCGAGCGAATTCGGACCAGCCTGCGTCGCTGATGGCTTGTGCAAGGCGACGGTTCCTCATCATGCCGGCAACGTTGAGGTCTTCCAGTACGAATCTGTCGTGAGTCTTGACGAGTTCGTTGGAGACCGAATGTAGAAAGTGCTGGCGGACATTACGGACGTGGTTGTGATGACGTGCCAGGCGGGCACGAGCATCGCGGCGGTTGTTCGATCCTTTCTTCTTGCGGGACAAGGATTTTGCCATTCGGCGTTGCTGCCTCATGGCGGTTGCCAAAGGCTTAGGCGGCCGATCGAATCTGGCGACCTCGCGACCATCGGCAGTCGCAGCCACGGCGAAGGCCGACAACCCGCGGTCCACACCGATCCAGCCAGCGTGATCGCCGTCGGATCTGGCAGGGTGCCGAGCTGCCGGGTGCAGCTCGGCAGCCTCAACATTGAGCGCCACCCACCACCGACCGGCACGATAACTGATTGTTGCGAACAAGATCTTTGCGCGCCCATTGCTCAGCATCCGTCGGAGTGGGCGGGTGTCGTTGTGGACTCGGACTGTCCCGATGCGAGGGAGCGTCACGGATCGCGCATGGGCCCCACCAACATAGATCAGGGGTTTGTCTCTCTTGGCTTGTTTATTGCGTAACCGAAACGACGGTGTGGCGCTCGCTTTCTGCTTGAATTTGGGAAAGCCAACCCGACGTCCGTGGCGCTTGCGGGCGTCACGCCAGGCATCCAACGCGACGGCGCAATCAACAGCACCACCCTCGAACACTTGCTGGCACACCTGATAGCGCCAAGGCAGGCCGGTAACACCAATTTCGGCCACACCTTGCTGATCAACTACGAACATCCGTCCGGCGGTTTCTGACTTCTTCCACTCGTTGAAGCCGTTGATGAGGTCAATCGCCGTAAAGGGCACATCCACAGCCGCACCGGTACTCCGGGCGTCGAGCGCATCCTTCACCATGGCAAGGCATTGGTTATACGCGAACCGCGCCGCCCCGGCATGACGCGCCAGAGCACGTTGTTGCTCGGTGGTCGGGTCCAGGCAAAACTTGAAGGCGGTGTACCTCGGCATCTCATGCGCACAGTTGCACATGCCTCCGACAACCATCGACCGGATGGTCCGCCACGCTATTGGATCATCGCCTGGGTTAAGCCATGTTAGCGGAGTCAGCGCTTAGGCTGAGGTGGTGACTGTCGAACGGCCGCCGGATCATGTGCTGGCGGCGTTCGGATTGACCGGTGTGCAGCCGGTCCCGCTCGGCTCCAGCTGGGAGGGCGGCTGGCGCTGCGGCGAGGTGGTGCTGTCGATGGTGGCCGACCACGCCCGCGCCGCGTGGTCGGCCAAGGTGCGCGAGACCTTGTTCGTCGACGGTGTGCGGCTGGCCCGGCCCGTTCGCTCGACCGACGGCCGCTACGTGGTGGCGGGTTGGCGGGCCGACACGTTCGTCGCTGGAACGCCCGAGCCGCGCCACGACGAGGTGGTTTCGGCGGCGGTGCGGCTGCACGAGGCGACGGCCAGGCTGGAGCGGCCCCGCTTCTTGACTCAGCCCCCCGTCGCGCCGTGGGCGGACGTCGACGTGTTCATCGCCGCGGACCGCGCCGCGTGGGAGGAGCGGCCGCTGCACTCCCTGCCGCAGGGCGCCAGGGTGTCGCCGGGTTTCGCGGACGGGCAGCGCTCGATCGAGCTCATCAACCAGCTGGCCTCGTTGCGCCGACCGACCAAGAGCCCCAGCCAGCTGGTGCACGGCGACCTCTACGGCACAGTGCTTTTCGCGGGCACCGCGGCGCCGGGCATCACTGACATCACGCCGTACTGGCGGCCGGCGTCGTGGGCGGCAGGCGTGGTGGTCGTCGACGCGCTGTCATGGGGCGAGGCCGACGACGGGCTGATCGAGCGCTGGAGCCCGCTGCCGGAGTGGCCACAGATGGTGTTGCGCGCGTTGATGTTCCGGCTCGCAGTACACGCTCTGCATCCGCGGTCGACGGCAGCGGCGTTCCCGGGCCTGGCTCGTACGGCCGCGCTGGTGCGGCTGGTGCTCTAGAGAGCTCGAGTGTCGGCTTATGTCACGCTTTCCGGGCTTCGAAGCGTGACATAACCCGACACTCGCCGGGCTAGAACTCGTGGCGAACTTCCGCCAGCTTGACCCGGCCATCGTTGGCCAGCACGCCTTCGGAGCGCAACAGCTCCAGCTGCCGGGTGGTCAAGTGGGGTGCCGGGCGGCCGGAAGCCCTGATCACCCGATGCCACGGCAGGTCCGACGAATCTGTCCGCATGATCCAGCCGACGATGCGGGGACTGGAAAGTCCTGCCGCATCAGCGATATCGCCGTACGTCGACACCCGTCCGGCAGGGATTGCCGCGACCAGTGCACGTACGGTTTCGACCTGCTCGTCGGTGACCGCAGGCATCTCAGGTTCGCTTAAACTGCTTGCGGATCAACGCCGCGGTGTCGGCCGGACGCGCCTGCGGCACCATGTGGTCGCAGTCGAACTCCACGAGCGCGAAGTCGGGGCGCTCGCCCAGCCCGCTGAGCAATTCATCGGTGACATACGGCGGGTCCGTCTTTGCGGCGCGCACCATTGTGACCGGTATCCCGTTTTGCGGCAACCGAATTGGTCGTGCCAGCTCACTCCAGTACGACAACATCGCCGGGATGCTGATCCGCCATCCCGCGCGCCCGCCCGGCAGGTCGATCAAGTGCTCGTCCAGCTCGCGGTCCAGTTCGTCGGCGTCGACCTCACGCCATGAGCCGTTCACCTTTTCGGCGCGAGCCTCCTCGCGGTCGGTGTAGTCCGGCGAGGCGAACATGTCGTCGGCGATATCGCGCATCCACCCGCCATCCAGTCCGACCGCGGGATCGAGCAGCACCAGCGCCGCGACCAGATCCGGGCGCGCGGCAGCCAGATTCAGCGCCACCGCGCCGCCAAACGAATGGCCGACCACCACCACCGGGTCGTCCGCGTCGGCTTCGAGCAGGGCGGCCAGTGCGCCGACATTCGCGTCGATGTTCCATGGCGCAGCCCAGGACGATCGTCCGTGTCCGATCAGGTCCGGTGCGATGATCGCGAATTCGGGCAGATGCCGCGTCGCGAGCGTCTGCCAGCGCTGACCATGCCCGGTCAGGCCGTGGACGGCCAGGATCTGGGGCGGGCGGGTCGGTCCGTAACGGTGGACATGCACGAGGTCGGTCACGGCTTGAATGCTGCCAGCAGGTGACGACGGCCGCTTGTCGGACCCCCGTGGTGTCATGCCTCCATGTCCGCACCGCAGACCGAACTGACTCCGGCCGCCCTCACCGAACCGGGCATGAGGGGTGTGGTGCGCGTGCTGGGCGGCGCGGGTACTGGCAAGAGCAGCCTGTTGATTCAGGCAGCCACGGCCCACATCGCCGCGGGCAGTGATCCGGAATCGGTTCTGCTGCTGACTGGTTCGGCGCGGCTCGGCAGCCAGGCCCGCGCCGCGATCACGTCGGCCTTGTTGTCCGCGGGTACTCGCGCGGTGGTCCGCGAACCCTTGGTCCGCACCGTGCACTCGTATGCGTTCGCGGTGCTGAGGCTGGCGGCACAGCGCAACGGCGACCCACCACCGCGACTGATCACCGGCGCCGAGCAGGACGGCATCATTCGCGAACTGCTCGCAGGTGACCTGGAGGACGGCGACTCTTCACCGGTGGCCTGGCCCGCCCAACTACGGCCGGCGCTGAGCACCGTCGGATTTGCCAACGAACTGCGCGACCTGCTGGCCCGCTGCACCGAACGCGGCGTGGATCCCGTTGCGCTGCAACGCATCGGGCGAGCCAGCGGCCGGCCTGAATGGTTGGCCGCAGGCCAGTTTGCGCAGGCCTACGAGCAGATCATGCTGCTGCGCTCCGCCGTCGGCATGGCGGCGCCGCAGGCCACGGCGCCCGCGCTGGGCGCCGCCGAACTCGTCGGTGCCGCGCTCGAAGCGTTCGCGACCGACTCGGATCTGCTGGCAGCCCAGCGCAGTAGGATCAAGCTGCTTCTCGTCGACGACGCTCAGCACCTCGACCCGCAGGCGGCTCGGTTGGTTCGCGTGTTGTCGACCGGCGCCGAGCTGACCGTCATCGCCGGCGACGCCGCCCAGTCGGTTTACGGTTACCGCGGCGCCGATCCGTCGCTGTTACGCGGCGACGCGCCTGCCGTCACCCTGACCCGGTCACTGCGGTGCGCACCGGCCATCGCCGACGCCATCACCACGGTCGCGCGGCGGTTGCCGGGTGTCGACGCCGCACGTGCGGTGAGCGGCGCCGAGCACCGGCGGGGGTCGCTGACCGCGCGGATCGCCGCAACCTCGCACGCCGAGTCGTCGTTGATCGCCGACGCGCTGCGCCGCGCACATCTGATAGATGGCATGCCTTGGGCACAGATGGCGGTGATCGTGCGGTCGGTGCCCCGGCTGGGCGCGACGCTGGCGCGTGCACTTGTCTCCGCAGGGGTACCGGTGGAGTCGCCGGTGCCGAACGCTCCGTTGGCCGGTCAGCCCGGGGTGCGCGCGCTGCTGACGGTGCTCGACGCAATGGCGTACGGCCTGGACGGCGACAGGGCGCTGTCGCTGGTAACGGGCCCCATCGGCAGGGTCGACCCGGTGTCGCTGCGCCAGCTGCGGCGGGCGCTGCGCCGCGCCGATGGCTGCCAGCCGCAACGCGAATTCAGCGAGCTGCTTGTCGAGGCGCTCGAGAACGAAACCCAACTGGGGGCACCACCCCCCCGAAGGGTAGGGGGATTGTCGGCCGATCTCGGCCGCCCATTGCGGCGGGTTCGCGCCGTGCTCGCCGCGGCGCGCCGCAGCGCCGCCGACGGGCAAGACCCTCGGTACACACTGTGGCAGGCCTGGCATCGGTCCGGCCTGCAGCGGCGCTGGCTGGCAGCCAGTGAGCGCGGTGGCCTCACCGGCGCGCAGGCCGACCGCGACCTCGACGCGGTCACCGTGCTGTTCGACGTGGCCGAGCAGTACGTGACGCGGACCGCCGGCGCGTCGCTGCGCGGCCTGGTCGACCACGTCGAGGCGATGGGACTGCCCGCGACCTCCCGTGATCAACGACCGGAGCCCGACGCGGTTGCGGTCCTCAGCGCCCATTCGGCGCTCGGCAGGGAATGGGAGTTCGTCGTCATCGCGGGCCTGCAGGAAGGACTGTGGCCCAACACGATTCCCCGCGGCGGCGTGCTGGGCACTCAGCAGCTCGTCGACGTGATGGACGGCGTCGCGACGGAGGTGGACCGCGGCTTGTCGAGCAGGGCGCCGCTGCTCGCCGAGGAACGCAGGCTGTTGATCGCCGCGATGGCCCGCGCCCGCAGCCGCCTGCTGGTGACCGCGGTGGACAGCGACAGTGGCGACGAGTCGATGCTCCCGTCGCCGTTCTACCATGAGCTGGCCGCCTTGACGACCGATCCCGAACCGGAACCGCCAGAACCGATCCACGCGCCCCGGGTGTTGACTCCGCCCGCGCTGGTCGGCCGGTTGCGCGCGGTGGTGTGCGCAACACCGGGCGCGGTCGACGACACGGTACGGATCTGCGCGGCAACACAACTGGCGCGGCTCGCGCGGGCAGGCGTTACCGGTGCCGACCCGGCCCAGTGGTACGGCATGACGCCGTTGTCCAGCGACGAGCCGTTATGGAACGGCGACGACCATGCCGTCACGCTCTCACCGTCGACGCTGCAGACGCTGACCGACTGCCCGTTGCGCTGGCTCCTCGAACGCCACGGCGGCACCGACGGACGTGATGTGCGCTCCGCGGTCGGTTCACTGCTGCACGCCCTTCTCGCTCAGCCCGTTAAGGCCGAGAGCCAACTGCTCAACGATCTTGAAAAGCTCTGGAGCAAACTGCCGTTCGATTCACAGTGGTATTCCGACAACGAGCTGGCGCGCCACCGCGCGATGCTGTCGACATTCGCGCAGTGGCGTGCGCAGACCCGCGACGAGCTCACTGAGGTTGGCGCAGAGATCGACGTCGACGGCACGGTAAGCCCAGGGGTGCGGGTGCGCGGCCGCCTCGACAGGCTGGAACGCGACGGCGACGGCCGGTTGGTGGTGGTCGACGTCAAGACCGGCAAGACCCCGGTCAGCAAGGACGACGCCCAACGCCACGCCCAGCTGGCGATGTACCAACTCGCTGTCGCGGAAGGTCTACTGCCACAAGGTGATACTCCGGGGGGAGGCCGTCTGGTTTATCTAGGCAAGGTCGCAGCCGGCTGCGCCACCGAGCGCCAACAGGACCCGCAGACCGCCGGCACCCGCGCGGAATGGCGCGAGCGCGTGCAGCAGGCGGCGGCCGCCACCCAGGGGCCGGAGTTCCTCGCGCGGATCAACGACGGATGTGTCCACTGCCCGGTGCGGGCGATGTGCCCGGCCCACGCCGCCACCGGCGGACGTCCATGACGCCGCGCTACAGCCCGACCGAACTGGCTTGCGCGCTCGGCTTTTTCGCGCCCACCGAGGAGCAGGCCGCGGTGATCGCCGCACCACCAGGACCGCTCGTGGTCATCGCAGGCGCGGGCGCGGGCAAGACGGAAACCATGGCGGCCAGGGTGGTGTGGCTGGTCGCCAACGGCTACGCCTGCCCCGGTGAGGTGCTCGGGCTGACGTTCACGCGCAAGGCCGCGGGCCAGCTGCTGCGCCGGGTCCGCACCCGGCTGGCGCGGCTGGCGGGCGCCGGCCTCGTTCCCGGTGGCTCCGATTTCGCGGACATCGCCGACGACCCGGCGACCGTCAGTACTTACCATGCGTTCGCGGGGAACCTGCTGCGAGAGTACGGCCTGCTTTCCCCCGCAAGCGGGTGGGCCCCCCGCTTGCGTGGGGAATGCGCCCTGCCGGTCGAGCCCGACACCCGATTGCTGGGCGAAACCGAGTTGTGGCAGTTGGCGTTCCGCGTGGTATGCGAGCACCCGGAGCACTTCGACACCGACAAGACCCCGGCGGCGGTGACTTCGATGGTGCTGCGGCTCGCGGGCCAGCTGGCGGAACACCTCGTGGACACCACTGAACTGCAGGACACCCACGTCGAGTTGGAACGGCTGGTGCACACGCTGCCGGCGGGCCCCTATCAGCGTGACCGTGGGCCCAGCCAGTGGCTGCTGCGCATGCTGGGCACCCAGACCGAACGCACGCAACTGGTTCCGCTGATCGACGCGCTGCACGCGCGCATGCGGGCCGAGAAGGTGATGGACTTCGGGATGCAGATGGCCTCGGCCGCCCGGCTGGCGTCGATGATCCCGCAAGTCGGCCAGCAGTTGCGTCAGCGGTTCCGGGTGGTGCTGCTCGACGAGTACCAAGACACCGGGCACGCGCAGCGCGTCGCGCTGTCGTCGCTGTTCGGCGGCGGCGTCGACGACGAGCTGGCGCTGACGGCGGTCGGTGACCCGATCCAGTCGATCTACGGTTGGCGGGGCGCGTCGGCGACGAACCTGCCACGGTTCACGACCGACTTCCCGCGGGCGGACGGAACACCGGCGCCCACGCTGGAGCTGCGCACCAGTTGGCGCAATCCGCCGCGAGCGCTGCATCTTGCGAACGAGGTGTCCGCCGAGGCGCGGCGCCGTTCCGTCGCGGTCCGGGCCCTGCGGCCGCGGCCGGACGCCCAGCCGGGCGTCATCCGGTGCGCACTGCTCAACGATGTGGCGGCCGAACGGGATTGGGTCGCAGACCATGTGGCGCAGATCTACCACGGCGCCCGCAGCGACGGTGTGGCCGCACCGACTGCGGCCGTGCTGGTGCGCCGGAACGCCGATGCCGCGCCGATGGCCGACGCGCTTGCGGCCCGCGGCGTCCCCGCCGAGGTCGTCGGCGTCGCCGGGTTGCTCGCCGTGCCCGAGGTCGCGGACCTGGTGGCGACGCTGCGGCTGGTGGCCGATCCCACCGCCGGGGCCGCCGCGATGCGGGTGCTCACCGGGCCGCGGTGGCGACTGGGTGGTCGTGACATCGCCGCATTGTGGCAACGCGCCCTCGAGCTCGATGACCGGCCGACGCACGACGCCACCACCGAGCAGATCGTCGCGCAGGCCGCCGCGGACGCCGACGCCGCCTGCCTGGCCGACGCGATCTGCGATCCCGGGCGGGCGGCAGCGTATTCCACCGCCGGGCACAGCCGGATCCTCGCGCTCGGCCGTGAGTTGACTGCACTACGCGCCCACCTGACGCATCCGCTGCCCGACCTCGTCGCCGAGGTGCGCCGGGTGCTTGGCCTCGACACCGAGGTGCGGGCGGCCAGGCCAGTGGCATCGGGCTGGTCGGGCACCGAGCACCTGGACGCGTTCGCCGATGTGGTCGCCGACTTCGCGGTCCGCCCGGGCGCGACGGTGCCAAGTCTGCTGGCATATCTGGACGCCGCCGAGCAGGTGGAGAATGGCCTGGCGCCCGCCGCGGGGGCACCACCCCCGCGAAGCGAAGGGGGAGTGTCAGTCGCCAACGACCGGGTGCAGATCCTCACCGTGCACGCCGCCAAGGGCTTGGAGTGGCAGGTGGTCGCGGTCCCGCACCTGAGCGGGCGAGTGTTCCCGTCGACGGCGTCGACGGGAACCTGGCTCACCGACGCAGGCGAACTGCCGCCGCTGCTGCGCGGTGATCGCGCCACCGTCTCCGAACACGGCGTCCCGGTACTCGACACGTCGGACGTCAACGATCGAAAGCGGTTGTCCGACAAGATTTCCGAACACAAACGGCGCCTCGAGCTGCGCCGTGTCGACGAGGAGCGCAGGCTGTTGTATGTGGCGCTCACCCGGGCCGAGGACACCCTGCTGCTGTCGGGCCACCATTGGGGTGCCTCCGAGGCCAAACCGCGTGGCCCGTCCGATTTCCTCTGCGAGCTCAAGGACATCATCGAGGCGTCCGAACACAACGAAGCCGGCTGCGATCCCTGCGGCGTCGTCGAACATTGGGCACCGGCCCCACCCGATGGTGAGCCGAACCCGTTGCGCGACAGACCAGTCGAAGCGCTCTGGCCCACCGACCCCGTCGGCGCGCGCAGAGTAGACGTGAACAAAGGCGCAGCACTCGTAACGCAGGCGATGTCGGGTGGTTTGGGCGCGAAGTCCGAAGATGTCGAGGGGTGGACAGCCGACGTCGACGCCTTGTTGGCGGAGCGCGATCGTGCGGC
>Ga0070716_100000739_pt1 | contig 13938 bp, 9 predicted proteins | sample LARL112metaG_FD_71395 | JGI IMG/M metagenome (GOLD analysis project Ga0070716, IMG submission 71395) | Corn, switchgrass and miscanthus rhizosphere microbial communities from Kellogg Biological Station, Michigan, USA - LAR L11-2 metaG | ecosystem: Host-associated > Plants > Roots > Rhizosphere ... | reverse complement strand
CCGCCGCCTCCCGGCGGACGGCTCACAGTGGCGCGACCGTGCTGGATTCTCACCAGCTTCCCCGCGCCGCCACGCACCCCGGACGCTACCGGTCTGGTAAAGCAATGGTCAAGAACATCCCGCCCAACGGTGCGGAAACCGCGGCCCACCGGGGTCACTATGCGGCTTTACGCTCCTGCGGCGCCGGTGCTCAGCGGCACCTGGGCGCCACCCGCGGTGCGCCGCCGGTAACGACCGGCCCGCAGCGTGCCCAGCCCGGCCGCCCGGGTCAGCCGGCCGGTGACGATTCCCCGGCCGGGCTGGCATCTGGCCGGGGCAGGCCATGGCCCTCGCGCCGGATGTCGGGTTCCATCGTGGCCGGGGCGGTCTGGGTGAGCAGCACGACCCCGACGCACATCACGGCGAACGCGGCCGCGGCTATGGCCAGCACGCCAGCGTCGGGCTTGAACCGCTCGCCGAACAGCCACACGCTCAGCCCGATGCTGAGCACCGGGTCCACGATCACCAGGAACGGCTGGGACACCCGCAACGGCCCGACGTGCAGCGCCACCTGCTGCAGCCAGGTGCCGGACGCACCCGCCACGGCCAGCGCGTACACCGGCCAGTGGGTGAACATGCCGGCCACGCCGAACTCGGTGAACGTGTCCGTGGTGCTCTTGATGAACACCGCGACCAGGGCCCAGATGATTCCCGCGGCAATGGCGAACAGAGCCGCCCGCCAGCCCGGGGAGCCGCGCTGGGCCAGCGCGGCCAGCACGCCAACCGCGGCGCAGCACACGATGATGGCCACGGCCCAGTGATCGCTGGTGGGGGTGGGATGACCGCCCGTCGGCTCCCCGGCGACAATGAACACGGCCAGCCCGGCGCAGGTCAGCGCGGCGCCACCCCAGGTGACCGGCTGCACCGACTGGTGGATCCAGAACTGGCGGAGCAGCAGCGCGAACACGATCTCGGAGATCAGCAGGGGCTGCACCACGGACACCAGGCCGTCGTGCAGCGCGAGCGCCTGGAACACGAACGCCGCGCCCAGGGCGATCCAGCCGAACAGCCACAGCGGGTTGTGGAACAGGTACCGGACCAGCCGCCAGCCCGAGGAGTGCCGGGGGTCGGCCGTGCTGGCGATGTGCTGGGTGGTCACGCTGACCGCGTTGGACAGCGCGGTCAGCAGGGCGAAAAGCACGGCCATGCCGTAACAATAGGGTCGGCGGGCCTGGCTCAGCCGGACCGGCGCGGCTCATCGGCAGCGGCGCGGCTCATCCGTAGCGGCGCAGCTCATGGAAAAACCCGTCGATGAGGTGCAGCTGCCCGGACCGGGCGGCCTCGTCGTAGACGTATTTGCCGACCGCCAGATCGAGCACGCCGAGACCGAACGGGGAGAACACGGCCGGCCGGCCGGCGGGCAGCCGGACCCGCCCGGCCAGCACGTCATCCAGCGTGCCGTCCAGGAAGTCCCGGTTCCCGGTGAGCTGCTCGGCCAGGTGCGGCGAGGTGTTCGCCTGCAGGCAGTGCTGCACGTCGTCCACGACGTTGGCCGAGGCCAGCAGGATCTCCGGGGCCAGGTCGCGCAGGGACACGTGCAGCACCACAGGGTTGTGCGCGAACCAGGCCAGCTCGGTGACATGCGGCTGGCCCGCGACGGTGGCGAACACGACCAGGTCGCTGGACCGGATCAGCTGCTCCGGCTGGTCGTGCACGGTGATCTGGCCGCCAGCGCCGGACTGCTCCAGGTAGCCACGGAAGCCGGCCGCGCTGCTGGCGGACAGGTCGTGCACGCCGATCTCCTCGAACGACCAGCCGGTGCCGGCCAGGAACGTGTGGATGTACCGGGCGATCAGCCCGGTGCCGAAGAACCCGGCGCGCACCGGGCGGTCCCGGTCCTGGCTGAGCGCGCTGGCCGCGGCCGCGGCCAGCGCGGCCGTCCGGGTCGCGCTGATGATCGAGCTTTCCAGGCAGGCGAACGGGTAGCCGGTGTCGTGGTCGTTGAGGATCAGCACGGCCGAGGCGCGCGGCAGGCCGGCCGCCACGTTCTCCGGGAAGCTGGAGATCCACTTCACCCCGTCCACCCGGAGCTGGCCGCCGATCGACGCGGGCAGCGCGATGATCCGGGCGGACGGGCGGTCGGGGAAGCGCAGGAAGCAGGACGGCGGGTTCACCGAATCACCGGCGCTGTGCAGCCGGTAGGCGGCCGTCACCAGCTCGGTGACCCGCCGCTCGCGTCCCTGCAGCGCCTGCTGGACCTGGGCCCCGCCGATCACCGCGAACGGCGGGGCGGCGGGCCCGGGTGTCACGGATCCCGGCGCGGTGGCGTCGAGCGCGGTCATCAGGCGCTCACCTCGCTGGCTGGCGCGCAGTCGGCCGCGCGGACCGGGTCGGCCATGGCGACCAGCACCTCGCGTGGCCCCTGGAACGGCTCCCGGCTGTGCGCGGTGCGCACGTTGTCCACCAGCAGCAGGTCGCCAGCCTGCCACGGCTCGCGGGCGGTGCTGGCTTCGTAAACCTCGTTGAGCAGCTGCACGACGTCCGCGCCGACCGGGTCGCCGTTGCCGAAGTGGGTGGTGAACGGCAGCCCGTCCGCGCCATAGACATCCACCAGGTACTCGCGCACCTCCGGATCGATGGTCCGCTCGTTGAGGAACGCGATCTGGTTGAACCAGCAGCGCTGCCCGGTGACCGGGTGGCGCAGCACGGCGCTGCGCCGCTGCCTGGTCCGCAGTCCCCCATCGGGCTGCCACTCGAACGCGATCGCGTTGGCCCGGCAGTAGCTCTCCACCGCGGCCCGGTCGTCGGTGCCGAACGCGTCCGCCACCGACGCCCCGATGTCCTCGCTGTAGTTGCGGGTGAGCAGCCAGCCGTCCCGCTCGAACCGGCTGACCAGGCCGGCGGGCAGCGCGCGCAGCACGGCCACCGAGTCGGCCACCCCGGTCGCCCCGCCGCTGGCCGGCGCGGTGAGGCAGGCGAACAGCAGCAGGCCGGGGAACTCGAGCCGGTAGCTGAGCTCGTGGTGCATGCACATCGGCTGGTTCGGCGGCCAGGCCGAGGCGGAGTACAGCCCGCCGGGGTAGCTCTCGCGGGACGCGAACGCCTCCCGCTCGGTCATCAGGCCGGTGGCCAGTTGCTGGACGACGGCGCCGGTGCCGGCCGCATCGCGCAGGCCGAGGCCGCGGACCAGGACGCAGCCGTGCTCGATGAGCACGGCGCGCAGGGCGTCCCGGTGCGCGGCCGCCCAGCCGGGCGCGTCGCCGCTGGCGCCGGCCAGCAGGACCGGCGGCGAGCCCGGCCGCTGGTCCAGGCCGGGCAGGGAAGCCGGGAATGAGGCAGGCATGTCAGCTCCTTTCTGGTGCCGCTCCGGGCACCGGCCGGGCGTCCACCAGGCGGGCCAGGTCGGCGAGGACGGGGTGCCGGGTGAGGTCGCCCAGGGTCACCGCCCGGTTCAGGGTGATGGCCAGTTTCACCGCCGACAGCGAGGTGCCGCCCAGGCCGAAGAAGTCGTCCTGGCGGCCGATCTGCTGCTCGGGGAGGCCGAGCACGGTGGCCCAGGCCGCCGCCAGCCGCTGCTCGGTCGGTGTCAGCGGCCCGGCGTGGCCCGGCGCGGCTTCCTCGGACGCGCCCTGCTCCGGCGCGGCCTGGCCCGCCCCGGGCCCGCCGGGCTGGCTGGCCAGCGCGGTGAGTGCGTTGCGGTCGATCTTGCTGTTGGCGGTCAGCGGCAGGCTGGCCCGCCAGTGGATGGCCGGCGGGACCATGTAGGCCGGCAGTGACGTGCCCAGCCGGGCCCGCAGCGCCGCCGGCTCGATCGGCCGCCCGGCGGTGTAGAAGGCGACCAGACGCTGGCCCTGGCCGGCCCGCCCGGCCACGACCACCGCGCCGTCGCGCACCCCGGGCACCCGGAGCAGGGTGTTCTCGATCTCCCCGAGCTCGATCCGGAACCCGCTGATCTTGACCTGGGCGTCCCGGCGGCCCAGGTACTCCAGCTTGCCGCCGGGCAGCCAGCGGCCGTAGTCGCCGCCCTGGTACAGCCGCTGGCCGGGGCGATGCGGGTCGGCCCCGAACGCGGCCCGGGTGCGGTCCGGGTCGTTGACGTACCCGCGGCCGACGCATACCCCGGAGAACACGATTTCCCCGGGGGCACCGAGCGGTACCGGCGACAGGTGCTCGTCCACCACGTAGACGTGCACGTTAGGGATCGGCCGCCCGAGCGGGACCCGGCCGGTGTCCGGCACCCGGTCCATGACCTCGTGGTTGGTGTCGTCCGAGGTCTCGGTCAGCCCGTACGCGTTGACCAGCTTGATCCCGGGCTGGGCGGCGAACCAGCGCTGGGTGAGCTCCTTCTTCAGCGCCTCGCCGGTCACCGACACGTACCGCAGGTCCGGCAGGCCGCGGGGGCGCCGCTCCAGGCTGGACAGGACGGCTTCGAGATAGGACGGGACGACCTGGAGGACCGTGACCCGCCCCGCGCTGATCTTCTCGATGAACCGGTCGGCGTCCAGGATCACCTCCTGCTCGACCAGCAGCGTCCGCCCGCCGGCCAGCAGCGCGGACACCAGCTGCCACAGCGAGATGTCGAAGCACTGCGGTGCGGTCTGCGCGACCACCTGCCCGGCGCCGATCTCCAGGTCGGCGATCTTGGCGCAGACGTGGTTGAGCAGGCCCGCGTGCTCGCACATGGCGCCCTTGGGCTCCCCGGTGGACCCGGAGGTGAAGTAGATGTAGGCCAGCTGGCCAAGCCCAACCTGGATGCCGAGGTCACCGCCGTCGTGGCCTTCGGTGTAGGCGGCGCCGGTGAACACCGGCTGGACCCCGGGCAGCGTGCTCAGCGCGGCCTGCAGCGTGGCGGTGCTGCCCAGCTCGGTCAGCACCAGGCGGCAGCCGGCCCGGCGCAGCGTGGCCGCGATGCGGTCGGCCGGGAAGTGCGGCTCGACCGGCAGGTACACCCCGCCGGCTTTGAACACCGCGAGCACCGCGGCCATCCAGTCCAGGTTGCGCCCGGTCACCACCGCGACCACGTCTTCCCGGCGCAGGCCACGGGCCAGCAGCGCGCGGCCCAGCTGGTTGGCCCGGGTATTCAGCTCCCGGTAGGTCCACTGCCGGCCGCCGCGGCTGGCTGCGATCGCGTCCGGGTGGGCGGCCGCCCGCTGCTCGAACAGCTCATGGACCGGCCGGCCGGGCAGCTCACGGGACGGCCCGGCGAGCCCGTCGAGCTGGAAGCGCAGTTCGCCCGCGGACAGCAGGCTGCGCCGGCCCGGCTCGGCGTCCGGGTCGGTGGCCATCAGCTCGAGCGCTCGCCGGTGATAGCCAGCGATCCGCGCCGCGGCGTCCGCGTCCAGCACGCACGCCCGGTAGCGCAGCCGCAGCATCAGCTGGCCGCGGCGCGGCGCGGCGCCGACCCACAGCGCGGTGCCCGCGGCGAGCGCATTCCCTCCCCGGCCGGCCGGGTCGAACACGGTCTCGTAGCCCGGCCCGGCCGAGCCCAGCTCGCGCCCGAGCGCGGCGACCGGGAAGCCCTGGTGGGCCAGCAGCTCCGCCTCGGCCTGGTGGGTGCCCCGCAGCAGCGCCCGCCACGAGCCCGCGGTGGTGCTCAGCCGGCAGGGCAGCGGCCGCCCATCCGCGACGGCGTAGCCGGTCACGACCTCGGGCTCGCCGGACAGCGCGGCCAGCACCCGGGCGTGCCCGGCCAGCAGCACCGAGCTGAGCGGCAGGCCCAGCTCGGCGGCCAGCCGGCGCAGCGCCGCCAGGACACTGGCCGGCACCGCGGCCTGATATTCCATTACGCTCGTGGCCGGGCTGGTGGCCCACCGCGGGATCACGGTGGACCCGCCCGCGGTCAGCACACCGCGCCAGTACTCGCGGGCGGCCGCATCGGTCTGGGTGTCACCCAGGCTGGTGGTGGTCATGTCAGCTCCCTGGCCGGGTTTCCGCCCCAGCGGGCGTGCGCCGGGATTTCCTCGCCTTTCATCAGGAACGAGTCCGGGGCGAGCACCGAGCCGTCGCCCATGGTCACGCCGTAATGCACCATCGCGCCCACGCCGAGGGTGCAGCCCGCGCCGATCGTGGTCCGGTCGGATTTGAACGTGCCGTCCTCCTGGGAGTGGCACTGGATCTTGCTGCCCGCGTTGAGCATGCAGTCGTCCCCGATGGCGGTCAGCGTCCGCTCGGTCAGGTAACAGCCGTCGTCGAACACCCGCCGGCCGATCCGGACCCCGAGCCCGCGCCAGACCAGGTTCTTGAACGGGGTGCCGTCGAAGACGTGCAGGTAGGTTTCCCCGGGCACCTTCCACAGCCGCTCGTGCCGCCAGAAGTACGGGTCGTAGATCGAGCAGTACTTCGGCCGCAGCCGCCGGAACACCCGCAGCACCCGCTCGGCCAGCACGAAGTAGACCGGGGTGACCAGCACGCCGAGCGCGAGGAACAGGGCCATGCCCGCCTCGGCGAACCCGCCGTAGGAGTCGAACGCGGCCAGGGCCGCCGTGGTGATCAGGAAGACGTACAGCCACCGGGCGAACAGGAACACGCCCATGGTCCGCAGGTTGTACCGGTTCTTGGCGGCCAGCCGCCCGCGCAGTTCGTCGCCGGTACGCAGGTGGTCGAACCGGCTGTCCCGCTCCACCGACCGTGGGATCTCGAAGCAGGGCGAGCCCAGCAGGCCCACTCCTTCCCGGATCTCCCCGTCCAGCGGGATCATCGCCTTCGTGGCCAGCAGGCAGTTGGCCCCGGTCCGCCCCGCGGCCGGGTAGGCGATGTTGTTGCCGACGAAGTTGTGCGGCCCGACCGACACCCGGGAGATCCGGAACGACGTGCTGGAGAAGTCGGCGTTCATCAGCGACAGCCCGTCGGCGACCATCGTCCCGGTGCCGATCGTGGCAAGGAACGGGGTCTCGTGCCCGACCTCGGTGCCGAAGTTCGACCCGGTCTGCTCCACCCGGGACAGGTCATACCCGAGCCAGCGCAGGTAGTAGACGATGTAGGAGCTGTCGCCGAACAGCTGGGTGAAGAACCGGATGCTGGTCATCCGGGTGATGGCCCGGTGCAGGCGGTCGTGAAAGCCGTACAGCGGGTAGACCGTGCCGGGCCGCAGGAACAGGTTGAGCAGCCGGGGCACGGTGGTCACGAACGCCAGGCCGGCCAGCACCAGCCCGGCGAACAGCACCAGCGAGATGACCAGCGCGTCGGCGTACAGCCCGGCCGAGGTGATCTCCTGCGTGCCCGGGTCGAGCAGCCCGCTCAGCGCCGGCACCCGGGTCAGCAGCAGGTACAGGCCCCCTTCGGCCAGCGGCAGGTACAGGAAGAACAGGCTGAGCAGGGTGACCGCGCAGTACCTGGCGCGGCGCAGCGGGCCGCAGCGGGCCGGGCCGATCCCCAGGTAGTCGATCTCGGTGCGCTGGGCCGGCGACCCGTGCCAGCGCTCGCCGGCGGGCACGGCCTGGCCGCTGTGCAGCGCGGAGGCGTGGCCGAGCTGCGCCCCGTCGCCCATGGACGTGCCGATGTCGAGCACGGTCTTCTCGCCGATGAACACGCCGGCGCCCAGGGTGACCGGGCCGGCCTGGATCCAGCCCGCCTCAGCGTGGTAGCAGGGCAGGAAGGCGTCCTTGCGGATGACCGTGCCGGGCCCGATGGTGAGCAGGTCGGTGCATACCGGCACCTGCCGGGTGAAGATCACCGCGCCGCGCCCGACCCGGGCGCCGAGGGCCCGCAGGTACACCAGGTACAGCGGCGAGCCGGTGATCAGGAAGACCAGCGGGTTGGCCCGGACCAGCGTCCTGACCAGCCAGAACCGGACGTAGGCCAGGCTCCAGACGCGGATCCGCCGCGGCTTCCACCGCCCGATCAGCAGCCATTTGGCCAGGATCGGCACGGTGCACAGGACCAGGAACGCCGCGCCACCGAAGACGACCGCGCGCAGGTAGATGCTGAGCGGGCCGGACCCGGCCGAGATCCACCCGTAGGCCCACGCGCCGGCCAGCGCGGCCAGCCAGGCGTAGCCGAGATAGCACAGCAGCTGCAGCGCCCCGCACAGGATGTACTGCCGGGTGCTGGTGGGCTCGGCGGGAGCGGGGGCCGGGGGCCGGGCCGGGGCGGGCGCGGGGCCGCCGAGCGCCTGGGCCAGGCTCTGGATCGTCGGGTGCCGGTAGATCTCGCGGATCGACACGGACGGCAGATCGGCGCGCTTGCGGACCCGGGCGCAGAAGTGCGCCATGACCAGCGAGTCCGCGCCCAGGTCGGCGAAGAAGTCGCTGTCTACCGGCACCTGGTCGACCCGCATGACCTCGGCCAGCACGGCGGCAAAGGCCTGCTCGGTACCGGCCGCGGGCTGGACCCGCCCGTCCTGGGTGGTGGCCGGGCCCGTCATGAGGCGGCCGGGAACCGGGCGGTCAGGCCGGGGCTGAGTACATCCTCGCCGTACAGGTCCTGCAGCCAGTTCGCGTGGTAGATCGTGTCCAGGTAGCGCTCGCCCAGGTCGGGGGCGATAGCCACGGTGGTCTGCTCCCCCGCGTCCTGCCGGGCCAGCCAGCCCGCCGCGCCGCTGACCACGGTCCCGGTGGACCCGCCGAACAGGAACCCGTGCCGGGCCAGCCGGTGGCAGGCCCGGATGGTATCAGCCTCCTCGACCCGGATCACCTCGTCCACATAAGACTCATCCAGCAGCGGCGGGCTGATGCCGGCGCCCAGGCCGGGGATCATCCGGCGGCCCGGTGCGCCGCCGAAGGCCACCGAGCCCACGCTGTCCACCGCGACGATGCGCACCGGCCGGTGCCACTCACGGAAGTAACGCGCGCAGCCCATCAGCGTGCCGGTCGTGCCGGCCCCCACGAACAGCACGTCCAGCTGCGGGAACTGGCGGGCGATGGCCGGCGCGGTGGTCCGGTAGTGCGCCTGCCAGTTGCCCGGGTTGGTGTACTGGTTCAGCCACACGTACCGGTCGTCGGCGGCGCACAGCGCCCGGACGTAGTCGAGCCGCGCGGCCAGGTAACCCCCGCTGGCAGCGGGTTCGGCGATCACGTGGACCCGGCTGCCCAGCGCCTCCATGAGCAGCCTGGTGGACAGGTTGCAGCGGGAGTCGGTCACGCACAGGAACCGGTAGCCCTGGCTGGCCGCGATCACGCTCAGCGCCACGCCCAGGTTCCCTGATGAGGACTCGACCAGGATCGATCCCGGGGTCAGCATCCCGTCCCGGTCAGCGGCCGCCACCATCTCGGCTGCGGTCTTCAGCTTGATCGAGCCGGCGAAATTGAACCCCTCGCACTTCAGGAACAGTGGCTGCCCGAAGATCGACCGCAGATCGACGTAGAGCTCCTCCTCGTTGAAGGCGTGCGGAACGGAAATAACTGGCACGGCGCCCCCCGGCTGTGCTGTCCCCCGGCGCGGCTGGCCACCAGCCGGCGCCCCCCTTTACTACTCCTTAACCACCTACCCTGGTACACGGGCTGGTATGGGGGGATGGTTCATGAACTTGCCATCGAAATACCAAAGATTGGGAACAGGCCTGGATGAGCAGGTCACCGGCGGGGTGGGAAGAACTGCCGCCGGCGGCGGGAGTGGAACTGGGCCCGGTCAGGGGGTGCGCCGCGCGGCCAGCAGGCAGACGTCGTCGGCGCGCTGGGTACTGCCGAGCAGCGCACCCTGCACGGCCCCGCAGACCTGCTCGGCGGTCCGGGAGCCGGCCTGGCGCATGGCGGTGGCCAGTGCGTCGAGCCCCTCGGTGATGTCCCGGCGCCGGTTCTCGATCAGCCCGTCGGTATAGAGCAGCAGGCTGTCCCCGGGACCGAGGGTACTGTGCCCGGTGGCGAAATCGCCGGCCGACGGGGCGCCGAGCATGATGCCCGGGGCATCGTCCAGATACTCGACCGTGCCGTCGGCCCGGCCGCAGACCGGCGGTGGATGGCCGGCGTTCGCATAGCTGAGCCGTCCGCTGGCCAGGTCGAGCACGGCGTAGATCACGGTGGCCAGCGCGTCGGGCAGCAGCTGGCTGAGCGCAACGGCGGTACGCCGCAGCACGTCCGGCGGGTGCTGGTGCTCGATGGCGTAGGCGCGGAGCATGTTGCGCAGCTGAGCCATGATCGACGCCGAGGTGATGCTGTGCCCGGCCACGTCGCCGATGACCAGGCCCACCCGGCCACCACCCAGTGGGAAGGCGTCATACCAGTCACCGCCGACCTCGTCGCCGTCCGTGCCGGGAAGATAGCGCACGGCCAGATCGAGCCCGGCGATGTCCGGGAGGGCGTCGGGCAGCACCGAGCGCTGCAAGGTCTCCGCCACGGTGTGATCGCGGGCGGACGCCTCGGCGTTGGCCAGCCCGATGCCGATCCGCCGGCTCACCTCCTCCAGCACCGCGATGTCCGTCCCGGCGAACGGGGGCTGGCCCGCGCGGCGGCCCACGGCCAGTACGCCGAGCGCGCGCTGCCCGGCCATCAGCGGGGAGACCAGCGCGCTGTCCGGCTTCAGCCGGTGAAAGATGTCGGCCAGCGGCGGGACAATGTCGCGCCGTCCGGAGGCCCGGGCGAACGCGTCGGTGAGCAGCTGGGTGGTCCCGGTGGTGTAGGCGGCCCTGACCGTCCGGCCGGCCACCGTGGGCACGGCCTGGTCCCGCAGGTCAGCGAACACCACCTCGCTGGACGGGCTGCGGTAGGCGACCGAGATGGCCTGCAGCGTGCCGTCCGCGGCAGGCAGGAACACCGAGCAGTAGTCGGCCAGGCTGTGCACGACCAGCTGGGAGGCGTGCTGGAGCAGCTCGTAGCGGTCCTGGGCGGCAGCCATGAAGTCGCCCGCCCGGAGCAGGAACTCGAGGCGTTCGCGGACGGTCTCCGCCTCGGTGCGGGCCGCCTCTTCCCTGGCCACCAGGGTGGCGCGGTCCTCTTCGGTGCGCTGCCGCGTGCTCAGGTCGACAACGTAGGTCACCCAGCGGAATGGCTGCCGGCTGATCACGGCCGCGCCGACCAGCACCGGCACGCGGTAGCCAGCCCGGTGCAGGTACTCCTTCTCATACGGCGGGAAAGAGCCGGTGCGCCGCAGCTGCTGCCGGGCGGCGGCGTCCCGGGCCGCCCATCCCGGGGCGGTGACGCTCTGCGAGCTGATCCGGCCGGCGTTCAGGTCCGCCCGGGTGTAGCCGACGATGTCGAGGAACGCGTCGTTGGCCTCGTGGACCCGGTCCTCCCCGTTCACCACCATGCCGATCACGTTGGCGTCCCGCAGCCGGTCGATCAGCTCGGTGCCCTCGCGCAGCGTCGCCTCGGCCCGGCGCTGGATGGTGACGTCCCGGATCATCGCGTAAGCCCGGTGCGGCCGGCCGTCCGCGTCCCGGGCGTCGGGCACCACGGTCACCCCGAGCCACCGGACTTTCCCGGTCCGGCCGTGCGGGATCCCTATCGTCGTCTCCGGGACCAGCTCTCCGGTGCGGAACGCCACCGCCACCGGGAAGTCCGCAGGCGGCAGCGGCGTGCCGTCCTCGCGGGTCGGCTGGCCCGCGAGCAGCGGCCAGCTCGGCATCTCGGCCACGTCGTGGCCGATCATCTGGCACGCGGCCGGGTTCGCGTCGAGGACCGACCCGTCGGCGGCGTAGTGGATGACGCCCTGCGGCAGGGTCTCGAACAGAGTCTGGTAGCGCTCCTGGGTGGCGGCCAGCTGCGCGGCCAGCTCTTCCCGGCCGGAGCCCGCCCGGACACTCGCGGTGACATCGGCGGCGAAGCACAGCACCCCGGCCATCCGGCCGTCGGCATCGCGCACCGGCTGGTAGGCGAAGTCGATGAACACCTGCTCGGGGCGCTGGCCGGAACGGCGGATCCACAGCTCGGCGCCCTGGCCGCGCAGCGGCTGCCCGGATTCCATTGTCTTGTCGAGCAGCTCGAAGCGCCCCTGGTCAGCCAGTTCGGGCAGCGCCTGCCGGGCTGGCCGGCCGAGCACCGGCCGGTCCCCGACCAGCTGCCGGTACCGGTCATTGATGAATTCGAACACGTGGTCCCGGCCAGCCAGGTAGGCGACGGCGGTAGGCAGGCTGGCGAGCACGTCGCGCATCGATGCCAGCCACTGGCTGGCATCTGGCCTGTCCACGGCCGGACCTGGACTCACTGCGCCCCCCCGGGCACGCTCATCGGCCGCTGCCGCGGCCGCCTGGCACGTCACATGGTCACCTAGAGTACCCGTCACCTCGGCAAGCCGACATTTCGCCGCAGGAATCGGCCCGGCCCGATAGGTTCATCGGCTGACGGTTCATCCCGACGGAGGCGGCCGATGCCCCCAGCAGCGATCAGGGCCTCCCGGCTGGCCCTGGCAGTGTCCGGGCCGGCCGCGGCCATCTTGCTGGTGGCCTGCGGGGGTGGCAGCGGCGGCCAGCACGGCGCGGCGTCGAGCTCGGTCCCCTCGTCCAGCCCGACCCGGGCCCACCAGGTCCGCCAGACCACGGCCCGCCCGCCGGCCATGGCCGGGGTGACCACGCGGGGCGCCCTGGTCCTGCTCAGCCCAGTGACCGGCGCGCCGGGCAAGACCCTGGTGCCGGGCGGGGTCACCGGCGACGAGATCTCAGTGTCGCCGGACGGCCGGACCGTCTACTTCAGTACCCGGCACGGCTGCGTGGAAGACGTGGAATCGGTCCCGGTGACCGGGGGGAAGCCCACCCTGATCTCGACCGGGAGCCTGCCCGCGATCAGCCCGGACGGGGCCAGCCTGGCCTTCGCCCGGCAGCCGGCTCCGGCCCCGCACTGCATGCCGTCCACCGGCGATCTGTCGGCCCAGTACAACCTGGTGATCCGCACGCTGAGCACGGGCGTGGAGCACCTCTACCCGATGCTGCCGGCCGGCCAGTCGAGCGGGCTGCCCGCGCCGATCTCGCATCTGTCCTGGGCCCCCGGCGGCCACCAGCTGGCCGTGTCGATCGCCGCCATCCAGGACAACGAGGGCTGGCAGATCGTGCTGATGGACCCCGCGGTCGCGCAGTCCTACCTGGCCGGCACCGGCGACACCTCGGTGCCGGTGACCGGGCCCGCCCGCCGGCGCAGTTACTGGCGGGAGGGGGTATACCTGCCCAGCGGGCAGCTGTTCGTCAGCCGGGCCTGCTGCGCTGGCATCCCGGTCCGCAATACCTCCCGGCTGATGTGGGAGGTGAACCCGGCCGGCGCGCTGCAGCACCAGGTGGCGATCGGCTTCCCGGGCCTGGCGCATACCAGCCTGGCCGTGAACCACTCCGGGAAATGGCTGCTGTACCTGGCCGGGACCACCCTGTACGTGTCGGACCGGGGCGCCCGGCCGCGCGGGCTGGGGTCCGGGCTGATCGCCGCCGCGTGGCTGTAGGGCCGTTGGCTACTGGCGGGACGGCCAGCGGGGCAGGTAGACCGTACGGCCGGTGGCGCGGGCCTGCCGGGCCGCCGGGATGCGGGCCGCGGTAGCGGCCGGCATCCGCGCCTCGGCCTCGGCCCAGGTCACGAACTCGGCGTCGTCCAGCTCCTCCTCCTGCAGCCGGACATCCGCCAGCCCGGCCAGCGTGCCCCCGTCGAACAGGTAGCTGGTGATGGCCCGTGGCCGGGCGTCCTCCGGCGGCAGCCAGTCCACGACCAGCAGGCCGCCAGCGGTGATGCGCAGGCCGAGCTCTTCGGCGATCTCCCGGGCGGCACCGTCATGCGGGGCTTCCCCGGCCTCCACGATGCCGCCGGGAACTCCCCAGTACGGGCGGTAGTTCGGCTTGACGATCAGCACCCGGCCGGCCGGGTCGGTGATGAGCATGGCGGCCGAGACGTAGACGGCGGGCAGGCTGGCGTACCAGTCAGCCTGGCTCAGCAGCGGCTTGGGCACCGCCGCAGGCTACCCGGGCGGCGGCTTGCCCGCCCGCTTGACCGCGTACCTGGCCTGGTGTCCTGGGACCGGCGCTACCGGCGGTGCCGGGCTGGAGCCGGCGCCCGCCGCGGGGCCGTCACGGCAGATGGCGCGATGTCCTTGCGCGTCACGGCCAGGAAGCCGACG
>Ga0070716_100000738_pt1 | contig 13939 bp, 10 predicted proteins | sample LARL112metaG_FD_71395 | JGI IMG/M metagenome (GOLD analysis project Ga0070716, IMG submission 71395) | Corn, switchgrass and miscanthus rhizosphere microbial communities from Kellogg Biological Station, Michigan, USA - LAR L11-2 metaG | ecosystem: Host-associated > Plants > Roots > Rhizosphere... | reverse complement strand
GTCAACTACCTGGGCGGCGACATGCCGGTGTTCCAGATCAACTTCTCCCGGCCCGCCGGGCAGATCGTGGCCAGTTACTACAACTTCCTGCGGCTCGGCTTCGAGGGTTACCGCAACATTCACATGGCCTCCTATGACATCGGCCAGTACCTCGCCGCCGAGATCGTCAAGCTGGGCCCGTTCGAGCTGCTCTGCGACAGCAACCCGAACACCGGGATACCGACGGTCACCTGGCGCATCGCCGAGGGCGAGGATCCCGGGTACACGCTGTTCGACCTCGCCGACCGGCTGCGCACCCGCGGCTGGCAGGTACCCGCCTACACTCTTACTGGGACCGCGTCCGATATTGCCGTGCAGCGCATCCTGGTCCGTCTGGGGGTGAGCCGGGACATGGCCTCGTTGCTCCTCGATGATTTCCGCGACTCGGTGGCTCACTTCAACAGGCATCCGGTGACCGTGCCCATGTCCAAGGAGGAGTCCGGCGGCTTCAACCATCTCTGACCCCACGTCAGACCGGCGCATCCGGGGGCTGGTCCGCTTCCTGGCCGGCTCGCTGGCCTTTGCTGCCTGTGTCAACTTCTGGGCCGGCGTTTACCAGATCGCCCACTCCGCCAGCTTCGCGGCCACCCCGCAATACGTCTTCGGCAACCTCCGCACCTGGGGGTTCGTCACGATAGCCATCGCGCTGGGCCAGTTCGCCGTGGCGGCAGGCCTGGTCGCCGGCAGTCAGCGCGCCCGCTGGTGGGGCGCCGGGCTGGCACTGGTTAACGGGATCGGGCAGATCACCGGCCTCCCCGGATACCCGTTCTGGTTCCTGGTATTCACCGCCGTGGAGATGGTCGTGCTCTTCGGGCTCGCCATTTATGGCAGCAGATCAGCCGTCCAGGAGCGAAAGCTCGCGTGACCGGGCGACCGCCTGCTCGCGGGACGTCGCCAGGAGCTTGCGGTAGAGCGATGCGGTCTGCGACTTCACGGTGTTGTGCGAGATGGCCAGTTCGGCGGCGATCTCGGCCAGCGACAGGTGCGTGGCAAGCAGGGGCAGCAGGCGCAGCTCGGCGGCGGTCAGCGCGGATGCACCGGGAGCGGCCGGGCCGTGTCTTCCCTGCAGCCGCATGTGCAACGCCCGGGCTTGCCCGATAAGGGTGCCGAGGCCAGGTCGCCGCCGGAGCAGCTCATCGACCTCTCGCAGCAGCGTTCTGGCACCCGGCAGGTCGGCGAGGTCGAGGTGCACGCGAGCGAGTTCGATGCGGGCCTGCACCGCGATATGGGGCACCGTGTAGGTCAGGAACGGCCGCGCCCGCTGTGCGTGAACCAGTTCAGTGCGGGTTTCCGTGACTTTCCCCCGGCGCAGGGCCGCCCTGGCCTGGGCCGCGCAGACCAGCGGGGTCACATAGCTTTCCGTGACCCCCGCCTGGTGCAGCAGCGCGTGGGCCTGCCCGCCCAGGGCATCGGCCCTGGCCCAGTCCCCCCGGGCCGTCGCCAGCAGCGACCGCTCGCCCAGTGCCGCCGCGGTCACCTCGTGCGCGCCGGTTCCCTCGCCGATCCGGGCCGCGTCCGCCAGGGTGGCGTCGCCGGTTTCGAGGTCACCGGAAAGGATCTGCGCGATCCCCATCAGCAACGCCGCCCCGGGCGTGACGATGTCTTCCGCGGCGAATCGGCACGCGGCCTCCTGCGCATCGGCTTGCATCTGTGCGACCCCGTGGCGGCACATGAAGGCCCGCAGCAGGGCGGCCCAGGCCCCGGCCGGGTCGCGCGGGCCGGACGGGTCCCGGGCCAGCCGGCGCTCGGCCGCATCGGCCCACCTGTCCGCCTCACCCGGCCGTCCTGTCCACGAGAAGATGAGCGCGCCCAGCGCGGCCACCGCCGGGTGATCGTCGATCTCACCGTGCTCGTCAAGCCACCGGAACCAGCGTTGCAGCGTCACGGCGCGTCCCTGGCGCCGGGCCGGCACGGCGAGGTCTTCCAGCAGGCGGGCGGCGGAATCGGCGTCACCGGCCGCGATCGAGTACTCCAGTGCTTCTTCCGGCAGCCCGTTCTGCGCGCACCAGCGCGCGGCCCTGCGGCGCAGCACGGGGACCAGTTCCGGTTCCGCGCGCTGCAGGCCGGCCAGCAGCATGTCGCGGAACAGATGGTGGTAGCGGTACCAGCCGTCCTGGCCGCCGAGCGGAACGAGCAGCAGGTTCGACCGGGACAGTTCTGCCAGCGTGGCACCGCCGCCCGGGGCTTCGAGCACCGCCTCGCACAGCGGCTCCGAAAGCCGCTCAAGCACCGCCGTCCTGGTCAGGAACTGCCGCTGCCACGGTGACACCCGGGAGAGCAACTCCGCCTCCAGGTAATCGCTCACCAGCCGGTTGGCGCCGCCGAAGGTGACGGCCGCGCGCGGCAGCGAGCCGCCTTCCCGCAGGTGCAGCGCGGCGAGGTACAGCGCCGCGGGCCATCCTTCGGTGTGCCTGTACAGCTCCGCCACCTCGTACTCGCCGAGGACGACGCCGGCCGCGCGCAGCAGTGACGCCGCCTCTTCGGGGCTGAGCACGAGGTCCGCGGGCCCGATCTCGGTGAGCCTGGCTTCGGCGCGCAGCCGTGCGAGCCTCAGTGGGGGCCGGGCCCGGCCCGCCAGCACCAGGTGCGAGCCGGGCGGGACATGATCGGCCAGCGCCGACAACGCCGCCTGGCATTCCCGGTTGTGCAGCACGTGCACGTCGTCGAGGACCAGCACCACCGGTGCGTCCATCGCGGAGAACGCCGCCGCCAGCCGCGGCACGACCGTCCCCGGCACCGAGCTTCCCGGCGAGGCGAGCGCGGCGAACACCTCATCACCGATCGGTGCCACCGAGTCGAGGGCTGCGGCGATGTAGCTGAGCAGCACCTTCGGGTCGTTGTCCGGCTCCTCGACCGACACCCACGCGAACGCTTGGCCGCCTTGCTCGGCCCACTGCGCCAGCAGTGTCGTTTTCCCGAAGCCCGGCGGCGCGACCACCGAGACGACCGGGCTCAGCTTGCCGGGCGCGAGCAGGTCGATCAGCCGCGGGCGGCCAACCGTCCCTGGCCGCAGCACCGGATGCCGGAGCTTGGTGGTGACGAGCACGATGGCCGGGCTGCTGGCTCGCCGCTGCGCGCGGGCGGGCGGCCTGCCGGCCGGCGGCTGGCTGTCCCGCGAGCGCGCATCGCTGTCGCCCATGCTGCAGCGGCCTCCTCGAAGCACCCGCAGGCCAGGCCATTGAAGGCTTTGTCCAGGCCAGCCGCGGCAGCGCGCCCGCCGTCACGATGTGCGCATGCTGACGATTGTCCAGATTACGCCCAGCCAACCTGCGGAGGGCGCTCAGCACGCCGGGCGTTGCACTGATTGCGTGGATCGCGCCGGCGGGTGTCAACGGCGGAGGATGTCGCGAAAGTGCCGCACGGGCCATCGCCGGTCGAACAGTGTCGGGTCGTCGCGGTCCTCGGCGCGGAGGCGATCGATCAAGGTCACGTAGTCGTCGAGGTCGAGCGTCCTGATCAGGGTGAGCAGGTCGGCGGCCTCGCCTACCGCGGGGGCGGTCGGTGCGACGAGCCGGTCGTAGAGTTCCACGACCTGGTGAATCATGGCTAGGTGGCGCGACCCCGGTTCGACCGACGGGAAGTTCGTTGCGGCGAAGTCCTCGGTGAAGACGATCGGCTCGAGCACCAGGGATCGTGGCCCGTAGAGCTGAGCGAGACGGATAAGCAATTCGACGTCGAAGGTCTCGTTGAACGAGGTCATCTGCCCGAGGGCTGGGCCGAGCGCGGCCCCGTCGAAGGCCTTGAAGCCGGCCTGGGTGTCGAGCACGTGAGCCAGGGACGGAATGAGCAAGGCCCGGACGAAATGGCGGAACAGGATGATGATCTTGTCCGGCTTGCCGCCGGTGCTCTGCGGCTCGGTGACCGGCCCGTCGGCCCGGACCAGTACCGCCCCCTCGATGCCGTAACGCTGGCCTAGTGCGCCGACTACCTTGTCACCGGCGACTATCGGTGCTGCCAGCGAGCCTAGCTGGGCCAGGTTCGCCGACAGGTCCGCGTCGGTGTAGCAGACCACGTGCCGGCCGGTGCCGCTCGCCCCCGCCGGACCGGTCCTGACCGCGGCGGCCATCCCGGCCAGTATCGATCCGCCCTTGCGGGACTGGTCGGTCGAGGTCAGCTGGTCGAATGCGGGGCTGATCGAGATGTCACCCCCGATCACATCGGCCAGCCGGAGCACCGCCACGCCGCGGTGACCTTCACTCGGATAACCCTCGGCCGCCACGATCTTCGTCATGAGATCGGCACTCGAGGGCTGGTCCCGGCATCCGTCATCGACAGCGATGATGCTCCACGTGACGCCGGGCAGGCCGCCGGTCAGCCAGTCGAGCTGGCGGACCTTCGCGCGCACGAAGTCCTCCCCGTGCGGGTGCTCCGCACGGGGGGCCATGCGGCCCGTCTCGCCGTACATGGCCCACACCACGGTCAGGTGGACCGGACCGGTGAGCTTACCCAGCCGCAGCCTCGACCGGGCCGCGGCATTCGCTTCGGCCGCCACCGCAGGACCGTGGCTGGCCACGGCACGCTCCGCCGCCACGCGGTCCTCGACCAGGGCGGAGGCCACGTCGAGCACCGCCTGGTTCTGATCAGAGTCCGTGAGGTCGCGCACGGGCACCAACGCCTTGTTCATACCCCGAGGATGCCAGGGCACCCCGCGCCGAGTCGCAGTCGGGCCCTAAAGCAGCCGGCGCGCAAGTTCGTCAGCGAGCTGCCTGCTGACGATGAGAATGTTGATGAGGTGAAGCGTCTCAAGGACAATGCCCGCCTTGTCCGGTTCGACTGCTACAACGACGACTCCCGGACGTCGTTTCTGCAAATCAGCGTTGAGCGCGCAACCCCTGAAGTCGCCATATTGAGCCCCGAGCCAGCGCTCGTTGACTTTCTCGACCCGCTCTTTATCCTTGCCGCTAACTTCGTCCTTAGCGATCCACGCCCGATCCGGGCTGCCTGGTGGGGACCGGCCCCGCCGTCACCCCTGGGCTGACTTGGCGTCGGCCTCGATCTCGGCGGTGTCCGCCTTCAGTTGCTTGGACTCCAGCTTCTCGGCCTTCTTCATCGCCCGCTCGATCTTCGCCCCCATGTCGGACACCCCGACCACCACCAGGCCAGCCTGCCCGGCGTCGAGGTGCTCACCCAGTTCCTTGAGGTCGTGGCGGCTCATCCCGGCGGCCGCGTGGCCGGCCACCGAGCCGAGGACCGCGCCGCCAGCGGTCGTGGCCAGCAGCAGGCCCCCGCCGATCGCCGCGAACGGGAACAACGCCACCACCAGGCCGGTCGCCAGGCCCACCCCGCCGCCGAGCACGCCGCCGACTCGGGTCGGCGTCTCGTGCTTCTTGGTGATCTTGACCTTTCCGTCGGCACGGCGCTCGATCACCGCTGCGTCGTAGGAGTCGATCAGCCCTTCCTTGGTGTGCAGGTCCTTGACCAGTTCATAGTCGGCGTAGGCGTCGGCCGGGTTGCTGTACACGCCGACATAGGCGATGAACGTGTCGATAGCCATCGTGGTCCTCCAGTGCCTGCCGTGCAGGTCAGTCAGGTATGCCCAGAACGCTACGGGGCCGGGCGCACCGGCCTCGCCCCCCGCCACGGGTGATCCGGGCCCGGCGCCGGATGATCAGGTGAAGGCGGCGGCGGCGCTGATCGCCGCCAGCACGAGCATGACCACGGCGGCCACCCGGGTGATCCACGCCAGCGGCAGGACCTTGAGCAGTCCGCGCCCGCCGGCGATGGCCAGCCCGGCAACCGCCCACAAGGCCAGCATCGCCGCCGCGCCGACCAGCACCGGCGAGTGATCGCGGGCGGCCAGGCCCGCGGTCACCACCTGGGTCAGGTCACCGAACTCGGCGACAAGGATCACGGTGAAACTGGTCACCGCCACCCGCCAGAACCCGCGCCGCGAGCCTGCGTGGATGCGCTCGTCGCCGGCGTGCCGGCCACGGAGCAACAGCGCCGCGCCCGCCGCGAACAACACCGCCGCCACCGCCTCGACGGCCCGCTGCGGCAACAGCCCCAGCAGGCTGCCCGCGGTCACCGCGAGCGCCGCGTGCACCGCGAACGCGGCGGCCACCCCCGCGAACACGAACACCGGCCGGTACCGGCTGCCCAAGATCAGGCTGGCCAGCGCGGTCTTGTCCGGCAGTTCGGCCAGGAACACCACGCCAAACACGGTTGCCGGGATCACCAGGTCCACGGGGAGGTCCTCTTCCATCGGGCCGCGCCGGCCGCGCCCGGGGACGCTCCGGCGCGGCAGCACACCACCGCGCCGAAGGTCTCGTCCAGGCGATACGCACGCCCCCGGGAACCGGGCCCGTTTCGCGGGCCAGCATGTCGGCATCCCGGCGTTGGGACTACTCCCCTTCTGCCTGAAGCCTATCCGGCCAGCCGGACTGCCCGGCCTGAGCAGGGCCCCCTCTGCGGGGCGACGCCGGGCGGAAACAAGCCGTCCGTCCGGAGATGAACGCTGCCGCCCGCATATACGTGATGTGAGCGGACGGCGGTTCCGCGTACGCGGGTGCCCGCAACGACTAGCGGGCCGTGCCGGAGGCGCGCAGTTCCACGCAGCAGTGCCCGGCGCTGGGATTCAGCACCGCGGTGGCCGACACGGCGCCAAGCCCGTCAAGGAATCCGGTGAGGAACGCATGGTTGATGCCGCAGACCAGTTCGCGGGCCTGCGCTGCCATCGGGTGGAAGGGGCAGTTGCGCAGCAGCACCTGCGTGGGCGTGGCGCGCACCGGCTCGAACCCGGATCGTTCCAGGAAGCCGCTGGCGACGGTGAGCGCGCGCTCGGCACCCAGGCGGCCCGGCCGGGCGGCGGCGCGCTCGGCCGCACCCAGTTCCCTGCCTTTCTCCCCGGCCGCGCGGAAGGCAGCCCGGGCGGCGGCGTCGTCGGGCGTGGAGTTCACGGCATTCACCAGGATGCCCGCCAGCAGGCCGTGCTCCCTTGGCGGGATGCTCACCTGCACGTCCACCTCGGCCGGCTCGTACCGCTTGGGGGTGCGGCCCGCCCGCCGCAGGCCGCCCGGCCGGGCGAAACTGGTCCGCAACAGCCCCGCGGCGGCCAGCTTGTCCAGGTGGAACGCGGCCAGCTTGCGGGAGATCCCGACCTCGCCCGCCACCTCGTCGCGGGTGACCGGACCGTCCGCCCGCCGGATGAAGGCATACATCCGGCGCCGCAGGTCATCGCTCAAAACGGCTGCCGCTGCCATGCCCGCGTCGAGGCTCACGGTCACACTGTAACGCCCACAACCAGGGAGCCAAACGGTTCGCCATCCAAGAGGAGCCTGGTAGTTGACATACTTCGAGAGATTGACTAACACTCTTTAGCTAAATAGGAGGTCCGCATGCTTCCCGAGCAGTTTCAGGCCAAGCAGCCGGTGACCGTGCTCGCGGGGACGTACGGGCATCCATTGCATCCGATCCTGGTGACGGTGCCGATCGGCGCCTGGGTCACCAGCCTGGTGTTCGACATCGCCTCCCACGCCGTCCATCCCGCCGCTTTCCTGGCCCAGGGGTCGCTGTGGCTGATCGGGGTGGGTGTGATCGGCGCGGTCCTGGCCGCTTGCTTCGGTGTCCTGGACCTGTTCGCCCTGCCCGAGCGGACCAGGGCCCGGCGGACCGCGGTGATCCACGCCAGTCTGAACCTGGGCATCACGGCCGCCTACGCGGCCGGGTTCGCCTGGCGCTACAAGGCCGTGCATCCCGCGCCGGTACCCGCCGCGCAGATCGCCCTGTCGGTGGTGAGCCTTGCCGTGCTCGCCGTCTCCGGGTTCCTGGGCGGCAAGCTCACCTACCGGTACGGGGTGCGGGTCGCCGACGAAGTCACGCAGGCCGACGGGTACGACAACCCCGCGACCGCGCGCACCTAAGCCTCCAGCGCCGGCTCGTCCGGGGCGGACAGGCTCAGCACCGCGCCGACCACCGCGGGCGAGGCACTGATCTTCGCTTCGAGTGCCCGCAGCCGGACGGCGAGGTGGGATTCGGTGTCGTCGCCGGTGAGATCGACGTCGCCGACCACGAAGATCATCCGTGGCCCGACGACCTCCAGCCGGAGATAGGTCACCCTGGCCACCTCCGGCAGGTCAAGCAGGGCCTGGAGCGCGGCCGTCCGTACCCGGGGACCGGCCTCTTGGCCGACCAGGTACCGCCGGTTGAGGTTGATCAGCACCACGGCGACCACGGCAAGCAGCAGTCCGACCAGGATCGACCCGATCGCGTCCGGGATCGCCGAGCCGGTCAGCTCGTGCGCGGCCAGCCCCGCGGCCGCGATGACCAGGCCGATCAGCGCGGCGGAGTCCTCGGCGAACACCGCCCGCAAGGTGGGGTCGGACGTGGCCATGACGTGCTCGATCAGGTCCCGCTGCAGCGACTCCGCCTCGGGCTTGGCCTGCCGGATCGACTGGCCGAACGAGACCGCTTCCAGCACGAACGACACCGCAAGGACCACGTATCCCACGACGAACCGTTCGGCGGGCTGAGGGTGGATGAGCTCTTGGACGCCATGCGTCACCGACACCGCGGCGCCGGCCACGAACAGCCCGAGCGCGGCGAACAGCGACCACACGTAAGCCTCCCGGCCGTGGCCGAGCGGGTGCGCGGCATCCGGCGGGCGGTGCGACCGCCGGTCGGCGACCAGCAGGAAGATCTCGTTACCGGCGTCCGCCCACGAATGCGCCGCCTCGGCTACCAGCGACGCCGACCCGGTCACCACGGCGGCGGCCGACTTCGCCAGCGCGATCAGCACGTTGGCGCCGAGGGCCACCAGCACCGTCGTGAGGCTCTCCGACCCGCCCTGGCGCTGTAGCAACGCCATCCGCCCGAGCAGATCCTGGGGTCCGCGGCCAGCCTTGCCTTCCGGGACCGGCGCCGGTGCGCGCTCGTCACCCTGCTCGCGCGTCATCAACCACTACTAACACACACCGCAGTTACCGGAAACGGCCGAGGTGCCCTGCGCGCCCGCCGCTCACCCGTGGATGTGGGTGTGTGTGATCGAGGTGAACTGGCAGATCAGCGCGGCGGTGAGGAAGACGAGCCCGACCGCGAGCTCGTTGAGGCGGCGCAGTTCGCGGCCGCTGGCGGCGAAACCGAACATGACCAGCGCCGCAAGGGACAGGATCAGCGCAAGAACGTCCATGCGGCTCCCAGGGTCATACCCAGAGGTCTGGGCGGTAGCGGGTGCTTGTCTCCAGCTCGTCGAGGTAGGTCTCGGCGCGCTCGTGGGGCATCGCCCCATGATCCGCGGCTACGCCGGCGAAGGCGGCGCGGACGGCGTCGCGCATCGGCTGCGAGCCGCACACGTAGACGTAGCCGCCGGCGGCGAGCAGGCGCCAGACGAGCGCGCCTTGCTGCCGTATCCGGCCCTGGACGTAATCATGGCAGCCCGGAGGCTCCCGGGACGTGGCAACGTGCACGTGGTCGAGCACTCCTTCCGCAACGAAGTGCTCGATCTCATCACGGTAGATGTAGTCGAGGCCGGCCGACCGGATCCCGTTGAACAGCGCCGCTTCCGCCAGCGGGATGCCCTCGCCTTTCATCGCCACCCGTTCCCAGAGGAACGCCCGCATCGGCGCGAAGCCGGTGCCGGCCGACACGAAGATCATCGGCTTCGTCGCGTCCTCCTGCAGGTGGAACCCATCGGCGCTGTTGTGGAAGACGTTGAGCCGGTCCCCCTCACGGATCGTGTGCAGGTAGTGCGCACTCATCCCGTGGAAGTCACGGCCGGGCACACCGGGCACCGGCATGGCCTCCAGCCCGATGGTCACGTGCGCGACGCCGTCGCCGTGGACCCGCGGGCTGGAACTCGTGGAGTAGTAGCGCGGCCGGAGCGGCTGTGCCACCTGCAGCAGCTCGTAGATGTTCAGCGAGCACGACCGGAACTCCTCAAGCAGCGCAAGCAGGTCGTAGCCGCCGGCGTCGATGGTCGCGCGAAGCGGTGAGCCTGCCTCTCCGGGCTCGGCCAGGACGTCCCTGATCTCTGCCAGCTTCGACCGCTCGGCGGGGTCGGTGACCTTGTCGAGCATGAGGTCGAGCAGCGGCATCGTCGGCCTGCCGGTGATGTCGACGAGGCTGGTGAGCACATTGCGGACACCGAGCACGACGCCCTTGGGCGCGGCGCGGATGTTCATGGTCGTGGGCACCATGAACAGGCTGTCGAGCGTGGCGCCGAGGTGCTGCGCGAGCCGCTCGACGTGCTCCGCGTCGTTCTTCGGGCAGACGCCGAGGTGGTCGCCGACCTGATAGGCAACGCCGGGCGGCAGCCCGAGTTCCAGGTGCCGCGCCCGCTTCGGCGACTCGCCCGCGAGTAGCTGCCGGGCGCCGAGGACACGCGCCTCCACCGTGCCGATCCCCGCCGGGTTCGTGAGGATCGTCGGCGCGAGCAGCACCTGCGACTGGCCGCGACCCGGCCCGGCCTGGTCCGGGGCCGCGGGCCGCCGCCACACCCCCGACGACATGCGGCGCATGATCTCCGGCGCGCTCCGCTTCCTGACCGCCGTCTGCTGGCTCGCGACGCTCTCCCGCTGCAGCGATCGTTGCATCGCGGTGCTCGAGTACACGCCCGTCAGTGCCCGCGCGGAGGCCTTCTCCGCGGCGTCGCGCTCGGCCGCGGCCTCCGTCGGGCGGGCCCCGGACAGCTCGAGCAGCACCGGCCACACGGATGAGTTCCACTCGTCGTGCACGCGTTCCCATGTCGGCGTGCCGACGTCGCCGTACGCGAACTCCGCGACCGGCGTGGCACCAAGGTCGGACAGCTTCTTGTGCACGTAACGGGGAAACGCGAGGAACGCGTTCCACTGGGTGTTGCCGAGGCCCCAGACGAGGTACCGGCAGGCCCGCCAGGCGGGGGTGCCTGGTGCGGTGTGTTCGAGCCAGGCCTTGAACGCCGCCGCATTGGCGGGCGGGTTCGACGTGTAGGTGGAGGTCATGACGGTCAGCAGCCAGGGCTGCGTCCGCGGCGATGACTCCGCCAGCTCGTTCAGCGTCATCACGTCGCTGGTGTAACCGTGGAAGTGGCTCCGTTCGGCGAACCGCTCGGCCAGTTCCTTGTTGGCGCCGAAGTTGCTGCCGTAGGCGATCACCAGATGGCGATAGGCGCTGGTCCGGGGAATCTCCGTCGGCTGTCCCCACCCGGGCGCGGGCGGCCCGGCCGGTGCGGGCGACGGGGCCTGCGCGGGCGTACGATCGGCCGCCGTGGCCGTCACCGGCCGGACCCGGCGCGGCTCGCGCGGTACGCGGATGATCGGGACCTCGGCTGGTTTCGTCGTCACCACGGTGTTCTTGGTCACCGTCGCCCCGGGCGCCAGCCGCAGCCGGTAGTTCTTGTAGATCTCGAACAGCACGACGCGGAGCATCATGAACGTGACCTCTTGCGCCATGCACTGCCGCTTCCCGATCGAGAACGGGATGAAGGCGTGGCGCGGCCGGTCGATGACCTTTTCCGTCGCGAACTGGTCCGGGTCGAAGCTGCCCGCGTCCGGCCCCCAGTAGCGCGGGTCGCGCTGTGCGGCGAGCGTCCCGACCAGGATGATGTCGCCCTTCCTGATGCGGTAGCGGCCGAGCGTGCCGTCCTTGAGGCTGCGGCGGATCGTGACCGGCATCGGCGGGTAGATCCGCATCGTCTCCTTGATCACCTGGGTCGTGTACGACAGTGCCATCAGGTCGTCGTACTGCAGGTCGTAGTCGGGGTCACCGCCGGTGATCTGGTCGATCTCGGCGGTCAGCTTCTCCTCGACGTCCGGATGCGCGCCGATCACGTAGGGGAGCCACGCCCCCGTGATCGACGGCCCGTTGAAGCCGTTCGAGAGGTGCATGAGGACCTGATCGCGGATGGTGCCGGTATCAAGCAGCTCGCCGGTCTCGGGATCCGGCGTGGTCACCAGCCGGCTGAGCAGGTCCGTCTGCGCCCCGGGCGGTGCGGTGTGCAGGCGGGCGCGCACCAGCCCGTCGGCCGTCGCGAAAAGCTCATCCTTGTTCCGGCGGTACCGCTTCTTGCGCTCGCGCCGCGCGCGCCCGGCGAAGACGGTGAAGTCCGGCCGGGGCTCGGCGACGCGCCGGATGCTCTCCTTGGTGCTTTCCGGAACGGCTGCCGCGAACGGGTGCGGTTCGCCGTTGCCGTCGAGCAGGCCGAAGTTGTAACGGCATGCGCCGCGGCCGGATACCTCGAGCGTGTAACGCTCCATCCAGGCCCGCGCGTCGAGTGGCTGGTCGTCGGGGATCGCCGACCAGGCGGCGACGAGCTTGCGCGCCTGCTCCTTCATCAGCTCCAGCTGGGTCCGCTGGTGCATCGGCGAGTACCACGGCAGCATCACCCGCCGGATCCGCTCATAGTGCTCGCCGTCGCTGATGACCGAGATGCCGCCGCCGCGGGAGTTGCTCAGCTGGTCGAAGAAGTTGATGTCCTCGACCTGCTTGCCGAACTGCTCCTCGTCCCCGGCCACCTGATCGAGCAGTTCCGGGTCGGAGACGACGACGAGACGCCACTTCTTGGCCGGGATGCCGACCGCGTAGATGTGCCCGAACCGGCGGTAGTAGTCGAGTTGCGTGTCGTTGTCGTTCAGGATGTCGAAGTTCGCGAACCGCTCGCCGTCGGGCACCAGCCAGCGGACCGCGTACGGGATCTCGATCGGCGTGCCGTCGCCGGCGGTGGCCAGGGTGTCGCCAGGGCGACGTGCGGCGCTCGCCGGTGGTGCCGGCACCGCGGGCCCCGGGGGTGGTGGCGCTGTCGCGGCGGCCTGCGGTGGTGCCGGGGCCTTGGTGCTCGCTGGCGGTGCCGCTGTCGCGGCGGCCGGTGGCGTCGCCCCTGCCACGGTGCCGGTGAGCCGCTGCAGCTCCTGACCGGCCAGCCGGAACCGGGCCGGGCCGATGCCGACGACATCCCCCTCGGCCAGCGGCGCGTCCGTGACGCGCTGGCCATTCACAAAGGTGCCGTTGTGGCTGGCCATATCCACGATGCGGGAGCTGCCCGCGACGTTGCGCAGTTCCGCGTGGTGACGGGACGCGCCCGAATCGAGAACAACGATGTCGTTATCCGGTGCCCGGCCGATTCGCAGCGTCCTGCTCGGCGGTGGGAGCGCCGGCGGCGTCGCGGCCGGCTCCGGTTCCGGGCGTGGCGCCGGAAGGACGGCCGTGGCGTCCACGGCCACGGCACCGGTGCGCGGGGAGGCGGCGGGCCGGCCCGGCCCGTCCGGGGCGCTGGTGGTGACCGTGCAGGTCAGGACCGGCCCGTCCGCCGGATGGCCGAGCCGGGCGACGCATTCGGAGTCGATTTCAAGCCGCGCCACCCGACGGCCTTGGGCGTAGGTGCCGTTGGTGCTGCCGTTGTCCACCAGCGCCCACCGGCCATCCAGCGGCTGAAGCACGGCATGGCGCCAGGAGACGCGATCATCGGCGATCACGATGTCGCACTGTGGATCACGGCCGATCAGATACGGGCGGTTGCCCGGCAGACTCCGGTCATGCCCGTCGACCCGGACCGCCAGCGGTGCCGGGGACGCCCCGGACCGGGGCTTTTCGTTGTCCACCCGCCAACTCTAGGCGGGTTCAGGCCGGGCAAGAAGACTCGACGCCAGGTCCCGCCGATCGGGCAGACTGGTGGCCACCGGAGCCCGGCCCTGGGGTCGGGAGATGCGGAGACGGCCGTGACGACCAGCGCTCTCGGCTTGATCCTGCTCACCGGTGCCGCGGTGGTACTCGCCGCGATCGTGGCGGCACGGGTGGCACACGGGATCGGCCTGCCCGGGCTGCTGCTGTTCCTCGGGCTGGGCCTGGCCTTGGGCGAGGCAGGCGTCGGCGTCCGGTTCGACAATGCCGGGCTGGCGCAGACGCTGGGGCTCAGCGCGCTCGTGCTGATCCTCGCCGAAGGCGGATTGACGACGAACTGGGCGCATGCCCGTGCCGCGGCTCCTGGCGCGCT
>Ga0070716_100000728_pt1 | contig 14034 bp, 12 predicted proteins | sample LARL112metaG_FD_71395 | JGI IMG/M metagenome (GOLD analysis project Ga0070716, IMG submission 71395) | Corn, switchgrass and miscanthus rhizosphere microbial communities from Kellogg Biological Station, Michigan, USA - LAR L11-2 metaG | ecosystem: Host-associated > Plants > Roots > Rhizosphere... | reverse complement strand
GGCCTCCAGGCCCTGTGGTGCATCATCCGCTACCGCTTCCCGGACTAACCCTTAGCCCGTGCGCTCGCGCACGAAGCCCTAAGCGTCACGCCTTATTCGCGTGCTTGACTTTGCCCCCGCTTAACGTTCGCTTCTTTGTAGTGGCCGACGTTAGGGAGGTTCTTTCGCAACTTGCCCGTTCGCTACGGCATTTACAATGAATATTTACAAAAAATAGGAGCAAGGACCCCCGTCCACCTCCGTGCCCTGACGAACTCGCCCCACTCACGCTATTCTAGGTTCGCATGCCTAAGTTCTACATCGAGCAGTTCGGCTGCCGCGCCACCCAAGCCGATGGCGCCGCTATCGAACGGCAACTCCTCGACCGCAGCTGCTCGCTTGCCGATTCTCCAACGGCCGCCGACGTCGTGGTCTTCAACACCTGCACGGTCACGGCTGCCGCTGACGCCCAAGCCCGCGATGCCATTCGCAAGCTCCACGCAGCGAGCCCCGCAACGCGCATCATCGTCACTGGCTGCTACGCGCAGCGCGTCCCTGAAGAACTTGCCACGCTCCCTGGCGTCTCACTGGTAGTGGGCAATTCCCACAAAGCACAAATTCCAGATTTAATTTCGCTCACAGCCGAACCAACTCATTCCGCCTCGCCAAACTTTGTTCCAATTGAAGACGTGTTGCGCTCGCCGATCTCATCTCCCGTACGGGCGCAATATATTGCGCCCCAGTTAGCAACCAATTCGACTCTGGGGACTTCCGCGCATCCGGCAGCACCAATTCTAATCGGCAACATCTTTGATCAACGTGACGTCCTCGTTGCTCCCGTTCTCGGTGGCGAATCCCACAATACCCGCCCTACTCTAAAAATTCAGGACGGTTGCAACAACCGCTGTGCCTTCTGCGTAATCCCCTTCGTTCGCGGAAAAAGCCGCAGCCTTCCTCCGGAAAAAATCGTCAACGAAATTCACAATCTCTCCAACGGGGGCTACCAAGAAATCGTTCTTAGCGGCATCAATCTCGGCGCCTGGGGACGCGATCTTTCTCCTCGCCGCGAGTTTCTCGATCTGCTGCGGCAAATACTCGATAAAACTTCCGTCGCTCGCCTCCGCCTCAGCTCTATCGAACCGCTCCATGTGACTCGCGACCTCGTCGCTCTCTTCGCATCCTCATCGCGTCTCGCTGAACACTTCCACATGCCGCTGCAATCCGCCTCCGACAAAATTCTTGCTGCCATGCATCGCTGGTACCGTTCCGAACATTACGCCCGCCGCATCGATTTCATTCGCGAGCAGCTTCCGCATGCCGCGATCGGCGCGGACGTGATCGCCGGCTTTCCTGGCGAAACCGAAGCTGACCACGCCGCCACTCTGAATTTCATCGACTCCCGCCCGTTCACCTATCTCCACGTTTTTTCTTATTCCATCCGTTCCGGCACACGCGCAGCGTCGCTTCCCGACCAGGTTCCCCAAACCACGATCAAGCGTCGAGCTCGCGAACTCCGCGCCCTCGGCGAAGAAAAATCCGCGGCCTTTCAGCGCAGTCAGTCGGGAAAAACTCTTTCGCTCCTCACTCTTCGCCACCCTGATTCCAGTCCCTCGAGTGAATGGACCCCCGCGCTCAGCTCCAATTTTCTCAAGCTTCGTCTTGCCGGCCGCTGGTCGCCCAATCAATTTGTGAATGCAATTTGCGCGTCGCATCCGGATTCAGTATCCGTCGCGTATACTTCTGAATGCGCGGCTGAATGTGCGGCCACATCTTGCAGCTGGTCATCCTGAACCTATCCGATAAGGAGAGGTGAACGGATCTCAAACTATGAACCGGCACCCAACCCGCACTCGAAGGAAGTCCTCACAGTGAACATCCTCGGCATCGCCACTCCCGGACCCAACGCCGCCGTCGCGCTGTTCAACAATCACGCCATCGTCGCCGCCATTGAAGAAGAAAAGCTCAACCGCGGCAACGATCAGCATGCCATCCCGCTTCTTGCCCTCGATCGCGTCCTGGCCTCCGCCAGTGTGAAGCTCTCGGATATCGACACCATCGCTCTCGCAAATTTCAGTTCCTCCGCAAAAAAGAATCGCCGCAAAGACTCCGCTCACCAAGCCGACCTCGCTCACTTCCGCCAGCTTCTTGGTGGACGGCGCTTCTCGCAGTTCGACCATCACCTCTGCCATGCCGCCAGCGCCTTCTACACCTCAGATTTTTCCCGCTCGCTGATCCTCACTCTGGACCACGGCAGCAACGGCTCCGCCGGACTGGTGTCCCTCGGCGAAGGAGATCAGATCCGATCGCTGCATCCCTTGGCCTTCCCGAATTCGCTCGGCTGGTTCTACTCGCACGTCGCGGAGCTTGCCGGTCTTCGCGCTCAACACGATGAGCACAAGCTGCAATGGCTCAGCAAAGACGGCGAACCCGAGTATCTCGACACGTTCCGCAAACTATTCGTCTGGAATTCCAAACATCTGCCGGTTCTGGATCGCAAATATTTTTCTTCCGGCCCGGATGGCACAGGTGTTTTTGCACCCCGCCTCTATCGCGAACTCGGCCTTTCGCGCTCCACAACTCCCAAGGAGCGCTCCGTGCGCGCCGCACTGGCTCGCAGCGCGCAGGACCTGCTCGAAGAAATCGTCCTGCAACTCGCGGAAAGTTTTCGTGAATCAACGGAAGCGGACTCGCTGTGCCTGGCGGGCGGAGTTTTCCAGAACGTCTTGCTGGTGCGCGCGCTCGAACAGCGCAGCAGCTTTCGCAATGTTTATGTTCAGCCGGTGGCAGGCAATGCGGGAACTTCAGTGGGCGCGGCGTTTCTCGCGCGCAAAAAAACAACTGGCCGTTCCGGTCGAGTTCCGCTTGCGTCGCTCGCGCTTGGCCCGGAGCCGAAATCGCAGGAAATTAAATCCGTGCTCGACAACTGCAAAATTGTTTACAAATACTTGAATGGCGAAGAACAGCTGCTCGAAGAAACTTCACGCCACCTCGACCGTGGAAAAATCGTCGCCTGGTGCCAGGGACGCACCGAATTCGGCCACCGCGCGCTTGGCAATCGCAGTCTTCTCGCTTCTCCGTTTAACGAATACGTCCTCGACAACGTCAATCAATTCATTAAGCATCGCGAGGAGTTTCATCCCTTTGCGCTCTCCGTACCCGCCGAACGCGCTCACGAATTTTTTGAATGCGGTCCCAACTGCCGGTTCATGGCGTCATTAGGCGATTTAAAAAATCCTGTCGTGGGACTCGAACGCTTCGCGTTCAACGGCAGCGCGGTTCGCGTTCACACCGTCGAAAAGCAATCCAATCCGCTCTTCTGGAAGCTGCTTCACAAATTCGGCGAATCTGCTCCCGCACCGATCCTTGTGAACACAAGCTTCAATCTGTTCGGCGAACCGCTCGTCACCGACCCGCGTTCCGCCGTCCGCAGCTTTTACTGTGCCGGTGTTGACGCCTTGGCTGTGGGCCCCTTCCTCGTAGTGAAGTAATGTCCCGAAGCAACACGGTCGTTAACGGCTGGCCAAGCAGAAATGTATTGTGTAGCAGTTCTCCGTGAAAATTCCGGGCACTCAACGTCTCAGTGCTCTCGGTGTCCGAGCTCAGTGTTCTCTGTGTTGATTGCTGCTTCTGTTTTTTCTGTTACGTCTCAAAAATCACCTGCGCCATCGCCTGCTTGGATGTGTGTGTAATGCTGATGGCAATGTTCTTCACTCCAAGATGATCCGCAATCTTGCGCGCTTCACCGGTCAACTCCAGGGTTGGCCGCCCGCCTCTTAACCGCAACACTTCGATGTCCACCCAGCGCACCCCCCGGCTCCAGCCGGTTCCCAGCGCCTTCATCGCCGCTTCCTTCACCGCGAACCGGCCGGCATATCGTTCGTACTTGTTCTTGAACTGCTCGCAGTAAGCGCGTTCTTTCGATGTAAAAATCCGCTTCAAAAAGCGCTCGCCCTGGCGCTCCATCGCGCCCTTCACCCGCTCCACTTCTTCCACGTCGATTCCCATTCCAATAATCATGCAACTCCTATTGATGCCTGGCGGCTGCGCGGCAGATGCCCACGAGGTTTCCGATTATACTGACATCATGCCGAACGCCGCCAAAACCTCGCGTGCACATCGCGCGCCCGGTAAACCCGCTCCGCGCCACGTTCTAGGTTTGAAAATCTCTTCACCCTGGTCTCTGCGCACGGTGCGTGGCGTACAGATTCTCGAACTCGCGCCATTCAAAAAGTTTCCGTGGCTGGTGCACGGATTCAGCACGCGCACCGGCGGTGCGAGCGTCCTCGATTCAGGGGAGCGTGTTCTGAATCTGGGCTTTACGGAATGGGACCATCGCGAAACGGTTCTCACGAACCGTCAAACGTTCCAATCGGGACTCGGCACAAGCGATTACATGCTGGTCCCGCTAAAGCAGATTCACTCCTCCGTGGTGCGATGGGTTCCGCAGATGCCCACGAACGCTTCGCGGCGGTCTGCCGCGCGCGCTGGCCGGCTTGCCCAGACAGGTGACGCCTCTCTCACGAATTCACCAAGCCTGCTACTCGGTATACAGACTGCTGATTGCGTCCCAGTGTTCCTAGTTGATGCAAAAAAGCGTGCGGTAGCCGCGATCCACGCCGGCTGGCGGGGAACTCTCGCTCGCATCGCGGAAAAAACTGTGGGCGAGATGTGCAAACAATTCGGCTCGAAGCCAGCCGACATTCTCGCAGCGCTGGGTCCAGCCATCGGCGGTTGCTGCTACGAAGTCGGCACCGAACTGGTGACGGAATTCACTTCACAGTTTGCGGGCGCCGAGGAATACTTCGACGAACTCCGCACCGGCGAAGAACCCAATCCTCTGCAATGGCTCAACATGATGCCGCCTGGCCACCAGCCGCCGCCCAAAAATGTTCGCCTCGATCTCCGCAAAGCCAATCGCACGCAACTTCTTGCCGCCGGTCTGCGCGACGCCAACATTTACGTCAGTGATCTGTGCACCGCCTGCCACACCGACTTGTTCTTCAGCTACCGCAAAGAGCGAGCAAATTCCGGGCGCATGCTAGCAGCGATCGGGCTGCACAACAGGGTCTAGCAAGCACCTCGTGTACACGATATCGTGTACACGGTAAAGATGAAAAATATAACTCTAAGCGCTGACGAGAGCCTGATCGAGAAAGCCCGCGCTGTTGCCCGTTCGCAACGAAAGACACTCAATGCTGCTTTTCGCGAATGGCTCGAACAATTCACGGCGCGATCTGGACGAGGCGCCGAGTATGATTCCTTGATGCCACGGCTTCGCCATGTTAATGCTGGTCGCAAATTCACTCGGGACGAAATGAATGAGCGGTAGATTCTTTCTGGATACAAACATCTTCGTGTACTCGCTCGATACGCAGTCCCCTAAAAAACCAAAATTGCACAGGAGTTGATACGGCCTGCGATAGATGCGGAAAAGGGAACCGTCAGCTACCAGGTTGTCCAGGAGTCTTTCCCGTGGCGCTGAGACAGTTGGCTGAGCCTATGCCGGTTACCGATTGCGAGCAGTATCTCGCTATCACGTTCCGGCCACTACTCGCAGCGCAATTTTCTGCTTTGCTGTGCGGAGAGGCACTGCGGATTCACGGCAGCATGGCGGGTCTTGGTACGATGCGTTAATTGTAGCGGCGGCGCTTGAAGCCGAATGCGACATACTGTATAGCGAAGATTTCCAGAATCCCTTTATCGACGCTTAGGCCAGGACTCTTAGCGGATTATTTACTTCGTTCAGAGACAACTGGCCGCAGGCGGCCATTACGTCGCGACCGCGCGAATAGCGCGTGAATGCCGGGACGCCTTTCTCCAGTAGGATTTTGTGGAAACGCTCGATGCTTGCTTCGCATGGCTCTTGGTAGGGCAGGGAACCGGGATTCCAGGGAATCAGATTCACTTTCACGCGGCCCAGGTCTGTCATCAAGCGTGCTACACGCCGCGCATCCTCCGCAGTATCGTTCACGCCGCCGAGCAGAACGTATTCAAACGTGAGGTACTCACGAGAACCACGCGGAAAAGTCCTGCACGCCGCAAGCAATTTGCTCAGAGGATATTTCTTATTGATCGGCATCAAAATGTCGCGCTGTGCGTCACTCGACGCATTCAGCGAAATGGCCAGCTTCGGACGGCGCGTTTCTTTGGCCAGCCGTTCGATGCCGGGCACGATTCCGCTAGTTGAAAGCGTGACATGCTTTGGCGCCAAGCCGATACCGGATTGGTCGAGAAGAATTCGCATGGCCGCCATCACGTTTTCATAATTCAGCAGCGGCTCGCCTTGTCCCATCAACACGACATTCGTCTGCGGCGTCAAATTTTCCTTGTGCTCTTCCAGTGGGAGCAACACCTGCGCCAGAATTTCTCCCGCGGTCAGATTTCGGATTAGTCCAAGTTGTGCCGTCATGCAGAATTGGCAATCCACCGCGCAACCCGCTTGCGTCGAAATACAAATCGTTTGCCGCGCTTCACTCGGCATAAATACTGCTTCCACCGAAGCTGCCTTCGGGTTTATTTTCCCCACCGTCGTCTCGGTGTTCTCAGTGCCCTCTGCGTTAAGTTTTTGCTGTGCTCCCAACCCGAACAAATACCGGACCGATCCATCCGTCGACGCATACCGCTGCCGCACCGTCGGCAAAGTCGCGGTGGTTTCCGCCGCCAGCTTTTCACGAAACCCCGCTGGGAGACTGGTCACCCGCGACAGATCAAAAATGCGTTCCGCGTACAAGGCACGATACAGCTGATCTCCGCGATACGCAGGCTCGCCCATTGCGACCGACAGCGCCCGCAACTGATCCCGAGATTTCCCCAACAATTCCATATTCGCTTTTCCGAGCTTCTTTAGCCGCCACAACTATTATCCCACGTGTGTCTTTACTTGCGCTGCCGGTTCCTCCATGTCCGCTACTTCCGCTACTTCCTCTACTTCCTCTACTTCCGCTACTTCCTCTACTTCCTCTACTTCCTCTACTTCCTGAATTCATTACCTCGAATCTTCTTTACCGCCTTCTGGCGTTATACTTTCTTCTCGGAGGCATTACATGTCCGAACAACTGGCAATCGAGCAGCTTACTATCTCCGACTGGGTACGCAATCTCGCCGCAATCCCCGAACGTAATTTTTCTCTCGAGAATGTTCAGGACTACCTCCTCCACCACGCTGTCCGCCCCGAATCGCTCGAAAAATATCTTTTCTTCTCAAAGGGAAGTTACACGCGCAATCTGATCTTCAAGAGCGACGTTTTTGAATGCATGGCGATCTGCTGGGAGGTTGGCCAGTTCAGCCGCGTACACAATCATCGCGAGCAAAACTGTTGGATGTCCGCTCCCATTGGCCGTTTGAAGGTGCAAAATTTCCACGTCGATGAGCGCGATGCATCTCACGGCACCTGTCAGCTCACCCCAACTGACTTTTATGAAATGGACGCGGCGCACCCCGCGTACGTGAACCCGCTGGAACCGGTGCACCAGGTGCTGAATCTGCCCGAATACAATCAGCGCGCCGTCAGTATCCACGTGTATTCAAAGCCGTTCGATAGGTGTGAGGTTTATTACCGCGATCAAGGTACCTACGCCGACGTGCCGCTGCATTACACCAGCGAGTACGGCAAGCTGCATCCCGACGAAAAACTCTTATAACAATATTTGGAATTCGGAAAACAACTCTGTGTCTAACTAGGGCATTACTGCGGCACGCAGCGAAAGCAGCTCCAGGGCGCGGTCGCTCGCAACGGGATATTCCTGTGCGAAGGATTGTTTCAGCGGGCTGCCGGCAAACTTTTGATAGGAATACGACGGTTTGCCGTCCGGAGTGGCACCCACAAACACGAACTCCACCGATTTCACCGCAGCCGGAATCTGTGCCCCATACCATCGTCCGTCCTCTTGCTGCGTCCAAGTGACCATAGCGAGCGTCGAGCCGTTTGGATAATCGTGTTGTGCATTTGTTCTCGCATAATTCACTGCCGCATCGTTGCCAAACAGTGTGGACATCGTTTCATCGGTCGTGCTCGCATTGGAAGTGATCACTCTCCATTGCAGCGGATTCGCCAGAAATTCCCCGGTAACAAAAGCTTCACGATTGAGAGTGGCTGAAATTGTCGGTTCTTTGCCCGCGCATCCCACCAGCATGAGCGAAAAAATCATTTCCAAACAAAATATTTTTGTCATCGGTGGCCTCACTGCTGGCTCCCGATCGGCGCAGTAAAGACGTAATCCGTCTTCACGAGCGCGATATGGCACCCGACGCATTCGTCCGTAAATGTCGCATCTTTCCCGTACGGTTTCAGGTCCGCACCACGCCACCTGGCAAATCCCCATCCTAGGGTATCTGCAAATTTCTTGCTGTCCCGAACCATGAATTCCACTTGAAAAAACGCGCCGCTCTGCACCAGTCCCTTGTCGTTCGCTTGTTGCAGCCACGCGACTTTCACAAAGGCAGTTCCGTCAGGCCAAGGATTAATTCGATTGTGGGCGATCGCGTCAACAGCGATTGCGTTTCCCAGGATCACTCGCAAAGTGTGATTGTCATCGCGCTTCGTGCTGCTAATCTCTTTCCAGTTTTTGTACTCCGGCAAAAACGCGATGCCATTCGGCGCTGCGGCGACGCTCGTTGCTGCGCCACCTTGGTGAATCCACCTGTCATATTGCGCATCTGCAGTTTTGATTTCAGTTTCTGTCTCAGCCGTTTTTCGCTCCACTGAATGCAAATAGTTTTTAAGCGTGACCAACTGCGCCTCGGAAATTGCAGACTCCGGGTGAAACTGTTCGTAGGCTGGCAGCGGCATGGCGCCGAGTTCAATCTGACTCACAGATTCGAAAAGAGCGGCTTGCTGCTGCGCCACTGGGAGCTTTCCAATTTCGGAAAAATTTAGATGCTTGCGGCCATCCTTCACATGACCAGCCACCGTCCAAAAGGCAGGCACAGGCTTATCGAACCACGATAATTTCGTTTCGTTTGAATGGCAGTTGTAGCAGGACGTTTTCAGGATCTGTTTCACATCGCCCGGCACTTGCAGATCCGCGGTTACCGGTGGATTCGGCAATGCCGGCCGCACGAATTGCATTGCCAGAAATCCAAGCGCCAAGATGGCAACCACCAGTGTGAATTTCTTGCGGCTACTGCGTGCTTCCTCTGGCATATCCCCCGCTTTCCGGTCCTGCACTTCGCGCCATGCTCTTTCGGACGAAATAGCGCAAACGGCCGTCCCCCCGCTTGGATGAATCAGCGCCGGTTTCGGCAGCAAAAATCTGCAAGAACAGCTGCTAGCCCATCGGGCAAAGCCGTCTCGGTTCACTTAACACCACTCCCAAACAACGTTCCTTTTCCAATCGCCACTCGCCACGCGTTAATGGGTGTGTCACAATCCTTACAGCGGTCGATGTGCGTCCGCTCAAACCATGGTTGCCGAACAGCGCGATATCGAGCGGCATGTCCTGTCCAACGGCCTCGTGGTCGTGACCGAGACCATGCGCCACGTGCGTTCGGTCTCCGTAGGCGTATGGGTGCGCAACGGCTCGCGCCGCGAATCCACCGAAGAAAACGGCCTCGCGCATTTCATGGAGCACATGGTTTTCAAAGGTACGGAACGCCGTTCCGCCGAATCGATCGCGCGCGAAATGGACTCTGTCGGCGGCATGCTAGACGCCTTCACTTCCAAGGAACAGATCTGTTTCAACGCCAAAGTGCTCGACGATCATCTCCCCATCGCGTTCGATATCATTTCCGACCTTTGCTTGCGCCCGCTCTTCGACTCGGACGACGTTGCGAAAGAACGTCAGGTGGTGCTCGAAGAGATCAAGATGGATCTCGACAATCCGGAATCGCTGCTGCATGAAATTTTCACGCGCGGCTTCTGGCCGGAACATCCGCTGGGTCGCCCGATCCTTGGTACTCCCGACACCGTTCGGCAATTTTCCCGCGAAGCGTTGCAGACCCGCTTCCGGCAATGGTTCGCGCCGAATCACTTGCTCGTCACCGCCGCAGGGAACGTGCCGCACGAAAAGGTCCTGGCGCTGGTCGAAAAGGAATTCGGCCATCTCACGTGCCAGGATGGTCTGGAACAGCACGCACCCCCCACAACGGGCGCGCCGCTTCATGTCGAACGGAAAAAAGATCTGGAGCAGGTGCATCTCTGCATCGGCGTGCCGTCGCTGCCGATCGCGCACGAACGGCGGTTTGGCGTTGCCGTTTTGAATAATCTTCTCGGTGGCGGAATGTCCTCTCGCCTGTTCCAGAACATCCGCGAAAAGCGCGGCCTCGCTTACGCCGTTTTCAGCGAAATCACTCCGTACTCCGATGCCGGAATGTTTTCCGTCTACGCCGGCACGGCAAAAGAAACCATCGGTGAAGTTCTCGATCTGACACTCGCCGAATTCCGCTCTATGAAGGAATCGCCGGTCAGCGAAGAAGAGCTTCTTCGCGCCAAGAATCATCTCAAGGGTTCGCTGATGCTTTCACTGGAGTCCACCAGCTCCCGCATGTCCAATCTTGCGCGGCAGGAACTTTATTTCGGCCGCTTCTACTCCCTGGACGAGCTGCTCGCTTCCATCGAAGCCGTCACCCGCGAAGAGCTTCAAGCTCTTGCCCAGGAATTTTTCCGTCCCGAACAAATTTCGGCCACTATTCTTGGTCCCGTTAACGGTTTTTCTCTCGACCGCGCGCGCCTGGCCTGCTAACGACAACTTTCTGCTCTTCTTCGTTGACGCTTCCGCTTCTCTCTGCCATCATCGTAAAAATTTGTTGCCTGCTATTTTGCAGTTGCCGGCAAATTTTCGGAGAAACTTCGATAGGCTTGCGCGTCTCCATCCTGGCTTCCGGCAGTTCGGGCAACATTACGTTGCTCGAAACGGAGCACACCCGACTTCTGGTGGATTGCGGTCTTGGCAAGCGGGAAACGCTGGCGCGCCTCGCCGCGTGCGATATCTCGCTCGATCAACTTAGCGGAATCCTCATCACGCACGAACATTCCGACCACTGCTATGGCCTGCCGCAAATGCTGGGGATCTGGAAAGCCCCGCTCTACGTTACGGAACAAACACTCGACGCGCTGAAACGCGCGCTTCCGGACCGTCTTGAAAAGCGCCTGCGCGGCGTAGAAACCGTCCACGCGGGACAGCACTTCACCATTGGCGATATCGATGTGCATGCATTTGCCATTCCGCACGATGCCGCCGATCCGGTCGGCTTCACGTTCCGTGCGGACGGCGTCAAAATGGCCATCGTCACCGATCTCGGCTACATGCCGGAGTTAGTAAAGGTGCACCTGCGCGATTCAGATTGTCTGGTTCTCGAATCCAATCACGATTTGGAAATGCTGAAGGTGGGCCCGTATCCCTGGGTTGTCAAGCAGCGCGTACTCTCCCGCACTGGCCATCTGTCCAACCATGCCGTGAGCGAATATCTTGCCGACCCCGAAGGCTTCGACGGCCGCGCCCGCTATCTGGTCCTGGCGCACATCTCGCAGGAAAACAATAATCCCGACGTGGTTAAAATTTCCGCCGAACAGGCTCTTGGGTGCCGTCCTGTCGAATGCGCCTTCACCGGTGAGCTTCTGCTTGCGTCGCAGCAAGTCCCTCTGAAACCGCTGAATTTGTAGTGGCCGATTCCCAGCCTCTGATCGGCGCTCCATCCTTGTTCGCTATTTGGTCCAACACATTCTATTTCGCGAGCACCTTTTCAAAAAATTCCAGGGCACGAGGATCGTGCGATTGGCCCAGCCAGAACATGGCCTGCTTGCGCAGCTCGGGATTGCGGTTCGTTTCCGCCACTTGAATTAATTTCGGCACGCCATCGTCTTTCGGCATCTGGCTCAGCGCAAACACGGCCTTCTCTTTGACCTCGGTATCCGGGTCATTGTCGATTGCACCGCTAATCGTGCTCGATGCTTTCTTCCCGGCTTTCTGCGCGAGCCAGAAGAGGGCTTGGCCGCGCACATGTGCGTTCGCGTCGTCATGCGCCATGCGAATCATTTCGTCGATAGCAGTTCCTTCCTGGCTGATCGATAACGCGAATGTGACGTGTGCTCGTACGTCGCTGCTTGCGTCTTCTTTGGCCATGCGCTTCAGAAGCAGTAAGCCGGAAGCGCCGCGAGCTTCGCCGGCCCAGAATGCTGCCTCTTTGCGCAGGTTTTCTGGCTTGTCGGGCGCGGTAAATTTCGCAAATGCCTGATCCGTGGAACTATCCGCATGCATGGCGATCGCCATCAGGGCGCCACGGCTCAGCCGATCACCGCCGCGTTCATCTAAGTCCTTGCTGTCCACGAAGCGTTCCAGGAAGCGCACGCTGTCGGCTGGCTTCACGCCGGTCAGCCACGTCACTTGCAATCCACCGGCATCAAGCGTGCAGTCGTCCGAAACCGAGCGAATTTTTGCAATTTTGCGATCCTCAGCGCGGAGCAGCACCAGAAGATTGGAAGGGCCTTCGAGCTTTACGTCGCCGCGCCGTAAGTTGTAGCTGTTTCCGCTTCCGCCACTCTCGAGCCGGCATGGACCGCAGCTTTCAGTGTTCCATTCTCCGCCGTAATTTCCGCAACAGGTGCGGTGCTCGCTGCTAATCGCAGGGACGGCGTAGCCAAGCCATTGCGCTTTATCAGCCGCTTTAGCCCATTCGTCCACTTCCTGAATGAGGCTCGCTTTCACTTCCTGCTGCGCAACCTTTCCATTCTTGATTTGCGGCATTCCGGAGGCTTGGACCGTCGCTGGCTTTTGAACGTCCTGATCTGCGGTATACCGGTTTCCCGTGGCCGAGTTCGTCCCAGTCGCGACAAGCTGTGCGGCGATCCAAATCGCAACTGCCAGCACCACTGTCGTCTTGCCACCGCCACCAAACCATATTCTCGCCAGGTTCCCGGTCTTCATGCAGCCTTCCGCAACTCGAATCTCATCATCTTGTCTCTAATCCTGTCCTACTTGTTCAGCAGCTCCATCAAATAGTCGCTGCCTTCTTTCGAATTCATCAGCGAAAGCTTCTCCACCGCGCGCTTTTTCAACTCCGGATCCTTCTCGGTCTTCGCAATCGCAACCAGCGCCTTTGCGTTTCCGCTGATGAAATACGAATTCAATACTTCCTCTTTCAAACCGCGATCTGTTTCTTTTGTATAGATTGATTGCAGGGCGTCGCTCTTACCCATTAGCCCAAGATTGCGAATCGCGCTGCGCCGCAGTTCTGGATCTTTTTCACCTTCGGCAGCCTGCACCATTTTTAAGGAGTCTCCCGCCAGGAAAAATCCCTGCAAAATTTCGCGCCGGACATCGGTAGAAGGTTCGCTCTGATAGAGCTGCTGAAGCTCATTTTGGCCGCCGACCAAACCGAGATTCCGGATAGCGTCCCGTTTCAGTGCTTCGTCTTTCTCGCTCTTCGCCAGCTTAAAGAGCTGTTCGCGGTTTCCCGAGGTCATGTAACTCTGGATGATGGCCCGCTTCACTCCTGCATCTCCGCTGTTTGCATAAATCGTCGTCAGCGTATTTCCCGCGCGATTTCCGCCGAACATCCCCAAATATTCCACGGCCTTCCGTTGCAATTCTGGATTGCCCTGGCCTTGGGCGATCTTTGCGAGCAGGTCCTGCGCTTCGGGTGATCCGCTCTGGCCAAGCACGAACAAAGCTTTTGATTTCACGTGTGGTGAGCTTGGCCCGTCCAAGAGTTTTTGGATAATCGGGAGCGCTTTCGCAGGATCCGAGTTCATCAAGCCGTGGAGCGCCAGCAGCTTGAGGTCGTCGTCACTCTCTCCGCCCGGATTCACATTCTGCCCCGAGCGGTTTTTTACCTCGATTTCCAGCGCTTCCGCATCTTTCTTCCAGCGGCTTTGCGCAAATCTCCTTTTCAAATCCACAATCGTCGCCAGTGCTGCGCTGCGTTTGCCCGATTTATTTTCTGCATATGCCTTCCAGTACATTGCAGCATCCGCCTGCGGGCCATTCAGGCGCGCCAGTTCGTCAAATTTCTGCTCTGCCTGCTGGTACCTGCCTTCATCCAACGACTCGCGGCCATCGTCATATAACTCCTGCAGCCGGTCAGCGCGCTCTTGCTCGCGATCTTTCTTCTCTTGTTCCC
>Ga0070716_100000726_pt1 | contig 14049 bp, 12 predicted proteins | sample LARL112metaG_FD_71395 | JGI IMG/M metagenome (GOLD analysis project Ga0070716, IMG submission 71395) | Corn, switchgrass and miscanthus rhizosphere microbial communities from Kellogg Biological Station, Michigan, USA - LAR L11-2 metaG | ecosystem: Host-associated > Plants > Roots > Rhizosphere... | reverse complement strand
TTGGCCCGGGGAGCACTCCGCTTTCCCCGGGGCAAGCCCCCGGACCCACGGCCCGGAACCCCCCGATGGCCAAAAGGCGCTGGTGACTTCGTCACCAGCGCCTTGGCCGCCGGCACGCAGGCGGTAGGGTCGGGCGGGTGGAGATTCGGGCATGCTGACCGCGGTCTGGGCGGCGGTCGTGGCAGCGGCAGCGGCCTTCGTGGTCGGGGTCGGCGTGGCGGTGTACGTCATGCTGAAGGCCGCCCGGCTGATGTCGGAGACCTCCGCGGCGGTGGCTGGCCTGCGTGAGCGCGGCGACCTGCTGATCCAGCGGGCCAACGCCGCCATCGACCAGGCGGGCGAGCAGATCGCCAGGACCGAGACCGTGACCGCGAGCATGGAAGGCGTCACTGCCGCCATGGCCCAGATGACCGGCCAACTCACCGCCACAGCACCCGCACTCCCCGCCCCGGGCGCGGGCACCAGCGGGCCGCTGAGCTGGGCCGCGGCCCTGGCGTACGGGGTGCGCTGGGCGCTCGGCGCGCGCCGCCCCGGCAGAGACACACCTCGGCCCGCCGGGCAGGGCCCCGCCGGGCATGGCTACGCGGACCGGCCGCGCGGCCGGTCCGGGCAGCCGGACCGGCTGGCCGGCCGCCAGACGGCCGCCCCGGCCGGCCGCAAGACAGTCGCCCCGGCCAGCAGGGCGGTCGCACTGGCCAGCCGGGGGGTGGCCGCGCTGGCCAGCCGGAGCAACGGAACCCCGCGATGATGCGCAGGCTGTTCTGGCTGGTGCTCGGCGCGGTGCTCGGCGTGACCGGCTACCGCAAGGCGACGACGATCGCGCGGTCGCTGCGGCCGGCGCCGCGGGCGAGCGCGCTCGCCGGGTTCGCCGCCGACGTCCGCGAGGGCATGGCGGTCTACCGGGAGCGACAGGCCCAGCCGCCAGCGTCTACCCTCGAAGGTCACCGGCGCCGCGGCCTGCCCGCGGGCCGGCCCGCCGCCAGCCAGCCGCGCCCGGGGACCCACCACCACGACGAACTGAAGGATGGCCGCTGATGGAGTCGGCAGAGATCGTGCGCCGTTTCCTGACCTTTTTCGAACAGCAGGATCACGCGATCGTGCCCTCGGCCAGCCTGGTCGCCGACGACCCCACGCTGCTGTTCGTCGTCGCCGGGATGCAGCCCTTCAAGCCCTATCTCCTCGGCCAGCAGACGCCCCCGTGGAAGCGGGTGGCCGATGTGCAGAAGTGCCTGCGGACCCTGGACATCGAAGAGGTCGGCAAGACCACCAGGCACGCGACGTTCTTCCAGATGCTCGGCAACTGGTCCTTCGGGGACTATTTCAAGCAGGAGATGATCCCCTGGGCCTGGGAACTGCTCACCCGGTCGGAGTCCGACGGCGGGTTCGGGTTCCCCGAGGACCGGCTGTGGGCGACCGTGCTGCCCGACGACACCGAATCCTTCACGGTCTGGCGGCACGTGGTCGGGCTGCCAGAGAGCCGCATCCAGTTCCGCGGCCTGAAGGACAACTACTGGCACATGGGCGTGCCGGGCCCCGGTGGCCCCTGCTCGGAGATCTACTACGACCGCGGGCCCGAGTACGGCCGTGACGGTGGCCCGGAGGCGGACGAGGACCGCTTCCTGGAGATCTGGAACTGCGTCTTCATGGAGGACGTGCTCAGCGCGGTGCGGGCCAAGGACGACTTCGACGTCGAGGGCCCGCTGCCGTTCAAGAACGTGGACACCGGCATGGGCCTGGAGCGGATGGCCTCCATCCTGCAGGGCGTGGACAACCTCTACGAGATCGACACCACCTGGAAGATCCTCGACCGGGCCGCCGAGCTGACCGAGCAGAAGTACGGCGCGGACCACCGCACCGACGTGGCCCTGCGGGTGGTCGCCGACCACGTCCGCAGCGCGGTCATGCTGGTCGACGACGGGGTGCTGCCCAGCAACGAGGCGCGAGGTTACGTGCTGCGGCGGATCCTGCGCCGCAGCATCCGCAACCTGCGGACGTTGTCCGGCGGGCAGCGCGGCGGCGGGGGCGGCATGCCATCCCGCCGGGATGCAGAGAACGAGCGCTACCTGCACGAGCTGACCGCCACCGCGATCGGCGCGATGGCGCCGCAGTTCCCCGAGCTGTCCGCGGACGCGGCGAAGATCCACGCGGTGATCGACGCGGAGGAGGCGGCGTTCGCGGTGACGCTGCGCACCGGAACGGCGATCTTCGACGCCGCGGTCGGCGAGGTCAAGCGGCGCGGCGGCGCGGCTTTGGGCGGGGTGGCGGGGCCGGGGCCAGCAGAGCGCGGGGTGGCGGGGTCGAGGCTAGAGCTGTCCGGCGACCAGGCGTTCCAGCTGCACGACACCTACGGCTTCCCGATCGACCTGACTCTGGAAATGGCCAGCGAGCAGGGCCTGGCCGTGGACGAGGACGGGTTCAGGCGGCTCATGGCCGAGCAGCGCCGCCGGGCCAAGGACGACTCGCGGGCGAAGAAGACCGGCAACCTCGACATCTCGGTGCTCACCGCGCTGCTCGAACAGTCGGGCAAGGTGACCTTCACCGGGTACGAGGAGTCCTCCGGCGACGCGACGGTGACCGGCCTGCTGGTCAACGGCGCCACGGTGCCGGTGGCGGGCGCCGGGACCGAGGTGGAGGTGGTACTCGACCGCACCCCCTTCTACGCCGAGGGCGGTGGCCAGCTCGCGGACACCGGGGTCATCAAGACCGCCGGGCCGACCGGCGGGGCGGGCAGCCTGATCAAGGTGCACGACGTGCAGGCGCCGGTGCCCGGCCTGATCGTCCATCGCGGGGTGGTGACCGAGGGAGAGGCGGCGGTCGGTGCGCCCGCCTACGCGGAGATCGACGTCGAGCGGCGCCGCGCCGTGTCCCGCTCGCACACCGCGACCCATCTCATCCACCGCGCCTTCCGCGGTGCGCTCGGTGACTCGGCCGCGCAGGCGGGCTCGGAGAACTCGCCGGGGCGGCTGCGGCTGGACTTCACCGCCTCCGGCGCGGTGCCGCCCTCGGTGCTGCGGGACGTCGAGGACGAAGTGAACACCGTGCTCATCGACGACCTCGCGGTCCGTGCGTTCACCGCGCCGCTCGAGGAGGCGCGCGCGATGGGCGCGCTGGCGCTGTTCGGCGAGAAGTACGGCGACGAGGTCAGGGTGGTCGAGGTCGGCGACTACTCCCGTGAACTGTGCGGCGGCACCCACGTGGTGCGCTCGGGCCAGCTAGGGCTGGTGAAGATCCTCGGGGAGTCCTCCATCGGGTCCGGGGTCCGCCGGGTCGAGGCGCTGGTCGGCACCGACGCGTTCCGCTACCTGGCGACCGAGAGCCTGCTGGTGAGCCAGTTGTCCGAGCAGCTCAAGGCGCGCCGCGAGGAACTCCCCGAGCGGGTCTCCGCCCTGGTGACCAGGGTCCGCGATGCCGAGCGGGAACTCGAGCGGCTGCGCTCGGCTCAGTTGCTCGGCGGCAGCGGCGACCTGGCCACCGCTGCTGAGGACATCGACGGGGTGGCCTTCGTCGCGCACCGGGTACCCGACGGGACCGGCGCCGACGGGATCCGCACGCTCGCCCTTGACGTGCGCGGACGGCTCAACGACCGGCCAGCGGTCGTCGTGGTGGCCGGTGTTCCCGCCGACCGCCCGTCAGTCGTGGTCGCGGTCAATGACCGTGCCCGCGAGAAGGGGCTGGCGGCCGGCGCGCTGGTCAAGAAGGCCGCCGCGGCGCTGGGCGGCGGCGGTGGTGGCCGCGACGACGTGGCCCAGGGCGGCGGCGCGCCGCTCGGTGATCGCGTATCCACCGCGGTTGACGAGGCATTTAACGTGGTACGGGCGGTTGTGACAGACATAGCAGGACATGGTGGCGTAGCTTGAGACTGTGCTACAGCCCCCCCGCAGAGCTGGCGCAATTCTCGACACACAGGCCAGGTGCGTGAGAAGCGGCGTACGGCTCGCCATAGATCTTGGGTCGGCACGCGTCGGAGTGGCCCGCTGCGACCCGGATGGCCTGCTGGCCAGCCCGTTCGCTACTGTCGCGCGGGGCCGTGGCGACCTGGACGCCCTTGCCGCCCTGGCACGCGAGCAGGGTGCCGTGGAGGTCATTGTCGGGCTGCCGACCAGCCTGTCCGGCCGCGCCGGTACCGCCGCGGCTGAGGCGAGGGCGTTCGCCGAGTCCCTCGCCACCCGGCTGGCACCGCTGCCGGTGCGGCTGGTGGACGAGCGGTTCACCACCGTGATCGCTCATGACGCGCTGCGCCAGGGGGGGCGCGGATCGCGGCAGCGCCGCACGCAGGTCGACAAGGCCGCTGCCGCGCTCATCCTGCAGGGGGCACTGGATGCGGAGCGCTCCACCGGCGAGCCCGCTGGCGAACTGGTGGCGTCAGCCCCCGGAGCCGGGGGATGACCCGCCGCCGCAGGGACGACCCAGAAGACATCGGCGGGGACGCGCCCTGGCGTGCCCCCGACTACGATCAGCGGGCCGCGCCGCCGGACGCGCGCGGTGACTACTACGCGGCGCCCTGGGGCGGGTCCGCGGCGGGCGCGCCGCGCCCCGCGCGAGGCGCACTGGGCACCTCCAGCGGCCGGGACGACCGGCCCGGCGAGGCCACCGGGCCGCCGTGGGAACTGCCCGGCTGGGATGAGGCGGTCCCGGCGCAGCGCCGGCCGCGCGATGACAGCGCACATCCGTCCGGCCCGCTGCCGCAGGTGAACTCCGGCCCGATGGCGCGCCTGCCGTCCTTGGGCGGGGCGGCGGGGTCGGGGTGGCCGCCCGCGAACTCCGGGCCGCTGCCCGCGGTGCCGCGGCAGCCGTGGCCCGCCGGGCAGAGCAGGTATCCGGCCGCCCGCCACCGGGACGACGGGCTCGGCGGCCAGGACGACACCAGCTATCTGCGCACCGGACCCGGTTACGGCGACGGCGGCTTCGGCAGCGGCGAGTACCCGGCGCAAGGCGGTGGCACGGGCTACCCGGGCGAGGACACGGGCTACGACGAACCCGGGTATGGCGACAGCTTCCCCGGGCACGGTGGCGCCGGGCGCGGCGGCCACACGCAGCGCGACCACGGCGATGACGGCGGGGATTACGGCGGCACCGGTTACGACGAGCCCGGGTACCACGACGAGCCCGGTTATTCCGGCGAGCCGGACTACCCGGGGCAGCATGGCTACTCCGAGGGGGGCGGCTACCCAGGCGCGGACTACCCGGGCCAGGCCGGCTACGGCGAGCAGGACTATGCCCGCGCGGATGACTACACCGGTCACGACGGCTACTCCGACGAGCCCGGCTACCCCGGCCAGGACGGTTACCCGGCGGGGCACGACGACGGCTACCCCGACGACACCGGTTACCAGCCCGCGGACGACTACCCGCCCGGCCGCGGCCAGCCGCACTCCGACCCGTACGACCGGCCGCTACGGGATGACCCAGATGATCGAGGGTATGGTGACCGCGGGGGCTGGTACGGCGACGTGGACGAGGACCAGGCCTGGGGGGAGGACGACTCCGGCCTCCTGCCCGGGTTCAGCGACGAGGGTGACTACGACCGCGCCCGGGGGCGCGGTGCCGCCCCGGCCCGCCCGGCCCGCGCCGAACGCAGCGGACCGCCCAGCCGCCCGCGCGGGGGAAAGCCCAAGCGCAAGAGCGCCATGCGCCGCGCGGCGCCGTGGATCGCCCTCACCGTGCTCGTGGTCGTGCTCGCCGTGGCCGGCGGAGGCTTCTTCTACTTTTGGCACAACTACCTGCACCCGCCGGACTACTCCGGCCCGGGCACGGGCATCGTCAGGGTCCAGATCAAGCCCGGTGAGACCGCCACCCAGGTGGGCGAGCAACTGCAGGCCCAGGGGGTGGTCGCGAGCGCGCGTGCCTTCGCCAACGCGGCGAAGGCGAGCGGCAAGGGCAGTTCTCTTGAGCCGGGCTTCTACCGGATGCACAACCACATGTCCGCCGCGCTGGCGTTTGCGCTGCTGCTGAAGCCCTCCTCAAGGATCCAGCTCACCGTGCTGATCACCGAGGGCGAGCGGCTGTCCGAGATCATCGCGGCCCTCGGCCAGGCCACCGGGAACCTGAAGGGCTACCAGGAGGCGATCAAGAACGTCTCGGCCCTCGGCCTGCCTTCCTACGCCAAGGGCAACCCCGAGGGCTACCTGTTCCCCGCCACCTACACCATCCAGCCCGGCACCCAGCCGGTCCAGGTGCTCCGGGCCATGGTGCTGCGCTTCAACAAGGAGGCGCAGAGCGTCAACCTGCCGGCGGTGGCGGCCAAGGACCATATCAGCGAGGGTGACGCCATCATCGTCGCCAGCCTCATCCAGGCGGAGGGCAAGCGCCCCCAGGACCTGCCGAAGATCGCCCGGGTGATCTACAACCGGCTGAACCAGAAGATCAACCTCCAGCTCGACACCACCGTGCTGTACGCCCGGCACTCCCGGGCCGCGGACGTCACGGTCGCCCAGACCAAGAACACCAAGTCGCCGTACAACACCTACCTGCATGGGGGGCTGCCCCCCGGGCCGATCGACAGCCCCGGCGATGCGGCTATCCAGGCCGCACTGCACCCGTCGCCGCTAACCGACGACTGGATCTACTTCCTCACCGTGAACCCGAAGAGCGGCCTGACCAAGTTCACCAACAACTTCACGGTGTTCCAGCAGTACCAGGCCGAGCTGGCGAACTACACGGCGGCCCACCACTAAGCTCCTCCGGGTGAGAGCCGCGGTCCTTGGCGCGCCCATCGCGCACTCCCTGTCGCCTGTCCTGCACCGGGCGGCCTACCAGGCACTCGGCCTGACCGGGTGGTCGTACGAGGCGATCGAGTGCGACGAAGCGCGGCTGCCGGCCGTGCTCGGTGGGTGCGGGCCGGACTGGGCCGGGCTGTCGCTGACCATGCCGCTCAAGCGCGCCGTGCTGCCGCTGCTCGACGAGATCGAGCCGCTGGCCCGCGAGGTGGGTGCCGCGAACACGGTGGTGTTCTCCGGCGGCCGGCGGCATGGGCACAACACCGACGTGCCCGGCATGATCGCCGCCCTCGCCGAGGCCGGCGCCACCGGCGCGCCGGATGGAGCGCCCTGGCAGGCAACGGTGCTGATCCTCGGCGGCGGCGCGACCGCATGCTCCGCGCTGGCCGCCGCGCAGGGCCTGGGCGCGGCACAGGCGACCGTGGCGGTCCGCGATCCCGCTCGCGCCCAGGACCTGCTGGCCGCCGCCGAGCGGCTGGCCGTCGCGATCACCCTGACCGGCTTCGGCACTCCGCAGGACGACGCTCCCGACGTCCTCATATCGACCGTCCCCGCCGGTGCCGCGGATATTTATGCAGAACGAATAGCCGGCGGCGGTCTGGTCCCCAGGCACCTCTTGGACGTGGTCTACCACCCCTGGCCGACTCCCCTGGCAGCCGCCGCCCAAGAGGCCAACATCCCCGTGGCAGGCGGCCTAGCACTCCTCCTGCACCAGGCCGCCCACCAGGTAACCCTCATGACCGGCAAACCGGCCCCGCTAGAAACCATGCGCCAAGCCCTCGGATCCGCTTCGATCCGTTAACTCTCTCCGCTTGCCACCAGCGCCCCACCTACCCGTCCCGAGAAGGGTTGGGGCGGCGCCAAGAGGGTGGCGCCACGGCGCGCAGTGCCGGGCGGGGGTGAAGGGTTCCGGCCCTACCAGGGCGAGGGAAGGGCGGCATGGCGGTAGCGGAATACCTAGCCACGCCAAATTGCTGTTAATCTTGCCTGACGACCAGCTGGGTACAACCTGCGCTGGCGCGTAAGCGGAGGACACCCTCCCACCTGGCCGGCCACGGGTCGGCGGGTACGCCCGTCAGAGGGTATGGCGGGCAGGCCGGACGCGGCGGAGCCGGTAACGTGCGACAGCACGGTACCGGGTTTGTGGCGTTGCGGGTTCGCGTGCGCGTGCCAGCCCTCCGGGGCCGGCCGCAGACACGGGGAAAAGGGTGGGCTCCGCGTGCGCGGCATGCGGGGCCTTTTGCGTATGGCGGCAAGCCCGCGCAGAGGGAACCACCAGCCGGTCCACCGTCCCTGTCAGCGCAGGGGCGGGCTAACAGGAAAGAGCCAAGGAGGTCACATCAGCGTCGAACCACGCATTAACGAGCGCATCCGGGTTCCCGAAGTCAGGCTTGTCGGCCCGGCCGGCGAGCAGGTGGGAATCGTAAGCATCAACGATGCGCTCCGGCTGGCCCAGGAAGCCGACCTCGACCTGGTCGAGGTGGCACCTACAGCCCGGCCGCCGGTCTGCAAGCTCATGGACTACGGCAAGTTCAAGTACGAGTCCGCGCTCAAGGCCAGGGAATCTCGCAAGAACCAGGCGCAAACGATCATCAAGGAGATCAAGCTCCGGCCGAAGATCGATCCGCACGACTACGGGACCAAGAAGAGTCACGTCGAGCGGTTCCTGCGGCAGGGCGACAAGGTCAAGGTGACGATCATGTTCCGCGGGCGTGAGCAGTCCCGGCCGGAGCTGGGCTTCCGGTTGCTGCAGCGCCTCGCCGGTGACGTCGAGGAGCTGGGGTTCGTGGAATCGCAGCCCCGGCAGGACGGCCGCAACATGATCATGGTGATCGGGCCGCACCGGAGAAAGAGCGACGCCCGCAGCGAGGCCCGCGCCGAGCGGGCGAGCCGCGACGCGCAGCACGGTGAGCGTCCGCTTTCGCGGTCACGCGCGGCCGTGCGGGACGCGGATGCGGGCGAGCAGCCCGAGGCGCAGCCCGCCGAGGTGCAGCGTGCCGAGGTGCAGCGTGCCGAGGTGCAGCCCGCCGAGGTGCAGCCCGCTGAGGTGCAGCCCGCTGAGGCCAGCGAGCCGGTGCAGGGCGCGGTAACCACGGCCGCGAGCGCCCCGGAAGCCGAGGCGCCGCCACGGCCGAAGCCAGCCCCGGCGGCCCGGTCGGGCCCGGCCAGGGTGGCGGCCGCGTCGAAGGCCAGCGCCCGGAGCTGAGCAGGCCTGGCCAACAAGGCAGTGCGCCATAAGCAGGCCACTGCCAGGTAGGTCACTGCCGGCAGCCCGGCTGGGCGTGACGAGGACAACATGTCCGCGGCAACGCGGGCGAACGATGGGAAGGTAACGTCCGCGAACGGCGGGAACCCGCCGGTGCGGACGCAGAACAAAGCCGCGCCACAGGGCGCGCAAGAGACGAAAGACGACGGCGAGCATGCCAAAGATGAAGACGCACAGCGGAGCGAACAAGCGCTTCCGGCTGACCGGTACCGGGAAGGTGCTGCGCCGTCGCGCGAACCGCAAGCACCTGTTCGAGCACAAGCCGAGCAGAGTGACCCGGCGGCTGGCTGGCGAAGTTGAGCTTGCCCCCGCAGACGCAAAGAAGATCAAGAAGTTGCTGGCGAAGTAGCCCAGCCCGCCTCCAGGGAGTAAGAAGTGGCACGCGTGAAGCGGGCGATCAACGCCCACAAGAAGCGCAAGGTGGTGCTTGAGCGGGCGAGCGGGTACCGCGGCCAGCGGTCTCGGATGTACCGCAAGGCCAAGGAGCAGGTGCTCCACTCGATGACGTACGCCTACGCGGGCCGCAAGGACCGCAAGGGCGCGTTCCGCCGGCTGTGGATCCAGCGCATCAACGCTGCCGCCCGCGCGGACGGCATCACCTACAACCGGTTCATCCAGGGCCTGAAGGCCGCCGGGGTCGACGTGGACAGGCGCATGCTCGCCGAGCTTGCGGTGTCCGACCCGAGCGCGTTCTCCGGGCTGGTCAAGGTGGCGAAGGACGCGCTGCCGGAGCCGGTCCCCGACGCCGCGGCCGCCTGACCCAACACGGCCAGCCCCATTTTCATGATCGGAGAAGACCTTCAGTCACCATCGCTGAAAGTCTTCACGATCACCGGTGTTCGCGATGAGTGAGACGCACGGCGCGGAGCTCACCAGCATCCGCTCGCCCCGGGTGAAGGCTGCCCGCCAGCTCGCCAAGCGGGCGATGCGGGAGCGGGCCAGGTCGTTCCTTGCCGAGGGCCCGCAGGCGGTCGGTGAGGCGCTCGCCCGCGACGGTGTGGTGACCGAGTTGTTCCTCACCGCCGCGGCGCGGTCCCGCCACGGCGGGATGGCCGCGCGGGCCAGCCGCCAGGGTGCCGCGGTACACGTGGTGAGCGGCGAGGTCATGGCCGAACTCGCGCAGACCGTCACCCCGCAGGGAATCCTCGCCGTCTGCCGGTTCGTGGACGTGCCGCTGGCCGCGCTGGCCGGGGCCGCCCCGCGGCTGGTGGTCATCCTCGCCAACGTCAGGGACCCGGGCAACGCTGGGACGGTACTGCGCACCGCGGACGCGGCGGGCGCGGCCGGGGTGATCTTCTCCGACGCCTCGGTGGACCCGTACAACAGCAAGTGTGTGCGCGCGTCCGCGGGCAGCATCTTCCACACCGACGTGGTGCTCGGCGGCCCGGTGGCGGACACGGTGAGTAAGCTCCGTGCGGCGGGCCTGCGGGTGCTTGCCGCGGACGGCAGCACGGGCCAGCCGCTGGACCAGGTGGAACCACGGGGAGTACTCGCCGGGCCAACGGCCTGGCTGTTCGGGAACGAGGCGTGGGGCCTGCCGGACGACCTGCTTGCGCTGGCTGACGAGCCGGTAGCGGTGCCGATATATGGGCAGGCGGAGAGCCTTAACCTGGCCGCCGCGGCCGCGGTCTGCCTGTACGCCTCGGCCCGGGCACAGCGCTCTAACGCGGGAGGGGGCTGCCGTGCAGTCCCAGCAACGCGCTAGAGTCTGATCACATTGCGTCATGAAGAGCGTCTGGTCGGGCCTGCCGCGCACGCGGCGGTTTCCGGCCGGATGCTCCGAGCCAGGTGGCCGGCGGGGTGGGCCACGTGAAGCCAGCGGCCGGGTTGGGGGACCGGGCCACGACAGGCGGCACACGTGCCGGACGGAGGCAGGGACGCGCGTGGACGGGCATGCGGTGCCCGGCGAGAGGGCGCCTGACCAGGGCCCGGCCTTGGGCGGGGCGGCGGGGTCGGGGCTAGCAGAGGGGTCGGGGCTAGCCTTGGGCGGGGCAGAGGGGTCGGGGCTAGCAGAGTTGCCTGCTCCCATGAGCCTGGGCCGGGCGGCGGACCTGACCGGTCCGGCGGCGCCGGGTCCGGTGCTGGTCAGCTCGATGGCCTGTGCCGACGAGCTTCCTGACGGCCTGGTTATCGCCGACCACGCCGGCCGGGTCATGGTGTTCAACCGCGCCGCTTCGCGGCTGACCGGGATACCCGTCCGGGCCGCGATCGGCGCGGACGTGCGGCAGATCCTCGCGCTGCGTGACGCCGACGGGCGCTGCTGGTGGGTGTCGGCCAACCCCTACCACGGGCTGTCCATCCGCACCCGCCACCCCGAGATGCCGCTGTTCCTCCCCGACGGAACCGAACTGCTGGTCACCATGTCCTACGTGCGGGCACCGCGAGTCGCCACACCTGGGCAGCGCCACTCCCATCCTGGCGGCGTCCAGCGCCTGGTGTTCGTGCTGCGCGGCGCGCAGCAGCGGGCCCGCCTGGAGCGCAGCCGGGCCGACCTGGTGTCCACCGTGGCGCACGAACTGAGGTCCCCGCTCACCAGCGTGAAAGGCTTCACCGCCACGCTGCTGGCCAAATGGGGCCGGTTCACCGACGACCAGAAGAAAGTCATGCTGGAGACCGTCAACGCCGACGCGGACCGGGTCACGAGGCTCATCACCGAACTGCTCGACGTATCCCGGATCGAGTCGGGCCGGATGGAGATCCACCGGCAGCTCGTCAGCGTCCCGGAACGGGTGGAGAAGATCGTCGCCGGGCGCGTGGCGGCCGGCGATCCGGCCGGCCGGTACCGGGTGGTGATCGCCGACGGGCTGCCCGAGACGTGGCTCGACGCGGACAAGGTCGACCAGATCCTCGGCAACCTTATTGAGAACGCCGTACGGCACGGCGCTGGTACCGTAACTGTCGTGGTGGAGCCGTCCGAACCCGTTGGCGCCCGTGCCGTCAGGCCCGGGGCCGGAGGCATCGCGGTCTCCGTCCGGGACGAGGGCGACGGTGTCGCGCCGGAACTCGTGTCACGGATCTTCCGGCAGTTCTGGCGGGCCAAGCGCCGCGGTGGCGCGGGGCTCGGCCTCTACATCGTCAAGGGCCTGGTCGAGGCGCACGGCGGGACGATCACCGTACAGCGGGCGCCGGAGGGCGGTGCGGAGTTCCGATTTACCATGCCCGCCGGCAATATGGCGGGCTAATTGTGCTTGCTGGCCTTCGGCCAGCCGCGCCGAGGCCACATTCCCGGGTGCTAGCCCGGGGGCCGAGCCCCCGGAGCCCCCACGGCCGTGGCTGGCGCGGTCTGTAGCCTTGCGGTTGGCGAGCCCCCCGGGCCCCACGGCCGTGGTGACCGTCGGTTTCTGACCAGCCCCGGAACCTGGGCGGCTGGGGACCAGGCAGCACTGGCCGATCGTAGAGCATGAAATTCTGAGGAACTCCGCAGACCGACACCTTCCAGCAACACCCCTGTGAGGGATGGCGAAACAAACTTATGTCCGCACCCAACAAGCGCTATGACCCGGTGGAGGTGACGGCGTTGTCGCCCGAGGAGATCGCCGCCGCGCTCAAGGAAGCGCTCGCCGCCATCGCGGAGGCGCGCACGCTCGACGAGCTCAAGGCCGCCCGGCTGGCCCACGCCGGGGACCGGTCGCCGCTCGCGCTCGCCAATGCCGAGATCGGGGCGCTGCCGCCGCAGGCCAGAGCGGAGGCCGGCCAGCGGGTCGGCGCCGCCCGCCGTGAGGTCCGGCGGGTGCTCGACGCACGGCAGGGCGAACTCGAGGCCGAGCGCGACCAGCGAGTGCTCGTCGAGGAAACCGTCGATGTGACCCTGCCCTGGGACCGGCAGCCGGCCGGGGCGAGGCATCCGGTGACCACGGTGAGCGAGCGGCTCGCCGACGTGTTCGTGGGCATGGGGTATGAGGTCGCCGAGGGGCCCGAGGTCGAGGCGGAATGGTTCAACTTCGACGCGCTGAACTTCGCGCCGGACCACCCGGCAAGGGAGATGCAGGACACGATCTTCGTGGCCGGTCCGGACGGCGGCCACTCCGGCACGGTGCTGCGCACGCACACCTCGCCGGTGCAGATCCGTGCCCTGCTGACCCGCCCGCTGCCGGTGTACGTGGTCAGCCCGGGCAAGTGCTTCCGCACCGACCCGCTGGACGCCACGCACAGCCCGGTGTTCCACCAGATCGAGTGCCTGGCCGTGGATGAGGGACTCACCATGGCCGACCTGCGCGGTGCGATCCAGTCGTTCGTGGAGGCCATGTTCGGCGAGGGGCTGCGGACCCGGATCCGGCCGGACTTCTTCCCGTTCGTCGAGCCCGGCATGGACGTGTCCATGGAGTGCCACATCTGCCGCGGCGCCTCCACCCGCGGCGGCGACCCGTGCCGGGTGTGCCGGTCGCAGGGCTGGATCGAGCTGGCCGGCGCCGGGATGGTCAACCCCAAGGTGCTCATCGCCTGCGGGATCGACCCCGACCGCTACAGCGGCTTCGCGTTCGGGCTCGGCATCGAGCGCACGCTCATGGTCCGGCACGGGCTGACCGACATCAGGGACACCCTGGAGGGCGACGTGCGGTTCAGCCGCGCACTGGGGGAGGAGGTCTGATGCGCGTCCCACTGTCCTGGCTGCGCGAGTATGCCCCCGTCGGCGAGTCGGTTCCGGCCGCGGAGGTGGCCAGGCGGCTGACCGCCGCCGGCCTGGAGGTCGAATCCGTCGAGGCCGTCGGGCACGACGTCAGCGGTGTCGTGGTCGCGGAGGTCACCGCCATCGAGGAGCTGACCGGATTCCGCAAGCCGATCAGGTACTGCCACGTGACCACCGGCACCACCGAGCGCGACGTGATCTGCGGCGCGGCCAACTTCGTCGTCGGGGACCGGGTGCCGTTCGCGGCGCCGGGCGCGGTGCTGCCCGGCGGCTTCGAGATCGGCGCGAAAAAGGCCTACGGCCGGATGTCGGAGGGCATGATCTGCTCCGCCGCCGAGCTCGCCATCGGCGACGACCACGCCGGGATCATGGTGCTGGCGCCCGGCGCCCCGCTCGGCGAGGATTTCGCCGGCTACGCGGGCCTGGCCGATGACGTGCTC
>Ga0070716_100000721_pt1 | contig 14121 bp, 17 predicted proteins | sample LARL112metaG_FD_71395 | JGI IMG/M metagenome (GOLD analysis project Ga0070716, IMG submission 71395) | Corn, switchgrass and miscanthus rhizosphere microbial communities from Kellogg Biological Station, Michigan, USA - LAR L11-2 metaG | ecosystem: Host-associated > Plants > Roots > Rhizosphere... | reverse complement strand
TTATTGGCTTGGAACAGATAACTTTTTTAGGTAAAATCGAGTTGATTATGTCCGCCTCCCATTGAGATACATTATGTTACGAATGTCAATCTTAACAATCTGGGATTGTTACTAGTTTTGTTCTTCATAGAACTAATAAGGTTATAGAATTATTACTTAATCATACATACGAAAGTAAAACGGTAGTCTATCCAATCGAGATTGACAAGTCTAGTTTTAACTGGACTAAATTTACTGACGGCTTTGGAGCGATATTAAGAAGGAAAAAAATTGAGCAAGAACACGTACGCATGCTTTCTAATGTCCTGGATGATAATTGGAACAAAATATCTCAATTAAAGCATAAAAACAGAGACAGAGACTCTAGTTCAGACGAGGAAAAAAGCCCCGCTCAGATAGCGCTAGGACTTGCAGAGAAGCAATGTACTGAACTGTTCTTAGATCACAACGTTCAATTCTTACAAGTCGTCGTGTGGATCAATTACTTGTTTGTCATCGCTCTGTTGGGATTTCTATCACTTCGATTCCTTTCCTGGTTTAAGTCTAATCATAACCTAGTAATGTTAGCCTACTCATTAGCAATCATGATGATTTCAATAAATGTAGGATTCACGGTTCTTTATGTTACTGATGAATTGACTGGTAAACCTACGAATATACAATCAGAACTAACTCCATTAGCCCCTTATAGCAGCGTCTATAATGTCTTCAATTCAGGATATGCCATTACATCTGTGATGTCATTTATTTTAACATGGATTGCTACTGTGCTCTTGCTACATAGTTACTCGAAGAGACTTGGAAGAGCCAAATATTGGATTCTTGTCAGTATCCCGTTGGTCTATTTTCTAAGCCAATTTCAACCTCTATTTCTGGATGTGTTAACACCATTTCGTCTTTCTGAACCAGTACTCTTTGGTGTCGTTTACACTTTGTTTTTTAGTGCTACAGTTCCTGCTGGTGGGATTTTATTCGGAATTGCATTTTGGAGTGTGGCACGTAAAATGGTCCTGAATAAAGTCAAACAATATATGATGATTTCAGCATACGGAATGATGCTGTTGTTCTCTTCTAATCAGGCTGCCGGTTTGGTTCTTGCCCCCTATCCACCGTTTGGGCTCGTTACTGTGGCATTTTTTGGATTGGCATCCTATTTGATATTTCTCGGTATTTATTCCTCTGCAATATCAGTAGCGGAAGATTCAACATTGCGCCAGTCAATTCGAAGATTCGCGATTAAGGAATCGAAATTACTGGATAGTATCGGAACAGCTGAAATGGAGCGCGAGATACAGAGGAAAGTTGTAGTATTTACAAAACGAAATCAAGAACAAATGCTGGAAGAGACCGGCATTGCGTCGTCTCTTACTGAACAAGATGTAAAAGAGTATCTAGAACTGGTAATAAATGATGTCGTAAAAGGTCAACATACTAATAAATCTACATGATTTTATCGTTGTAGGATGTTGCTGATTTTCCATTGCGCGACGGTTATCTTTAGCTTTTTCTCCTTCCGATAATATATGCTGTTGATGATATCCGTTTTGGTGTGATGATGCAACGAACCTAATAGCATCGTCTACTACTGTAGCATTAGTAAGTAGTTCTAGTTTCATTTTATAGCACTCTTTTGCTAATGATAACGCCTGAATCTTTTCTCGTTTGTCTTCAGTATTAATAGCGGTATTCTTGATTGGAATTGCTACTTACTTTAATTACTTTTTTTATTTCCTCAGCCAGGCTAATATCTCGTTTTGTTATAGCATCAACATCAAATGACTTTAAAGAAAGTTTAACAGTCTTCCAATTAATGGTGATAATTGGATGATGGTCAAGTGTCTCAGCTATCCTTGCAATTTCATTTACAAACTCAATAGCATCCATAAAGCTACTGAATTGAAAGGATTTCACGATCTTTCCATCTTTTAATTCCCATCCATTATCTAGATCTGCAATTTTTGATTCTATATCATCATTTGATAACATATATTATATTATGTGATCATCTAACTGTAGAGATTAAAATACTTTCAAGCTCAGACTGATTGGTATATCCGTATGTATGTTATAGCGAATCGAATACTAATAACAATACATAATTATTCGATAATTCTTTTAGCACTTTATCTCGACTAATAGTTGACTGGTCCACCTTCAGTTCATGATCTATCTCGGTCTCATTCATCGATTGTGCTAATAATGTTGCAACTTTCCGTCTTCTTTCTTCGATCTCATTTATGCAACTCTTATCTCAAATAATGCATTAATCTCCTCTTAAAGTTTCGCTCTATGCATAGCCATAGCTTTCAGATATAATAATCTGATAGAGTTTATTTCTAGAATAGGACGTGCTTACTGAATAAATCTGGACATGGCGTGGCATTATCGATAAGCTTCCAACAAACGTGTTCTGATGATATCAGGGTACTGTTGACTCTCTAAGGTTTATAGTTCTAAGCATGTATATCTGTCTTTCAGCCTACGATTATTTTCAAGATCTGGTATTGCTCCTTTACCACGATTCGACTGGATTCAAGTCAACACATTCATTGCAATACTACACAGAAAGAGCTAAATTAAGAAGAAAATGGATAAAGCTATCCATTGGAGCAGATGTATTATTACAAATCATATGTACAATTAAGATAAGACGAGCTCCTACAAGACATGATAATATAGATTTTAGACCAATTATAACAAGAACGTCAAATATACTCCCATTATCTGTGGTGACAGCTGACAAGGGTTATGATAGTGAGGACAATAATCGGTTGGTAAGAGATGACTTGCATGCATTCAGTATAATCCTAGCTCGCTATGAACATGTACCGATATGGAGAACTTATGGCAAATACAGAAAGCAGATGAAACGTGGCTATTCCAAATTACTGTGCAACCAACGAAATAAAGATGAAACTAGTCATAAAGAGACTATTTGGAGAACATCTTATGTCTAAATTGACCACAACACAGAACAGGGAATTATCATTCAGATGCATAACCTACAACATGCATAGACTAACTAATCTTGTAATATTGATGATGGTTTCTACATAGTCCTAAGGAAGTACATCTTCTAATAGTCTGGCTATAATGTAGACTTCAACTTTGACAATACGAACAATATGGTCAAATCTAGACTTCTGATAATATTTATAACCTGACGTCTCACATATCGTATTGTAACGCTATTTCCGAGATAATTATACTGGATGTGTTAAAAAGTCCGATATCGTCCGACATTTTAAGCGTATTTAGGTATTAACAAAACTAAACCATTTGGCTCGTGTGGACTTGTTGCTACTATTCTCTAAAGATATATATTTTGTTATTTAAAGGATGGCGCGCGCCTACCTTCGATATCATTATTTAATCTGTTGTCCTTTGGGATGATCCTTTAACTGAGACTCCTTTACCTCCTGTTTGCCAATGTGAATTAACGTAACTTCAACTGTTTTCACCTCGTGGTTAATAGATCCCCCGACGGTAAGTCGACTATTTTATTTGAGTAATGAAATTTTATTACATGCCTCCAGAGGTAGGACTCGCAATTCTTATATACTATCCATATTCTTACGTCTATGTGGCCGATTCGATAGAAAACTGGGAATCGATTATTCAAAAAACTGTCAGATCAAGTGAAGGAAACTTAATAGGTAATGTCGATGCAGTGGATGAAAGTTCCATATTGGTCTCCACAGAAGGTGGAAGAACAAGGTACAGGATACCAAAACATATTGTTGAGGGTTTCGATGGTCATCAAGTATCACTTAATGTACAGAAAATGGAACTTGAAAGATTCAAGGGAGGCGAGGCTGAAGGTTTTAGAGAAGTAAAGTAAGTAGCGATCACTTGCGAAAGTAGTCGCATATTCACTAGCTTACTTAAGCAATATAATGTATAGAATGAGTAGTAAGAATAAGAATTTAGCTTGAGCTTGTGGCGCGCGCTTTGACGTACTTGGACTGTTCCAGCTTTTCATCTATAATCCATCTCCTGAAATCACGCAACAGATAATTTATCGCAGGTCTTAGGCCATCCCATCTTTGTATGATACTAACCACCTGCCCAGATTTCGAATTTATAGTTCTAGGGATTCTAACCAGACATGAATTTATGGATGGCCTAAGTTGAGGATCTCCTTTTTTATTCGTTAGAAATTCTTCTGAAAACTGCATGAATTTAGATGTCAAATCTTTTCCATCAGGCTCTCTCAATCTTGCAAATTTATCCTCTTCCTCCAGAACGAATCCATGAATAGGCTGATAAATATGATAACCATTGCCGGAAAGTATGCACTAAGCATTGTATATACAATATTTTTCCGTACTGCTGATATGTTTATGTAAATGTTATCAGCATTATGGTTTCTCGACACCTCTCTTAGTCAGCAAAGACCTTATTGACTGTATCAGCTCTTCGTGTGTCTGTATGTCTTTTTTTCTCATGTAATAGTATAATTCCTCCATGGCGGCATGATAGTCAACTCCTAGATTTTGAGCGATGTTAAGAGATATGTTAGACAAAATCAGTCTTCTCATCACGATCTCTGTTCCATATACAGAGGCGTCACTCGTCAACTCGCTGAGTGTGTTCTTGAAATTAGAATCGATATAACGGTCTTTGGCCTCTCTTGTTTTAATTGAAAATATATTACCCATCATACGGGCTTTCATGTGTATCTCCTCGACCATTGAAATGAACTCATCGTTGAGAGCCTTATTGTCCGATAGGACCTCTGAAACCAAGTCAGCCGCGTCCTGCTCGCTTACATGCATGAGTTCTTTGACTTTGAACAACACATGACAAGCAGCGCAGCCATTGCCCTTTATGATAAAAGGATTGTTAGATACAACAGAGATTTCTTTTTTTATTATCCGTTCTGCTTCTATGCGCGACTTATCGTCTAACGTGGCCAACTACAACAAAGACATCATCTTGAGGCTAAAAAGTCTTATTAATATGGTGACACTGTTTCTGGCAAAAACAAAAGATGCCTATAATACATTAGAATTCTGAATCCCCGTTCGGGATCAAATCTGAAAGTATCTAAAACGATCTCTGATATTGTCAGCTTGGCATTGTGACTAAATTCATGCCCAAATCGCTAGTAAGATTTAGGGTTGAACACTATGAAACTTTCAAATCCGGGAGACTGAAGAAATTCGATAATAAGAAACCAAGGACTGCGCATGGTTTAATACAACACTAGACTTTACAACCTATCGACAGTACAAATTGATGGTATATATAGATAGTAGCAATTAGTGAATGTTAATAAAGTCTTTAGTTCGTAAGCAAGTTTTAACATACTGGATAATATTTGATATCGGTCTGATTCGTCTGTTTCGGAAATGGTGCCTCTAGTAACGATAGTCAACATGCCAGATTATAAATATTCTTGAAAACTAGACATTCTAAGTTTAGATTGATCGTTTGATACGCACATACTTAATGTGATTGTTCTACTACCTATTATTGATCCTTCAGTAATATTCGTTATCACTGATTGTTTTGGATGTAAGGTTATGGTCTCATAACTCTTGGAATTTTGTGATTCAATGATGGTTTCTGCTTCAATTACATTACCTGTATTATCGTGTATTATTGATGATCTTCATGGAGTTGACCTCATTCCAAGCAGTATCATCATTGCTTAGATCTGTAATGACGTTCCACAGCCAGCCAATCGACGTAGACACTTGGTGGCATTACTCCCTAAGGAGAGGCTTTTTTACCCACTTTCCTTTAACAGTTTGCGGCGAGCAAGTTCGGCTTCGCTAGGTGTTTCAAGGCCAAATGACCCAATCTTGACTTCTCCAGCACGCTCATAATTGGCGACTATAACTTCTCTTGGGCGAAATTCCGCTTTCAAGAAGTTTGAACCCAGCTGGAACTGTACCTTCTGCAAACAAGCGCTTGCCAGTACTAAGAGTAACAGGAAATATTTTTAGCCAAAGCTCGTCGACCAAGTCATACTTCAAGAGTGTCTGAACAAATTGCTACTGCCATGGACTTGTATTTCTGGCCCGTCCTGCTCCTTAATCCTTTCAATTCCCTCTGAAACATCACCATTGATTAGTTCTGAATTACTCCAATCAAGCTTTGTCAGCGTCTTTGAAGCTACGTATTTCTTGGCATTATTGAGCTTGGCAGCGAATGGGTTTTGATCTGCGTTCACGTACCGCCAGTACGCTTCAAATATCTCGTACGTTTTTCTGCCAAGCAACAAATCAAAAGGTTTACTCGTCTGCTTGATCATCACATTAAGAAGAAAGTCGTCAGAATATCCAAACATCCAGCCTCCGTGTTCAAATCCTCCAGTAGGATCTTCTTCCGGCCTACCCGGAGCTTGCATCACGTTGTCAAGAGTTATGAAAGACATGACAATTATCTTTCTCATTTATTTTTCATCTCCTTAAATTTCTCTCACTCCATATCTGATAATCTTTTCACAAGTTCATATGTGTACTTAACGAAGCTTCCAAAGTCATAAGCGACGCTCTAATAGACAAATTTTCAGAACCCTTCGAAATCTACTGCACTACCAAGTGATAGATCTGCCTTTAGAGTACTCAACGCATGTTCTGGATAAAAATGATAGTGGACTGATATCGATACAGCAAATAGCAAAGGATCCTTTGTTAGGTTATTACCTGGTAGCGCCTTCTCTTTTGCATACTAATAATACCAAAGTTATAACCAATAATCTATTCGAGAAATTTGGCAGTACTGACCATGTAAGTATTCAGAAACAAATCAGACATGCATTGATAAAATACTATGAAAATGAGTCAGCATTTAATCTGTCCAAATGCCAAGAGATTAAAGGTTGTTCTATATGGTTTAGATCAGAATCAAGTTTAACACCTACTTTAAGCGTAATTGGTAGTGTCCCTAAATCTACAGGAATTTCAATACTCAATGGAGAAAATGATTCTCAGACTCCAGTCCAACAGGCGTTTCTCTTGCAGCAAAGACTGACTGAAGTAAACCACCCTGATCATACATTGATAACATATCCTAATCTTGGATATTTCTTCTATCACTCACCTCAGTGGTTCAGTGAACCCGGACCAATTGAACCTCATGTTTTAGCAGATCTTTATTCATGGCTTGCAGCTCATTTTGGATTTACAAATCATGTTACTGATGCACAGCTTGCTGCAACTCCATCTTCTAACTCTACTGCTAAATAAAATAATCTCAATAATACGCACATATTAGTTGTTGATCATATGTACATCTCTGCAAATACCTTTTTGCAGATGATAGCATTGTTTAATTCATTCATCTTCTGACTAAAGATAATAAAAAACTACATTAGAAAGAAGACAATATATTATTATCATCATCATGGATAAAGCACAAGAGAAGCTTGGCGATATTTTCGACAAGCATATAGAATTTGAGTTTGACAAAGAAGACGTTGATGCTACTATGACCACCATGACAGAGGATCCATATGTTCATCATATTCCTACATTAGCTTGAGGAGTTGGATATAATGGAGTCTACAATTTCTATACAAATCATTTTGTCGGAAAAATGCCAAAAGATTGGAAGATTACTAATGTTTCGCGTACTCTTGGAAAAGATCAGGTTGTAGATGAACTCATAATAAGTTTTACACATGATAGAGAGATTGATTATCTGCTACCTGGTATAGCTCCTACTGGAAAATATGTTGAAATACCTCATGTAGTTATTATGAAATTTAAGAATAATAAAATCTCTCATGAGCACATATACTGGGATCAAGCATCTGTCTTGGTCCAAATTGGACTTCTTGACTCAGATGGGCTACCAGTAACAGGTATACAACAAACAAACAAGTTGGCAGAATTATCAAAAAAATAGGTAAAAATAAATGTCAAATTATTAAAATACGGTTTCATCTTGGCTTGTTTTAATATTCTGACAGGCAATAAAATAGTATGACTTTTGGCATCAACAACATAGCCTGATGTTTCTAACAAAGTGCAAGTACCATGCATTTCACGAAGCTTTGCAACACCAATAATTAGGCCACTCATCCCTGCTACAATGCCTACCGTTATTCATTGGAATAATGTTTTTTTCGTTAAATTTATTTAACATGTCTATATCCGTTGCTGCTCCAAATATACGTGGGCTATCCACAAATACTCCGGTAACATGCTGTCATCGTAAAAATTTTTTTTGTATTAAACTTTGCAGCAATGTCCAAGATTTGTTCAATTAGGAGATATTCCGAATCTGGATTTTCTGGTTGTGAATCCCCAGTTAACAATAGCAAGTCATTATTATCAGAAGAACTAGCCTTCGAATAAAAGATAGTATTCTTCATAAGTTCTGCTACACCATTTGATCTAATAACAATCTGTGGAGAAAATGATGTAGAGTAGATGTCAACAAGATGATTTGCATTAAGCTCCTGGATCAAATGATCGATTGCTAGTTTTCCAACATATCCATTTCCAGGAAGACCCTAGATTAAATATGGAGATTGTAATTCTGGAAGCTCAGAAGAACGATAAACTATTTTCATTCCAGGTATTGATGATTGCATTGATTCAAAGGAATATGAATACAGATTTTAAAAATATTATGCTTATATACCAATTCTTAGTGGATAATTTGACCTATGGGCTGATGTTATAATCTAGCCGGATTATTCATTCTTATATATTTTGTGAATTATGAGTAGATCTTAAGCTCCGACCTCAATCCTTACTTATGTATACAAATAAGGAATAAGATATCGATGTCCTTACTGCATTTTACACTACCATGAAATTTCTATCCATTTTTCTAGATTCAAACCAATAATATGATATTAACAAAAATTCCACTCTACGTAAGTTAGAGATGGTGCGTCAGAGATGTGGTTTAGATAATAGAAAACGGAGACAGCTGGTTTGAAATGTCATCAGTTGCTATATATAAGAAATACAAATTATATAACAATAATATACTATATTCTTCACCTAACCATTCTGAGAATCTGGGATGGCCCAATTCGAGACATATTGGTTTCGAACAAGATATTATAGTATATATTACAAAACTTTGATAAACTTATTATAAATATAGATAGAATATCCAAGAATTAACTATTTATACATTTTCTGTGCCGCTAATCGAGCTCGTTCTTTCCACATTTCTTCAGTACAAATATTCAGTATATGATCGTAGTATGAACTTTCACTATGCTGAGGGTTAGAATCTGGAGCATAGAGTCCTGAATGCCTACCTACTAGATAGTCGATATATTTAACCATACTGGATTGGCCGCTATGCAAGTTGTGTATGTGACGTTTTACACTACTTTTCCGAGAAGACCACATGCCACAAGCTGTACACACCCAGTTAGGTTTCAATGCCTCACTAGCTCACCTTTGTAACACGGTGCAACACTGTGCATGCATCAAATTAATCTTCTGAGCGCGCCTATTTAAACTTTCCAAGATAATTCGATTCGACAATTAACAAGCATATTGTAAGTCTTTGTTACAATCAAGCAGGCTTCCTGGAGTATTGTATACAATTCAAGTGGTCTAAAATCAATGACTTGTCTTCACATTATTAAGTCCATTTGTAGAACGAGTCATGCAAGCTACGTCGAGATGCTATTACTTAGCTTCGGGTATACTATAATAATACTCAAAATTACTACGTACAAAATCAAAACTCTCAAGTCCACTCAAGCGTGTTTAATAAGAGGAATCAACTAAGAATATCGATAAATGTTTTCTAAAATTGCTGATGTAATGATTACTCTATCCAAAATAAAAGATAACGCAATAATTGCAATTTCTGGATTTAATATGGCTACTACTCCAGAATACTTAATTCTTGAACTTTATAGACGATATATTGAAGAAGGACATCCAAAAAGTATATTTATAATTTCAGACGCTCTCCCTGCCAGTCCGGGAAGAGCATTAGACCAAATAGCAGAAAAATTATTCAAAGAACCAAGTCAGAAATTTCTTAGAGGTATTTTGATGCCGTTCTTGGGCTTTTCACCATGGCTACAGAAGCTTGTAGTAAATAACAGAATAGAATGTTACGGATGGCCAATAGGGATCACCTGGAAGACCAGGTCTATTGACGAAGATAGGTGTAGACACATTTCTAGATCCAAGGAAAGAAGGTGCAGTATTAAATGAACATGCAAAAAAGAATCTTTCGTGTAGAGTTAGTGTACTTGATATTGAGGGAATAGACTACCTTCTGTACCAGGCTCCAAAGCCAGAAATTGCTTTGATTAGGGCTTCTATATCCGATGAGAATGGTAATCTGTCATTGCAGGATGAGGGAGTGAGAGGTACTGTTCTTAGCATCGCTCAAGCGGTTAAGGCAAGACCACGCCAGGGTGCAGTCGTAGCTCAGGTCAGATGGATCACAAAAGCTGGTACGATGAATCCAAGGGATGTAGACGTTCCAGGTCCTTTGATAAGTAACGTTGTAATTGCCCCAAAAGAATATCACTGGCAGAGTGCCACTATAGAGTATGATCCTAGAATCTCGTATAAGGTAATGCCTCCTGTAACTGAAAGCCTATTGAACGACATCGCTAAAACAACTTTGAAGGTCGATGAAAAAATAATATCTAGGAGGATCTTGTTGGAGTTATTAAGGTTATTCCAAGATAAAAGAGATACAGTATTAGTCAATCTAGGAATAGGAATTCCAGCATTGATCTCATTAGTTGCCGCTCAGGAAGGCGTAACAGAAGTAATCGTACCAGTACTTGAATCAGGTCCTTGGGGTGGTGTTGCTTTATCTGGAGATGACTTCGGATTAGCAGTAAGTCCTTTTGCACTCTCGTCCATACCTGATGTATTCTCTAATTTTGAGGGTGGAATAATTGATGCCGCATCTCTTGGCTTTCTACAAGTCGATAAAAAAGGAAGTGTAAATCCATTTATGCTCCCAGGGAGGATCTTTGGACCAGGCGGATTTCCAGTAATAGCCGGAGGGGTACCTAGAATTTATTTTGCTGGCACCTTCACTACAGGAGGAACCGAATTTAGCATCTCAAGGAATAAGGTGAAAATAGTGCGCGAGGGTAAAATATCAAAATTCATTGAGAGTGTATTTACGGTTGCATTTAGTGGACAGCAGGCTATAAAATATGGCCAAGAGATTCTCTATATTACAGAGAGAGCGGTTTTTAGATTAACTAAAGATGGAATAGCTCTTGAAGAAGTTGCTCCTGGAATTGATATTGACAAAGATATAATACCTTATATGAGTTTTGAGCCGATACTAAGAGGATCTGTAGGGGAAATGGATTATAGAATTTTTAGTGAATCAATAATGGGTATTAGAGATGAGATCGCGCAAATATGATACATGGTCTTAAAATCTCTTTAAGTAGTACGTAGATTTGAAGTATTCTGCTGGATTGACCTCAGACATGCTGGATTGACCTCAGACATCATTGGATAATAATTGGTGATAGTCAAAGCATTATCTTGTGATATTTTGTAAATTTGCTTATAGCAGTCGGGTTTAGTTCCTCTATAGCGTTTTAATCCTTCTATCGAAAAATGGATCATTGTATCCTCAATGTTTCCGTACTTTCTCCATGGTGAAATTGATAATCACTAGCTTGCTAATGGTAGTAGCAACTGCTTATCATGTAAAAGCAGGACATTTGTGATGATGGTAAATTGAATTATGTCACCCTATTCCTTCTACATATTCAGAACAATGTGTGAAGTTTGATTTACCACATTACTAGTTACTTCTCTGCTCTCATCAATGAGTAGGCTAATGCAGCAGAAGATACGACAAGGAAAGAGATAAAAATTGAGATTACCGAATCCAGCTTTACCTCATCTCTCTATATTTATTAAGAATTCATGATAATGTTCAGGATACTGTTTCACCAAGTCAAGATTTACTTCCAATACATTGACATATTGAGGAGCAAAGACCAATGCATTACTTACTTTATTCCTTTCTATATTAAGATCGATTAAAGTTTCAAGAACATTGTGAGGGATTCCAGTCACTTTACTTACATTAGAGACTTGTGCAAAAGCATTTTCTGGAGTAATGTGTGGATCAACAGTTGATGCCGAGTCTGAGGCAGATCTTGAATGAAAGAATTTTGGAGATTTGAACTCTTGAGCAATTAGTTTTGAACCTATTACTTTTCCGTGTAAAGTTAGAAGACTACCGCTAGACTGATATGGTAATGCAAACTCTCCTATTGCCACTAGAATAAGAGGATAGGCTATTCCGACTACCAAAATCATGAGTCCTACGACCTTTAGACAAGGTTTTATATTTTGATCAAATAATTCTCGCAGCGGTATGGTATTACTTTGTAACACATCTTTTATATTTTGCTTCATCCTCATTTCTATATACTTACCTACCAATAAAAACAGACAATAGCATATCAATTGTCTTTATACCTACAAATGGTAACGCGGCTCCACCTAAACCATAAATTAACATATTTCTTATAAATGTCTTTTGCGGCGGCTCTGGCTTGAACTTGACTCCTCTCAATGAGATAGGAATTAGGGCTGGAATTATTATAGCATTAAATATCAATGTAGATAATATGGCTGTCTCAGGACTGTGAAGATGCATTATATTTAGCATCTGTAATTTGGGAGTAGTTCCTACAAACATTGCTGGAAGAATTGCAAAGTATTTGGCGGCATCATTAGCGATGCTAAATGTGGTAATGGCACCGCGTGTCATAAGTAGCTGTTTGCCAAGTTTTACAACTTTCATTATATTAGAAGGGTCAGAGTCCAGATCCACCATATTTGCAGCTTCTTTAGCTGCAGCGGTTCCACTATTCATCGCTAATCCTACATCAGCTTTAGCAAGTGCTGGGGCATCATTAGTCCCATCTCCTACCATACCTATTACATGTCCTTTCAGTTGCTCTTGTTCAACTCTGGTTAGTTTGTCTGCAGGTTTTGCTTCAGCTATTACTTCATCGACGTCAGCTTCTTTGGCAATGACTTGAGCCGTCAATTGATTGTCTCCGGTAATCATTATTGTGGTTATCCCAGTAGAACGGACCTCGTTCAGTCTGTCTCTGATGTTTTCTTTTAGATTATCCTTTAGAGCTACAAGTCCAATTACTTCATTATTTATAGATACTGCCAATGGTGTTCCACCAACCTTAGAAATTTCCTGTGCTTTCCATTTTATTTCTGCTTGATTTACATTCGGTCCTGTAAAGTTGATTATCATATCTACTGCGCCTTTAAGAATTCTTACTTCACCTTTTGTCTGCTCTAATTTTATCAGTAGGTCATGGACTCTACTTTTACTAACACGTTCTACATCTCTTTCAATATCTTCTATTGTTGGATTAACTACCGTTTTAGCCTCGTCACTGCTGCTTGTAGTCTTACTACTATTACTACCATTGATATCTCTTACTAATGATCGGAATTCATCTTCTTGCTCCTCATTTAGTATAACATTCTTATTTGCAATAAACTCAATGCCACTGCATCTAGTTTCAGCAGTAAATTGAATGGATCTAGCTGGAATTACTTTTTCTAAAAGAGGCGGAACAAATTTTTTCTCTTCTGCAAGATCCACTATGGACTTGCCTTCATGCGTAGTATCATGGATAGACGCTGCGAAAGCTGCTTGTCCTATATCTTTTTCAGTATATTCGTTCATAGGTATGAATTCTACAGCACTTCTACTACCTTCTGTAATTGTTCCTGTTTTATCTAATATCAAAACATCGCAATCCCCAGCAGCTTCAATTCCTTTGCCAGATTTTGCTATGATGCTGTCCCTTCCTAATCTGGTTATGCCAGCAACGCCTATGGCTGGAAGCAGTGCACCAATTGTAGTAGGCATAAGTGCAACTAGTAGAGCCACTTGTGTAGCAATATCTGCTTTTAATCCAAGAAAATCTGTAAAGAATAAAAGTGTTCCAACTACCATTATAAAAATTAAAGATAATCCTGCTAGTAACATTGATAAGGCAATTTCATTTTTGGTCTTTGGTCTGGTTGCATTCTGAATTAGACTAACCATCTGATCTAGAAAGCTTCTACCAGCTTCAGAGGTAATTTCTACTACTAGCTTATCACTTGCTACTCTAGTTCCACCTATTACATGATCTCCTTCTTCCTT
>Ga0070716_100000718_pt1 | contig 14148 bp, 9 predicted proteins | sample LARL112metaG_FD_71395 | JGI IMG/M metagenome (GOLD analysis project Ga0070716, IMG submission 71395) | Corn, switchgrass and miscanthus rhizosphere microbial communities from Kellogg Biological Station, Michigan, USA - LAR L11-2 metaG | ecosystem: Host-associated > Plants > Roots > Rhizosphere ... | reverse complement strand
CGACGGTTTCTCCATCTGCCGCTCCCTAGATTAGAGGAAAGATAGGGCCACCTTCAGATACCGTCTGTGACGGCGGTCACAAATGCGGCGAAAATTGGAGATTCGGTCGCAGACACGCACATGATTCAGGAGTAGTCTTTCAGGGTCATTTTCGGAAAGGGCAAGTCGGTCACGGACTGAGGGGGCACCATGACTGACGTTAAAGCAAGTCCACAGGGCAGAGTATCGAGTGAATCACGCAGAAGCACTCGGGTTCGTTTGAAAGTCGGGATCGAGGCTCGTGGTCTTAGCGAACCTCTGACGTGCGAAGGCGAGACGTTCGTTGTTAACCTCCATGGGGCTTTGATTCTGACTGCCGTCGCACTACGCGTAGGGATGAAAATCCTGATTCACGTCCGTCTCACCGACAAACACGCTACCGCCGAAGTGGTCTACGTCGATCCAGAGCAACCGCGACACTGCGGAGTCAAGCTGGAGAAACCTGAGAACATTTGGGGCGTGGGTCTGCCGCCGGATGATTGGCTGAGGGCTAACGCGGAGTCTGCTCTGCAGTAAAGGTTTCTTCGGTTGGGGAGTTCCGCCTGACAATGAGAACCCATCCCGCCCACGGATGATGAAATTCAGCAGAAGTAGCGTGGCATCCCGCATCAGATCGTCGTCTGATTGAGGTGTGGAGTCGTGCGTTCTTGACGGGGGAACTCAGGGTAGTAGTGCGGTTTTGAAATCTACGGGTCAAGCAACTCAGTCCGACTCTCTTCGATCGCAACCTCGATCATGATTGCTACTTCGAACTTCCCTCCGGGGAGGGGAGCGGGATACCAAGCATTTAGCGGTGATCAACTGCACACCTTGGGGATTTCCGGGCGTTCCAGCGTGCGAACCGAGCCGCTGCATCTGGTCGTAGTCCCAGCCGCGCCCCCACATCCAGTACAACTCGATTGCCAGCTTGCGGGCCATCGCGACTTTGGCGATCTTGCGCCCGCGCCGCATGGCCAGGTAATAGAAACTGGCTGCGAGGTGACAACGCGGCCGGCGCCGTGCCAGCTATTTTATTGTTTTCGGCTGGAAGCTCCTCCGAGTTCTATGGCCATTCACGGAGCGGAGATTGCGTAGGTTGCGGTGGTTACGACACTGTTGCCGTAGCCGCCCGCGACTGCGATCACTTTGATCGTCTGGCTCGATGAGACAAGGACCGGACCGGTGTACAACTTGGAAGACGATGTGGGTATTGAACCATCGGTGCTGTAGTAGAGGGCGGCTCCGGGAGTCGCATCGGTCATACTGACGGATTGGGCGGAGTTGTATGTTCCTGCCTTGGGTGTTAATGCTGGGGCGGATGCGGAAATCGTGTATGCCGCCGTAGCTACCGCGCTCTGGCTGTAACCCGGAGCCGTGGCGATTGCCTTGATCGTCTGGTTCGATGAGACCACAACCGGGCCGGTGTACAACTTTGAAGAAGATGTGGGCGTTGAACCGTCGGTGGTGTAGTGGATGGCGGCTCCCGCGGTTGTATCTGTGATGGTGACGGATTGTGCCGAGGCGTATGTACTCGGCTTGGGCGAATAGACTGGAGTGCCGGCAGCGATGGTGAAGCTTGCAGCGGCCACGGCGCTGTTGGAATATCCACTCGCCACTGCCATGGCTTTCAAGGTCCCCGTGGACGAGATGGTGAGCGGTCCGGTGTACAGGTTCGAAGCCGTTGTGGGACTCGTGCCGTCGATTGTGTAGTAAATGGCGGATCCGGACAACGAATCGGAAATAGCTATGGACTGGGCGGTGGTATAGGTTCCGGCCTTGGGCGAGAAGACCGGTGTAGGAACCGCGATGATATACGCGGCCGAGGTCACGGAGCTATTTCCATAGCCGGTTGCAACTGCAATCGCCTTCACGATCTGCGTTGTCGCTACCGTGATCGACCCCTTATACAACGTGGACGAAGTGGTTGGTTTGGTACCGTCGGTAGTGAAGTAGACCGACGAGCCCGCTGTTGTATCCGTCATGGATACGGACTGCGAGGCGGTATAGGTACCTGCCTTCGGTGAGAAGACCGGTGCGATTGCAGCAATGGTGTAGAGTGCAGTGACAACTCCGCTGTGGCTGTAGCCTGGAGCCGCTGCTATGGCATTGAGCGTCACCGTAGATGAGACGGTGATAGGCCCAGTGTATAAGTTAGAAGAGGTCGTTGGCGTGGTGCCATTGGTTGTGTAGTAAATAGCGGCTCCGGCGGTGGAGTCGGAGATAGTCACCGACTGTGGCGAGGTGTAGCTAGTTGGTTTCGGTGAAAACACCGGGATGGCGGCAGCGATGGTGAAGGTTGCTGTCGCAACACCGCTGTTGCTGTATCCGCTCTCTGCTGCCATCGCCTTCAGAGTCTCGGTTGAAACTACCGGGATTGGGCCGGTATACAACGGAGATGCCGTGGTAGGCGGGTTGCCGTTAGTTGTGTAGTGAATGGCGGCGCCAGCCGTAGCATCCGTTATCGTCACTGATTGTGCCGATGTATATGTGGCACTTTTCGGCGAAAAGACGGGAATAGCGACGGCTGCGATACCTACAACCAAGTTCACCCTTGTGGTCCGCTGAAAACCTCCTCCTCTTAGAGTGATGGTAAGCGGATAGGAACCGATAGGTGCGCTCAATCCGGCCGCGATATTCATCGTTGAGGTACCCGCACCGGAGGCGGCAATCGTGGCCGGATTGAACGTCGCTGTCGTGCCGGAAGGTGCGCCAGAAATCGAAAGACTGATGGAACTATTGAAGCCCCCACTCACTGTTGTTGTGATGGCCGCGCTCCCCTGATTGCCTTGGGAAACGGTAACCGAGGCGGGAGATGAGACGCTGAAATTCGGCGGGCCGATGAGTTGAAGAAGCGGTGCGATCGAAGGCACGCCGGAATTGTTCAACAGGAAGAGCATGTAATATCCAGGAGGCGCTATGTTGCCGTTGGGTGGAGCGGTAACCGTAACGCTTCCATTACCCGCCGTGAAAGACAGTTCAACGAGACGTTGATCCATCCCGAAAGCGTGCGTCACATTCCCATTTCGCACCAAAACGACATGGGAAATATTGGCAGCGTCCGGAGTTTGAACCGTGAAGGAATCGCTGTACGAGATCGAAATGGGCGCGCTTGTGATTGAGGGTCTGGTCGCCGCGGAACCGTCAGGATTGAATAGGTATGCGGGTTTGTAGATTTCCTGCTGGGGGACATAGTGGCCGCGCAAAGGATTTCCGCCCGCCGACCACACGGTAGCATCGGGCAGCAACAAGGCTACCGAGTGATAGAGGCGCGCGTACGCATACACACCGGCCGACGAAAAAGTATTTGTTGCAGGATCAAAAAGGTCAGCATTGAAGCTCGCCGTACCGGTTTCTTCGTCGAACAACGAGCCACCAAGCGCGAGAACCTTCCCATTGGGCAGAAGAACCGCATTCATTTCGATGCGCGGTTGGCTCATCGGAGGACCATACTGCCAGCTTGGAGTGGCCGAACCGAAATCGATAATTTCGGTCGTGTTGGTGGACGGATTGCCACCACCCATGATGAGCACTTTAGAATCGTAGTTATCCGCCGGAGACAAGGGAAGCAGCACAGAGCTCCCGTAGGTGCGAAGTCCACCGTAGTTGGTGGTAGCGAAGTTTATGTTCCAGGTGTTGGTCGATGGATCAAACAATTTGGATTTAGTTTGCGCGCCGGAATAAAACACTTTTCCGTCAGACAGAAGGTGCAAGCGGGGATACAGGTCAGGTGTCCAGGATGCGTCGAAGGGCGAGGCCCAACCGGATCCAATTGTGTAAAACTCGATCGCCTTATTTGTCCCCCCCGTCTCCGCAACGCCAGAGAAAGTCATGACCCTGCCATCCCCAAGAGTCAACAACGTTGGATACCATCGGCCATGAAGTGTGGGCTGTGTGTCGGTGAACGTGTTGGTGGCGGGATCGAAGATGGAAGCGTTAGCCGTTCCGTAGAAAGGGTCGTACTGGATAGTGCCGCCGTCAATTAGTACGCGTCCATCCTGGAGCATGACCATGCCATTGCAGAACATGTCCCACGAGAGGGTGAATTGCCGGATTGTTTGCCCGGTCACGGGATCAAGAAGCAGTGCGCCGGACCCATTCGAGGGACCGTACGGCGGTCCGGAGGGACAGCCGGTCAGGGAAGGAGAACAGTTGCCCGATCCGGCAACGATCAAGATCTTTCCATTCGCCAGAAGCGTCGCATGGACAGGATTGATAGGGATTGTGTTTGGTAACGTGGTCCACTGCCCCTGCACATTGGCTTGACCCAAAGCAGAAGCGACGAAAACAGTTATACAGAAACAGTAACGGACACAAAGAGGAAGAGACAACGAAGACGGAGCGCAGTGCCGCATGAAGAGTAATTTGGTGTGCAGCAGGACCGATAGCGATGGTGGGGGAGACCGCAGCTAATTCCAAGACAGCACTACCACGATCGAGTAGCAACGTACACGCAAGAGAGTACCTGTGAAATGAGGCTGTGTCAAAGGACCAGGCGTGTAGATTTGATGAGGTCGAGATTGGGATTTAATTCCATGAGAATGAACGACGAGTCACGGAGTGGAGGACTTGCGAGACTGACAACGAATAGAGCCAACCGCGAGGCGTTGAGCCAGAGCAGGTCCAGACAGGATCGTTTCCTTCCTCAACCAAATTGTGTATCCGGCTTCGTTTTCGATTCTGAATCTCGGGAAGCCGGTTTTAAGGGGAGCATTGATGACTGCTTCGCGAAGGGAATTTCTCCTTTTTAGTGCGGGTATTGCAAGCGTCGCATTGCCCTGGTCCTCGAACGTCTTCAGTTTGAAAGAAGGCCCAGGGTTTCTGGTTGCTGAAGAAAATGCACCGATTCTTCTATACAGCAACGAGAATGCCTATGGCCCGTCACCCAAAGTGACGGAAGCGATGCGGGCTGCAATCGGCGGTTCGAATCGTTATCCGCGGTTGCGATACCGCGAGTTGAAGGAACGCATCGCCGCTTACCACAAGGTTGCGGCCGATCGCGTTCTGCTGGGGTGTGGATCTACCGAAATCCTGCGCATGGCTGCATGCGCCTTCCTAGGTCAAGGTAAGCAGTTGATTCACGCTTCGCCCACATTCGAGGCCATTGAGCACTATGCTCGTACCGTCGATTCCCAAGTGGTGGAAGTTCCATTGACTGCGTCCTTTGCCCATGACCTGGAGCGAATGCTGGCCAGGGTGACGCCATCAACTACCCTGGTGTACATCTGCAACCCCAACAATCCCACCGCCTCGCTGACACCGAGGAAGGATTTGGAAGCTTTCATCGCCAAAGTGCCAGCCTCAACCGTGGTCATTGTAGACGAAGCCTACCATCACTATGCGGGAAGTTCGGCGATGTACGCTTCGTTCATAGACCATCCGGTGCACGACGACAAGGTGATCGTCGCGCGCACGTTCTCGAAAGTCTATGGACTAGCTGGGTTGCGTCTGGGATACGCGGTAGGATCGCCGACCGTTCTTGAGCGAATGAAGAAATTCGGCACCGAAGACAATCTCAATGCAATTGCAACCCTAGCTGCCTTCGCCGCCTTGGATGATTCCGGGGGAGTGAGCAATTTTATCGAGCATAATGCGAATGATCGGCAGGAATTTTACAACCAGGCAATGACGCGCGGGTTGAAACCGATCGACTCACACACTAATTTCGTGATGATGAATACATTTCATGAGGCTGATGAAATCATTGAGCAGTTTCGTAAGCACAATATAATGATTGGACGTCACTTCCCTCCAATGAATACCTATATCCGGGTGTCCCTCGGCTTGCCAGAGGAGATGCAAGCATTCTGGAGGATTTGGGACCTGTTACCGTATCCCAGAAACATGATGCACCATTGAACGGCGGCGCTACGAGCAGACCGGCCTTCTCATTTCATCTGCTTACGTCCGTTACGGACGCAAGCGTCTCGAATTAAAAGGGCAGTTCTCCCAACGCAGAATCCTGGCCCGAGAGGGGTATCGAAGGGCCAGCGCCGCAATATTGAAAATAGGGTAGCTCAAGCCTCCCACGACGCACGAACGACCAGAGTTTGAAACTCTTCCAAGATTTGCGCCAGGCGACTCTGGCGAATCCACCAGTCAGCGACTTCAGCGGCCTCCGGATCTTGAATACAGAGAAATGCTTTGTCGCAAGCATTGATAGCAATCAGTTCGTTAAGCATCCGGTCCAGCCGTTTTCGCCCTGCGCGCACTTGAATATCTTCTTTCACCCGCCACTCGCTCTCTTCCCGTCGATGTGCAGCGCAGAGACCGTTCGTTTGCCAACACAACCCACTGGAATAATGGATGCAAAACTGAACAGACTGGATTGTGTGCCAATATTTCGTCTTCTGGTGCCGAGATGTCGACATCAGTGCCGTCACTTTTCTGGCCACGACCTTCGATCAGGCTTCTACCGCCTTCGCTCAAGTTCCCCTAGATACAGCCGATGGTGAGAGAGAGAAAAGTTCTGTGGACATGCTTCTCCTTCAGTGGTGCCGGGCCCCGACATGAGTTGCCCTCGGCAAGATGCGGGCCAGAATATCTTGTCGCTCTCACGCTGCCAAAAGCTGGCGCCCATGAAAAATATCAATCAGCCCATACTGTCTGGCAATGCTGACTACTGTTGAAAACAACAACAAGTGGTTCGGCTCTCACGATTTCTGAGATTATCTTCTCTCGGCGCCGCGATTGGTTATGCTCAGTTGCGGAATTTGGTTTCAAGTCGGGCTGGGGAGGTCCTATATTCTTTCCGGAGACACAACAAAGGCAAAATCTGCCTGTCAGGATTTCCTCACCCTCTGGAAGGATGCCGATTCTGAAATCCCCGTTCTGAAGCAAGCTAAGACGGAATGTGCGCAACTCAAGTAACGGCTAGAGATTTGGCTTGGACGCTACTTGAAAGCTGCAACCGCTTTTTCCTGTTCCTGAAACACTTCGAAAAGGTTGAGCAGCCCTATCATCTTCAGGGTTTGAAGCGCAAACTTCGTCGGATTCAGCAGCTTCAGGTCTCCCCCCTGCTGCTTCGCGGTGGTGAGGTAACGCACCAGCAGACCGATGCCGCTGGAATCGATCATCCCGACATCCGCCAAGTCGAGAACCCAGCGATTCGAACCGTCGGCCAACAGGTCTTCCAATGTGTCGCGCAGGCGGTCTACTCCAGCTCCCAGGGTGATTCGGCCAGTTATTTTCAACAGCTTGACGTTCCCCAAACTTCGAGTGTCGATGTCCACAGTGTGTTTTGTCCGATGTCCGGATTGACCATAACACGAGGTGTCAGGTTGTGTTGACTCTCGTTCAAGCGTCTGATAAAGTCCCGCTCAACTTAGAGGAAGCCCGGCGTTTTTGCAACTCGCAAGTCTCACCTACCCCCGGCCGGCGCACTTGGCGACCTTGCCACACCATGAAACTCCCGGGTTCTGAGCTCGAAATCAACATCGCCAGCTTTGCTGCCCGATTACTCGAACTTCCCGAGACCGCAGGACGTGCGCGAGCAACGGCTCAGGCAATCCTGAACCAGTTCCCGGGCGTCACTACCATCATTTATATCCTGGAGGAGGATCACGACGGCCCCTTCTGGTCGGTGCGCGCAACTGTGGGGGAGAGCGTCGAGCCCGATCCAACGGTGCCGGCCGAAGGTGGAACTCTAGGGGCGATGTTCCAGGATCCCCGAACCACCGTCTTTGAAGGAAATACTCTCGTTCGCGAGGATTATGCCCACCTCAACGTCCGAAGAACGGTGAAGGGCCTTGCCTGCGTACCCCTGTTGTACGGAGAGATTCTTACGGGGGCGATCGAGATCCTGAGTTTCGATGCACCCTTGCGTGCCCCCTTGCTGAAAGGGCTCCAGCCGTTGTTCGAAGTTGCTGCCTCGGCGCTAGCTGCTTCCCAGGCCTATGAACGGGAACGAAACAATTCACTGAACTCGCTAACCCGCCTGACCCAGTTCTACGACATCGAAAAAGTCTTCAGCTCGACTTTGGAGATGGATGAGTTGCTGCCCATCATCGGCAGCAAAATGCGGGAGATGCTGGAATGCCAGGCGGTGAACCTATGGCTGGTTCAGGGGGATGGCAGTATCTGCCTCATGCACCAGTCCGGTTCGGACCCCAGCACGCATCAAGGCATGGTGCAGAAGGGCGGCGAGGGAATCGGTGGAGACGTTTCCGACAACGGCGAAGCGGTCTTGATCGATGACCCGGAGGATGAACGGCTGGTCCGTCGCAATCTCAACACCGAGGGCGATGGGGTCCAGTCCATCATCGCCGCAGCACTCATGGACAAGGAGTCGCTGGTGGGTGTGGTGGAAGCCGTCAACCGCCTCGACGAGACGCCCTTTGATGAAGACGATCTCTTCGTACTCACGAATCTAAACGAATCCGCAGCGATTGCGCTTCACAATGCGAGCCTGCTGCTGGCGGAACGCAAAGTGGAGGTCCTCGAGACCCTGGTGCGAGTCAGCCAGGAAATCACCTCCACGCTCAACCTGGAGCGCGTATTACAAACTATCGTCAATGCGCCCCAAGCGGTCATTCCTTACGAGCGCGCAGCCATCGCCCTGGAACAGAACGGGAAGTACAAGCTGGCGGCGGTGACCGGGCTGACGCAGGTCGACCCCGATGCTCCTGACATCGCTCCTCTGAATGAGGTTCTGCGCTGGGTCATGCTGTCCGACGAAAAAGTGCACGTCCGCCAGCATGGGGACGACATTGACGTGGAGCGGGAGGAGACTCGGACAAAGTTTCGCAACTACTTTGAAGAGTCGGGAATGCGCGGCTTCTGTGCGCTCCCGTTGGCCGACGACACGGGGCGCGTCGGTGTGTTGAGTCTCGAAAGTGCCGATCCAGACTTTCTTTCGCCGGCTCACCTCGAGATTCTTCTTGTGCTGGCGGGCCAGGCTACTGTCGCTCTGCGCAATGCGCAGATGTACAAGGAAGTGCCGTTCATTTCCGTGCTGGAGCCAGTGCTCGAAGGAAAACGGAAATTCATGGCGATGGAGAAACGGCGGCGAACTCTGCTGCTGGCGGCCGCCGGTACGGTCGCGATTTTCTTCGCCGCAGTCCCTTGGCCCTTGCGTGTGGAAGGTGACGCTGTTGTAGCTCCGGTGCATTCGGCACAGTTGCAGCCCGAGCTCGAAGGAGTTCTCAGCAAGGTGTACGTTCGAGAAGGCGACCATGTCGCACGCGGTCAGGTATTGGCGGAATTAGCCGACTGGGATGTCCGAGCAAAACTTGCGCAAGCGCAAGCGAAGTACCAAGCCACACTGCTACAGGTCAATCGGGCGCTTGCAGCCAACAACGGCACCGAAGCCGGCGTGCAACGCGTGCAAGCCGACTACTGGAAGTCCGAAGTGGAAAGAAGCGAGGAAGAACTGGATCGCACTCGCTTGCGCTCCCCAATCGACGGACTCGTGGCAACTCCTCATGTCGAAAATATGACGGGTCGGCGCCTGCAATTTGGGGATAGTTTCGCGGAAGTGGTGGACACGACACGCGCCATCGTGGATGTAGCGATCGATGACGGGGAAGCCAGCTTGCTGCGCGTCGGCGAGCCTGCCTCCGTGAAGCTCAACAGCTTTCCCACTCGAGTCTTCCGCGGGGATGTAGTCATCGTCAGCCCAAAGGGAACCGTACTGGGGGACTCGCGCGTCTTCTTCGCTCGAGTGGCGGTGCCGAATCCCGATGGAGCCATTCGAGCCGGCATGGAAGGGCGTAGCAAGGTCCGAACCGGATGGTACCCGGCCGGGTATGCGTTCTTCCGCAAGCCGCTGTTGTGGCTCTATTCAAGAGTCTGGACCTGGTTTGGAGTGTGAGCGATGCATAAATGCGGATTCACTGACGGTGCTCTCATCATCATGATGGCGACGCTTTCGCTCGGAATGGCCTGCTCCAGCAACAGCACGGAGACCGTTGCCGCAGCCCCCGCCGCCGCGGTCGCTCCAGTGGCAACCGAGCCCAGCCGCCCTGTGTCTGACAACCTGACCATCAGTGGCCCACTGATTGTGGAACATCAACTGGATGTGCTGGCGCAACGCGAGGGCTTAGTGGCCAAACTATTCTCCGATACCGGCAAGCGAGTTCCGACTGGAGGCCTACTCGCGCAACTTGATGACCGACAGCTTGCGGCAGATCTTGAAGCGGCTCGCGCCAAGACGCGCAGCACCGACGCAGATCTCAAGAACTGGAAGGCTGAAGCCCGGGTGCTCGAAGCAGACGCCAGTCGAGCCCAGAAGATGTGGGATGCTCAGCTCATCACGCGCGAACAGTGGGAACACGCAAAATTCAAGGCTGAGGCGGACCAGTGGGATGTGCAGCGCGTCGAGCAGATGCTCATCAATTCCAGAGAGGCTGAGCATTCCCTTGAGCTGGAACTGGAAAAGACCCGGATCCGGGCTCCTTTCGCTGGAATAGTCGCCCGTCGGTATGTGCGGGAAGGCCAGCAGGTTGCCCGGGGAGACCGCTTGTTTTGGGTCACCGCGGAAGCGCCGTTGCGCATGCGCTTTACCCTTCCCGAGAAGTTTGTTGGAAGGATCAAGCTCGGCCAGCAACTCGCCCTAACGCTGCCCGATTTTCCCGACGAAGAGCATCGAGCAAAGGTTGTGGAAGTGAGCCCGGTGGTCGATCCGACCAGCGGTACCTTCGAAGGAATGGTGGAGGTGGCCGGCCCGTCAGGCCGCTTGCGTCCGGGCATGAGCGCGGTTGTGCACATCGACTCTCACCCATGAATCTCACCCAGGCCCTCAACGTCGCTCTGCCGGAGATCCCGGCTCGTGTCGTTGCGCAACGTTGCCCGCGCCTCCATCCAGAAGTCGTTCACCAGGAACACATCGTAGACGGCAGGCCAACAGTGCGTGTCTATGTGCCGGGAGTGGATGCGGTCTTCAATCTGGCTCCCCCGACTTGGCATCTCGTGAGCTTTTTCAATGGCCAGCGTAATTACGAGGAGGTAGCCGAGGCGTACTTTCAGGAGACGGGATTCGAAATCTCACTCGACGAAGTGCACCAGGTGGCCGATGACTTGGAAGCCATCGAATTCTGGTACAAGACGCCGCAGGAAAAGAACATTGCTTACTTGATGCAATCGGCTGATGAGCGTCGAGAAGCTCTCAAAAACAAGAAAAGTAAGTGGGGAGACCTGGCATTCATCAAGTTTCCCGCGTTTAATCCCGATAAATTCCTGATCTGGATGGATCAAAGGGTCGGCTTCATCTTCACCTGGTGGTTCACCCTGCTTACGTTCTGTGGCTTTGCAGTGACGCTTGCGATCTTCACTTTGCACTGGCAAGAGGTGAGCCGCGACACGCTGCAGTTCTTTAACTTCGCCGACAAGTCCTGGGCGGATCTTGCTGTCTTCTGGGGCATAACCCTGGTTCTCGCGGCGATCCATGAAACGGCGCACGGCGTTACTTGCCGGCATTTTGGCGCACCCGTGAATGAGATGGGGTTCGCTCTCGTCTACCTCACGCCCGCGTTTTTTACCGATACCACGCAGGGGGTAGTTCGGTGTCCGCCATGGGAACGCGTTTTGATCACAGTTTCAGGCGTATGGTCCGAACTCTATCTGTGCACGATCGCAACCATCGTGTGGTGGGGAACTCCACCCGGTACTCCGGTTCATAACTTCGCCTACATACTGGTGCTCATGACTGGAATCGCCACGGTCCTGTTGAACTGGAATCCGATGATGAAGCTTGACGGATACCACATACTTTGCGACGTCATTGGAATTCTGGACCTGAAGGAGAATTCAACCGCCTACGTGTCTGCCTGGGTGAAGAAGCACGTTTGGCGGTTGCCGGTGGAAGTGCCCTACGTCCCAAAGCGGAGACGGCTGGGCTTTGCGATTTATGCCATCAGCTCTGGCATTTATAGCTATACGGTGCTCTACATTCTGGCGCGGTTCGTTGGAAACATATTTCGCAACTTCAATCCGGAATGGTCATTTGTACCGGAGCTGGCCATGGGCGCGCTGATCTTTCGGTCGCGTATCCGGTCTCTGGTGAACTTTATGAAATTTGTTTATCTGGACAAGAAGGATCGCGTGCGAGCCTGGTTTCGGTCCGGGCGATTTCGCTGGGCTTTTGTGAGTGTTCTGGCGCTGCTGCTTCTTCTTCCCCTATGGCATGAATCGATCGGTGGGCGATTCGTTCTCGAAGCCGCGAATCAAGCTGTGATCCGCGCGCAGGTACCTGGCGTGGTCACCCATGTGTATGTGGATGAGGGGCAGTCCATCTCCCAAGGCGCGGTCGTTGCTCAGCTTCGAAACCTTTCGCTAATGTCCCACGCTGCGCGCGCGGAGGCGGACTATCGAGCGGCTTCTGCTGAGTTCAACGCAGCCGAGTCCAGATACGCGGATACGGGAACAGCACAGGCCAAGCGCGAGCAGTTTGCACAACAAACTCGTCTGTTGGCTTCCCAGGCGGCCAATCTGGATTTGAAGTCGCCGATCAGCGGCGTCGTAACCACTCCCCGACTCGCAGATCAGCTCGGAAGCTTTATTCCCGTGGGCACCGAAGTAGCCGAAGTGGCCGACACCCGCACGATGCGGGCTCGCGTTTACGTTTCCGAATATGACTTGAACAAATATCGGCAAGATTCGCGCGCCCGCCTACACGTGGATGGGATCCTGGGAAAATGGGATGCAAGGAACCTTCAGGTATCACCAGCACCGACGAATGTCCCACCGGGATTGATCGACCTCACGAAATTCAAGGGAACGCGTTCCCCGACCTTTTACGAGATGGATCTGTTTGTGAGTAATTTCGACGGCAGGCTTAAACCTGGCATGGCCGGTACCGCGCTGGTGTACGGTCGGAGGCAGAGCTTGGCGGCCGTGGTAGCCCGAGAAATTGCTGACTTCTTCGGCCGTAAGGTGTGGTGAATAACGGAGAAAAGGCTGCGGTGTTCCCGCAGCCTTCCAAGGAAACCCAATATCAACCTAGACGGCCCGAGTCGTGCCGCGAGTCGTGCCGCGGGTGGTGCCGCGGGTCGTGCCGCGGGTGGTGCCGCGGGTCGTGCCGCGGGTGGTGCCGCGGGTCGTGCCGCGGGTGGTGCCGCGCGCGCTGGAACGAACTTCGCTGGCCGAGGAGGCGGACTGAACCGGTTTGCTCGCAACGATCGCCTTCTTGGTGGTGTTCAGGGTGCTGATCAGAGATTTCTTTTGGATGGTCACGCTGGTCTCCTTGGCTTCTGTTTAGGATTTCGAATGCGTCGAACGCATGAGCATAAGGCACGATGCATGCCAAAGCCGACGTCAGGTTCGCAATTTATCCATCTTGTTGATGGGGCTTTGTTTAGCCTCTTGGCAGAAACTACGTGATCCGCCGCCGAGCAGTTCAATAATTCACCGCGGTTAATTTTTAACCTAGTTAGGATTAAGTTTTAACCGTTTCCTGTCAGGGTTTCACAGCTTCAGCTTCCGGCAGAGGTACTTCATCCTCTGAGGATCCATACGCAGGAGATTCGCGGCGGCCGTCTTCCTGCCGCTGGTGCGTCGAAGCGCGGCGCTGAGGTAGGCGACCTCGATCCGCTGCATCTCCGCGTCAAAATCCACACCTTCCTCCGGGATCAGAATGGCCTCCTGACTGGCTGCGCTCGACGAAAGCAGTTGCTGCGGCAGATGATGCGCTGCGATGACGAGCCCGTCGCTCATGATCACCAGGCGCTGTACGACGTTTTCCAACTCCCGCACGTTGCCCGGCCACGAGTAGGCCTCAAAGATCTCCATGATCTCCGGCTGCAACTGCTTCACGGGCTTTTTGTTGGCAGTGCAAAATAATCTGAGAAAGTGCTCGACCAGCAGAGGGATATCGCCCTGACGCTCGCGCAGCGGCGGCACCAGAACTGGAACCACGTTTATCCGATAGTAAAGATCTTCCCGGAAGCGCCCCATGCGCACCATGGCCTCAAGATCGTCATTGGTGGCGGTGATCAGGCGGAAATCGATCTTCTTGGCGCTTCTTCCACCCAACCTTTGAACGGTTCGCTCTTGGATGGCCCGCAACAATTTGCTTTGCAGGCCGTGGTTCAAAGTCGAGATCTCGTCCAGAAAGAGAGTGCCCGAGTGCGCCATCTCGAACGTGCCGGGCTTGGCATTGTCCGCGCCTGTAAACGCTCCCTTCTCGTAGCCGAACAG
>Ga0070716_100000715_pt1 | contig 14169 bp, 9 predicted proteins | sample LARL112metaG_FD_71395 | JGI IMG/M metagenome (GOLD analysis project Ga0070716, IMG submission 71395) | Corn, switchgrass and miscanthus rhizosphere microbial communities from Kellogg Biological Station, Michigan, USA - LAR L11-2 metaG | ecosystem: Host-associated > Plants > Roots > Rhizosphere ... | reverse complement strand
CGTCGATATGGCCCGCGATTTGTTTCGCGGCGAAGAGGACGTATTGAAGCTGGAACGGACGGGCAACAAAAAGTACGTTGCGAATTCCGGAATCAGTGTTGCTCCGCGTTCATACCAGGATGTCCAGGGCATAAAAATGTTCAGCATCTACCGGCGCCGCAATCCAGAGAAATGCAGATTTACTTCGCGGACAGAAAATAAATGCAAGTGTCCGATTTCTGTTGATGGCACCCTCCCAACGGGAAAGCGTCTGCGAAAGACCCTAAAGGTTCGAGACTGGACACGCCACAACAGATAGTTCGGGTATGGGAAGTTGATGGCACAGCGCCGAAAGCCCCAGTTCGGCTAACGATCGAGGAATGGCGGGATAAGTTTTTTGGAGAATGCTGAGGCACGCCACCTGACCGATTCGACGTTGCGGTTATACCGGCTTCTGTTTAAGCAGCTAATCGCGTTCGCAACGAATCGCGGATTTCATCTTGCGGCTGAATTGGACCTGCCGTTTCTGTCTGACTTTCGTTCAAGCTGGACCAAGATAAGTCCTCTTACAGCCGTTAAGAGACTCGAACGGTTACGGAGCATTTATAAGTTTGCCGCGAAACGGAAGTTTGTCGCTGAAAATTATGCTCTCGATCTTGAAACGCCGAAAGTGGACTCGAACCAAACGCTGCCGTTTTCAGAAGATCAAATGAAGAAAATATTAAGAGCCTCCGAGTCCGACGAGGTAGACTCCCGGACCAAAGCATTCATTTTGACGATGCGGTACTCAGGATTGCGCATTTCAGATGTCGCCACACTTCGCGTAGATAGTTTGAACGGGGATCGATTGAAGCTCTACCAGGCTAAGACGAAGAAGCCCGTATCTGTGAAACTACCTGATTTCGTTGTCGAGAGTTTGCGTGCAGTTGAGCATAAGAACAGAGAGTTTTTCTTTTGGAGTGGGAAGTCAAAGACAACTTCCATAACGGGGTTTTGGAGGGCAAGAATCGCGGAAGTATTTGATGAGGCTGGGATCGAAGATGGTCACACGCATAGGTTCAGAGATACGTTTGCCGTGTGGTGATTGGAGCGAGGATTGAGCCTTGAAAACGTCAGCCGGTTATTAGGTCACAAAAGCATCAAAGTGACCCAAAAGCACTATGATCCATGGGTTGAATCGCGTCAAAACAGCCTCGATAAAGACATGGAAAAGGTCATGCAGCTTTGAAAACTGATGTCACAATTCTGGCACAATCTGCTGAAACATAGCATTTTTATTGGCTTTTTGTGGCGGAAGCGTGTGGGAGTCGAACCCACCACTCGGCTCGCGAAGAGCCGAATCGCCGGCTTTGAAGGCCGGGAAGATCACCGGATCCCTTTCGCCTCCGTTGTCCGTAAGACATTCAGCGTACAAAGTTTATTGAACATGCGCAACTTGCGCCCTCCGGCGGCTTCCAGCCAGCCTTCGCGAACTAATTTTTACAGGGAGTTAGCCGGAGCTTGTCCCCCACGACTTATCGGGAGTTAGTCGCGCGGACGAGTCGCGCGTTCAGCGGTCATAAAATATTTCGGGCGCCCGTCTAATGCAGGGCCTCCGGTAGTTTTTTCGCTCTTTGTTGTGAACGCGAATTAATCGGCAATCGCATTCGCAAGCTCAATGCGGAGGCGGCTCCCAGCAGAAGCTGTGCTTTAACCCGGCGCTCCCTGATTTACGCGGAAACCGGACAGGTGGAACCGATGGATTTTCGCCCGATTATTTTTGCGGTTCACGCGTCCAGCCACGAAAACTTTATTTTCCATAATCTTGATTCTGAGCGGAAAAACGTGCTCCATCCTGTCGCATTGACGCGGCCGTTCTCTGAGGCCATCGTCGCAAGAAAACGAAGCCAATATTGACGAGCAACTACAGGCTGCGATTGATGAGAAAACTGCAACGGCCGGAATCACGCCGCGCTGCCGCGCGACGTTCGCATGACTGAGTGTTACTGTGTTTGTGCTTTTTTGGGCTGCGCCTTATGAATCGACTCCGACGACGGTGTACCTGCAATTCTTCGATGCTCTTCAAGAGAGTCGAGCTTGTCGATGCAGGCAGCGTGGTAGGTGCCTTCTTCGTCGAAAATACGGCCTTCGTCCAAAATTTCGCGATGACAAAAGGCACACTGTTCAGGCAAACGTGACGTCAGAATCCCAAGAATCGCTCGTTGATTCGTTAACAGTTGGGACAAGATGACTACCGCCACAAAGAATGCCCAGGCGACGACACCAATCCATCCCACCAGGTAGTAGAGTCCGACGGCGACCGCCGCGTCCAAACCAACTTCGAGATACCGTTTCCACGGCATGCCGCCCAAGCCAGATTGACCGTTCGTGGCACGCTACCCGGCAAGTAACGCAAAGCCAACGTGCGAAAAAATGAGAGCTTGTGCACGTTCTGTGCACAAACGGGTACAAAGCCATTCGTGGGAATCGTGCTAGCATTGGGCGAAAATCGCGGCGCGTCAGTATCTGGAAGAAAAAAGTGAAGGGGGAGCGGCAATGAGATTCCGACTTACGTTTATTTGTCGCGAACCAGACTGTGCTAAAACCGCAGTCGTTCTTTACGAAGCGCGGCCGGGGGAGACGGTTCAACAATTCCGACAGCGGAATCCAATCTTTTTGGCTGTGCTCTGCGGCGCGAAACACGCCGGAAACTATCCGGCATCGACTGCAATCGATATAACCGTACCTGCCCCATCAAACTAAGGCGCGGACCAATCAGAAATTGTGCACGTTCTGTGTACGAACTGGGTGCAAAATGGAAAACGCGGGAAAAGATCCGCGAGGAGTGGTCGATGAGGATCTTACACGAGCCGTAATTTCAGACCCGTTTCCACAACTGCAAAGCAATGGCACGGTTCGGCTAATTTGGTAACGCCTTGCAGTCCATGAGAGCACGGAGTCTATTTTGGAGGCTACCCTTGCTTTTGTTTTTGCGCTCGAATGAACTCACGGTTCATTTCCTCAACTTTGGCCGCTAGGTCTCTTGGGCAACAGTTGGGTTTTGATATTGGCGTCGCTCAGGGTCGTAAAAAAACGCTTTGAAGGCCGGAAGATCACCGGATCCCTTTCGCCTCCGCATTCAGCGTACAAAGTTTGCAGAACGTCCACAACTTGCTGCATGCGATTGGCTGGCAATTTTAATTCCGCGGGATTGGGCTGGTTAGGCGCGGCTGGCAACAATCGAAGACGCCTGGTTCGTTCGAATTAAAGCGGCTACCAGGTCAAGCAGAGCTGCTGAACTGCAAATTTCGTAGTAGGCATGTTCGGACGGTACGCCCAATTTTCCGTCCTGCAATAATTCGCGGGCTCTGCCCTTGCGAAGCACCAGCAGCTCGACGGTTTCGCCGATTGGCACCTCACCGTAAAACAGCGTCACGCTTTCTTTGCCCCAAGGCAGGTCAAGTCTGGTTTCGATCGATTCAAGTGAAATCTCTTCCGATAACTTCTGAAAGCCTTCCTGATTGAGTTCGATTCCATTATGGTTATAGCGCACCAGAAATTCGTCCAATTCCTCGGGGGATGCTCCCTGCATGGCTTGCAGAAAATGAAAAACCGCAAAATTCGATTTCTGTGAAGAAAGCATGCGGCGGGCCAGCTTAGTGCAACTCGAGAGGCGGTCCGAAACATTTAGCGCCTTGGAAATCATGATGCGCGAATCACCGTCGGTCCAGTATGTGGGAGCGTCGCCCTGGAACGCGACGCCCAGTCCAAGTTCTAGCGCGGGCAGATTGGATTTGACCGCACTTTCGTTATAGAAATTGCACACCGAGAGAATCTGCCGCGCCAGCACGCACGCCTTGGCGACCGGTCGCGCATAGGCTCGGCTTGATTCGGTTTCAAAAATCGCCAGAATGATAGCATCGCCTTCGATGAAAACCTTTTTGGCCGAGTAGCGGTCTAACAATTTCTTTACTGGCTCATGCAAGTTAAGACTGAAGTGCGATGCCGGATTCAGGCCGCGGGACAGCAAATCCTGAGTCATTCGTGTTGAGCCGCGCACGTCCGCCTTGATAATTACGTGCGACACGACGGGATCCTGTTTCGTTTTGGCTTCCTCCGGAAGCACGCACTCGTATAAACGGTTGTTGAGCCGCGACAGGTCGCGCGATTGTTCCGTGGAAACAAGATTGATGCGCTCCATGCAAGTGGTCAGATGTTCGGCATCGCGAAGTTCACGGCGCAACCGTAAAAAATCCACCGCAAAACGCAGCACGAAGGCCTGCATTTCGTCGCGTGAATAGCGACGAATTTTTCGCGAAAGCTCCTCGATCGGCTTGGCAGAAAGCTGCTTCGCATGAACCTGCTTGAGTACCTGTTCGACGCGCTTGAGCTCGTCTTTTGAAACCAGCGCTTTACGCAACTGCTGCAAGTGCAAAGGGGGATGGAATTGTGCGGAGATCGCACGAATCTCATATCCCGCAAGAATGTGATAAAGAACTTCGTGTTGTTCCAGGCGGTCGAGCAACCGCGCGAGCAGTTGCAACCGGATCGGACGCCTGCTTTCCGGTTCAGCGTCTGGATCAAACAATCGCCGGGCATTTTGCGGGTCATTTAAATAGTCGCCGAGGCGCGAATTGTGGTCCTTTAGAAAAAAATCCAGCTTTTGTTTCGCGGCTTCAATCTGCGGACCAAATTCTTCCAGCTTTAGCTGCTGATGCTTGAGGCGAAGTTCGATGTCGTTAAGCGACGCCTTTAGGTTGGCGGGATCGCTGGGTCCCAAAAATTTGTTTAGTAAACTGTCGCCTCGTTCCAGTTTTTTGCGAAGCGCTTCGCGTTGCGTTTCAAGGTTCGCGATTTCGTCACGCTTGGCTTGCGCCTGAGCGAGCATGGACTGATAACCCTGCTCCGCATCGACAAAATCCGCTTCCCGCGGCACCGCGACGCCGGCTTGTTGCAAAAAGTCCTGGAAGAGCTCGTCCATGGATTCGAACCGATCAGGATCGCGAACGTAATTACCAAGTAGAACGTAGTGTTCCAGAAAAAAGGAATCGTCCTTGCCGCCATCGAGAAAGATCAGGCGATTCTTCAACAGATCATAAAGTGCGGCGAATTCTTCGCCAAAAAGAGCGCGCCGCGCTTTGCACATGACGTTTTCTTCCGCGTCCACCACCATCTGCGCCACTTGCTGCCCGACAGATCGCAAAACCGCCCGGCGCGCCGATTGCAGTTCGGAAAGCTTCGCCTTGATGACATGGGCCTGCTGGCTCCGCTCAAAATGCTCGCCGCGCTGTCGAATCCATTCTTTTCCTTCGAGGATGAGGTTTGCGAACTGGTTCCCGAGTTCCTGCGTCAAGAATTTCAGGATCGCAAGCCGGAACAAAATATCAATTTCAATATTCTTGTGATATTTAGCCTGCGTAACGGACGATTGCAGCAGGTCGCTCAAGAGCTTGCGAAACCCCGCGCCGTCGATTGTTTTCGCGTTGCGCAACTCGACGCCGGAAATAAATGATCCCGCGGTGTGCTGGCGGATCATTTCAAAAAGATAATCACGGGACGCGTGCACAAATTTAGGGCTGAGATACACATCGTGATGGATATTGTCCACACCGATAGCCAGCGTTGCCATCGGAAGCGTAAGGTTATAGCTCGTCAGCTCGATACGAGGCGACTTATCGGAACCCGTATTTAGAATGTCGTAGGACATTTACCGGCGCCAGATGAGGCTTTTTAACGCTAGCAGTGAGGCGCGCGGCCGGCAAGGAAGCCAAAGTTCAAGGTAGCGTGAGAGTTAGTGTGCTTCAGAGGACCGTGCACTTAGGACGGAGATGCGACGCAAATCCCCACCCAGGTGCTCCAGGCGAATACGAATCTCTGGCCACGGTGAGGGCAGCGGAAAGCGTTCTGACCACTCCAGAATCACGATGGTCGGTTTGGCAAACAGGTCTTCCATACCAAGTGTTTCGAAATCGTGAAAAGTTTCAATCCGGTAAAGATCACCGTGAAATACCGGCTGCGATTCACCGTAGGCGTGCAGCAGCGTGAACGTTGGACTGGTGACGTCGTCTTCGCGAGCCGCGCCCAGTGCGCTTACGATCCCCTTCGTTAAGGTGGTCTTACCGCTGCCAAGATCGCCAGACAAGAGAATCAAAAGAGGCGCTTTCAATCCGGCCGCCAATTGCCTGCCCCATGCGATTGTTTCTTCCGCCGAGTGCGTGATGAACTCCTCAGCCACCGCGCCTAATCTCCTGGAGAAGTTCCAAGCGAGCGCAAGGAATGGCCCGCGCCACCTCACTCGCAACAATCCCCGATGGGTCGGCGTCATCGGTCAAAGTATCCGCTGCGCGACCGTGCAGCCAGGCACCCAGCGCCAGAACACGAAGCCAATCCGTTGTGCCGAACTGCCCGGTGAGCGCCGCAAGTATTCCAGTAAGAACGTCACCGGACCCACCCTTTGCCAACCCTGGGTTTCCCGTGGTGTTCACGAAAATCTGGCCTGCAGGCGACGCCAGAATGGTGTGAAAGCCCTTGAGCAGTACATACACGTTCCAGCGTTTTGCAGCTTCCGTCGCCATGCGCACGCGGTCCTTCTGCACCTCTCGATTCGAAATGCCCAGAAGCCGAGCCATTTCTCCCGGATGCGGAGTGATCGCCAGAAATTCCGATTTACGCTCGCGTAGCGCGTCCGCTTTCCCTGCGAATGCATTCAGTCCATCTGCGTCGAGAATGGTTGGTAGCGTAGCCGCTTGAACCAGCGCTCGAATGAACTTCTGCGTACCGTCAATTTGTCCCAGGCCGGGGCCTATGGCGAGAACTGTCTTGCCCGCCAAAACATTTTTAAACGCGGCATCGTCAACACTCGCTATTGCAATCGATCCATCCGGCAAAGTCGGCAGCGGTTCCGTCATGTATTCAGGTTGCTGTTCCGCCACGGTTGGCTGCGCGGCATCCGGAGTAGCAATTGTGACCAGACCCGCTCCGCCTTTCAGCGCACCAAGCCCTGCAAGAACTGCTGCCCCGATTTTGCCAACCGCACCCGCAATGACCAGCACATGGCCGTACAGTCCTTTGTGCGAATTGGCTGGACGGGTCAAAGCAAAATTCGCGAACTCCTCTGGCGAGGACCAGTAAATATTGCCCTTGCCTAATTCTTCGACGAGTGAGTCCGGCGAGCCGATTGACCGAACAATCAGGTTCCCGCAGCAATCCGCGTCATCCGAAAGCAATTGCCCAATCTTCGGTGCGGTAAACGTAACCGTAGTGTGCGCGCGAAGGACCTGACCTTGGGTTGGCTCGCCGTCGGACGGCAATCCCGAAGGCATATCCACGGAAATAATCAGCGCCGGCATCGGCGACGTTGCGTTGCGAGAAAAAGTATTTAGCTCGGCGATGGCCCCCGCGATCAAGCCGGTAGCTGCGCCACGCAATCCGGTACCCAACAGCGCATCCACGATCACGTCAGCGCGTTGAATTCTGGCAAATACAGCATTCCAGTCTGCTTCATTCGCGATCAAGACGGTTTCGCCGCCCTCATCGTGCCAACGCTTGAAATTCAGAGCCGGATCGCCACGCAGTTCCTCAGGCTTGCCAAACAGCGCGACAGTGGTGTGACGAAATTCCTGACGGACATGACGCGCGGCCACAAAGCCATCTCCGCCATTGTTGCCCTTTCCACACAACACCAAAATCTGGCGCACAGGGGACTGGAAGCGCAACGAAACCTCATTGCGAGCGACGTCAGCCACGGCGCTGCCGGCGTTTTCCATCAGTTGCGCGCCAGAAATTCCGTGGCGTTCGGTTGTGAGCCGATCCACTTCGCGCATTTCCGCTGCAGTGAGAGCTTTCATAAAGGCAGGTATTCGAGAAACTCAGAGCATCCATCCGCCGCTGACATTCACCACTTGGCCAGTCACGTATTCGGCTTCTTCAGAAGCGAAAAACGCGACCGACGCGGCTACGTCATCCACCGTGGGTGGACGGCCAATCGGAAAACGCGCGTCCTTGATCCGTCGCGCTTCGTCCAGACTCAGTTCTTTTTCGTCGATACTGGAGGGATTTACAACGTTAACGGTGATGCCGTTCTTGGCTTCTTCCAGCGCCAGCGAACGCGATAGCGCAACAACCGCAGCTTTTGCTGAAGCATAGGCAGAAATTTTTGCCTGGCCGAAAGCACGCTCGGCGCCAACCGCACCCATATTGATGATTCGCCCCCAACGTCCCCTGCGCATGTGCGGAAGCGCCGCGCGACTCATGAACACAACACTCATTAAATTTGAGTTGAAGATGTCCTGCCAGTCATCGAGAGAGCCCTCAGCCAGCGTTCCCCAACGGAAATCGCCAACGTTGTTTACAAGAATATCCAGCCGGCCGAACCGCTCCGTTACCGTATTTACAAACTGTTCAGAGCGATCCGCCGTAGTGATGTCCGCTTCCACGGCAACGCAATCCGCGCCGGCCGCTTGCAATTGGCGCAGCGTATTTTGCGCGGCATTTTTATTGGAGCGATAACCAATAGCGATGCGCACGCCTTCTTGCGCCAGGCGTAAAGCGATTCCCCGGCCGATGCCGCGCGTTCCTCCCGTAATCAACGCAACCCGGTTGCGCAGTGCCATTCCTACCCTCGTTTCAGAAATGTTGGATTTTTAGAGTATAGCCCAGCCCGCGAATCGCCACTAATCCGGCCTATCGCAGTCGCGCAACAATCACCGTCATATCGTCGGCCTGTTCGGGAGTTCCCGCCCACTCTTCTGCGGCCTGCATCATTCCCTCTGCCACTATTTTCGGAGATGATGCGCTCAAACGCATCGCCGCATCGCGCAATCTTTGGATGCCGAACTCTTCTCCATAGACATTTTCCGGTTCCACTAATCCGTCGCTGTATCCAACGAGGATTGAATCGGGTGGTACGCTCTCCGAGCCTTCCTCATAAATATAATCTTCATAAACACCCAGAACCATGCCGCCTTTATCAAGATAAAAGGCCTTATCTGCACATATGCAGAAAGAAGGCAGGTGCCCCGCGTTGGTGTAGCGTAGCTGGCGAGTAGTGCTGTCATACACGGCAACGAAAAAAGTTGCGAATCGATCGTCGCCCGTATTGCGAACCAAGTGCCGGTTCAGCCGCGAGACCAATTCCGCCGTGCTCATGCAATCGCTCCCTGGCGCCAGCAACTGGCTTCGCAGAGCCGCCTGCAGACTAGCCATCAGCAACGCCGCGGAGATTCCCTTCCCTGAGATGTCCGCAATCGCGATGGCGATACGCGTGGGACTCAACTGAATAAAGTCGTAGTAATCTCCGCTGACCGTGCGCGCCGCTTTGCAAATGGCTTCAATTTCCACGCCGGGCACGGAAGGCATACGTTGCGGAAAAAGTTGGTTCTGCACTTCGCGAGCGATCGAAATTTCATTTTCCAGGCGCTGCCGTTGCCGCTGCTCCTCGATCAAGCTGCTGATGGAGCTGGTCATCAGGTTGAATGATTCGCCCAAGATGCCTAGTTGATCGCGCCGCTCGATTTTGACCCTGTAGGTCAGGTCGCCTTCCTGCACGCTTTGCGTGGCGCGATAAAGTTTATCGACCGCACTGGTAATCGCGCGCGTCAAGACAATTCCCGTGACCAGCGCGACGATTTCGATCAGCAGCAGAATAACTGCTACCACCTCGAACAGATTAACGCGACTGTTGCTGAATTCTCCCAGCGAACTGAATATTCGCCCATTCAAGACCGACGGCCTCGCGGTATAGGCGGCGAAAACCGGCTGCCTTTCTCCGGACTTGTCGCCCGCCTCCAGGTAAGTAGCGTCCAGCTTTGAAAAACCCTCGATTACGGGATCAAACCAGGAGCTGGCGGGTTGCAGCGTGCGATGCCGCGTCGAAATGCGATTCTGGAAACGATAATTCACGTTGCCAAGCCGCACCACATTTGCGGAATTCTCACCGTCCGCGCGTTGCAATGCTGTCACCTGGATAGGCCCCAGATCTGGAGCAACCGTCTCTAAAAATTCCGGCGTAATGAGTACGCTAAGCTCCACCAGATTCTTCCGGCGAGGTGATTCTACTTCGCGCATCGCGATCAGATGCGTTTGTCCGTTGGACTGAAGAATTCCGGTGAACTCCTTCGCATTGGGGCCGGCTACGCGGACAAGTCGCCGCGGGTCGGCGTGGAACTCAATTTTTAGTCTGGGCAACTCCTTCGCGTACGCCAGATGAATCTGCGCGTCGAGCGCATCTTCCACCGCTTTTTCGGAAATCGATGCTGGTAGCGTTCGCTCTGCCGCGGCGATATTGGCTGCAGAATCGGCCATATCGCTCAGTCGGCTATGAATGTCCTCGTACAAAAGGTATCCGCCAAGCTGCGAATAAAGAATCTGGCCGGCGAGAACGGCGAGGGTCAACAGGAGCAGGACTGGAACCATCGCAATAAACAGATAGGCCACAATCAGCCGGTTACGCAAACTCCACAAAAGCCGGTTGCGCCACCAGGAAATTCCACGAAACGCGAGATAACCCGCGCTCAACAAACCCACAAATTTTGCGAAGCTGTATGCCCCGCCGGAACGGCCGAAAATCGCGGCCAGCAGGCCCACTACCACCAGTGCCATTGCAGCGAGATCAGGCCAGGAAAGACGCCGCCAGATTTGCGAGAGGTTGGGGCGTGACGGATTCATATCGGGGCGCAAGAAGAGAATACCTTACCCGATGCACTCACGCATAACGAGCAGTTAAAAAATGAAAAAGAAAAACCGAGCCCGGCGAGCGGGCTCCGCAATGCGGAGGCGAAAAGCTAGGGCCGCTGCATTCTGCGAACGCGACTGTGCTTCACGCTGTACGTAAAGTAAATGATCATCCCGACGACTAGCCAGATTATGAGTCTTAACCACGTGAGCCCCTTTAGGCCGGCCATCAGTCCAAGCGAGATCAGAATGCCCATGATCGGCACGAATGGAACCCATGGCGTCTTGAACGGCCTCGCCAGATCGGGCCTGCGCACGCGCATGATCCACACGCCCGCGCAAACAATCACAAACGCCAGAAGCGTTCCGATGCTGACGAGTTGTCCCAAGTCGCCGATCGGAACGACGGAGGCCACGATGGCAACGCACAAGCCCACGATGGCAGTCGACTTCCACGGCGTCCGAAACCGCGGATGAATATCGCCTGCCCATTTCCATAACAGGCCATCGTTGGCCATCGAATAAAATACGCGCGATTGCCCTAGCAACATGACCAGCATTACCGTGCTCAGCCCCGCAAGCGCTCCCGCATTCACAAGGTAACTGCCCCACCTGACGCCAATTTCACGCATTGCCAACGACACAGGCGCTCCGACATTGAGGCGTGTATAGTGCACGGTCGCGGTCAGAAGACCGGACACCAAAATGTAGAGAACCGTGCAGATCGCCAGAGAACCGAGGATGCCGAATGGCATGTCTTTCTGCGGTCGTTTTGCTTCCTGTGCCGCAGTCGAAACAGCATCAAATCCGATGTAGGCGAAAAAAACCACACCTGCACCACGCAGTACTCCGGACCACCCGAAAGAACCGAATTGGCCGGTATTGGGTGGTACGAACACCTTCCAGTTTTCATGTGCAACTGCAGAATGTTTCAGGATAAACGGAATCGCTACTGCGATGAACGTGAGCACCGCGGCCAGTTTTATGAAAACAATTGCGGTATTAAAATTGGCTGACTCCTTGATCCCGATAATCAGAATGACTGTCACCGCCAGCACCGCCAGGAAAGCGAGAAGATTGAATTTGGCGGTCGCATGAGGTAACTGCGCAAGTTCGGAGCCGCCCACCATCAGGGTGTTGACGGGTGACCAGCGGCCATCGTAAAAAGCCCACTCGGCTCCGGGAACATCGCAAATCTGCGGAGGCAAGTTGATGCCGTAGTCCTGCAGGAATGCAACCAGCGTGCTGCTCCAACCGCTCGCCACAGTTGCGGCTCCGAATGCGTATTCCAATATCAGGTCCCAACCGATAATCCACGCCACGATTTCGCCCAGCGTGGCATAACCGTAGGTGTAGGCAGAGCCTGCGATCGGAATCAACGATGCGAACTCCGCATAACACAATCCTGCAAACATGCAGCCAAGACCCGCCAGCACATAGGACCAGATGATCGCAGGCCCCGCATACAGAGCGGCTGCAGATCCGGTCAGCACAAAAATCCCCGCGCCGATGATGGCCCCGATTCCCAGAGTCACCAGGTTGATCGGGCCCAACGCGCGCTTGAGGCTATGTTCACCCGTCTCGGCAGCCTCTCTCATCAAGCTGTCGAGAGGTTTTGTGGCAAACAAGGGGTTGCCCATGCAACTCCTCCTTTGTGAGGATCGATTACCAGGAACGTTTAGATGCCAAATTGGACTTGCCTATTGTAGGGTCGTGCGCTCTTTTGCCCTACAACAAACTTTCTATTCGTTTACTTTTATTTTTGCGTTCTGCCGCGACCACAGCCAATACACCGGCAGCCCCAACAATACGATCACCAGACTCCAGCCCGCTGTCTCTGTTCTGTAAAACAGCAAAACAAATAAAATCAGCGTGGCTGCAATGATGTACATCAGCGGCACGATTGGATACCCGAACGCCTTATATGGCCGCTCCGCATCGGGCCGCTTTGCACGCAGCACGAACACGCTGATGATCGTCAGGATGTAAAACATCAGCGCAGCAAACACCACGTAATCCAGCAGGTTGCTGTAAAGATTTCCAAATGTCACCGCGCCGGCCGCGTCCACACGCCGCGTGCGCATCAGAATCAGCACAATGATCCAGACGCACTGATAGATCAGCGCCGTTCCCGGCACGCCTTTTGCATTCAGTTTTCCCGTCGCGCGAAAGAAAAGTCCGTCTTTCGCCATCGCGTAAGCCACCCGCGAGCCAGCCAGAATCAGTCCGTTGTTACATCCAAAGGTCGAAATAATGATTGCGCCGGCCATCATCAATGCCCCGGCGGGTCCGAAAATCGCGTTCAGAGCGGCGGTAGCGACGCGATCGTCCGGGGCATTCTGAATCTGCGCAAGCGGCAACGCGAAAAGGTACGCAAGATTCGCGAGGCAATACAGAGTGATCACGATGATCGTGCCCAGCGCCATGGAAAGCGCCACATCGCGCTTCGGATTCTTCACTTCCGCCGCGGTAAAACCGATGTTGTTCCACGCATCAGCGGAAAACAGCGACCCCACCTGCGAGACGCCAAAGGCCACGACCAATCCCATAAAGCCGCTCGCCGCCGTCAACGTCGGAAGCCATCCGCGAAAGAAACTGGCGCCAGGTTCGATCGGCACTGCGCCGCGCACTGTCCAGAAATTAGAAAAATTGTCCGCAATCGCTGCGTGATTTCTGCCTACGAATACGCCAATCAAGATCAGGCCAAGCAACGAGAGCGTTTTAGCCGACGTAAATATGTTTTGTATCAGCTTGCCCAGTCGAACACCCAAGGTATTCAGGAACGTAATCAGCACCACCATAACAATGCCGACGAATTGCTGTATGGATAAGCTGACGGCAAGTTTTGATCCAAGCGCGATGGGATGAATAATCCAGGTTGTCGGTGAAATCGAGGGAAAAAGTACGCCCAGGTATCGCGCAAATCCCACCGCAACCGCTGCGATTGTGCCGGTTTGAATTACGAGAAAAAGCGTCCAGCCGTACAAAAATCCCCATAACGGCGAATACGCTTCGCGCAGATAGACATATTGCCCGCCCGCGTGAGGAAACAGCGCCGCGAGTTCCCCATATGCAAGCGCCGCCGAAATCGTCAGCAGTCCCGTGATGATCCAGGTCAGAAGAAGCCCGCCCGGCGAGCCAGTTACCCGGCTGATGTCGGCGGCCACAATAAATATCCCGGAACCGATCATCGAACCCACCACGATCATCGTGCCGTCGAATAAACCGATGGCACGAACGAATCCTGGTTCATCTTTCTGAGAGTGAGCGTGTTTCACTGCGGGGAGCACGGAGTCGGCCATAAGCGAGTCGCCTCAGTTTCCCGCGGGCTGTGCCGCGGCAGGAAGTAGTTTCAAATATTGCCGAACTCGTGCAGTCGGATTCTTAGCCGACAGAATGTCGCGGATCACTGCAATGCTGTCCGCGCCTGCATCCAGCACTTCTTGTGCGCGTTCCGCTGTAATTCCACCGATGGCAACGATCGGCTTACGCGTCAGTTTCCTCGCCTGCCGAACGAAATCCACGCCCACCACAGGATCG